>Ga0209474_10000022_pt1 | contig 177550 bp, 178 predicted proteins | sample GraSoiAngelo_145_FD_185902 | JGI IMG/M metagenome (GOLD analysis project Ga0209474, IMG submission 185902) | Grasslands soil microbial communities from the Angelo Coastal Reserve, California, USA - 14_1009_05_20cm (SPAdes) (version 2) | ecosystem: Environmental > Terrestrial > Soil >... | reverse complement strand
CCCAACGGCTCGGGGGCCGAGGACCCGCGCGGCCCGGTGCCGGAGACGCTGCGCCTGATGCGCGGCGAGGGCCTGCCCCTGGTGCTCGCCGCCGACGTCTGCCTGTGCGAGTACACGTCGCACGGTCATTGCGGAATTCTCAATGGAGAGGAGGTCGACAACGACGCGACCTTGCCGCGCCTCGCGGCGGCAGCGGTCGCGTATGGCGACGCCGGCGCGGACATCGCGGGTCCGAGCGCGATGATGGATGGACAGGTCGCCGCAATTCGCTCCGGGCTCGACGCCGCGGGACTCGATGTCGTCGGGATCATGGCGTACGCGTCGAAGCACGCTTCCAGCTTCTACGGGCCCTTCCGCGAAGCGGCCGGCTCGACGCCGAGCTTCGGGGACCGCAAGTCGTATCAGATGGATCCGGCCAACGCGCACGAGGCGCTGCGCGAGATGCAGCTCGACGCCGACGAGGGCGCCGATATCCTCATGGTCAAACCTGCGATCACGTCGCTCGATCTGCTGGCGCGCGCCCGACAGCGTTTCGACCTACCGCTGGCCGCGTATCAGGTCAGCGGTGAGGCCGCGATGATCGAGGCTGCCGCCGAGCGCGGTTGGATCGACCGGCGGGGCGCCGTCCTCGAGTCGCTCACGGCGATCGCCCGTGCGGGGGCCGGCACGATCATCACCTACTTCGCCGCGGACGCAGCGGCGTGGCTGCGGGCTCGATGAGCGAAAGCCTCTTCGTGCACGCTCTCGGCCTGGGACTGGATCCCGCCTGGCGCCGCCAGACCCGCGACGATCGATGCCGCAGCGCCGAGGACTTCTGCGCCGCCCTTGACGCTGAGTCGGAGGTCACAACGTTCACCTACTCGATGATCGGCCTGAAGGCCGGCGTCGATCTCATGCTCTGGAGTCTTGCACCCAGCTTCGAGGCGCTCGAGGCAAAGATCGCGGCGGGGCTGCGGACTGGTATGGGCGCATGGATGACCCCGCGTCACAGCCTCCTTGGCGTGATCCGGCCGTCGCAGTACGTCAAGCGTCCAACTCAGCAGGAGCAATCGCTCTTCAGCGGCGAGCGCTCGAAGTACCTGGTCGTCTACCCCTTCACCAAGAGCACGGACTGGTACCTGCTCAGCCAGGAGGAACGGCAGAAGGTCATGAACGAGCACATGAAGGTCGGGCATCGCTACCAGCAGGTGCGACAGCTGCTCGCCTACTCGTTCGGCGTGGACGATATGGATTTCCTCGTCGCCTACGAGACGGATGACCTCGCGGCGTTCGGCGATCTGGTGCGTGAGCTGCGCGGCACCGAGAGCCGGCGCTCGACGGTTCGGGACACGCCCATCCTGACCGGGATCCACAGGCCGATCGAGTCGATCACGCGCCTGCTCGGCGCCGAATGACGGTCGCGGCGGACCTCTTCCCGGGCGGCGTGAACAGCCCCGTTCGCGCCTACCGCGCGGTTGGGGGGGAGCCACCCGTGCTCGTGCGTGGCGAGGGCGCGGTGGTCTGGGATGAGGCGGGGCGGCGATACATCGACTACGTCGGCGCGTTCGGTCCGCTGCTGCTCGGCCACGCCAATCGCGGCGTCGTCGAGGCGATCCACAGCGCCGCCGAGGCGGGAGGCTCGTTTGGCGTCACGGGCCCTGGCGAGGTGCGGCTGGCGCAGCTCATCCGGAAGCGGATGCCGTCGATCGAGCGGATCAGGTTCGTCAACAGCGGGACGGAAGCCGCGATGAGCGCCCTTCGCGTTGCGCGCGCCGCCACCGGCCGGGATCTCATCGTCAAGTTCGACGGCGGATATCACGGTCACGCGGACTCGCTCCTGGTCGAAGCCGGCTCGGGTGTGGCCACGCTGTCGATACCCGGCAGCGCCGGCGTCGCCCGCGCGGTCGCGGCGCAGACCGTTGTCGCCGCCTACAACGACCTCGATTCGGTCGAGGCGCTTCTCGAGTCACACCCGGGACACGTGGCCGCGGTCATCGTGGAGCCGGTCGCGGCCAACATGGGCGTTGTCGCGCCCGCTACCGGATTTCTAAAAGGACTGCGCGAGCTGACCGAACGGGCCGGCGCGCTCCTCATCTTCGATGAGGTCATCACGGGATTTCGCGTCGCACCCGGCGGAGCCCAGGCGCTCTACGGCGTGCGTCCGGATCTGACCGTGCTCGGCAAGATCATCGGCGGCGGGCTGCCGGTCGGGGCGTATGGGGGACGCGCGGACCTGATGGATCTCGTCGCCCCGTCGGGACCGGTGTATCAGGCGGGCACGCTGTCGGGACATCCGGTCGTGATGGCGGCCGGCGAGGCCGCGCTCGCCCAGCTGACCCCGGAGGTCTACGCCGGGATCGAGGCGCAGGCGGCCCGCCTCGAAGCCGGGCTTCAGGTGAGAGGAGCATCCGTGGCGCGCGTCGGATCCCTGCTCACTCTGTTCTTTCGCGAGCGGCCGCCGCGAAACTTCGCCGAGGCAAGGGGATCGGACGTCAAAGCTTTCGCGCAGTTCTTCCACTCCATGCTCGAGGCCGGCGTGCTCCTGCCACCGTCGCAGTTCGAAGCGTGGTTCGTTTCGGCGGCGCACGACGCTCCGGTCATCGACGTCACGCTCGAGGCACTCGCGTGAGCCGCTTCCTCGACGCCGCGCGCCGCAGGCAGGTGGACGCCACGCCGGTCTGGCTCATGCGCCAGGCGGGCCGTTCTCTGCCCGAGTACCGCAAGCTGCGAGAGCGGTGGACGCTGCAAGACATCGTCGCCCAACCCGAGCTCTGCGCCGAGGTCACCCTCCAGCCGGTGCGCCGCCTGGGTGTGGACGCGGCGGTGATGTTCGCTGACATCATGCTGCCGGTGGGCGGCATGGGCGTGGAGTTCGAGCTGGTTGAGAACATAGGCCCGGTCATCGCTCATCCCATCGCGAGCGCCGACGACGTGGCCCGCCTTCGCGTGCCTGAAGGTGACGAGGCCGCGCCTCGGGTGATCGACGCCGTACGGCGCGTGGTGGCCGATTCGCCAGTCCCTGTGATCTGCTTCTCGGGCGCGCCGTTCACGCTGGCCGGCTACCTGATCGAAGGCCGGCCCTCGCGCACCTTCGCCAGGGCCAAAGCCTTCATGTACACGCAGCCACAGGCCTTCGATCTCTTGCTCGACAAGCTCGCCAGGACGATGGGCCGGTATCTCCAGGCCCAGGTTGCGGCCGGTGCGCAGGCGGTCCAGATCTTCGATTCATGGGTGGGGGCGCTGACCCGAGACGATTACGAGACACGCATCGCGCGCCACACGCGAGCCATCTTCGATGCCCTCGCGCCAAGCGGCGTGCCGCGCATCCATTTCGGAACCGATACGGCGCACCTGCTCGAGCCGATCGCTCAGACGGGGCCCGATATCGTCTCGCTGGATTGGCGCGTCCCCCTCGACGACGGGTGGAATCGCGTCGGACGCGAGCGAGGCATCCAGGGCAACCTCGACCCGGCGGTGCTGCTCGGACCGCCGGAGCTTGTCCGGGCACGGACGAATGACGTGCTGCGGAGGGCAGCCGGCCGGCCCGGCCACATCTTCAACCTGGGTCACGGGGTGCTGCCGGAGTCGACTGTCGAAAACCTCCAGCTCCTCGTCGAGACCGTGCACTCGTGGGTTCCAGCCAGTGTCGCCTGAGCCGCTGACCGGAGTTCTGTGCATGGCTTACGGGAGCCCCGCCACAGAGGCGGACGTCGCCGCGTACTACACGCACATCCGAGGCGGCAGGCCGCCGTCGCCCGAGGCGCTCGAGGAGCTGCTCCAGCGCTATCGAGCCATCAACGGGTCACCGCTCACCGAGATCACCCGCGCCCAGGCGGAAGCGCTGTCCGGCCGCACGGGCCTGCCGGTTTTTGCGGGCATGAAGCACGCGCCGCCGTTCATTGCCGACGCCGCGGCTGAGGCGCGGGCCGCCGGCGTAGGGCGGCTCGTCGGCCTGCCGCTGGCTCCGCACTACGCGCGCATGAGCCTCGGCGGCTACCAGAAGGCGCTTCAAGAAGCCTGGGACCGCGAGCTCGTTTTCGTCCCTGGCTTTCACGACCATCCCTCCTTCATCCGCGCGGTGCAGGACCTGCTGCGAGAGGCGCTCGCCGCGGGCCGGCCAGAGCGTCTGTTCTTCACCGCCCACAGCCTGCCGGCGTGGATCATCGCCACAGGCGATCCGTACCACGACCAGCTGATCGAGAGCTGCCGGCTCGTGACCTCCGGCATGGACCTGCCGGAGTGGGAGTTCGCCTTCCAGTCGGCCAGCCACACGGGCGAGCCATGGCTCGGTCCGGACCTGCTGGAGGCGGTGGCGCGCTCCGGGGCCCGGGACGTTCTCGTTTGCCCGATCGGCTTCGTCGCCGACCACCTCGAGATCCTGTTCGACCTGGACGTCGAGGCGCAGGCGTTCGCCCGCGAGAGGGGCCTTCGCATCCGCCGGACGGCGTCCTTCAACACGCGTCCCGAGTTCATCGGGACGCTGGCTGACATAGTGGGAGACGTCCTGGTTCGGGTCGCCTGACCGGCCCGCCGCAAACTCGAGCAGGATTAGCTTCGATTCGCCGTTACCGCAAACGGACAAGTGCGCCCAATCGTCGAGTTTGCCGGCGTGACGCGGATTTATGGATCTCGTGTCGCGCTCGATGACGTTCACCTCGAGTTGCTCCCGGGGGAGCTCACCTTTCTTGTCGGCCCGAGTGGCGCCGGCAAGACCACCCTCCTGAAGCTGATCAACCGCGAGCTGCGTCCCACCAGCGGCCGGCTCTGGGTTGCCGGCCTCGCGGCCCACACCCTGAAGGCATCGCGTGTCGCCGAGTTGCGGCGCCGGGTGGGAGTGGTCTTCCAGGACTACAAGCTCCTGCCCCGGCTGACCGCACTCGAGAACGTCGCGTTCGGGCTCCAGGCCGGCGACCTTCGTGTTTCGGACGAGGAGGCGCGGGATCGCTCCCAGGACGCGCTCGACGCGGTGGGCCTCGGCGATCGCGGCGATGCCTTCCCGCACCAGCTTTCCGGCGGGCAGCAGCAGCGCGTTGCGGTGGCTCGAGCGGTCGTCGCCCAGCCCCCGCTGTTGATCGCGGACGAGCCCACCGGCAACCTCGACCAGGAGACGGCCTGGGAGATGATGGACCTGTTCGAGGACATCGCGGCCTGGGGCACGTCGGTCCTGGTCGCGACCCACAACGTAGCGATCGTCACGCGCCTTCAGCGCCGGGTGCTGACCCTGGTCCACGGCCGCCTCGTGCGCGACCAACCAGCGGGACGGACGGGGAGGATGGCGTGGCTGGCGTCGTCGTAAGGGGGCGCTTCCCCCGGCGGCGAATCGTTCAGGCCGTCGTCACCAATCTCGTCCGTCACCTGTTCGGAGGCGCGGCCCGGAGCTGGGCCCGAAACCTGGGCAGCACGGCCCCCGCCCTCGGGTCGATGACCCTGCTGCTCCTGATGTCTGGGCTGGTCGGCCTGACGGGTTTTGCGCTTCACAACCTGCAGCAGGTCGAGACGGGCCAGGCCTCTTTGCTTCATGTCTATTTGCGTGACGACGCGACAGACCCCGACGTCATCATGCTGTCGCAGCGTCTACAAAACGACGCGCGCGTCGCCGGATTGACCTACGTCAACAAGGCGCAGGCTCTCGAGCGCGCGCAGCGCATCCCCGGTCTGCCGCAGCTGGCCGACGCCAGCGAGAGCAATCCGTTCCCGGCCAGCCTCGACGTGCAGGTCAAGACGATCGACGATATGGCGGCGATCGACGCCCTGGTCCGTGACGACGTCGCGGTCGATCCGGTTTATCCCACCTCGTACGACAAGGGCGCTTATCAGCGCATCCAGGCGGTTCTGCTCGGTACCGCCGTCGCGGGTTTTGCGTTCCTCGGACTTCTCGGTTTCATTGCCGTGACTGTCACCGCGAACAGCATCAAGGCCGCGATTCATGCCCGGCGCGACGAGATCACGATCATGCAGCTGGTCGGCGCGCCGCGATGGATGGTGCGCGGGCCGTTCGTGGTGGAGGGGGCGATCACCGGCGCGGCGGCCGGCTTGGTCGCCGGTCTCATCACGTTTGGCCTGACGTTCGCCGCGATCACGGCCGCCGCCGGTGCTTTCATGCGGTTTGCGCCAGGCGTCACAGTCACGGTTGCCGCGCTCGCGGCCGCGATCGTCCTCCTGGTCGGTCTCGGCCTGGGCTCCGGCTCATCGCTGATCAGCCTGCGGAGGCACATGGAGACGTGAGAGGGGGGCTGATCGCTCTCGTGCTTGCGCTTCTCGTGCTCGGCGCCGACCGTCTTCCGGCAACGGCAGAGGGAAGTCCTTCCGACCCGGCGCAGCAGCAGGCGATCATCGACCAGGTCCGCGCCCAGCTCGGAAGCAATCTGGCTGACGCATTGGCCGCTCAGCAGCAGCTGCAGCAGTCCCTGCAGGACAACGCTGCCCAGCAGCGCGTGCTCCAGGGCAAGATCAGCGCGGCCGAGGCGAAGATCGCCGATCTCGACCTGCAGATCGCGGACGCAAAAAGGCGCGAGGCGATCCTTGCCCGGCGCATCGAGGTCAAGCGCGCGCAGCTCCGCCAGCTGGCTCGCGCGGTTTATTCGGCGCCGGAGTCGGCGCTGGTTGTGCTCGCCGAATCGGAGAGCCTGAGCGACCTGCTGACCCGCATCGCGGATCTGAACGTCGCGGGAGCGCGTGCCGCGGAGATCAAGGATTCCCTGAAGCGTGATCTCGCAGCATTGCAGTTGGAGCGCGAGAAGGAAGAGGCTGCGCGTGCCGAGCAGATCAAGCTGCGGGACCAGCTCGGCTCGGATCTGTCGCAGCTGAAGAGCCTTCAGGCGCAGCAGGAAACCTCGCTGGCGCAGCTGGAGGTGAAGATCGCCCAGACGCGAACAGAGCTGGCGCGCTTGAACACGCAGTCGGCGCAGCTGGCGCAGCAGGTCACGCAAATGCTGCAGCAACAGCAGGACGCGATCATCGCCGCGGCCATGCAATCGGTCTGGACGCAGCTGCAGCTGTGGGTCCAATCGAACAATGTGGGCCAGATTCCAACCAGCAGCGGCCACTCGACCAAGTTCCGCTTCATCTGGCCCGAGCCTCAGGCTCAGATCTCCCAACCATTCGGGCCCAGCACCTATTGGTTCGAACCTCCCTATGGCAGCTATCCGCACTTCCACACCGGCATCGACCTGGTCGAGCCGTTTGGATCGCCGGTGCAGGCGGCCGACGACGGGGTCGTGGCGCTGGTCGGCAGCTCGAGCAGCGGGTACGGCAACTACGTCGTGATCGCGCACTCGGGCGGGTTGAACACCCTGTACGGCCACCTGTCGACGGCTCTCGTCAGTGTCGGCCAGCAGGTCACGCAGGGCACCGTGGTCGGGCTCGAGGGATCGACCGGAAACTCGACGGGCGCGCATCTGCACTTCGAGCTGCGGATCAACCAGAACCCGGTCAACCCGGCGCCGTATCTGCCGCCGGGAGCGCCCTCCGCCTTCCGGGGCTAGCTCGGCAAGCAGGCACCCGATTCGCGCGCGCCGGCCAATCTCCTAGCCCTCAGGCCTTGCCGCCTTGACTTTTATCTGCATACAGTTAGACTAAAGTAGTTCAGACCTTAACTATCTTGAGGTGAGGGGAATGCCCGAGACGGTTATCGACCAGGCGGCCGCGGCCGGCCTGGTGCGTGAGCTCCAGAAGTCTCTCTCCGGCGACGTTCTGGCGCTCGGGGAGCCGGGCTACGACGAGGCGCGGGCCCTCTGGAACGCGATGGTCGACAAGAAGCCGGCGGTCATCGCGCGCTGCGCCACGACAGAGGACGTCGTCAGCGCGGTCAACGCCGCGCGCAACCACGGCCTCCAGGTCTCCGTGCGATGTGGCGGCCACGGCGTGACCGGCAAGGCCCTCGCCGACGGAGGCCTGACGATCGACCTGACGCGCATGCGCCGGGTTGAGGTCAACGCCGGCGACCAATTGGTGCGGGTCCAGGGAGGCTGTCTGCTGGGCGACGTCGACGCCGCGACCGCGCAGCATGGCTTGATCGTTCCGGCCGGCATCGTCTCGGAAACGGGCGTGGGGGGCCTGGCGCTCGGGGGAGGCATTGGCTGGTTCTCCCGCAAGCACGGCTTGACGTGCGACAACTTCAAGTCGCTCGAGCTCGTGACCGCTGCCGGCGAAGTCATCCGGGCCAGCGAAACCGAGCACCCCGATCTCTTCTGGGCATTGCATGGAGGAGGCGGGAACTTCGGCGCCGTGACCGAGTTCGAGTTCGAGGCTCATCGCTTCGGACCAGAGATGCGGATCGGAGTCGCGCTGCACCATCCAGAGGATGCAGCCGCAGCGCTCGCGGAGTACGCGCAGATCTATCCCGAGCTTTCTGACCGCGTGGGCTGGCATGCCGCGCTCAAGCAATCCATGCCCGGGCTGCCCTTCGTTCCCGAGCCCTTGCGCGGCAAGCGTCTGCTCCTGATGATCGTCATGTATCTCGACGACGCCCAGTCAGACGATGGCATCAAGCTCGTCGAGCGCTTGATCGGCGTCGGCAAGCCGGCCGCCAAGGCGGTGACCGTGATGCCGTTTGGCGCGCGGGTCCAGAAGCTGCTCGACCCCGAGTTCCCCAACGGGAATCGGTACTACACGAAAGAAGCTCACATCAACGCCCTGCCTGAAGAAGCGCTCGAGATCCTCGTCAGCCGGTGGGGCGAGATGAAGATGTCGGGCGAGATCGAGATCATCGGGCTGGGCGGCGCCATGGCACGAGTCAGCCCTGAGGCAACCGCATTCCCCAATCGCCATCACAACTGGTGGCTCAACTTCGCCCTGCACTGGGATAAGGCGTCAGAGGACGTGAGCAACGTCGCCCAGATTCGGGCCGCGCATGACGCGTTGAAGCCCTGGCTCGGCAGCGGCATCTACGCGAACATGCTCAACTTCGACGAAGCCGACCGGCTGGTCGACGCCTACGGCGGCCAGGAGCGCTACGACCGCCTGGCCCGCGTCAAAGCGCGGTACGACCAGGACAACTTCTTCCGCTCGAACAACGCGGCCATCGCCCCGATTGGAGGGCGCAGCCGGGTCACCAACTGAGCAACGGGAGGGCTGCTATGGGAGATCTTGAGAATCGTGTCGTCATCGTCACCGGTGGAGCACGAGGCATCGGCCTGGGGATCGCGGAGGCCGTCGCCGAACAGGGGGCCCGCGTGGTGGTGGCGGACATCCTCGAAGACGAGGCCGAGGAGAGCGCGAAGAAGCTCGGCAACGGACACCTCGCGGTCAAACACGACGTACGCAAGGCGGAATCCGCGAAAAACCTCGTCGAGACGACGCTGGAGAAATTCGGCCGCATAGACGTCCTGGTCAACAATGCCGGGGTCGGGCCGAATCCCACGCCGATCCAGGACCTGACGGAGGAGGAGTACGACCGCGTTCTCGACATCAACCTGCGCGGCGTGTTCCTCACGACCCGTGCGGTGGTACCTCACCTGATCAAGCAGCAGTCAGGGCGCATCATCAACATCGCGTCCATCGTCGGCCAGACCGGCTTCGCGATGATCGTTCCCTACGCCGCATCGAAATTCGCGGTGATCGGCGTCACACAGTGCCTCGCGCACGAGCTGGCGCCGTACGGCATCACCGCCAACAACGTCTGTCCTGGGATCGTCGAGACGGCGCTCCACTCGCGGGTCGTGGAGCAGTTCTCGGCGATGCAGGGTCAAACTGTCGAGGAGGGCTGGGACTTCTTCCGCAACCGGATCCCGCTGCATCGGTTCCAGACCCCGCGTGACCTGGGCGAGATGGTGGCGTTCCTGGCTTCAGACCGCGCGAAGAACATCACCGGCGCCACCTTCAACGTGGACGGTGGCTGGGAGATGCACTGATTGTCGGATGGCTTGATGTTGACGCCGGGCGCGGGTCGCGTGATCGCCGGCGGCGGACTCCACGCGACGCTCAAGGTGCCAGGAGGCAACCCCGCGGTTGCGTCGACGTTCGAGGTCGTCGTACCGCCGGGATTCGACGTTGGCGCGCACGTGCACCGGTCGGCCCAGGAGCTCTTCTACGTGCTCGAGGGTGAGCTCGACCTGCTCGCGTTCGAACCCCAATCGCGCTCGGAGGGCGACTGGCACGAGTGGGTGTCGTCGAATGGCCAGAAATTCCTGAGGGGCGGCCCGGGCTCGCTGCTCTTCATCCCGCCCGGCTGCCCGCACGCTTTCTCCAACCCCACGTCCGAACCGGCGCGCGTCCTGTTCCAGGCCGCGCCATCAGGTCATGAGGATTATCTCGACGAACTGGCCGCGCTGCTGCGCGAAGCCAAGGGCAAACCGCATCCCGCGGCCGTGGCCGAGCTGCGCCGCCGATACGACATCGAGCAGCTCACCGCGCTCCGCAATCCGCCCCAGCACGCCCACGTGGGTAGTGCACGTTGACTTTTATCTGCATACAGTTAGACTGGCCGGTAGTACAGAACTTAACTATCTGCCTAGGTCGGGAGGGCTGACATGGCTTCGACCGTTTTGGTGACAGGCGCGACCGGCACGGTATCGACGGCGCTGCGAGAAACACTCAAGGGCAAAGTCGGCCTGAAGATCCGCACGCTGGTCCGGGATTCGGCGAAGGCCGACGCGTTGAAGAAGGACGGTTATGAGGTCGTCATCGGCGACCTGGAGGAGCTCGACACGCTCGCCGAAGCCTTCGACGGCGTCGACATCCTCTGGCTGCTGACGCCTGCTTCGGCCCTGGAGCCGTCGATGGGCTCGAACGCGGTCCAGGCCGCCAAGCGAGCGAAGGTCAAACACATCGTGCGGAACTCGGCCATCAAGGCGGGACATGACGCCCCGAACAGGAACGGCCGCCTGCATGCCCTCGTCGAAGAGTCCGTGAAAGCCTCGGGCATCCCATGGACGATCCTCCGTCCGCATTACTACATGCAGAACCTGCTCAGCTCGGCAAGCTCGGTGAGCTCGGACGGCATGCTCTACATGAACATGGGCCAGGGCCGCGTCGGGACGATTGACGGGCGCGACGTGGGCGTGTTCGCCGCCAAGATCATCGAGCACCCGGACCGTCACGCCGGCAAGACCTACACCCCGACCGGTCCGGAGTCGATCGACATGGGATCGGCAGCGAATGCCCTGAGCCGGGTCCTCGGCAAACCGGTGACGTACGTCGCTCTGCCGCCAGAGGCCGCGCAGCAGGCGATGCTCGGCTTCGGCCTCTCGCGCTGGTTCGTCGGGAACGTGGTGGACTACGGCCGCGCGTATTCCGAGGGGTGGGGTGATTTCACAACGAGCGAATTCAAGGATGTCATCGGGCACGAGGCCCGCTCCTTCCAGCAGTTCGCGACGGACTTCGCACCGGCCTTCGGTGGCTCGGTGAAGGAAGCAGCGCATGCTTGATAGGCAGGAGGTTGGCTGATGTCGAACGAGTTTTTCGCCCTGGATTCCGAGGGCGGCGACCCGCTCTGGTACCTCCAGGTCCTGATGACGATCAAGGCGAGCGGCGACAAGACGGGCGGCGCGCTCGGCCTGCTCGACTTCAAAACGCCGGCCGGCCAGACACCTCTCCATGTCCATCACCACGAGGACGAGGGCTGGTATTTGCTGGAGGGCCAGATCTCATGCACGTGCGGCGAGGAGAGCGTGACCGCCGGGCCGGGAGCGTTCCTGTGGCTGCCGCGCGACGTGCCGCACCGGTTGCGCTTCGAGACCGAATGCCATCTCCTGCAGATCGCGATCCCGGCGGGCCTGGAGGCCTTCCACAAGAAGATGGGCCAGCCCGCGCCGCGCATCGAGCTCCCCCCTCCTGGGCAGGTCCTCGACAAGGAGAAGTACCGCCGGCTCGCGTCCGAGCACGGCCTCGAGATCATTGAGCTCCCGCAGTGGGACAAGAAGGAGGAAGCCAAGCGATGACGGTTCTCGAGTACGACACGTTCACAGAAGGCGCAGTCGACCCCACCAAGTGGGTGCCGCTGCAGCTGCCCACGCCCGACGGGAGCATGTGGTCTTACGGCGACCCGCAGGCCAAGGTCGAGGCCCACGACGGCACGCTGACCATCACAGTCAACCCATTCCGGCTCAAGCACGACAGCGTCCACATGCTCGACGACCCCAAGCACCTGCTGGTCACGCCGCAGCCGATCCCAGTCCCAGCGACCGGGGCGCGCATCTCCGCAGAGATGGCCTGCGAGACCTACAACGGCAACCCGGACGACATCACCGACGGATGGGTCGGCCTCGTCGTGGGCGACTTCTCGACCGGGATGATATTCGACTGGATGCTCAGCGGGACGCGCGTGGGCGCCCTCTATGAGCGCCTGCCGATCCCCGGCGTGACTCCCGAAGGCGGCTCGTTCAGCTACCTGGTGCAATCGCCATTCGTCGCGATCAACGAACCTGGCAAGTTCAGGTCCTATGAGATCGCGCTCAACCCCAAAGCGCGCTCAGCCGAATGGAAGGTCGACGGCCAGGCTTTCTATCGCACCGAGGGGATCCCGGTGGAGGTCCAGTCGGTCACGTTGGGCCTGATCGTGTGCACGCTGAAGCCCACCGGCCCGCACGGCAGCACCTCGGTGCACGGCCAGGGTGCCAGGGGCAGCTGGCGGCACCTCAAGGTCGCGAGCGGGTAGCGGTACTCAGGTTCCCTCGAGCGCCGAGAAGAGCTGCAATGCGGTGCGGACAAGGGTGGGCTCGCGCTCGGGAGCGATCTGCGCCATGAGCGTGAGCGCGGCTCGCGCCGAGTGCTTGGCCACCAGCGACGCCGCCTTGCTCGCGTCCTTCCTCTTGCACGCGCGGAGGATTGCCTCGTGTTCCTCGAGCAGGCGAACGCCGCCCTGGATCTCCTCGGTCTGGAACATGCGCCGGAAGCGTTCCGCGCGGTCGAAGTACGTCGAGAGCGTGCGCGCAAACTCGCGCCCCGCCTCGGGGATCAGCGCGCGGTGGAACCGCCGGTGGGCACGCGCCCACGTTTCCGCGTTTGTGTCGGAGGCGTGCTTGCGCATCTCCTGCACGGCCTCGGCCAGCTCCTGGAGCCTGGATTGGTCGAGCAGCGGCACGGTGACCAGGACGCCGGTCGCTTCCAGCAGCACCCGGCTCCCATACACCGTATCGATGTCGCCGACGTCAAGCGCGGTCACGTGCGTGCGGCGGTTGTGCTCCGACTGGACGATACCCTCCGCTTGCAGCATGCGCATCGCTTCACGTAGCGGAGTCCGGCTGACGCCGAGGCGCTCGGCCAGCTCGACTTGGGAGATGCTCGCTCCGTTCGGGATGGCGCCGTCGAGGATCAGCCGGCGCAGGTATTCATGCAGCGAGCCCGCGGTCGCGCGGCCGTTGCGCCGGTACGGTTTGATCGCATCGAGTGAGACGCTGGAGCGTCGTCGGCGTTGCGGCGTTGCCATCGCAGCGGACAGTGTATGCAGTTAAGGACCATGCGCCGCATCGACGTTCACTGCCACCCCAACACCGCGGAGTGGTTCAACGCGATCACGCCGTACGTCGAGGCGCTGCGCACATACTGGAACCGCCCGTGGGCCCCGCTGCGCGAAGAGCAGGTCATCGAGGAGCTGCGCCAGGCGGAGGTTGAGGTGCTGATGGTCGCCTTCGATACCGAAACGGTCACCGGCTGCCCGCCGTGCACCAACGACTACGTGGCCGGGCTGCGCGACCGGCATCCCGACGTGGTGCTCAACGCGTGGGCGTCGGTGGATCCGTGGAAAGGCCCGAAGGCGATCCAGGAGGCGGAACACGCCATCAACGACCTCGGTCTCATCGGCTTTCACTTCCATCCGATCTGCGGCGACTTCTCGGTCGACGACCCGAAACTGCGTCCACTCTTCGAGAAGATCACGGAGCTCGGCGTGCCCGTGCTCATCGACGTCGGCACGACCGGCATGGGCGCGGGCGCGCCGGGGGGCCTCGGCCGGCGTCTCAAGATGTCGCGGCCCCTGCCCGCGCTCGACGACCTCGCCGCCGACTTCCCCCAGCTCAAGATCATCGCCGCGCATCCCGGATGGCCTTGGACCGACGAGGTGCTGATGATCTGCCTGCATAAAGGCAACGTGTTCTGGGAGATGTCAGGCTGGGGTCCCGAATATTTCCCCGAAGCGTTGAAGCACGATATCCCGCGACGGTTGAAGGACAGGGTGATGTTTGGAAGCGACTACCCAAGTCTTACGCACAGAAGGCTTTTCGAGGGCTGGTCGAAGCTCGGGTACAGCGACGAGGTGATGGACGGGGTGTTCCACTCCAACGCCGAGCGCATCCTGAATTTAGCGATGGCAAGGAGGGCGTGATGATCACAGCGATCGGACATGTCGCTCTCCAGGTCCCGAACCTGGACGAGTCGGTGGCTTGGGCGACGACGGTGATGGGGCTGCGCGAGGTGGCGCGCGAGGGCGCCGGGCGCGCGCGGGGCTCACCTGCGGGCTCGACCTCCTTTCTGACGCATGGTGGCGCGCATCACTCGCTCATCTACATCGAGGCGGGCGAGGCGGCGCTCGATCACATCTCGCTCCAGGCCCGAGACGAGGACGCGATGCATGAGCTGAACGACCAGCTCGCCAAGCACGGCGTGAGAACCATCGACCACCAGCGGGAACCTGGCGTGAAGGACTCAATCCGCTTCGCGGGCCCCGACGGCCATGTCTTCGAGGTCTTTACGGGGATGAGTCAGGACCAGCCCCGTCACACCGGCAAGGGCGTGCAGCCGCGCAAGTTCGGTCATCCGATGCTCAAGTCGGAAAGGCCGCGAGAGACGCAGCAGTTCATCGAGCAGGTGCTCGGGTTCCGCCTCTCCGACGATGTGGGCGACGGCACCCTGCTCTTCCTGCGTTGCAACGCCGACCATCACGGAATCGGCATCACCAAGGGCGGGGAGGGTCTGCACCACTACGCGTGGGAGGTGGAGAACATCGGAGCCCTCGGCATGCTGGGCGACGTCCTGGAGAAGAACGACGGCCGCTTTCTGTGGGGGCCAGGTCGCCACGGCGCGGGCGGCAACCTCTTTACCTACCACCTCGATCCCGCGGGCTGCGTTGTCGAGTACTACGCGGACCTGATCAAGATCTACGACGAGGCGACCTACAAGCCCGGTCGCTGGGAGATGTCCAACTATCGCTTCGCCAATCTCTGGGGTCCGGGCATTCCGGGCCACGAGTTTTTTGATGCCGGGGCAAACCTGCCGCGCGCGGGGGCGACCGCGAGCAAGAAGTGAAACCCTGGAGCCTCGTCACGTACCGGACCGCGTCGGGGGAAGAGCGCGCCGGCGCCTGGCAGGACGGACGCGTGTCCGAGCTGCCGGTCGCGGCCTGTGGTGTGCTCGAGCTGATCGAGCTCTGGGCCGAGACGGAGCCGATCCTTCGTGGCTTCGACCCTCAAGCCGCAACCGAGGTGGCGGGTGCCGAGCTCGTGCTCCCCCTGAAGTATCCGCGCAAGGTGCTCTGCTCGGGCGCCAACTATCACGCGCACATGCGCGAGATGAAGGTCGATCGTCCCGATGACGCGCGTCCTTACTTCTTCCTCAAGCCGCCGACCACCGCGCTGGTCGGTCCGGGCGAGCCCATCGTGGTACCCGCCGATCCCGCAGCCAGGGTCGATTGGGAGGCCGAGCTCGCTGTGGTGATAGGTCGCCGCGGACATCACATCAACCAGTCCGACGCGCTCACGTACGTCGCCGGCTACTCGGCTGTGAATGATGTTTCTCTGCGCGGCCCCCATCGCGTGCAGCATCCGATCGGCGCGCCGTTCGAGTGGGACTGGCTGGCGTCGAAAGGCGCCGACCGATCGACGCCGCTTGGTCCGGGGATCAGGCCCGCATTCATGGTCGGAGATCCGCAGCACCTCGACCTTCGCCTGTGGGTCAACGGCAAGCTGAAGCAAGAGGCCAACACCTCGGACATGGTCGTCGGAGTGGCGGCTCTCATCGCCGCAGCGAGCGAGCTGGTCACCCTCGAGCCTGGCGACGTCATCGCCACCGGCACGCCCGACGGCGTCGGCCTCCCGCGCGGCGAGTTCCTCCATCCGGGCGACCTGGTCGAGATGGAGGTCGCGGACTTTGGCCGACTCTCCAACCGCGTGGAGGCGGAATCGGCATGAAGGCGGCAGTAATTCACGAGTTCGGCTCGCCGGATGTGCTGCGCATCGAGGACGCATCGGCGCCTCGCCCCGCGGCAGACGAGGTGCTGGTTCGAGTCCACGCCATCCGCGTAGGCGGGTTGCTGGACGTCGGCACACGCGCGGGCCGCAATCCCTTCGCGCGTTTGACCTTTCCGCACATCCTTGGCGCTGACTTCGCCGGCGAGGTCGTCGAGGTGGGGGATGCGGTCACCAGCGTCAAGCCAGGCGACCGTGTGGCGGTCACGCCTTTCGTGGCCTGCGGCCGCTGCCCCGCGTGCCTGGCCGGCCGCGATTATGGATGTCCGAGCGCGCAGCTGGTCGGTGTCCACCGCCAGGGCTCCTACGCCGAGATGGTCTCGGTTCCTGAAAAGGTTGTGCGGCGAATCCCGCCGGGCCTCAGCTACGAGCAGGGCGCGGCCATGGCGTTGAGCGGTCCTGTCGCATTCACCCAGTTCTCAGTCGTCGGGCTCAAGGCGGGCGACTGGGTGCTGGTCACTGCTGCGGCGTCGGGCCTGGGTCTCGTCACTGCGCTCGTAGCCAAGGCACTGGGCGCGCGCGTCATCGCCACCTCGCGTAAGGATTGGAAGCGCGAGATGCTTCGTGAGCGCGGTTTCGAAGCGGTGCTCGATACCGACGACGACGCATTCGGCAACCAGGTCGGCGAGCTCACGGGAGGCCAGGGCGTGGCGATCGCGGTCGACAACACGTCGTCGGCCACGATGTTCCCCGAGGTCCAGGGCGCGCTCGCCAGGCTGGGGGTGATCGTGACGTCCGGCGCCCAGGTGGCCGAGCCTGTTCCTGTCGACCTGCGCTCGCTCTACCTGAAAAGTCAGTCGGTGATCGGAATCCGGACCCACACGCAGGCGGCGCTCGACGGTTTCTGGCGCCTGGCGGGGAACGGCATGGAGACGCTTGTCGACAAGACGTTTCCACTCGAGCAGGTGGGGGACGCGCATCGGTATGTCGAGGCGGAGAAGAACTTCGGCCGGGTGCTGCTGACGATCGATTAGTGCGCTGCGGAGAGCTTCTCCGCCACCTGCTTGGTCAGGACGTTCTTCGCCACCTTGCCGAACTTGGACAGCGGAAGATCATCCGTCAGCTCGAGCCGCTCCGGCAGCTTGAATTTGGCCAGCCCCTTCTCCGCGAGGAACGCGGTCAGCTCAGGCAGGGTCAAGCTCCGGCCCGCCTTGAGGATGACGAATGCGCACGTCTTCTCGCCCAGGACAGGGTCAGGCATGGGAACGCACGCCACGTTCATCACGGCGGGGTGCGACAGGATCAGGTTCTCGATCTCCTCCGCGCTGATCTTTTCCCCACCGCGATTGATGAGGTCCTTCTTGCGCCCCTCGACCACGTAGTTGCCCGACGGGTGGCGTCGCATCAGGTCACCCGACATGTAGAAACCGTCAGGCGTGAAGGTGCGCGCGTTGTACTCCGGCACGCCGTAGTAGCCGCGCAGCGTGTACGGGCCTCGGACCAGTAGCTCTCCGATCTCGCCGTCCGTCACTGGGTTGCGTTCGTCGTCGACGATCATGATCTCGTCGTCGGGACAGACCGGCCGGCCCACCGTTTCGAATCGAACCTCGTCGGGGTCGTCGAGGCGGACGAACATCAGCAGACCCTCGGCCATGCCGAAGACCTCTTGCACGCGGGCGCTTGGAAAAAGGGCCTCGGCACGGCGCTTGACTTCGGGCTGCAGCTTCTGACCACCCGTGTTGATGACGCGCACGGAGCTGAGGTCGAAGCCGCCGATCGACGGCGCGTTGACGTAGCGGATGAGCAGGGCCGGCACGAGCTCTAGATGCGTCACGCGCTCGCGCTCAATCAGCGGAAACACGTCGTCCGCCCGCGCTGACTCTGTCAGCACGACGCGCGCGCCTTCGACGAAGAAGCCGCTTATGCCGGGGCAGGCGAGCGGGAAGTTGTGCGCGATGGGGAGGACCACGAGGAGGCAATCGCCCGGTCGGACATCGTTGACCGCCACCGCCGCCTTGGTGTTGTACACGTAGTCGTTGTGCGTGCGGGGAATGAGCTTGGGCACGCCGGTCGTGCCGCCCGACAGCTGCAGGATGCACGGCTCTTCCGGGTCGACCTCGACCCTGTCCAGGCTCGCTTGCTCCAGCGACGGCTTGCGCGTAAGCAGCTGCCGGATCGTGGCAGCGCCGAGGACGACGCGCAGCTCGGGGTGGGCCTCGCGGATGGGCGCGATCAGCTGGCTCGAATCGAAATCGCCAAGCTTTTCGCTGACCGCATAGCCGCTTGCCTCGGAGAGCTCGAAGAATGCGTTGATCTCCGTCCAACGATGTGAGGCAAGGGCCATGATCGGGATGGCTCCGAGGCGCTGCAGGGCAAAGTACAGATAGACGAACTCAGGCACGTTGGGCAGCTGGACCACCCAGCGGTCGAGTGGCGCGACGCCGAGCTCCAGCAGATGGAGCGCGAGCCGGTCGATCCTCTCCTTGAGCTGCGCGAACGTCACCCGATCGTCACCGCTTACCATGGCCACCAGGTCGCCGTGCGTCGCGAAGACGTCGTTGTAGTAGCGTCCCTGCGGGTTGTCTTCCCAGTAACCGAGCTCGCGATAACGCGCGGCGAGCTCCTCCGGAAACGGGGTGACGCCGGGCAGCTTGCTCACCTCACGATTGGGCGGCTTCGACTTCAGGGATCTGGGCTGCGAGGTGGACCTGAAGCCGACCGAGCAGCGAGATGAGGAGCTCCTTCTCGTTGGACCCGAGGACGGAGGCCATCGCGCGTTCGGCCGCGAAGTGCTCCGGCAGCAGACCATCGAGCAGCTTCTTGCCCGCGTCGGTGATCACGATGAGCGACATGCGGCCGTCGACCCCGCTCCGGTTGCGCCGGATCAGCTTTTTGGCCTCGAGCGCGTCGAGGATCGCGGTTACCGCGGCCCGCGTCACCAGAAGGCGATCTGCGATCTCGTGCGGATTCACCGCTTCGGACGACTGGCGGAGGATGACAAGCGCATTGAAGCCGGACAGCGACAGTCCATAACGCCGAAAACGCCGGCTCAGCGCTGTGGTGACCAGGCTGTCCGTGCGGATCAAGTTGATCAACACCTCCGTGGCGCGCCGCTCCATCTGCGGAAACTCCCGCTGGAGGGTGGAGGAGACGCGGACCGGAGCGTGAAGGTCCTTGCGCGTTGCCATGTTCGATATAGTACACTAGTTAACTACTTTGGCAGCAAGGTTCGGGGACGGGCACATGGGCTTCACCTGTCACACCGGTGACCTCACGTGGGACGAGCTGATCTCATGGGTCCAGGAGGGGGAGAGGCTCGGCTACACAGCGTTCTGCACGACGGAAGAGTCGGGCAAGGACGCTTTTGCCGTGCTGGCCGTCCTCGCTCGGGAGACGCGCACGATCAGCCTGGGCACGGCGATCGTCAACTTCTACTCGCGGACGCCAACGCTCCTTGCGATGAGTGCGCGCAGCATTCACGACCTGTCCGGCGGCCGGTTCGGACCGTTCGGCCTGGGCGCCGGTGGAATCGGGTTCATGCAGCGGGGTCACGGCATACACATTGAGAAGCCGCTGGCGCGGGCGAAGGAGACCGTAGCCATCGTGCGGGGCCTCCTGACGCAGAAGAAGTTCTCTTATGACGGGCAGTGGTTCAAGCCGAACGACTTCCACCTGCGCGAGGGTCCGATCGGTCAGGCCGCTCCGCCCATATGGCTCGCGGGACTCGGACCGAAGATGGTGGGCACCGCGGCCCAGGTGGCCGACGGCGTGATCGCCAACTGGCTCACGGAGGAGTCGCTGGCGGAGTACAGAGGGCTGATCGCGCAGGGAGCAGCGGAGGGGAACCGCGATCCGGACGGGGTTCAGGTCGCGACTCTATTGATGACTTGCGTCGATCCAGATGACGAAGCCGCCCTCTTTGCGGCGCGGCGCGGCCTCGCTTTTTACTGCGCCTCAGAGCACTACCTGCACATCGCCGATATATGCGGCCTGGGCGCTGACGCGCGCGAGGTCAAAGTGGCGTGGGAGGATCGGGAATTCGATCGAGCTACCCATCTCGTCTCTGACCGGCTGCTCGAAAAGTTCTGCCTCGTGGGCACGCCAGAGCAAAACGCCGAACGCATTCGGTGGCTGTTCGACAACGGGGTCTACCCGATTGTCTATCCCCTGCCCCGTCGGGAGCGGATGGTCGAAGACCACCATGCCGTCCTGCGACTTGCTTCGGGCTGGGCGGACGCGCTGGACGCGACGCCGTCGGTCGGCTGAGGTCGCGGCCTACTTCAGCAGGAGACCGATCGAGACGTTGCTGATGTCGGGGTGCGCACGCAGCGCGGCGAGCACGGCCTGGCCGGAGAACTTGCGCACATCGTATTGGCACAGCGCCACGCAGGGAAACCGGTCGCCCACTGTGTTGAACATCGCCTCGAAGTCGAGCAATTCTCGCTCTGACGTAAACACGTCTCGCACCGACGCCATCTCGCCCACCACGCGGATGACGGTGGCCTGGCGGTCGACCGCGGACCAGAGCACCTTCTCGAAGTAGTCGAGCGCCTCACGTGCGTTGGAGCCAGGGGCGGCCCCGATCGTGAGCAGGCCAGACGCGATGGCCGCGTCTAGGTCGATGCCGGGCATGGCGTCCAGCGACTCCATGTAGCTGGCGAGGTCTTCACCGTGCGCCATGAGGAACGCCGGCTGGCCGGCGCGAATGCCGTCGGCAAGGAACGGAGCGGTGAGGCGCGTCCGCGCGGCGTCGGTGTCGTACAGCGTGGCGAGGTGAGTCGGGACGTCGACCACCTGACCGGCGACGGTAACTCGAGGTCGATCCGAGCGGGGGGGCGGTCCGGCCGGAGCGGGAGCTACGAAGCGATCGACATGCTCCGCCTTGAACCGCCTTTCCAGGCGCTTACCCACCCGCTGAACGGGGAGAAGGCCCCGATCGCTCCAGCGCCGGACGGACGCCTCGCTGACCCCGAGGCGCTTCGCCGCCTGCAGCGTGCTCAGCCAGCTCATCTATCTCTCAGCAAGATACCGTGAATGATAGACCGGTATAGTCCAGGGCACAGATGGCAACCATGGCGCCACCGGGCGGCGGACGGGGAGGGACGCAGTCGACCAGCGTCCAGTCGGACGACCTGCCCAACCGTGGGTTTATCGCCGAGCTCTCGCCGGCCCTGACGGCTGAGCTCATCGAGGGAGCCCCTTCGGTCTACTACCCCGAGGGAAGCATCATCTTCTCCAACGGCAGCGGAACCACGGCTGCTCTGGTGGTTTCTGGGCTTCTGCGCTACTACATGGCTGGAGCCGACGGGCGGGAGCTGACGGTCAGGTACGTTGGCCCTGGGGACATGGTCGGCACGCTTATCAGTGAGCGGTCCAGCCTCAGCACCCGGGCGCAGGCGATCCGGCCTTCGGTGCTCCTGCACCTGGACGTGGACCGTGTCCAGGCTCTCGCCCTGCGCCGCCCGGAGCTCTCGCAAGCCTTCATCAACGAGCTGTCCAGCAGGCTGCGTTTCGCGTTTCGGGCCCTCGCGGCCAGCGCGTTCATGCCTGTCCGCGCGCGTGTGGCCCGGGACCTGGTGGAGCGCGCGAAGATGTTGGGCCCGGTCGAGGCCGGCGTTCGCGTGGCCGTCACGCAGCAGTCACTCGCCGACGCCACCGGCTCGGTCCGCGAGGTAGTGGCCAGAGCCTTGCGAGAGCTTCGCCGGGAAGGCGCGATCGCGACGGCGGACGACGGATTGACCATCCTTGACCCCGACGCCCTGAAACGCATCGCAGCCGTGTGACTTAAGTCGACGCCAGCCGCGCCTTGAGTCACTGCAAAAGTGGCCACGTCGGCATCACGGTCGAAGCGGTGGAATTTCCTGGCGTCGGCGCGGAATCGCTTTTGGCTCGGGTCACCGACGACCTCGCGGACGCCGCTGCGGATGTGTTTGCGATCCTCGCCGCGGCGACGACCAGTCTCAGCCGGGTTCAGCAGGGCACCTGGATCGCGGTGCTCATGGATCCGGACCCGAGCACGTCCCACGTGTTGGTCGCCGACGACTCAGACGGGGCGATGGCCACCTACATGAATCAATTTGTCGGCGCGCTGACCGGCCCCGCCGGCACGCCCACGCTCGCAATGTCGCAGCGGGTGATCGAGTCGTCCAGCCCGCTTCTGATCCCGGGTGTGCCATTCGACGAGTTCATTTCCATCCTGTCGCCGGCAGGCCAGGACTACTTCGTGCGCCACCCGCCTCCGGTCGCGATGCCTGCCGTCGGACTCCTTGTCGTCCCGATGCGCGTGGGCGGCGCGACGATCGGGACACTCGGAAGATTCGATTGGCGTCAGCAACCCCCCTTGACCGAGGCGGACGTGGATCCGGTGCAGCTGGTTGCCGATCACGTGGCGCTGCTGCTCGAGAACGCTCGCCTCCACGCGGCCGTCAAGGATCAGGCTGAGCGTCTTGCGGTCGTAGAAGGTGTCGCGTTTGCGAGCAGGGTGGGTCAGGATCTCCGTCTTACGTTGCGGGTCGTGGTCGAGCAAATCACCGCAAGACTCAGAGTCGACGCCGCCGATGTCCTGCTGGCCACCGAGCAGGGCGACTTCCTGTTCGTGGCCGCCAGCGCCGGGTTTCATTCCTCATCGATACCGGACTACCGCTTGCCGGCCGGCGCTTGGCAATCGATTCCAGCCGGATCACGACCGCATGTCGAGAACTTGAGAGACCTCGACCGCATGTTGCCGAATCCACGCCGGTCTCTTTACGCACGAGAGGGATTTCAGAGCTACGTCGGTTTGCCGCTCCACGCTCGCGGCCGGCTGGTCGGAGTGCTGGAGGTCTACAACCGAACGGTCGCGGTTTGGGACCAGGCGTCGCTGGCCTTCCTCGACACGATCGGGGGCATCGTGACGGTCGCGGTCGATTACGCGGCCGCCTCGGCCGCGGCAGGCCTGGATCGCGTGACTGGCGCGCCGCGCCCCGGCATGAGCGACCTCGAGATGGAGATCTTGCGTCAGATCGTCGAGGGGCTAACCAACCGGGACATCGCCGAGAAGATGCACAGGAGCGAGAACACGATCAAGTTCCACGTCAGGCGGATTCTCGAGAAGGCTGGGGCGGCCAACCGGACAGAACTGGCTCGCAGGGCGACGCGCGAGGGGTGGCTCTGATCGGCGTCTGCCCATACTGCAGCAGCGGGCCCGAAAAAGAAGTGACCAGCGATCCGTCCGGCTTGCGCCCTTCGAACCACTGGCCACTTGGATCGTCGCACCCACCGGAAAAGTTTGCAAGAGGCGATTTTCGTCGCCAGGCAACCTTCAGTAGCTATCAGCCCCCGGATGCCGCTTGACGGGATTGGTCAGCTGGCCGATCCCGTCGATGCGGATGGTCACGACGTCCCCTTCCTGCAGGGTGAAGTCCGACGGCGGCACGATGCCGGTCCCGGTCAACAGGAAGCAGCCGGCATCGAACCGCTGGTCTCGTCCCAGGTAGGCGACCAGTTCGGGGATCTCGCGCCGCATCGCCGAGGTCGACGTGCTGTTCCGGTAGACGAGCGCGGCGTCGCGGCTGATATCCAGCTCGATTGCTCGGTCGGAAGGCGAGTAGTCCCACGCGAGCGCGATCGCCGGTCCCAGCGCGCACGAGCCGTCGAACACTTTCGCCTGCGGCACGTACAGCGGGTTCTCGCCTTCGATGCTTCGCGAGCTGACGTCGTTGCCGATCGTGTAGCCGACCACCTGCATCCGGCTGTTGCACACGACGGCAAGCTCCGGCTCGGGCACGTCCCAGGTCGAGTCCGATCGGATGAAGATCGCCTCGCCATGCCCCCGCACGCGGTTCGCGGTCGCCTTGAAGAACAGCTCGGGTCTGGCCGCCGCGTAGACGCGGTCGTACGGATCCGAGCTCACCGCCTCATCGGTGCGTGCCTCCAGGCTTCGCCTGTAGGTCACGCCGGCCGCCCAAACCTCCTGGCTTCCGATCGGGGCGCCGATGTCGGCGCCATCCCGCGGTTGGATCTCTGGGCGCTTCTCCTCCAGCAATCGGCTGAGCTCGTCTTGCGGAAGCCGCAGCAGGGAGTCGATCGTGGAACCGTCGAGACGGCTCCAGGTCCCGTCCTTCTTCATATATGTGGCGCCGTCCAGCTGGACCAGGTGCCGGCCGGCGGCCGGCACGACATCGGTGCTCAGTCGGTCCTCCAGGCGGGGCCCGAAGGGTAGGCAAACTCACGGAGCGACTCTGGGCGCATGGTGATGCTGTAACCCGGTGCTCGCGGCGGGACATAGCAACCGTCGCGAATGACCACCGGGTCGAGGAAGTGCTCGTGCAGGTGCTCGACGTACTCGAGCACGCGATTCTCGAGCGACCCGCTCACCGCTATGTAGTCGAACATCGATATGTGCTGAACGTACTCGCAAAGCCCGACACCTCCGGCGTGCGGGCAGACCGGCACCCCGAACTTCGCGGCGAGGAGGAGGACCGCCAGGACCTCGTTCAGCCCACCCAGGCGGCAGGCGTCGAGCTGGCAGAAGCCGATTGCGTCCGACTGGAACAGCTGCTTGAAGATGACCCGGTTCTGGCAGTGCTCGCCGGTGGCGACCTTGATCGGCGCGATCGCCCGCGCGATCGTGGCGTGGCCCAGCACGTCGTCGGGGCTGGTCGGCTCTTCGATCCAGTAGGGCCCGAACTCGGCGAGCCGCTTCATGTTGGTGATCGCGTCGCCGACCTCCCAGACCTGGTTCGCGTCCATCATGAGCCGGCGGTCCGGCCCGATCTCCTCCCGCACGATCCGCGCGCGTCGGACATCGTCCTCGATCTTCTGGCCGACCTTCATTTTTATGTGCGACCACCCCGCGGCGACGGCTTCACGGCAGAGTTGACGCAGCTTCTCGTCGGAGTAACCGAGCCATCCCGCCGAGGTCGTGTACGCCGGATACCCGGCGCGCAGCATATCGGCCTCGCGCTTGGCGCGCGTCGGCGCCATGCGTTCGAGGATTCCGATCGCTTCCCCCGGAGTCAAGGCGTCGCTGATGTACCGGAAGTCGATGCACGCGACCAGCTGCTCTGGGGTCATGTCGATGAGGAGCTTCCACAGCGGCTTGCCTTCCACCTTCGCGTACAGGTCCCAGACTGCATTGACCAGCGCTGCGGCCGCGAGATGGATTGCGCCTTTCTCGGGACCGAGCCACCGCAATTGCTGCTCGCCGGTGACCGCGCGCCAGAACGTCCGCATATCCGAGGTGATGGAGTCGAGCGTCTGGCCGACGACGACCGGCGCCAGCGCGTTGATCGCGGCGACGCACACTTCGGTGCCGCGACCGAGGGTGAAGGCGAGACCGTGCCCTTCGAGGTGATCGCTCGAGTCCGTCCTCAGCACGACGTAGGCGGCCGAGTAGTCAGGGTTCGTGTGCATGGCATCGGAGCCGGCGAGGGTCCGCGAGGTGGGAAAGCGCACGTCGTGCGCGGTGGCGCTGATGATGCGGTGCATGCCTATCCTTTCACCGCGCCGACCAGCAGGCCCTTGGCGATGTAACGCTCGAGCGCGATCGCCATCGCGATCACCGGCCCGATCATGATCAGGATGAGCACGGACATGTACCACCACTGCGGTCCGCGGGTTGCGTTCTGCGCCGCGACCGTGAGAGGGAGCGTCTGCGCGTTCGCGCTGGTCAGGAAGAGGGCGATGAGGTATTCGTTCCACGCGAAGACGAGGACGAAGAGGAACGTCGCGACCAGCCCCGGCACCGCAAGGGGCAGCACGATCGAGCGGAAGATCCTGTAGGGCGACGCGCCGTCGATGGCAGCGCTTTCCTCCAGCTCGACAGGCACGCTCTGGAAGTAGTCGCGCATGAGCCAGACCACGATGGGCAGGTGCGCCGCGGTGTAGGTGATGATCAGTGCCGCCCACGTGTCGAGAAGCTGGAGCTGCTGGAAGAAGATGTAGATGGGGATGACCGTGGCGACCGGCGGCAGCATGCGCTGCGAGATCATCCAGAACGCGATGTCGTCGTTGCCGACGCCGCGCTTGAAACGTCGAGCGACCGTTTGCAGCAGCAGCACGAACACTGCAATCCCGGCCACGAGACCGACCGGCCACGGCCCACCTGCTACCACGACGACGACGGCGATCGCGAGCGCGATCACGAAGGATCCGATCGCGCCAAAACCGACCTGGTAACGCATGCGCACAAGGGCGTAAGCAGCCATCGAGCCGAGCAGAACGGTGATCGCCGTGCTCGTCAGCCCGACCACCACCGTGTTGGTGTAAGGGCGGAACGTGTCCTCTCGGAGGTCGAAGAAGATGTAGTGCCACGAGTCGAGCGTCGGCTGAAAGTCGCGCCACGGGATGTAGAACGGCCCGCCGTTCACCTCCAACGGCGTCTTGAGCGCGGTCACGGCCAGCCAGTAGAGCGGAAACAGGACCACGAAGGTCCAGGCGAAAAGAGCGATGTACGAGAGCGTCATCGCAGGGAACGAGATCGAAGTCGTCGAGACCGAACCGCCGCGTCTCCGGATGCTCGCCATCGAGGTCAGGCCGCCGCCGCGCGAGGGCGCAACAGGTTGACATAGGAGATGCCGACGAACGTCACCACGATGAGCAGCATGTAGGCGACCGCCGCGGAGCCCCCGATGTCGAGCGCTCGCCAGATCGTGTAGGCATGCAGCGTGAGCGATTCAGTGGCCGTTCCGGGGCCTCCGTTCGTGAGCACGTTCGGCAGGTCGACGATCTTGAAGCCCTCGATGATGCGGATCAGCACGACGGTGACCGTCGCGGGCAGGATCTGCGGAAAGGTGATCCGCCAGAACACCTGCAAGCGGTTGGCGCCGTCCACGACCGCCGCCTCGACCAGCTCATGGGGCAGCGTCTCGATCGCGGCCAGGAGCACGATGAAGATGAACGGCGTCCACTGCCAGATGTCGCCGACCATCACCGCCAGTCGCGCGCCCCATGGATTGGTGACCCACGAAATGTCCGTCAATCCGAAGTGCGCCCACAACGGGTACAGCGGACCTTTGCTCGTGTCCACGAGCATCCGGAACAGGTAGGCCACGCCGACGGGGGTGATCATCATCGGGAGCAAGAAGACCACCCGGAAAAAGCGCCGTCCCGGGAGGTGCTGCACGACGAGCAAGGCCAGTCCCAGGCCGAGCAGGTACTGGACGGACACGTCGACGGCGACGTAAACGAGCGTCACGACCAGCGTTCCCGGACGGCCGCTGGTCAGGATCGTGTTGACGACCAGCCAGACAAGCGCGCCGGCGATGGCCGTCGCCAGCACCCGGCCGACGAGTCCTCCAACGGTGAGGTTCGGTCCGCGCGCGTAGCGATAGAGCAGAAAGGCGAACAGCCCGTAGATCGCGACCAACACCGCGATCCCGATGGGCGTCAGCGGTCCGGATACCCCCAGAAAGTGGGGTCGGTCGATGCCGAACAGCAGCTTCGCGTAGTTCGCGAAGCCGACAAACTTCAGCTGCACCCCGCCCTCCGAGAAGCCCAGGCGCGACAGAGAGACATAGAGCGACGTGAGCAGAGGAAAGATCGAGAAAGCGAGGATGACCAGGACGGCCGGGAGGATGAACACGCCGCCCGCGAAGCGGTCGAGGCGTGCGGCAACCGGACGCCACCAGGACGAGGCCCTCAGCGCGCGCGGCGACGCATGGATGCTCACGGAGTCGGAATCCTTTTCACCAGTTCCTGGCACTGAATGGGATGAAGAGGGGCGGCGAGGTGCGTGACCCCGCCGCCCGTCGGTTTACTTCGTGATGCTCAGACTGGATCTGTAGGCGTCCAGCTGTGACTGGCGGCCGATCTCGTCCGTCTTCGCGTTCCATTGGTTGGTGATCTGAGTCATCGTCTGGCTCAGCGAGATCTCACCCGCCAGGAACTGAGCGAGAGCCGTGTCCAGCGCGGTCTGCTGGTAGAACGCCGTCTGCGGGATGCGCAGGTCGAGGACCATGTTGGGGCTCTGCAGGCTCGACTGGATGGCTCCGAGATAGTCCTTCGCGGCCTGGTCGCTCATGCCCGAAGCGGTCCATGGACCCATGTTGGTGAAGTGCGAAGAGCGGTAGGGGTTGAATCCAGTCTTGCCGATCGTCACGTCGACGCTCGACTGCGCCGGCTGAGACATGTAGGAGAGGAACGCGAACGCGGCGTCCTTCACCTTGGCCGAGGCCGCCTTGTTGATCGCGCCTGACCAGCCGCCGAAGGCGGCGAATGGAGAGTGGTTCACGCCGTTGGTCGCGTAAGGGCACAGAGTGGCGTTGCAGTCGACCAGCTGGTTGCTCGACCGGTCGAGCACCTTCTTCGATCCGGGCAGAATGACTGCCCCGACCTTGTCCTGCACGGTGGACTGAGTCTTGTCGACCGCGAGCGGGCCGATGTCGCCCCAGTCGAGGGACAGGGCGCAGCGACCAGTCACGAACAGGCCGCGCGAGTCGCCGACGTCCTGGTTGAGCTGCTCAGGAGGGCCGATCTTGGAAAGCTGCTTGTAGACGGTTAGGGCCGCGGCGGCCGCCGGGTTGTTCGTCAATGGCTGCATGGTGTCGGTGTTGAAGAAAGCACCCTGCTTCGTGCCCTGGCTCTGCAGGTACGCCGCGGCGATCGAAATCCATGCCCAATACGACTGCGCGCTGCGCTTCATGGCCAGGCATGAGCCGTAGTCGGGCTTGCCATCGCCGTTCAAGTCCTTGCCCTGGAAGTGCTGGGCGATGCTGATGTAGTCATCCCAGGTCTCAGGCGCCTTGAGGCCGTCCTTCTGGAGCAGGTCCTTGCGGTAGTAGACCATCTGAAAGTCGCCGTCGAGGGGAATGGTGTAGACCTTGCCCTTGAACGTGGCGCTGAAGTCGCGGAAGAACGGTGCGATGTCGTTCCACTGCAGGGCCGAGTCGTTCTTGACCCGGTCGGTCAGGTCTTCGAGGTAGCCGGGCGGCACGTAGTCGCCCATCCACTGCGGGTCGAAGACCGTCGCGTCATACGAGTTTGTCTTCGTCGAGAAGTCCGTGAGGACCTTCTGGTACAGGTCGGAGAACGGGACTGTGATGATCTGCACCTTGGCGCCAGTCGCCTTCTCGAAGTCGGGGGCCCGGCGCTGCAGCGGCTCCGCGATCTGAGGACCGGTGAAAGTCACGACCCGAATCGTGGTGCCGCTGAACGATTGGTTCGAGGACGTATTCGACCCGTTGCTGCAGGCCGCAATCACGCCCACCCCCACCAACAGGACCAGGGCTCTCGCCAGGATTCGACTCATCTCTCTTTATCCCCTCTTGTAGCGCAAGAAGCCGCGGCCCGGGGGGCCACCAGGGGGCCGTGGCATATCCGATGAATACCGGATATTTAGCGCGTCCAGGCCGAATTGTCAAGCACAGACTGGCTAGTCATCCGATGTATACGCCTTAGGCAGGGGTCGCCAGGTCAAGGCTGAACCGGCCCAGCACACGGTGGAACAGGCCGACCAGGGCGGCCACCGGGGCCAGCGAGACGATCAGCGCGGCCGCTGCCGTCGGCCAGTCGAGCTCCCGTTCGAAGGTGAAGAAGTCGGACAGCCCAAGGGGAATGGTCTTGATCTCGCCCGAGGTCAGGACCAGCGGGACGAGCAGCATGTTCCAGTCCAGCACGAAGAGCACGAGCGCGGTCGCGACCACGCTCGGCGCGACGAGCGGCAGGATGACGCGGCCGATCACGCGAAAGAGCCCCGCGCCGTCGAGCACCGCGGCCTCCTCCCATTCGGGCGCCAGCTGCGCGACGGCCCCGTGGAGGACGAATACCGCAAGAGGCGCCGTGGCGGCTGCTTCGCTTAGAACCACGGCGGCGAAGCTGTCCAGGAGGTGCACCCGCCGCATGAGGTCGCTCAACGGGATCACGTAGGCCATGGCGGGCAGGCTGGCGAGGACGAGGAATCCCTGCGTGACGAAGCGGCTCGATCGAAACGGGGCGCGAGCGAGGCCGTACGCGGCAAGAAAGCCCGCGCCCACTGCGATCGCCGCGGCGCATGCGGACATGAGAACGCTCGTCACGAGCTCGTTCCAGAACGCCGGCTCGGCAATCCCGACCTCGGCGAAGTGATCCAGGGATGCAGACCCGCGCCACGATGGCGGACGGCTGCTGTTGTCGGGCAGCACTCCAAGCGACGCGAGCGCGGTCCACAAGAGGGGAAGCAGAAACGCGAGGAGGGTCGCCGCCACGAGCACGCCTCGAAGCCTCATTCGACAAACCTTGTCCTGGACAACCGGAGGTAGATGAGCCCCGCGCCGAGGACGGCCGCCGCGATCAACCATCCCGAGGTGGCGCCGACGGGCCAGTCGTTGACTCCGAAGGCGCGGTTGTAGCTGTACAGGGCCGGTGTCACGGTCGCCGTCCCCGGGCCGCCCCCGGTCAGGATCAGGACCGCGTCGAACGTCCCCAACGACAGGCCGGTGAGCAGCATCGTGATCGTGAGCAGTAGAGGGCGGACGGCGGGGATGGCGACGTGCCGCACCCGTCCCGTCCACGATGCGCCGCTCAGGGTCGCCTCCTCCCAACGCTCGCTCGGGATAGAAGCCAGGCTTGGCAGGAGCAAGAATGTGACAAACGGAGCCACCCGCCACACCTCGACCGCGATCACGGCGGGAAGCGCAAGGCGCGGGTCGCCCAGCGGCGACGGCAGGTCCGGCCGGCCAAGCCAGCCCAGGACGAAATCCACGACGCCGGTAGCGCTGCCGAACAGGAAATGCCACATCACTCCGCTCGCGATGGGACTGACCAGCCACGGCAGCAGGAGCAAGACCCGCAGCGCCGCGCGCCCGTGGAACGGGCGGCGCAGCAAATAGGCGACGCTGAACCCGATCACGAGCTCGAGCGGCACGGCCACAAGCGTGAAGACGGCGACGTTGCGGGCCGCGGAGCCGAACAGGGGGTCGCGGATGACCGCCGCGTAGTTGGCGAGCCCCGAAAAATGCACGCCGATCGCGAACGGCGAGTACGTGGTGAAGGTCGCGAGCAAACCGAGGAGCGCGGGAAGGACGAGCCAGCCGGCGAGGAGAAGGGCAAGCGGCGCGAACAGGAACAGCCTGTCGCGACGCGTCAGACGCACGTCTTACTTTGTGCCGCTGACGCCGCCGTCGACGACCAACCCCGACGCCATCACGAACCTGGATTCGTCCGACGCGAGGTAGAGCGCCGCGTTCGCGACGTCCTCTGGCCGTCCCAGGTCGTTCGTGAGCTGTCGCTTGCGAATCGCCGCCATGCCTTCCTCCGGGTCGGTGTAAGACTCCTTCAGATAGCGTTCGACAAACGGCGTGAGTATGGTGCCGGGCAGCAGGGCGTTGACCCGAATCCCGTGCGGCGCCACATCGACCTGCATCGACTTGGTCAGGGACAGAACCGCGCCCTTGGAGGCCGCGTATGAAACGCGGCGCGCGAGGCCGATCTCCGCGATGCACGACGACATGTTGATGATCGAGCCCGAACGCTGCTTGATCATGTACGGCACCACGGCACGGCTCATCAGGTAGACGCCGCGGACGTTCACCCGCATCACGCGGTCGAACAGCTCCGGCTCCGTCTCCAGCACATCTCCGACGCCGCCAATGCCCGCGTTGTTGAACAGGACGTCGATACGCTCGAATCGCTGCACCACGCGCTCCGCCAGGGCCAGGGTCTCGGCCTGGTCGGTGACGTCGACGTGCTCCGCAACCGCTTCGCCCCCTGCCTTGGTGATCTCCTCAGCCGTCGTCTCGGCTGCGCCGAGATCGACATCCGAGACGATCACGCGCGCGCCCTCGCGCGCAAACAGGCGCGCGCTCGTCTGGCCGATGCCCGAGCCCGCGCCCGTGATCACGCAAACCTTTCCGTCGAGTCTGCCCATCGCGTTAGCTATATGCTGAAGCTCCGATGTTTGTCAATCAAATCGGGCCGTCCTATGCATTTTGGAACGAATGAAGGCACCGAACGTCGGACCTCTGGCGGGCAATGGATCAGGTCGCAAACGAGGCGCCGCCCGCGCCCCGAGCGTCACCGACGACGCCATCGACAAGATCCGAGAGCGAATTGTGTCAGGTGCCTGGGGCCCGGGCGACCGGCTGCCGAAAGAGAGCGAGCTGGCCGCGGAGCTCGGGCTCTCCCGCAACTCGCTCCGCGAAGCCGTCCGCGCCCTTTCCCAGCTGCGCGTGTTGGAGGTGCGCCAGGGCGACGGCACCTACGTCAGCAGCCTCGAACCCGACCTGCTCCTGGAGAGCACCGGCTTCATCAGCCACCTCTTGCTGGGCGAGACGGCGATCGCGCTGTACGAGGTCCGTCGCATCCTCGAAGCCGCCGCCGCGGCCCTGGCCGCCGCGCGTATCGACGATGAGGAAAAACAGGACCTCGGATCCAGTCTCGATCGGATGCGCGAGGCGCAGGGAGTCGAGGAGCTCGTCGAGGCCGATGTAGCCTTTCATGCCGTGATCGCCCGCGCGACCGGGAACCCGGTTCTGATCTCCCTGCTCGCCAGCCTTTCGACGCGTATGCATCGCGTCCGCCTCTGGCACGGCCGGGCCGCCGACAACGCGCTCGATGTGACGCGCGAAGAGCACCGCCGGATCTACGAGGCGATCATGCAGGGTGACCCCGAGCTGGCGCGGGCAGCGGCGACGGCGCACATCGCCAGCGGCGAGCGCTGGCTGCGGAAGCAGGTCGAAACGGGAGCGTCAGCCTGAATCCGACAGAGCGGGTCAAGCTTGGCCCCACGTCGCTCCAGGTCACACGGCTGGGTTTCGGCACTGCTCCCCTGGGGGGTCTGTTTCAGGCCCTCGCGGATGACGAGGCGCACCGCGTCGTCGAGGCCGCGTGGTCGGCGGGCATTCGCTTTTTCGATACCGCGCCGCAGTATGGAAACGGCCTCGCGGAGCAGCGTCTCGGCACCGTCCTGAGAGCCAAACCGCGCGATCAGTTCGTGCTCGCGACCAAGGTCGGCCGCCTTCTCCGCGCGGGCGCTCCGCCACAGAGCGAGACGTTTCCCGATGCGCCCCCGCTCAATCCCGTCTTTGACTTCTCTTACGACGGCGTCATGCGTTCGGTCGAGGAGAGCGTTGCGCGGCTGGGCATCGAGCGCATCGACATCCTTCACATCCACGACCCTGACGATCACTTCGCCGAAGCCCTGTCCGAAGCGTATCCGGCACTCGACCGGCTTCGGGCGGAAGGAACCATCACGGCGGTCGGAGCCGGCATGAACCAGGCTGAGATGCTGGCTCGTTTCGCGCGCGAGGCGAACTTCGACTGCTTCCTGCTCGCCGGCCGGTACACGCTGCTCGACCAGGTCGGCTTGAAGGAGCTGCTGCCGCTTTGCGCAGAGCGCGGGATCGCGATCATCGCGGGCGGAGTTTTCAACAGCGGCATCCTGGCCGATCCGACGCCCGGCACTCACTACAACTACAAGGCCGCCCCCGACGAGCTCGTCCAGCGAGCCGGGCGCATCAAAGCCGTCTGCGAGCGCCACGGCGTATCGCAGAAGGCCGCGGCGATCCAGTTTCCACTTGGGCATCCGGCCGTGCAGACAGTACTCACCGGATGCCGGTCGGTGGACGAGCTCAACGAAAACGTGGAGGCGTTTCAGGCGCCGATACCGCCGGCTGCGTGGGACGAGCTCAAGGCTGATGGCCTCCTCGTGGCCGACGCGCCGGTCCCCTGATGGTGGTCGATGCCCACCACCATCTCTGGGATCCCGCCCACCGCAAGTATCCGTGGATGGGGGATGACCTGGCCTCGATTCGCAGGCGCTTCGACGCGGGCGACCTGAAGCCGCTGCTCGACGCGAACGGCATCGACCGAACGGTGGTCGTCCAGACTGTCTCGAGCCTGGAGGAGACGCGCGAGTTCCTCGAGGCCGCCGCGGAAAACGAGTTCATCGCCGGCGTGGTCGGCTGGGTGGACCTGACCGATCGGTCGGTGGCGAAGACCCTGGCCGGACTCCGCCGGAGCGAGGGTGGGAGCTTCCTGGTCGGCATCCGTCACCAGGTCCACGACGAGCCCGATCCGACGTGGCTGCTGCGTGAAGATGTGCAGCACGGGATCGCCGCGGTGGGGGAGGCCGGGCTGGCCTATGACGTCCTTGTTCGCACCCGAGAGCTGCCGGCCGCGCTGAAGACCGTGAAGCGGCACCCCCAGATTCGGTTTGTCATCGACCACGCCGCGAAGCCGCGCATCGCCGCCGGGGCCTGGGACTCCGCCTGGGAAGAAGCGCTCGCGCCGCTGAGCGAGCTGCCCAACGTCACGTGCAAGGTCTCCGGTCTTTTCACCGAAGCGGACTGGAAATCCTGGAAGGCCGAGCACGTAGAGCCCTACGTGCGACGGGTGATCGACTGGTTCGGCGCCGACCGGTGCATGTTCGGGTCGGACTGGCCGGTCTCATTGCTGGCCGCGTCATATAAGCAGGTTGTCACGACGATGCGCGACCTCGTCGCGAACGACGATCAGATCATGGGCGGCACGGCCGCGAAGGTGTACGGCCTGAGCTAGCGTCTTGCTCCTCACCATTTAAGGGGATGTGGCGCCGAAGGCGCCGGAGGGGCTAGGCGCTCGCGCCTAGGGCCTGCAGGTTCACCGTCGCCGGAGACACGCTCCCAACGCTACGTGGGGGATCTAGCTGTCCGACTCCCAGCGCGGGCGCTGCTCGGCGACGACGGTGTCCACGGCGTCGATGAACTCCTGGATGTCCTGCTCGCCCATCGGCGTCGACAGGGCCCCCATCGCACGCGGCGCCATCAGGGTTCCGTGGTTGACGAGGCCGAGAAAGAATTCATGCGTCCTCTTCTTGTTGGCCGCCGCCATTGTCCGGTAGTCGACGACCGGACGGGCGGTGAAATGCAGCGCCAGGAGCGATCCGGCGCCGTTCACCTGCACGGCGACACCGTGTGAGGCGAACACCTCGGTCAGCTGCTCGCAAACCCGGGCGCCGTTGCGGTTCAGGTCCTCGTACACGTCGGGCGTCAGCTCGGTCATCGCTGCCAGACCGGCCGCCATGCCGAGGGGGTTGCCGTTGTACGTCCCGCCCTGCGCTATGTTCGGCTCGCGGCGCGGGTCGAGCAGCTCCATCACGTCAGCGCGCCCGCCGAACGCCGCGACCGGCAGCCCGCCGCCGATGATCTTGCCCAGCGTCGTGAGGTCCGGCGTCACGCCATAAAGCTGCTGCGCCCCACCGGGCGCGACGCGAAACGAGATCACCTCGTCGAAGATCAAAAGGATGCCGAGCTCCTCCGTCACCTGGCGCAACCGCCGCAGGAACTCTGTCGTGGCCGGGATCACGCCGCCCGCGCCAATGATCGGTTCGAGGATCACTCCGGCGACCTCGCCCGCGTGGCGGCGGATGATCGCCTCAGCCGCATCCGGGTTGTTGAAGGGCAGGACCACGGTCTCCTCGAGCGCCCAGGTGGGCGTGCCCATCGAGTCAGGTCTTGGGATCGGTGCGTCCGCCGGCCCGGCTTCGGACACGACCGGATGCGTGCTGACCTCGGCATGGTCGTGGGTGCCGTGGTATCCGCCTTCCATGCGCGCGATCTTGGGCCGGGCCGTGAACGCGCGGGCGAGCCGCATGGCGAACATCGTCGCCTCGGTTCCGGAGTTGCAGAACCGAACCGCGTCCAGGCTGGGCACCCGCTCACACAGGAGCGTTGCGAGCTTGACCTCGACAGGGTTCGCCGCCGCGAACCCCGTGCCGCGCGCGGCCTGCCGGCTGATCGCCTCCACGACTTTCGGATGCGCATGGCCGAGGATCATCGCGGTGTAGTTGCCGAGCATGTCGATGCGCTCGGTGCCGTCTGCGTCCCAGACGCGACAGCCCTGCCCGCGGTCTATGTAGAGGGGATAGGGGTCGAAGTACGTGGTCGTTCGCGTCGTGCCTCCCGGCATGACCCTGACAGCAGCCTCGTGGATCGCTCTTGATGAGGGCGTGGTCTGCCGATAGACGGCCTCCGGATCGTCAGTCACGGGACGGGACTCTCGTGGCCCGCACGTCGACCGGCTGCCGTCGCGTCGCCGACTCGACCGCCGCCGCCATGAACGCCACGGTGCCGACGTTTTCGCGGCCGGAGCACTCGGGTTCGCGTTTCTCGCGGATCGCGTGGGCGAACTCGGTCAGCGTTCCCCAACGATCGACCCGCATCTCTGGCATGGGCAGTCGTTTCGACCGTCCGCCCAGAGGCCGGATCATGACCCTGTCGGCGAGCGCGCCATTGTCGTTGCGGCTCGTCCACGCGACCTCACCGCGCTCGAACTCCATGCGCCACTCGCCGGCCCAAGGCGTGATCGGGGCGGCGCTGACCCAGCTCCCGCGATAGCTCACGACGATGTCGCCGAAAACGACGGTGGCGACGGCAACCGCCGGACCTGCAAATGCGCTCCAGGCTGGATTCCAAGACTCGCAGTAGATCCGATCGGGTTCGCGGTTGAGGAGCATGCGGAGCAGGTCGAAGTGGTGGATCGACATGTCGACCAGCAGCGGCTGCTCATCGCCGTGATGGCGCGCCCGGACCGTGGTGCTGACGCCTGAGAAGCGGCGGAAGTCGATCGATACCTCGGCGAGCTTGCCGAGCGCTTGCTCCTGGATGAGTCGCGCGACGGTCCGCACAGCTGGGAAGAAGCGGTAGTTCTGGCTCACCATCAGGGCCACGCCCTTCGATGCGGCGGCGCTGACGAGCTCCTCGGCCGTCATGACGTCGGGCGCGAACGGCTTCTCGACCAGGACGTGAAGTCCGGCGTCGACGGCGGCCCGGGTCAGCGGCGCGTGACCGTCGAGGGTCGCGGTGACAAGCACCGCCTCAGCCTCTGTCTTGGCGATGGCCTCGCGCAGCGTTGCGAAGCACCGATCCGCCGCACCGGGAACTTCTTGCTGAAGCAGCTTCAGCGACACTGGATCGGAGTCGACGTAGCCGGCGACCTCGACTTCCTTGACCTCGGGGATGACTCGCCAGGCCCAATCTCGCCCCCAGCCGCCCAACCCGACCTGCAGCAACCGAATCGGCTTCACGGTTTCGGCAAGAATAAGGCAGGTCGTGAAGCCAATCACCGAGATCGGCGCCGCCGTTGTCGGCACAGGGTTCATCGGCGTCGTCCACGTCGAGGCGCTGAGGCGCCTCGGTGTCCAGGTCCATGGTGTGGTCGGGTCGAGCCGGCAGCGCGCGGCATCGAGAGCCCGCGACCTCGGTTTGCCCCCCGCCTATGAGAGCTTTCAGGCGATGCTGAATGATGCGCGAGTCGACGTCGTTCACATCACGTCGCCCAATCACCTGCACCACGAGCACGCGAAGGCCGCGCTGGAGGCGGGCAAGCACGTCGTCTGCGAGAAGCCGCTGGCGATGAGCTCAGCGCAATCGGCCGAGCTGCTCGAGGTGGCGCAGCGGAGCGGGCGCGTGCACGCGGTGAACTTCAACCTGCGCTTCTACGCCACGAATCAGCACGTCCACGGCATGATTGCGAACCGCGAGCTGGGCGACGTCCGTCTGGTTTCAGGTCACTACCTGCAGGACTGGCTGCTGCTCGACACGGACTGGAACTGGCGCCTGGACCCTCAGCTCGGTGGAGACCTTCGAGCCGTTGCCGACATCGGGTCGCACTGGATGGACCTGACAACTTTTCTCACGGGCAAGCGGATCACAGCGGTGATGGCCGACCTGACCACGTTCATCAAGACCCGGCACCAACCATCCGGTCCGGTCGAGACGTTCGCCACAGGTCGGGCGGTCGATGCGGTAGCGCGCGAGATCCATACGGAGGACGCCGCGACCATCTTGCTTCACTATGAGGACGGCGCTCGCGGTGCGGTCACCGTCTCTCAGCTCAGTGCCGGCCGGAAGAACTCGCTCGTATTCGAGATCGACGGCTCGAGCTCCGCCGCCTCCTGGAACTCAGAGAATCCGGATGAGCTGTGGATCGGGCATCGGGGCAGGCCCAACGAGCTGCTCCTGCGCGACCCGGCAATCCTGAACGACGACGGACGAAGGGTGGCGAGCCTCCCGGGTGGTCACGTCGAGGGCTTCGCCGACACCTTCAAAGCCCTGTACGCGGAGGTCTATCGCTCGGTCGCCGCAGGAAGACCGGCGGCCGGATACCCGACGTTTGCCGACGGCCACGACTCGATGCTCGTCTGCGAGGCCGTGGCGCGCAGCTCGAAGGAGGCTCACTGGGTCGAGGTCGAGAGAAGCCGCGCCGCGGCCGAACGAAGGCGATGAAGCTCGGCCTGCTGACCGCCGCGTTTCCCTCGCTGACGCTCGAGCAGGTCGCTCAGTGGGCACACGACAACGGGTTCGAGGCGCTGGAGATCGCCTGCTGGCCGTCCGCCGGTGGCGAAGGGCGGCGCTACGCGGGGGTTGCGCACATCGACGTCGACCGTCTCGAGCCGAAACGAGTCCGCGACCTGATGAGGCGGTACAACCTGGAGATCTCGTCTCTCGCGTACTACCCGAACAACCTCGACCCCGACTCGGCGACAAGACAAGCGGCCAACGACCACCTGCGCGGGGTGATCGAGGCGGCAGAGCGGCTCGAGGTGGAAACAGTGGGCACATTCGTCGGCCGCGACCAGAACCGTTCGCTGGCCGACAACCTCGAAGACTTCAAGAAGGTTTGGCCGCCGATCATCAAGTTCGCCGCCCAGCACAAAGTGAAGGTCGCGATCGAGAACTGCCCGATGATCTTCTCCTCGGACGAGTGGCCGGGCGGCCGCAACCTGGCATACTCGCCGGCCATCTGGCGGCAGATGTTCGAGCTCATTCCGGATGAGAACTTCGGCTTGAACTTCGACCCTTCGCATCTTGTCTGGCAGTTCATCGACTACACGCGAGCGGTGCGCGAGTTCGGACCGCGCATCTTCCATGTCCACGCCAAAGATATGGAGATCGACCGCGACGGGCTTTACGAAAACGGCGTGATGTCAGCCGGCCTCGGCTGGCAGGTGCCGAGACTTCCCGGCCTCGGCGAAGTCCGGTGGGATCGGTTCATCAGCACGCTGTACGCGATCGGCTACGACTGGGTGGTCTCGATCGAGCACGAGGACCGCAAGTTCGAAGGCGAGCTCGAGCTGGTGCAGCGCGGCTTCCTCGTCGCCCGCAACACCCTCAGGCCGCTGCTCGTCTGAGGGCGTAGTATTCGGCCGTCACTCGCGTGGAGTGGGGTGGATAAAAACGCGGGAGGACGACATGAGCACTACCGCCGAACGGTCTGGCGAGATCACCGAGCACGAGTCCCAGCAGGTCGAGCGTGCGAACGCATCAGGCCGCACGCCCGTCGTGTTCATCCACGGCTTGTGGCTCTTGCCGAGCAGCTGGGACCGATGGGCGGAATTGTTCGAGAACGCCGGCTTCACGGCGGTGAAGCCAGGTTGGCCCGACGATCCGGAAACCGTCTCGGAGGCGAAGGCGCATCCAGAGGTCTTCGCGGGCAAGAAGGTGGGCCAGGTCGCGGACCATGTCGACGCGGTCATCCACCGTCTGAACAAGAAGCCTGTCGTCATGGGCCACTCTTTCGGCGGGCTGCTGACGCAGATCGTCGCGGGCCGAGGTCACTCGGCGGCGTCGGTTGCGATCGACCCGGCGCCATTCCGCGGCGTGCTTCCACTCCCGATCTCGTCCCTCAAGTCCGCATCCCCGGTGCTTCAGAACCCAGCGAACTGGAACCGAGCAATCCCGCTCACCTATGAGCAGTTCCGCTACGCGTTCGCCAATGCCGTCAGCGAAGCGGAGGCGAGGGAGCTCTACGACACTTTCGCCGTCCCGGCGCCCGGCGCGCCTCTGTTTCAGGCCGCGGCCGCCAACGTGAACCCCTGGACGGAGGTGAAGGTCAACACCGTGAACCCCGAGCGGGGACCGCTGCTGATCATCTCCGGCGAGAAAGACCACACGGTTCCGTGGGCCATCGCGAATGCGTCCTACAAGCGCCAGAAGCGAAATCCAGGAGTGACCGAGATCACAGAGATGCCGAACCGCGGCCACGCCCTGGTCATCGACAACGGCTGGAAGGAGGTCGCGGAGACAGCGCTCGCCTTCATCAAGCGCTTCGTCTGAGGGCGGCAACGGTCCACACCGGACCTCGCTGATCGAGAATCGGCTCCAGGCCGCGGCGCTTCGTCGTCGCGATGATCTCCTCGGGCGGGTGCACGAAGATGTGGAACTCGCGGCGCAAGAGCCACAGCAAGAGGTTGCTGATGCCGAGGCCGGCGCGCATCCACCACGCGCCCGTCGGGTAGCTCAGGACGAGCAGCTGCCGCGCGCGATCCGCGGCCGCGCCCGCCAGCCGAGGCATATCGGGGTAGCAGCAGATGACGCGGTTCATGATCACGACGTCCGCGCCCTCGACCTGGCTCGCCGCCTGGGCGAAGTCCGTCACCTTGCGCTCGACGCGGTCGGTCAACCCAGCGTCGCTCAGCAGGCGCGCGGCGACGTCCTCATACGTTGGCGTCAGCTCGATGCTCACGGCGCGAGCCGCACCGGCTTTCAGGAGTTCGATCTGGACGGTTCCGATGCCGCCGCCGACCTCGAGCACGGTTCGGCCTTCGACGCCTTGAGACTTCAAAAAGTCCACGATCCGGCGCGAAGTTCCATCAAGGCCCCTGCGGCGGTAGCGGCGCGCCTCGGCACGTGCGCTGCGCTCGCTGAAGACCCATTTGTAACCCTTCGGCGAGCAGCAGTCGGTCACGAGTCAGATCTTCCGGCGACCGGCCGAGGAGAGGGATCCATGGGGCTTCCCTCTCATTATTTCTAGATCCAGCCCCTTCGGCGGAAGAAGTACAGCTGGATCAGTATCGCTATGACCATCGTGCCGATGCCAAGCAGGAAGGCGGCGGTTGGCGTCTCGAGAACAGTGACCAGGTAAGCGAAGTTCATGCCGTAGAAGCCGGTCAGGAAGCTCAATGGCAGGAACAAGCTAGCGATCACGGTGAGCGCCTTCGTCGTCTGGTTGAGCCGGTTCGACACCGTGGACAGATACACATCCATCGCGCTGCTCAGCAGGTCGCGCAGGGAGTCAGCGGTCTCGTATTGCCGCACGATGTGGTCGTAGACGTCGCGGTAATAGAGGGTCATGTCCTGCTGCTGCAGGTGGATGCCGTGCGTGATGAGGGCCTGGAAGACGTCGCGCTGCGCGCCGAGAAACCGGCGCAGCTCCGTGACCGTGTGCTTCAGATGGTAGATGCGCTGGAGCGAATCCTGGGTGGCCTTCGCGGTGATCTCGTCCTCCAGGACATCGACCTCGTCATCGAGCTTTTCGAGCACCGGAAACGTCGTGTCGACGAGCGCGTCGATGGCGAGGTAGGTGAGGAACGCGGGCTTGCCGTGAGTGAGGTCCGGGCTCTTGTGAATTCGTTCCTGTAGCTCCTTGAGCTCGGCCGAGGGCTCGTGGTGGACGGTGATCAGGTAGTGCGCGCCGACGTACAGGTGGTGCTCGCGCAGAGCAATTTCGTCGTTCTCCCAGACGGCGAGGAATATGACCGTGAAGTTGTAATCCGGGTATTCGTCGACTTTCGGCCGCTGGTTCTGGTGGCGGATGTCCTCGATGGTCAGGGGATGGAACTTGAACGTGTGCTCGAGCAGCTCGTAGTCGGATTCATCGGGCGCCTCGATGTCGAGCCAGAACCCGGACTCGTGCGCCTCGTCGAAGCAGCGCGTGATGTCCTCCACGCGCGTGGCGGGCGTCTTCCCGGTGACGGTGAGCAGGGTGCGCAAAGGCAGTACACAGTCTGCCGGAACGCGCCGATGGCGCAGCCGTCAGCGGCACCATTGGCTGAGCGCAGCCGTCTTCTTGGCCCTGTTCGGGCTCGCGATCCTGGCGATCGTCGGGGTGCCCGCCGCTCGCCATGGGCGCGATGGGTCGCCGTCGCGGATGGCATCGTGATCTCCCTGACGTGCCTGGGCCTCGTGCTCGGGATCCCGATCATCGTCGCCGCGGCACGGGCGCCTTTGGGTAGGCCTGCGTCGCCTACGGTTTCCTGATTCCGGTGGCCGCGGCGGCCAGCCCGAGCGCGACGTAGGTCGCGGCGGCCACTCGACCCGTGCGGACTTGCGCGACACGGCTTTGCATGAAGCGCCGCGACACAGCTGCCGCCGCCAGCACATACGTCGCATCGACCGCGATCGCGATCGCGATGTAGACGATGCCCAGCACGATGACCTGCGGCGCAATGGGATGCGAGGTGTTCAGAAACTGGGGCATGAAGGCGACGAAGAACACCGCCACCTTCGGGTTGAGCAGCTGGGTCACGAACCCCTGAACGAATATCCGGCCAAGCGGGGCGGGCTGCGGCGCCTGCACGTGGCCGACCTGACGCCACCGCTGGATGCCGAGATAGATCAGGTAGGCGGCGCCGCCCAGTCGCAGCGCGTCGAGCGCGGCCGCCGAGGCGGCAAGCAGGGCCGCGACGCCGGTTGCGGCGGCCGCGATCCAGACCATCTCGCCGAACTCGATGCCGAACATCGAGGCAAAACCCGCGCGTCTGCCCTGGGCGAGGCTCCGTGCCGTCACGTACAACACGCCCGGCCCCGGCGAGACGGTCAGCAGAAAGGTGGCGAGGGCGAAGAGGAGAACCGTGGTGGCGGCGGGCATCGCGTTGATGATGATGTTGGATCGAGACTTTTTGGGGCGGTGGAGGGATCGACGCGCCTGGAAGCCGCTTTCGGGATCAAAAAGACGAGCGCCCTACAGCGCTCGTCTTCTTGCTACGTGCCTGTGCTTACCAGCGATACCAGCGTCCGCCGGACGATCCGCGAAAGACGAATCCGAGTGCCCACAGGATCAGGCCGATCAGCAGCACGATCCACAAAATTTGCAGCGACGAAGAGAGGAGACCGCCCCCGCCGAAAAGCAGGAGAAGGAGAACGAGAACGATCAGGGCAGCAACCATCTGTATACCTCCTTGTTATTGATCGGCGAGCTTCTCGCGCGCCGCCTATCAAAGAAACAAGTCAGGCCGGACGATTACTTCCGCTTCTTGCCCCCAACGTCCGATACCGGAAAAGAACCCGCTCAGGTCGTCCGCATCGGCTCGCGCTTCACCATGTGCACGATGGCGACCAGGACGATGGCCCCGATCAGGGCGACGATGAACGAGATGACAAGGCCCGCCGGCTGGGTTCCGAAGAGCAGGGAGAAGACGAATCCGCCCAGGAATGACCCGACGATGCCAACCACGATGTCCCAGATGATCCCGTAGCCGTGCCCGCTCATGATCTTGCCGGCCAGCCAGCCCACGATGGCTCCCATGATCAGAAACCCGATCAGATGCATCTAACGCAACCTCCAACTTTGTTTGGCTCGCCCGCAGCGCGAGTCTCAATCAGGTAACCCGGTCCAGCCGCTTACTACCTGACCCCCGGGCGGCGTTTTCGGCCCGTGGGTGGCCCGAAAAAGTGGTATTGACCACTTGGCCGATCTGTGCTTAACTTTCGCGGATGAGTTGGCTTGGAGGGCAATACCACTTGCGAGAGGCAGCGTGAGCAAGCAGGAGGACACGCGGGACCGCGTGCTCGACCTGGTCGAGTCACTCGCGGTGGGGCAGCCGATCCCGGCCGAGCGCCAGCTCGCGATCGACCTCGGCGTGTCCCGCCTGACGCTCAGGGCCGCCCTTGACGAGCTGGTCCGCGACGGCTACCTCGACCGGCGTCACGGAAGCGGCACCTACGTCACCGAACCCAAGATCGCCCAACCTCTGACACTGACGTCATTCAGCGACGACATGCGCCGTCGCGGCATGACTCCCGGCAGCCGGACCCTGGAGCTCAACTCGATGCTCGCGGGAGCGCGCCTGGCCCACCGGCTGGGTGTGTCCCCGGAGGCGCGGCTGATCCGTGTCAAGCGTCTGCGCCTGGCCGACTCGATGCCGATGGCGATGGAGATCCTTCACGTCCCCGAGGCGTTGGTGCCGGGGCTGACGCGCGCCGACTTCGAAGGCCACTCGTTCTATGAGCTGCTGCGCGAGAGATACGGCATCACGATCGTCTCGGGCACGCAGTCGATCGAGCCCACGGTGACCAGCGAGGACGAATCGGACGTCCTCGGGGTACCGCTTCACTCCCCTGCATTTCTCTTCGAGCGGACGACGATCTCCGAGTCAGGGCGGATCGTCGAGTTCGTCCGCTCCATCTATCGCGGCGACCGTTATCGCCTGGTCGCCGAACTCGTACCGCAGCGAAGCCGCAACGGGCGCTCGGCCGGCGCCCTGCGCGGCTCAAATGCTGTGGTGGGGAATCGTGGTGGCGACCATCAGCAGGGCGCACCCGCGCCGCATTCAAAAACATAGGGGGAAATCGCCTAGATGAAATCGCGCAAAGCACCGTTAAGCGTCATCGGGATACTGATGGCGTTGGTGGCCGCCGCCTGTGGCGGCACCACCAGCTCCAACAACCCATCGACCCAAACTGGAACCCTCACGGTCTGGCTGATGAACGGAAGCGCTCCTCAGAGCGTGGTCGACGGCGTCAACGCCGACTTCAAAGCCAAATACCCCAACGTGACGGTCAACGTCGAGCTCCAGCAGTGGGGAGACATCGGCACCAAGCTCGATACCGCGTTTGCCGGCAGCACGCCGCCTGACGTGGTCGAGCTGGGCAACACGCTGGTGGCCAAGTACGCCGCGGCCGGGGCGCTCGGGGACATCAGCGGCAAGAAGTCGTCTTTCGACAACTCCGGAACCTGGCTGCAGTCCCTGACGGACTCCTGCACAGTGTCCGGCAAGCTCTACTGCGTCCCGTATTACGCGGGCAGCCGCGCGATCATCTACCGCAAGGATTTCTTCGCGGCGGCCAACGTCCAGCCTCCTGACAGCATGGACGGACTGCTCACCGTGGGCCAGAAGCTGATGGCGGCGCACAGCTCCGACCCGAACTTCTCGGCGCTCTACTACCCCGGCAAGTACTGGTACGCCGCGCTGCCGTTCGTGTGGGACTTCGGCGGCGACATCGCCACGCAGTCCGGCGGCAAGTGGCAGGGCTCGCTGAACTCACCGAACGCTCAGCAGGGTCTGACGAAGCTCAACAGCCTGGTCGCAGCGCTCTCTCGCGCCGACAAGACGGGAGACGAGGCCAAGCAGGACGCGGCGTTCGCGCAGGGCCACATCGCGATGATCATCGCCAACGGGTGGGAAGTCGGCGTCATCACCGACCCCAAGGCGGGCGACCCGAGTCTCAAGGACAAGCTCGGCGCGTTCCCAATCCCGAGCCACACCGCCGGGCAGACCGCCCCGGTGTTCCTCGGCGGCTCCGACCTCGGTGTCGCGGCCAAGAGCAAGCACCAAGACCTGGCGAACGAATGGGTCGCAACCTTCACCAACAACAAGCACATGACCGAGATGGCGACCGTGGGCGGCGTCATCCCCAATAACACCTCGATGCTCAGCCTGGGTACCGGGATCAACGCGGTCTTCTACAGCGCGGCCAAGAACAGCAAGTTCGTGCCCAACTCGCAGAACTGGGCCAGCGTCGAGAATGCAAACGTGCTTCCTGACATGCTCGTCAAGATATTCACCAAGCAGCAGGCGATTCCCGACGCCACTTCGTCGGCGAGCGGTCGCATCACCGCGCTGCTGAACGGCGGCGGCTAACTCCGTAATTTCGTAGCAGACGAAGCAAGGGGGGCTGGTTCGATGGGAGTGGCGATCGTCACGCCTGACCTCGAATCGGCTCCCCGGCGTCCGGGCCGGGTTCGGACAAATCTTCTTCCGTACGCGCTGATCGGGCCGAGCGTGGCGATCATCGCCGGCATCCTGGCGTTTCCGTTGGGGATGCTGGTGTGGCTCTCACTTCAGCGTTACGGCCTGCGCGAGCTCATCGCACATGCGGGCGAGTGGGTGGGGGCCGCCAACTACCAGAGGATCGTGGTCGATCCGCTGTTCCACCAGGTCATCGTCCGCTCGCTCCTGTTCACGCTTGCGTGTGTCGGCCTGACGGTGATCCTCAGCACGCTGATTGCGCTCTTGCTGCTCAAAGTGAGCCAGGCGGTCCGCGTCATCGTGATGAGCGCTCTTGTATTTGTATGGACGACTCCTGTGATCGTTTCTGTCGATATCTGGCAGTGGATGTTCGATTACGAGTTCGGCGTCATCAACTACCTGCTGACCCAGCTTCACGTAGGGAACTTCATCCACCACAACTGGTTTGACAATCCGATCCAGGGCTGGTCGGTCTTCGTCGTCATCGTCGTCTGGGGCGCGATTCCTTTTGTCACGATCACTTTGTTCGCCGGCCTGCTCCAGGTGCCGAGCGATGTGATCGACGCAGCGCATGTCGACGGAGCGGGCGCGTGGCAGAGGTTCTGGTTTGTGACCGCGCCAATGCTCAAGCCCATCTTTCTGATCGTGACCTGCCTTTCCACGATCTGGGATTTCGGCGTGTTCACCCAGATCTACGTGATGCTCAACGCCCGGCCGAGCGCCGACTACTACACGATCGCCATCTATGCGTACCGCGAGTCGTTCGGCGTGACCCAGTACGGAATGGGAGCAGCGATAGCCGTCGTACTCGTGCTCGTGCTCGTGGTCGTCACCTTCTTCTACGTGAGGGAGACGGTCAAGGTGGCGGAGATCGCATGATCGCGCCGGGGACCGCCCAGGGCGTACAGACGGGCCGCGCGCGAGCAGCGACCCAGGTCGGCCTCCGGCTCAAACTGGGGGAGCGCACCAGACAGCTGCTGTATGACGCCACCGGCCTCGCCGTTGCGGCCGTGATGCTGTTCCCGATCTACTGGATGGTCGCCACGGCGTTCAAGCCGGGCCACGACATCCTCAGCCTCACGCCGAAATGGATCCCCGCACCGTTCACGCTCGAGAACTTCCAGGACGCGATCACCCGTCCGTACTTCTTGGACGATGTCAAAAACAGCGTGATCGTCGTCGGCGTGATGCTCGTGCTTGGGCTGACGATCGCGTTCCTCGCTGCGGTCGGGACTGCTCGATTCGGCTTCAAGGGCCGGACCGCGTTCCTTGTGATGATCATCGGCGTGCAGATGGTGCCGCTGAACGCGCTCATCATCCCGCTGTACCTGATGCTCGATCGCGTCGGGCAGACCGACGCATTGCCCGGCGTCATCGCTGTCTATCTGGCCGTGGTGCTTCCTTTCATGATCTGGACTCTGCGCGGGTTCGTGGCGAACATCCCGGCCGAGCTAGAGGAGTCGGCGATGATCGACGGCTGCAGCAGGGTGGGTGCTTTCTTCCGCATCACTTTCCCTCTCGTGGGCCCCGGTCTCGTGGCGACCGCGATCTTCGGGTTCATCCAGGCGTGGAACGAGTACATCGTGGCCTACGTCCTGCTCTCCAGCCCGAACAATCAGACACTCACGATCTGGCTGGCTTCGTTCACGACGAACCACGGGCCGCAGTGGGGGCCGCTCATGGCCGGCGCGACGCTGACCGGGGTTCCGGTGGTTGTCTTTTTCCTCGTCCTCCAGCGCTACCTGGCCGGCGGGCTGACCGCGGGAGCCGTCAAGGGATGACCTCGATCGAAAGGCTTGCGCTGCGCTGTCTCCTGCCGGGTTTCCAGGGCACCTCGGCGCCCGACTGGGCGCTTCGCAGCGCCGCATTGGGATTGGGTGGCGTCGTCCTCTACGGACGCAACGTGGAGAACCGCGCCCAGCTGACGGCGCTGACCGCGGCGCTCCACGGCGCGCGTCCGGAGCTGCTGGTTGCGATCGACGAAGAGGGCGGCGACGTTACGCGCCTGGAGGCGACGACCGGCAGCTCCTATCCGGGCAACCTCGCCCTCGGCGCCGCCGGAGACATCGTGCTCACCAAAGAGGTTGCGGGTGCGATCGGCTCCGAGCTGAACGAGGTGGGGGTCGACCTCGACCTGGCGCCGGTCGCGGACGTGAACACAAATCCGCTGAACCCGGTCATCGGCGTCCGCTCGTTCGGCTCCGACGCGTCCGCGGTGGCGGCGCACACCGCCGCCTGGGTCTCCGGGCTGCAGGGGGCGGGCGTCGCGGCGTGCGCCAAGCACTTTCCAGGCCACGGGGACACGTCGGTCGATTCCCATCTCGCGCTGCCCGTGGTCGGCGAGGATCCGCGCATTCGGACCCTCGAGCCGTTCCGCGCGGCGATCGACAGCGGCGTGCAGGCGATCATGAGCGCGCACATTGTTGCGCCGACCATCGACGCCGGGCCGGCGACCATCAGCAGGGCGATCATGACCGGCCTCCTGCGCGAAGAGATGGGCTTCGGGGGCCTCGCCCTCAGTGACGCCCTCGAGATGCGGGGGTTGAGCAACGGCCGTGACGTCGCGGAAGTCGCCGTCCTCGCCCTGATCGCGGGATGCGACGCGCTGTGCATCGGCGGCCACCTGGCGGACGAAGAGATCGTGGAGGAGGTCGTCGGCGCCATCGCAACGGCGGTGAAGCAGGGGAACCTTTCCGAGCGGCGTCTGGCGGAGGCCGCGGCCCGCGTCGAAGCGCTGGCTGGCTGGCGCAAAAGGCAGGGCGGCAACACGCACATCTCGAACGAAATCGGGATGGCCGCCGCTCGCCGGGCGATCTCGAGCGAGGGGCCTGTGCACGTCGGCCGCCAGGCTGCGGTGGTCCAGTTCGAGTCGACCCGCTCCATCGCGGCGGGCGATGTTCCCTGGGGCCTGGCCGCATCGCTCGCCACGCGTGGGGTAAGCGTTACTCGGGTAGAGGACGTCGATGCGGCTGAGGGCAAGAGCCTCATCCTTGTCGTTCGCGATCTGCACCGTCTGCCCGAGCAACGCCAGGCGATCGAGGCATGGCTGGCGCGGCGGCCGGACGCGATCCTGGTCGAGATGGGAGTGCCCGTTTGCAGGCCTTCAAAGGCCCGCGCCTACATTGCGACCAACGGATCGGCACGCGTGTGCGCCGAGGCGGCCGCGGAGCTGATGACGGGGATGAGCCGTTGAGCGAGAACCTGCACCCACGCGCCGATGAGATCGACGACCTGTCCGCACTCGAGTTCGTCGCCCTGATGCACGCCGAGGATGTAGCCGCCCTCAACGCGATCACGCCCAGGCTAGAGGACGTGGCCCGGGCGGTCGAAGCGGTGACGGAACGCCTCAGCTCAGGTGGGCGGCTGCACTACTTCGGCGCGGGAACGAGCGGTCTGATCGCGGAGCTCGATGCGGCCGAGTGCCCGGCGACGTTCGGCGTGGCCGGCGATCGCGTGCTGGCTCACTCGGTCGAAGATACGCAGGAAGACGATCGCGACCTGGGCGGCGAGACAGCCCGCCGCGCTGCCATCGGCTCCGGCGACGTCGTGGTCGGGATCAGCGCGAGCGGAAGGACGCCCTTTGTTCTGGGTGCGTTCGAGCGAGCGGCGGTCGACGGCCCGCTGCGGATAGCGGTCACGTGCAAACCCGGCTCGCCGCTCGGCCAGGCGGCGGATATCGCGATCGAGGTGGACAAGGGTCCTGAGGTGATCGCCGGTTCGACGCGACTGAAGGCGGGCACCGTCCAGAAGGTGATCCTGAACATGTTGAGCACGGCCGTTTTCACGCGCCTGGCCCACACCCACCGCGGCAGGATGGTCGGCGTCGTCGCCTCCAACGAAAAGCAGCGCGGTCGGGCCGCGGGAGTGGTCGCCGACCTCGGCGCCGCGTCGCGTGAGGAGGCCGTGGGCGCTCTGGAAGCCGCGCGTGGAAATGTGAAGGTCGCCATCGTCATGCTCCGCCGCGGCCTGAACCCGGATGAGGCGCGCCTGAGGTTGGACGCCGCGGGCGGCGATCTCAAGGTCGTGCTCGCCGAAGCGCGGCGTCCGTGACGGCCCGAACCAGCCGGTTCCGAGCCGAGATCGCCGAGCAGCCGGAGGTGGCGGCGAGACTGCTCGCCCGTGGCGCCGAAGCAGCTAGCTCCATCGCTTCTCGCGTTCGGGAGGCCGCGCCGCGGGGGTTTGTGATCGCCGCGCGCGGCAGCTCGGACCACGCGGCGCTGTACGCAAAATACCTCTTCGGCGTGCGCAACCAATACCTCGTCGCGCTTGCCGCGCCCTCCCTGTTCACCCACTACGCGCGCCCGCCGCGTCTGGATGGCCAATCTGTGATCGGCATCTCGCAGTCGGGTGAATCGCCTGACGTGATCGCGGTCATCGAGGAGGCAAGGCGCCAGGGCGCGCTGACGCTCGCGATCACGAACGATCCGCGCTCCAAGCTTGCTGCTTCCGCGGAGCTCGTGCTCGCGCTGCAGGCGGGTCCCGAGGTCAGCGTCCCAGCCTCAAAAACCTACACCGCGAGCCTGCTGGCGCTGGCCCTCATCTCCCAGGCGATGAGTCCAGACCCGTCGTTCGAGTCCGCGCTGAAAGCGGCGCCCGAGTCCATCGCGCGCACCCTCGATCGCGAAGCCGAGCTGGAAAGCCTCGTCCCGGCTTTGATGGGCCCGCGCGCCATCGTGCTCGGCCGGGGCTTCAACTTTTCGACCGCTGAGGAGATCGCGTTGAAGCTCAGCGAAACGAGCTACGTGCTCGCGCGTGCGTGGTCGGTTGCGGATTTCGAGCACGGCCCCATCGCGGTGGTCGAGGAGGGTCTGCCCGCGCTCATCGTCGACGGCGGCGGGCTCGTGGCCGCGAACCTCGAAGCGGTGAAGGCGCGCCTGCAGGAGCAGGGCTGCAAGGTGCTGCACCTGCTCGACGTTTCAGGGCTGCCCGAAGAGCTCACCCCGATCACGCTGGCCGTCTCCGGCCAGCTGCTCGCTCACCACGTCGCGGTCGCCCGAGGCTTCGACCCTGATCGTCCGCGGACGATTCAAAAGGTCACCCGGACCTGGTAGTCGCCCGGCGAGGTTCTCGTCGAGGACGATCAGTGCGGGCGTCATGACCGCGAGGAACTCGATCGCGTCTTCGATCGATGTCGCGACCTGGACTTCGAAACCGGCCTGCTCGAACTCACGGCGAGCCGATCGCCGCTTGGTGCGGATCGGTCAGGACGATGAGGATCCACGGCGTGACCTGGATCGTGTCTCGCTCGGCGTCGACGGGCGCGACAGCGATCACGCCCCGGCCGCCGAGGCGGCCATCAGGCGATTCACTTCCTCCCGCAGCAACGAAAGGTCGACGGGCTTGCTGATGAAGCTGTCGACACCGCTGCCCTCGAGCGCGTCCCGGACCTCCTGGGAAAGGTCGCCTGTGAGTGCGATGACCTTGATCGGCCGCAAGACGTACCTCTTGCGCAGGAACTGCAGGACCTCAACACCGTCGTACATGGGCATGTGAACGTCCAGGATTACGAGCTGAAAGTCGCCGCTCGTGCCCATCTCGAGCGCGCGGTTGCCATCGTGAGCGATCGAGACCGAAAAGCCGTGCGACTCCAGGAAGTAGGTCAGCAGCTCCGCGCTGGGGGCGTCATCGTCGGCGACGAGTATGCGGCCGCGCCCACTCACTGCGCGACTGCCCGCCGGCCGTCGTTCTCGACACCGGCGGACAGGAGCTGTCTTACCTGGACACCGAACGTGCGAGTGTCGATCGGTTTGGAGATGTAGGCGATGCACCCAGCATCCAGCGCAAGCTCGCGGTCGCCGGTCATCGCATGCGCGGTAAGCGCGACTATTGGTACCGCCGCGGTCGCCGAGTCCGCCTTGATGAGCCGCGTCAACGTGAGCCCGTCCTGGCCGGGCAGCTGGACGTCCATCAGGATGAGGTCGGGGACGCAGTCCCCGAGCACGTCGAGGGCCTCGGGTCCTGAACCGGCGATCCGAACGTCAAAGCCTTCGAGCTCGAGCACCGCGCGAACGAGCATCTGATTGGCCTCGTTGTCTTCGACGACCAGGATCAGGCTTCGTGCCTTCATTTGCCTCCGTTGCGCTGAGCGACCACGTTCTTGAGCAACCCGACGATGTCCGACGTCGCCACGGATCCGCGGCTCAGGATCTGCGACACGCGGCCGTTGAGCTGGCGCTTGTCGGCCTCGGTGAGATTGGCCGCTGTGAGGACCATGATCGGCGTGTCGCGAGTTTTGTCATCGGCGCGCAGCGCCTCGACCACGTCGAAGCCGTTTACGTCCGGCATGAGGAGGTCGAGCAGGACGAGGTCAGGCTTCGACCTCTTCGCGATCTTGATGGCATCGCGGCCCCCGGAGGCGGTCATCACCGTGAAGCCGGCGGGCTCGAGCGCCTCTGTGAGCAGCGTCCGGTTGGCCGGCTCGTCGTCGACCACCAGCACCCGAACCTTGCGATTGCCTGGAGCGTGCGGAGCGTCGAAGCGGTCGAGGCGTTCCACCAGGGCTGAGGCGTTGACGGGCTTGACGAAGTAGTCGATCGCCCCCAGCGCGATGCCGAGCTCGGGGTTGTCGACGACGCTTACGACGACGACCGGGATGTGGCTCGTCGCCGCGTCGCTCTTCAACCTCGTGATGACCTCCCAGCCGTCAAGCTCGGGCATGATGATGTCGAGCGTGATCGCCGCCGGCTTGAGCTCGCGCGCGAGCGCCAGCGCCTGAGTTCCCGATTTCGCCACCTCGGTGCGATAGCCGGCGTTCCCGAGCTGGCGCGTGAGCAGCTCCGCGGCCGCGGGGTCGTCTTCCACCACCAGCACGAGCGGCCCGGCGCCATGTCCGTTCATCGACCTGGCGACGGCAGGCTCGCTCGGCGGCCGGACTGTCGCGTGGATCGGCATCACCAGGGTGAACACGCTGCCTTTGTTGACCTGGCTGCTCACGCGCACGTCGCCGCCGTGAAGAGCGGCGAAACGCCTCGTCAGCGCGAGGCCGAGACCGGTACCTTCGTGCTTGCGGCCTGGTCCAGGGTCGACCTGGTGGAACTCGTGGAAGATCTCCTTCATGTCTGCGTCCGCGATGCCGATCCCGGTATCCGCAACTGAGATCTCCACCGTGTCCTTCACCCGGACGGCGGCGATGGTCACCGTCCCTTCCTCCGGGGTGAACTTGATCGCGTTCGAGACGAGGTTCAGCAGCATCTGCTTCAGCTTGCCGCCGTCGGCGAGCACGTCGCCGGCGCCGTCGACGCTGACGCGCAAGGCGATGTTCTTCTTTCCGACGAGGGGCTCGACCGTCTTCGTGACCTGATCGACGGCCTCGGCAACGGAGACCATGCTCAGCCGAAGCTCCATCTGCCCGGCTTCAACCTTGGACAGGTCGAGGATATCGTTGATCAGCCCGAGCAGGTGCTTCCCGCTCGTCAGGATCTGGCTGAGGAACCTCTTCCGCGTCGCGTCGTCGAACTGACCTTCGCGAGCATCCGTCATCAGCTCGGAGAAGCCGATGATCGCGTTCAGCGGGGTGCGCAGCTCGTGGCTCATGTTGGCGAGGAAGACGCTCTTGTGCCGGTTGGCCTCCTGAAGCGCAAGATTCCGCTGCTCGAGCTCAACGATCAGGTGCCGGCGGTCGAGCGCGGTGACGAACGCGCTCATCAGCTGCTGGGTGCGGTTCATCTCGTCGCCTCCGAAGCCGGGCGTGAAGGGCCCAGCCAGAACGACGAGCGTGCCCGAGCCCGACAGCCCCGCCACGGGCAGCACGATCACGCTGCTGTCGACGTCCAACAGGCTGATTCGGCTGACTCCGCGGTGCAGGCGCGGCAGCATGCGTCCCAGTTCGACGACCTGCGCAGAATCGACCCCGCGGCTCGCGGTTGCCTTGCCGGCAGCGTCGAACTGGACCGCCGCGGCGCCTCCCACGAGGCGGGTCGCCCACTCGAGCGCGCGTTTGGCCAGCGCGTCCCGGTCCTCGTTCACGAGCAGGTCCTCCATGAAGGCGCGCAGGCCTTCTTCCTCGGGTGCGCGCCACTGGCGGCGCAGCCACGTCGGTGGCGCGAAGCTCGCGTAGAGCAGGGGGACGATCGCCAGGGCCGCCAGCTCGAAGACGACCTGGATGATGGGTTCTCGAACGAGGAATCCAATCGAGATCGCGAACAAGAGGATCCCAACAAGGCCGCCGAAGCCGATGCTCAGCGAGCGCAGCCTCCACGCCTGGACCGCAGGAAGGTTGCGCGCGACGAGCCAGAAGCGAGCGATCGGCTCGCCCACGCATGCGCACCAGATCAGGACCCAGACGACCGCGATGATCGTACTCGCGGTCCTGCCGACGGAAAGTGCCTGCGCAACGATGAGAAAGACGCTGGCTGCCGCCAACGATGCGATCGCGACGGCATGCCAGCGCCGAGGGAGGGGGATGAGGCTGTCTCGATAGAGGAGCAGCGCGTAACCGGAGCCGGCGAAGCCGAGCAGGTTGAGCGTGCCGAGCAGGGGGATGGTGAAGGGCAGGTGGGCCTGCAGGCGACCCAGTCCGGAAACCGCCGAGAGCAGGATGATGGCGAGGGCGAGGAAACCCATCGACCGGTCTCGGCTCCTCAGCCAGCTGATCGCGGTCACGAGCCCGAGGACCACGAATGCGGCCGCGACCGCGTCTTGCAGCCAGGGAACCAGGTCGTTCATCGATTCACCTCAGGCCGCGCCCAGCGCCGCGAGTGAAGGCATCTCGTTGACGAAGAGCTTCACGACTTCGGGATCCCATTGCCTTCCCGCGCCCGCGCTCAAGATGGCCAGCGCCTCGTCCACCGATTTTCGCTGGCGGTAAGGCCGGTCGTTGACCAGGGCGTCGAAGGCGTCGCTGACCGAAACAATGCGAGCCAGCCTCGGAATGCCGGCGCCTGACAGCCGATCTGGATAGCCGGTGCCGTCGAAGTGCTCGTGGTGGTTGCGGATGATCGGGAGGAGAGTGGCGCCTGAGCGCAGCGGCGCGACGATGTTCGCGCCGATGATCGGGTGCCGTTGCATCTTGGTCATCTCGTCGCTGTCGAGCGGTCCTGGCTTGAGCAGGATCGCGTCGGGGACGCCGATCTTGCCGATGTCGTGGATCAGGCCGCCGCGGTAAAGGGAATCGAGATCAGAGGATGAGAGGCCCAGCCGGGACCCGATCCGCCGCGCCGACTCGGCGACCCTGTGGGTGTGCGCCTCCGTGTATGGGTCTTTGGCTTCGACGGCGGCGGCGAGCGCGAAGATCACGTGCTCGGCGCTGTCCAGCGAGTCGTAGGTGCCCTTCAGGCGTAGCGCGGAGCGCACTCTCGCCACCAGCTCCACGCGGTCGACCGGCTTCGTCATGTAGTCGTCCGCTCCCATCTCGAGCGCGCGCACGCGATCCGCGGTGCGGTCGAGCGACGTGATCATCACGACCGGCACCAGCTTGGACGCAGGATTCGCCTTGATCCGCTTGCACACTTCGTAGCCGTCCATGCCCGGCATCTGGACGTCGAGCAGGATCAGGTCGGGGGGAGACGCGCTTATGAACTTGAGCGCGCTAACCCCGTCTTCAGCCGTTCGCACCTGGCATTCGACTCCGGCGAGGCACGCCTCGATGAGCTCGCGGTTGGCGGCCCCGTCGTCGACCACCAGCACGACGGGTGCGTGATCGGGCCGGGCCAGCTGTCGCGTGACCGGGACGATCGCGACTAGCTCGTCGCCGTGGCCGTTCGGCCATGCGGCGGGTTTCAGGGCGGCGACGAAGGCGGCGGCGGTGGCGAAGCGGTCGTCCGGGCGCTTCGCCAGCGCCTTGCGCAGAACTTCCTCGATGTGCGCGGAAAGCTCACCCCGGAGCTCGCGGGTCGCCGGCATCGGCTTGGTCACGTGGGAGAGGAGCACGGCTGCCGGCGTATCGGCTCCGAAGGGCACACGTCCGGTCAGCATCTCGTAGGCGACGACGGCGAAGGAGTAGATATCTGAGGCCGGGCCGATGGTCTCATCAGCCGCCTGCTCGGGCGACATGTACTCGGGCGTCCCCATCACGGTGCCCGAGCTGGTCAGCCTGCGCATCGAGCCCGCCATCCGGGCCAGGCCGAAGTCCGCGAGCACGGGCGTGCCGTCCTTGTGAAGCAAGATGTTCGAAGGCTTGATGTCCCGGTGCAGGATGCCGTTGGCGTGCGCGTGGTCGAGCGCGCCGGCCAGCTGCTCGAGCGTGTGCACAGACTGGCGAAGGTCCATCGGGGTGCCAACCCGGTCGGACAGGGTGCCGCCCTCGACGAGCTCGAGGACGAGGTAGGCCAGGCCTCCCTCATACCCGAAGTCGAAAACTTCCAGGATGTTGGGGTGCTTCAGGCGGGCCACCGAGCGCGCCTCCTGCTGGAATCTTTCGCGGTACTCCGGGTCCTCGGCGAAGAAGTCGGGGAGGACCTTGATCGCGACGTATCGGTCGAGGCCCGGGTGATAAGCCCGGTGCACGGTTGCCATGCCGCCGCGGCCGATGCGCTCCATCACGCGGTAGGGGCCGAGCGCCATCCCTTCGCGGATGTTCATCCGACCACACCCAGCAGGACCAGGAGCGCCACAGCCGGCGGCAGGACCATGAAGCCGAGCGTCACGGCCGGCACAGCCAGGCTCATGACCGGCCGGCGGCCGGCGGGGACGTCCGCCTCCGCGCTGTCCGCGATTTCAACCCACGAGCCAACCAACCCTTACTCCCTTGCCGGTCAGCGTAGGAAGTAATTACTTAGCGGCTCACGCTCCGAAGGGCCAATTCCCTACCCACCTGGGTAGTTCTGTTAATCCAGACGATCACAGCCACCCGTCCCGCGCCGCGCGGTGGGCGAGATCGGTCCGGTTTGTGGTGCCGGTCTTCTGGAGGATCTGACGGACGTGGAACTTGATCGTGTTCTGGCTGAGGTGGACCTGGGCGGCGATCTCGCGATTCCTCAGGCCTTCCCCGATGAGGCGGAGGATCTGGATCTCGAGCCGGCTCAGCGAGAGGGGCGGCGCCGGTGCCCGCCGCGGAAGCTCGGCGGCCTGGCTCTTGCGAAGTCGATCCTGCATGGCGGCGTTGTCGATGGCGATCGCGGCGACGCTCCCCAGCGCGTCCAGGAAAGAGACCCATTCCTGGTCCGGCGCCAGCGGGGTCCGGTGGTAGACCTCGAGCGCGCCGAGGAGCTTGCCACGCGTGATCAGCGGCACGGCGCCGTAGGCCTTGAAGCCTTCGCGAGCGAACAGCGAGCGCCGGCGGAACTGGGAAAAGGCGCTCAATGCGGTCACGGTCTCGATCCGTCGCCCGATGACAGCCCGTCCCGGCAGGCCCTCGTCCACGGGCAGACGGTAGTCGGGCACCGCCGTGGCCAGGAACCCGGTGCTTGCGGCGAGGGCGAGCATGTTGTCCGGCTCCTCGAGCAGCAAGACGTCAGCCGCGTCGACCTTCAGCTGCGCCGTGACCTGGTCGAGGATCACCTTGAGCGTGAGCCGAAGGTCGGGGCTCGCGCTCAAGGCCAGGCTCAGACTCTGCAGGGAGCCCAGCCGTTCGAGGCGCATCACCGCGTCCTCGTAAAGCTGGGCATTCTCGACCGCAAGCGCCGTCCGATCGGCGACGGCCTGCATCCAGAGGACGTCTTTCTCGGTCAGAGGATTCGAGCTGCGTCGCTCGCAAAGAGAAAGGGTGCCGACCGCCGCGCCACGCGCCCGCATGGGCACCATGAGCAAGCCCATCACCTCGTTCGAAATCGGCAGAGGATGGTCGGCGATGTAACTCGCCACATGCGGATCGGTCATCTTCAGGATCTCCTCGAGCGCGATCTGTGGCAGGAGGAGGGGCTTGCCCGTCTCGATGACTCGCTGCCTGATGCCGGTGGTCGGCGTCTCTCCTGGCCGCCCGAAAGCGGCCAGGCCACGCTCGAAGTAGTCGACCATCTTGGGGGTGCCGGTGTCGGCCATCACGACCAGCGAAGTGCTTGGATCCTTGTTCAGGAGGGTGGCGACCCACGTTCCAGGTCGCATGTTGCTGAGGGCGCGGGTGACGACCTCGAGGATGGAGCGGGTTTCGAGGCCGGCGTCGGCCAGCTCAGCAAGCACCTCGCTCACGATGTGATCGCCGGCACTCCGGCTCGTCAGCCGGCTGCGCGCGAACAGATGACTGACGTCCGCCATGCTCGCCACGACGCGTGTCACCTCTCCGGAAGGTTCGAGCTGCGGCACCGCGTCGATCTGGAGCCAGACGTCGCTGCCGTCAGGGCGGGTTGCCTTCGCCAGCACGCCTCGGATGGTCTGAAGGCTCTTCAGCGACGCGGTGACCGGATGCACGGATATCGGTCCCTCGGGAGCTTCGAGAACCAACCACTCGGCATCCTGGGCGTATGACCCCACGAGGCTGTCCCGGGTCATCCCAAGCAGCGTGGTTGCGGCCTCGTTGGCCTCCGTGACGCGGCCGCGGCCGTCATAGACGACGAGCGCACCGGGAAGGTTGTGCCAGCTCAAGCCTGCAACCAAGGTCTTCGAATTATCAGCAGCGGGACCTGCCGTTTGTTAACTAAGTCCCAGAACGATTCCGATCGGTGAGTTCTAGACTGCCCAGATGATCACGGTGCGCGCCGCCGAGCAACGCGACGGCTGGGTTTGCGAGGTCGCCCTCGATCAGGCTGGGGAGCGTACCCACCACACGGTGACGGTGACGCCGGGGGACCTCAACCGCTGGGGCGAGGGCTCCCACCGCGAGGACGTCGAGAACCTGGTCGGCCGGAGCTTCGATTTCCTTCTGGAACGCGAGCCGGCGAGCTCCATACTGCGCCGCTTCGATCTCTCGGTCATCCCGCGCTACTTCCCCGAATACGACCAGGTCTTCGGGCGACGAGCCGGACCGAAACCAGGCTGACCGCGAACCGCGTTACTTCTCGGTGTCTCGAGCCGAGTTTATCCACGCCTTCAGGTCGTCGATCACCGGCTGCGCGAACAGCAATGCGAGCATTGGCACGCCAAGCAGGTTGATCACCTGCCACAGCTCGATCTGCACGCTGCCGGCGCCCGCTCCCTGTGTCGTTCCGCTCCACATGCCGTGCGCGGTGGCGGCGATGGCTGCGAGCGTCAAGCCGCAGCCCTGCCCAGCTTCGGCGCGAGGCGCTGCAGCTTCTTCTGAGAGTTTGTGATCGGCATGCTCCTCTCCTTGCTTGAGGTTTCTGTTTAGGCAACGCCCGCATGCGGAGCGGATACCGAGGCGCGCGTCTTCACATCTCTATGCCGTCGCGCGCCTTCGCTTATGAACGTGAACTCGGTTTGCGAGGCGGGGAAGGATTAACCTGCCCCTCGTGGCGGGCAAGTTTTCGGGTTGGAAGGGCGACTTCAAAGGCTTCTTTCTCGGCCTGCGCGCGAACAACAACAAGGCCTATTTCGAGGCGCACCGGCGCCAGTATGAGGATGAGGTCAAAGCCCCGCTGGTGGCCCTTCTTGAAGACCTCGAAGCGGATTTCGGCCCTCCGCGCCGGGTGTCGCGGCCAAATCGCGATATCCGCTTTTCGGCCGACAAGTCGCCTTACAAGCTGAACATCTACGCGGACCTGGAGCGTGGCGGCTACATCGCACTCGACGCCGAGGGCCTGGTCGCCGCCGGCGGCCGCTACATGCTCGAGGACGGGCAGCTCAGGAAGCTTCGCGAGGCGATCGCGTCCGATCGTTCAGGCAAGCAGCTCGTCGCGATCGTCTCCGATCTGCGTAAGAAGGGTTATCAGGTGGAAGGCCAGGAGCTCAAGCGTGTCCCGCCGCCGTACCCGCAGGACCACCCGCGAGCGGACCTGCTGCGCCACAAGCGGCTGATCTACTGGAAACGTTGGCCGGTCGAGCCCTGGATCGCGACGCCCAGCGTTCGCGCGCGCGTCTCCAAGGCCTGGCGGGACGGCGAGGCGCTGAACCAGTGGTGCGCAAAACACATGGACGCCTAAAGCAGTCCTCCCCGTTTATGGGGAGGTGTCCGGCGAAGCCGGACGGAGGGGCTGCATCTCGGCCAGTAGTCGCGCCGCCTCGCGCGCGTTCGTCGTGCCGTAGTTGGAGAAGCAGTTGTTGTAGATGACGTGTGTCTGCTTTGTCTGCCTGGCCACAGTGACGATCTTCGGCGTCCAGTCCGCAAGCTCGTCCTCGTCGTACAGGTAGCGGAACCGCTCTGACGGCGCGATGTCCTTCTTCTCCCAGTTCTCTTTGTTGCGCCCGTGGAATCGAAACACCGCGAGCTCTTCGTTGGTCTGGATCACAACCGGAGGCACCGAGCTCTTGAAACCCTGCGGCTCATCGACCGCGACGTAAGGGATCTTGTTGTCCTCCAAGAACTTGACCGTTCGCTCGGCGTTCTTCTCGTTGAACCAGCTCCCGTGCCGGAACTCCACCGCGATGGGCAGGTCGAGACGCTGCCGGGTCTCGAGGATGAGCTCACGTGCCTCGTTCGACGGAAACACCCATTTCGGGAACTGGACGAAGACCGCGCCCAGCTTTCCTGCCTCGATCAGCGGCTCGAGCGCTTCGCGGAACTGCATGTACACCGCGTCGAGCAGCTCGGCCGGCATGTGCTTGCGATAGATGCGCTTCTTTTCCGTCAGCTCGCTGCTCAGCTCCTCTCGAATCGCTTTGGGCAGCCGAGCCACCTCCGTTGGCTGACCCGTCATCAGTGCGTGCGCTTTGATGTCGAAGACGAAGGCCCCCGGTGTGCGCTCGACCCACGACTCCGCGGTCTTCTTGTAGGGCAGCGCGTAGTACGTCGAGTCGACCTCGACGACCGGGAACTGGCTCGCGTAGAAGCGCAGGCGCTCCTCTGCCGTGCTCGCGCCTTTCGGATAGAAGACTCCTGGCGCCGTCATCGTCGGGTCGGTCCAGCTCGCGGTGCCGAAACGCGCCTCGCCTTTGCCGACCTTGATCGGTGTTCGCCCGGCGTCGCCGCCCACTTCAGCCCGCCGGCGAGCGACCTCTACACCCGGATCATGCGCATCGGTCTTGGCCACCCGAGCTACGCCAACCACTCGGTGACGAACCTCGTGTTCAAGTGTCAACACAGGCGAGTCTAACGGCGAGTCGAGCTCAACCTCTTTTCGAGACGCGCGGTGTACATGATGACCAGCAGGGCGAAGATAAATGTTGGTCCGACGACCATTCCACTCGGCACGCCCGCCAGCACGAGAATGGTCGCGACGACGGCCAGTCCGACCAGAAAACCCATCGCGACCATAGCCGGGCGTGCCCGGCGCTTGCGCCAGGAACGGAACATCATCGCGGCCGCCAGCAGGCAGGCGACATCGAGCGCCGCGACGCGCAGATAGGCGTCGTTCATGGCGCAGGAGGGTTGAAGGGGAGCACGACGCTCCCCTTCCGATTTCCGTTCATCCGGCAGCCGGGACCGGCTCCGCGCCAAGACCCGTCTGCGCGCGCACGTCGATCTCGTGGAACTTCTGCTCCGCCAGCCGGCCGGCTCCGGCCAGCTCGCCGAGGTACGTGCCGATGATCGCCAGCGCGAACCCGATGGGGATGCTGACGATGCCGACGTTTTGCAGGGGAAATGCTGGGTGCGTGTTGACCGGCACGGTCCAGCCCGGCCCGATGGCGACGAGCCAGATCGTGACCAGGGATCCGCCGACCAGGGAGGCGACGGCGCCCCAGGTGTTGAACCGCTTCCAGAAAAGCGTGAACAGGATCGCCGGCAGATTGGCCGCCGACGCTATGACGAACGCGACACCCGCGACGAGAGCCGCGGCGTTGGCGGTGGCCCCGACGCGGGCGGCCAGCCAGATGGAGAGCAGCCCCACCAGGCCCGCCGTTATGCGCGCGACGGTGACCTGCTCACGGTCGCTTACATGTCCGTGGAGGATGTGTGTGCGGATGACGTTGACGTAGAAGTCGTGGCTGAACGCGCCAGACGCCGCCAGCGTGAGGCCGGCCACCACCGCGAGGATGGTCGCGAACGCGACAGCCGCGATAAACGCGAGCAGGAACTCTCCGCCGGTTGTGCCGAAGAATTGGGTGCCGAGGAATTCGGCCAGGCGCGGTGCCGCCAGGTTGCTGTTCGTCTTGCAGTTCGGAGCCACTGTGGCGCAGATCTTTGCCTTGCCCACAAGGGTTGCGGCCCCGAATCCGAGGAACGTGGTCATGATGTAGAAGGATCCGATCAGACCCATCGCCCAGACCACCGACTGACGCGCGGCCTTGGCGTTGGGCACGGTGAAGAAGCGCATCAGGATGTGAGGCAGGCCCGCTGTGCCGAGGATCAACGCCATGCCCAGCGAGACGTTGTCGAGAAGGGCAAGGTCGACGCCGAAGGCCTGCTTCTTCCCGTACTGGTAGAGGATGCCGGGGTCGGTGAAGTTCAGCCCGGTCGCCTTGTCCTTTACGCCGGCGACGGCGTCGAAGAAGCTGCCGAAGTTGAACCCGAAATGGAGCAGGACGAGAAAGCTCAATAGGATCGCACCGCCCATGAGCAGAACGGCCTTCACGATCTGCACCCACGTCGTCGCGATCATGCCGCCGGCAATGACGTACACCATCATGAGGACGCCGACGACGGTGATCGACGGGTCGAGCTTGGTGCCGAAGATGGTCCAGTTGAACCACGGCTTGAGTGTCGAGTCGAGCGTTGGGATGAGTATCTTGATCAAGCTTCCGGCCCCGATCATCTGCGCCATCATGTAAGACGCGCTGACGGCGACTGTCGAGAAGGCAGCGGCCGAGCGCACGGGGATCGGAGACATCCGGTACGAGAGGACGTCGGCCAGCGTGTATTTGCCCGTGTTGCGCATTGGCTCGGCGATCAGGAAGAGCACGGTCAGGTAGGCGACGAGCCACCCGACCGAGTACATGAAACCGTCGTAGCCGTTGAACGCAATCAGGCCCGCGATGCCGAGGAACGAAGCCGCGCTCATGTAGTCGCCGGAGATGGCAAGACCGTTCTGCCATCCGGTGATGCCGCGTCCCGCGGCCCAGAACTGAACCGTGGTTCGCGTCCGTCGGGCGGCCCAGCCGGTGATCACCAGGGTGATCCCGACGACGATCAGGAAAAGAGTGAGCGTCAGGTTCATGGCGCCGACCTCCTTCCGCGCGCGGCTCGCTCCCGAACCTTGGCGGCCAGGGGGTCAAACAGGCTGTTCGCCCTTCGGATGTAGAACCAGGCAAGCAACCAGGCGACGACGAACTGCGAAAGCGCAAAGAGGTAGGCGATGTTGACGTGTCCAATCACGTCGGTCCGCATGAATCCGGGAGCGAGACCATTGGCGAGCGGGAGAAGGAAGTAGTAGACAAGGAAGAACGCGGTGGCGGGAAGGACGAAGCGGATCCGCGCCCTGATGAGCCGGCGGAACTCGTCAGTTTGCTCGAGGCCTTCCCAGTAGGCGACGTCCTCGCTTGTCGCCCCAGCTTCTCGAACTTCTCCCGGACTGCTCTCCGAGGGCTGGGCAGGCAGCGGACGATCGATCTCCATGGACACCTCCCCCCTGGCGGGCGTGGGCCCGCCAACATGGCCGTCAGAGGGAGGTCAGATCAAAGCAACCAGGCCCCCGAATTACACCCCCGAGTTTCGGCTTGCCCCCCCTTGGCCACCCGAACGCTCTCAGATTAGACCTTCGTTCGTGCCTTGTCAGGCCCAGCGAGCACGCGCTGGACCAGCCGCGCCTGCGAGATCAGATGACAGGGCGAGATGAACTCGCGGGTGACCCTCCGCCGCGCCTCCGCGCCCAGGCGGCTCGCCCGGCTCGGATCCCCCAAGAGGCCGGCCACCGCGCGGCCGAATGCCGGCAGGTCTTTCGGGTCGTCGACGAGGACCCCGCTCCGGCCGTCTTCGATCTGGTCGCCGATGCCGCCGACGCGGCTGGCCACCACCGGCCGCCCCTTCCACATCGCCTCCGCGACCGTGAGGCCGAATCCCTCAGCCAGGCTCTTCTGGATCACGATATCGGCGCGTCGCTGCAGCGCGTTGACGATGGCGGCGTTTTCCTCGGTGTCCTCCATAGGGAGCTGCGCGATGGCGACTCGGGATCGCACGGCCGGCGGCAGGGTGCCGCGCCTGTGCTCCAGGTCGCTCAGCATCTCCGGCTGCTCGGGATCGTCATTGACCGAGGTCGGCGCCGGGCCGGCCAGCACAAGCCAGGCGTCGGTCGCGGGCGCGATGTGCCGGGCGAACGCTTCCAGGACGCCGGCGTGGTCTTTGAGCCTGTCCCAGCGCGAGACCTGCAGCACGATCCTGGCGTCACTAGGTGGCGGCGCATGGTCCATGAGGACCGACCGCACCACGCGGCCGGCGGTTCCATCGTGCCTCGTGAAGGTCGCTTCGCCGTCGGCTCCCTGCAGCATGCCGCTCGCGTGAAGGATCGCCGTCACCGAGTCAGCCGTGAGGTCCACGTTCTTGGTCGAGAACGGGTCGATGCAGGGCGAGATGATCGCGACGCGCGATTCGTCCAGCCCGTCCCATATGTATGCGCGCCGGGAGAATACATAGGCCGACGCGGTCGCGAGATATGGGCGCAGGAACGACCACCCGTTGCGCACCACATCGTTGGCGTCGTCGACGCCGATATGGCTCCGCCAGATGACCCTGACGCCGCGAGAGTTGAGGGTTGGAATCAGCCCGGCGGTCTGAGGATCGTGAAGGATGGCGACATCACCCGGGCGCATCAGCTCAGCCAGCGCGCCCGCGTTGCGCAACGAGGCCTGCTCGTACGTCGCTTTCTCCAGATCCTCGATCTGCGCGCCGTCCGTTGTCACTCCGTGGAGCAGGTTGTGCAGCTTTTTCGTGGTCTCGAAAAACTCGCTCGAGCCCTCGATCACGAGCCACCGCTCGTCGATGCCTGCGCCGCGGTCGTATGGGATCAACGACGCAAGCAGCTCCGCGACGCCGCCCCCGCGAGCTGTCGAGTTCACGTTCCACAGCACTCGGCCCCGCAGTGAATCGGCAAGCCCCGCCGTCTCGTGCTCCAGGTCAGACCAGAGATCGCCGTCGAGCAGGGGCCGAAACCCGTCGATAGGCGCCGAGCCAACCTCGACCTGCTTGATGGCCGCCTTCACGTTCGCCATAACTGGAAGAACGCGCCGGCGGAGGGGATACGCCCGTGTGGCTCAAGCCACGTTCTCGACCAGCTCGTCACCAACGATCTGCTCCGAGATCGCCTCGAGAACCTGTGTCGCGGCCGCTTCCGCGGCGGCGGGAGAGAGCCCCGCGGGCGAGCGCCCTTCGAATACGAGCCGAACTGGTTCGGTGTCGACGCGACTCGAGACGGCGCGCAACACTCCGCCGATCTGGGTTCCTGGCTTGCCGTCGTCCTGCAACACCACAGCGACGATGACCGCCCGTGCGCCCGAAATGGGGACCCCAAATACGAGGCGCTTGCTGCGGTCGAGCTCTATGGCCTGCCCGCGGTGCCGCGTGAGCCAGAGGTAGACGCGTGCCAGATCGCTTGTTCCATCCGTCTCGATTCGTATAGTGCTCATCTCACCTCGCAACGCTATCGATGTCGCCAGCCGCTTCGATACGTATCCAGTAACCGAATCTGCCTAGCCTTTATTCGTGGCGCGCGACGCAATCGTCTGGGCGGTCGAGCTGCGTGACGGCGGGCCCCACCGGAGGCTTCTTCCGCGACGGCCGGCCTGTGCCCTGGTAGCCCTTTTCGCCGGCGACGGGGGTTGATAAGCTCACTGATGGCTGTTTTATTCGGGCTTTGCGTAGGGGGAAATTGGTATGCGGGGAACTCTTCGTTCTGTGCGTCCGCGCTCGCTCCTGGCCGGGGCCTCGTTGATCGCGCTCGGATTTCCGGCGACCCCGGTCCACGCCGCAACGATCGGGGCGGTCGAGACGTACCTCGTGACGTACAACGCCGGCGCGTCGTCGAAGAATGCCGCGGCCCTGATCGCGGGTGCGGGCGGGCAGCTCCTCTACAACTACTCCCAGATCGGCGTGGTCATCGCAAGCTCCAACCGAAGCGACTTTGGCGCCAAGATCCGATCGGCGGCGGGCGTCGAGGGCGCGTCGGCCACGACCGGTTTCGCGACCCACGTCAACGATGGAACGCTCGACGCTTCGGGCGTAACAGGCACTCCAACGCAGAACACTCCAGTCAGCGGCGACAGCTTGTCCTGGCGGCAGTGGGACATGACGCAGATCCACGCGTTCGAGGCGCAGTCGATAGAGAGCGGCAGCCGGGCCGTGACCGTAGGTGACATCGACACTGGCCTCGACTACACGCACCCCGACCTCGCCGCGAACGTCGATTTCGCGAACAGCGTGTCCTGCATCAACCAGGGCGTACCGGACCAGAGTCCGGCGGCGTGGAACGATGAAAACGGGCACGGCACCCACACCGCGGGCACGATCGCCGCGGCCCGCAACGGCATCGGCATCGTCGGCGTGGCGCCGAACGTCAAGGTCGCCGGGATCAGGGCCGGCAACGCCGCCGGTTTCTTCTTCCCAGAGGCGGTCGTTTGCGCATTCATGTGGGCGGGCACGCATCCCGCGATCAAGGTCACGAACAACAGCTATTTCGCCGACCCGTGGCTGTTCAACTGCAAGAACGACCCTGGGCAGCGGGCGATCTGGAAGGCAGAATCACGCGCGATCAAGTTCGCGATGCAGCAGGGCGTTACGGTGGTTGCGGCGGCAGGCAACGAAGCCGACGACCTCGCGCATCCGACCCAGGACGTCACAAGCCCGGATGACACGACGCCCGTAATTCGCCCTGTGGGCAACGAATGCGTCGTCATCCCGGTGGAGATTCCGGGGGTGATCGGCGTCACCGCGGATGGCAACTTAGGAATGAAGTCCTTCTACTCCAGCTACGGAGTCGGGGCCGTGCAGGTGACGGCGCCCGGCGGCGACAGCATCCTGCAGAAGAATCCTCCGTCGAACCCACTTGGCCGCGTGCTCTCGACGTGGCCCAGCGCCCTCGTGGGTACATGCGCCCCAGCGCGCCGAGTCTTCGAGGGATCGACGCTCTACTGCTACCAGCAGGGCACATCGATGGCCTCGCCCCACGTGGCTGGGGTCGCCGCGCTGATCGCGAGCCGTGGCATCACCGAGCCTGGGAGGGTTCAGGCGCGGATCAACAACACCGCCGACCCGAAGGCATGCCCGTCGGCTGCTGAGGTCGTCGCGCTGTACGCGTTCTTCCCGTCTCTCTCCAATGGCGCGCCGCAGCAGTGCCAGGGCGGCGCCGGCTATAACTCGTGGTACGGCCACGGACAGGTGAACGCCCTGTCCGCCGTCAGCTAGAACCAGAGCGCAGGGCGGCCGAGCCGATCGGCCGCCCCATTGCCCCGCTCCCGGCGGGCTGCCACGATGGTGCACTCAAGTCCAGATGGCGGATCGCTCCACACTCGCACACGAAGCCAACCTCCTCGAGAGGTCGCGCGAGCTTGCCGCCCTGAGGTCGGGATTCGAGTCCGTCACCTCCGAGGGTCGTGGACGGCTCGTCTTCGTGTCGGGAGAGGCGGGGGTCGGCAAGACTGTGCTGATCCGGCGCTTTGCCGCCGCACTCCCCGCGTCCGCCGAGGTGCTCCTGGGAGCGTGCGACGCGCTTGCGACGCCTCGGCCGCTGGCTCCGTTCCTGGACGTGGCCGAGGTCACCGGTGGCGAGCTGAAGACCCTGGCAACTGAAGGCGCAAAACCGTACGAGTTTGCCGCGGCGCTGATGCGCGACCTGCGAGAACGCGCGCCCCTTGTGGTCGTGGTCGAGGACCTGCACTGGGCCGACGCGGCAACGCTCGACGTGCTGCGCATCCTCGCCCGCCGCATCGAGTCGGTCGGCGTGCTCGTCGTCGGGACGTTCCGCGACGATGAGCTGGACCGCAAGCACCCCCTGCGAACAATGCTCGGTGACCTGCCGGCGGCGGGGGCGATCAGCAGGATCCGGTTGGCGCCTCTTTCGGAACACTCGGTTGCGCATCTGGCCGAGCCATTTGGTGTGGACGCGGCCCAGCTGTATCGCCAGACATCGGGCAATCCGTTCTTCGTGACCGAGGTTCTGGCGGGCGGAACACAGGCCGTGCCGGCGACGGTGCAGGACGCGGTGCTCGCGCGCATCGCAAGGTTGAGCTCTGCCGGACGGAGTCTTGTCGAGGCAGCCTCGATCATTCCCGCGACCGCGGAGTTCTGGCTGCTCGAGCGCTTGTGTCCGGGCGGCATGGGCAGCGTGGAGGAGTGCCTCGCCGCGGGCGTGCTCACCGCGCATGCCGAAGGAGTCGCTTTCCGCCACGAGCTCGCCCGGCTTGCGGTGGACGCGTCGCTTCCCGCGAACCAGAAGGTGACGCTGCATGCGGCGGCGATGTCAGCGCTTGCCGCCGCACCCGAGCACGATCCGGCTCGCCTGGCCCACCACGCCGAGGCGGCCGGCGACGCGCGCGCGGTGCTCGTCTATTCGGCGGAGGCCGCCGCGCGGGCCTCATCGTTGGGCGCGCATCGCGAGGCCGCTGCTCACCTGTTGCGCGCGATTCGGAAGGGGAAGCACACGCCGGACGAGATGCTCGCGAGCATGCAGCAGCGGCGAGCGCACGCGTGCTACCTGTGCGGCCAGTTCGACGAAGCGCTCGAGGCGCAGCACGCCGCCCTCGACCTCTATCGAAAGCTCGACGACCGGCGGCGCATGGGCGAGTCGATGTGGTCGCTTTCGCGACTTTTCCGATACGTCGGTCGCGGTCCCGAGGCGCTCGAGTCGGCACAGGAGGCGATCCGCATCCTGGAGCAGCTGCCCGCGGGGCCTGAGCTTGCGCTCGCGTATTGCAACCTCTCGCACCTTTACGTCAATTCGGAAGATGCAGATGAGGCGAAGCTGTGGGCCCACCGCGCACTGGCGATTGCGGAGAAGCTCGGTCATGTCGAGGCCAGGGTCTACGCGGATATCAACCTGGCGGTCGTCGAATATCTGGCCAACCAATCCCCCGCTCTCGTCGGTGAGTTCGAACGAATCTTCCGCCTGGCTCAGGAGCATGGCCTCGACGAGCACGCGGGTCGTGCGCTGCTCCACCTCACCTGGTGGTCGCCTCGCTTCAAGTCGTACGACGTGGCCGATCGCTACTACGACTCTGGTCTCGACTTCTCCATCGAGCGAGGCCTCGACCTGTGGCGTCATTACATGCTTGCCTATCGAGCTCGCTGTGAGATGGACCGCGGCCGGTGGGACGAAGCCACCCGCCTGGCGGAGCTTGTGATCCGCGACCCGCTGTCGCCGGTGCCGCGCATCGTCGCGCTGGTCGTCCTGGGGCTCGTGCGCGCTCGCCGCGGGGACCCCGAGTGCTGGCCCCCGCTCGATGAGGCGGCCGCGCTGGCGGAGCCGATGATCGAGCTCCAGCGCCGCGAACCGGTGGCGATGGCGAGGGCCGAGGCCCTCTGGCTGGAGGGTCGAGAGGCCGCGATCGAAGCGGCGACGTCAGCCACGTACGAGATCGCGGTCCGACGCAACTCCAGCTGGGTGATCGGAGAGATGGCCTGCTGGCGCGCGCGTTCGGGAGCTCAGAAACTGCTGACCGGTCAGGTTCCACAGCCTTACGCGCTGGAGCTGCAAGGCAAGGCCCGCCAGGCCGCCGAACAATGGTTGCGCCTGGGCTGCACGTACGAAGCTGCGATGTCCCTGGCATCGTCAGTCGATGAAGACGATCTTCGTGAGTCGCTGAGGCAGTTCCAGCTGCTGGGGGCCCGCCCCGCGGCGGCCATCATCTCGCGGCGCCTGCGCCGGCAGGGGGTACGGAGCCTGCCTCGCGGGCCTCGCGCGACGACGCTGCGCAACCGCTCCAACCTCACCGAGCGCGAGAGCCAGATCCTCGCCATGGTCGCCGAAGGCCTGACCAATGGCGAGATCGCGGAGCGCCTCTTCCTCTCCACGAAAACCGTCGACCACCATGTCTCGGCCATCCTGGCCAAGCTCGGCGTCAAGACTCGCGGCCAGGCCGCGGCCCAAGTTAGGTAGCTCTCCGCTCCAATCTGGGTAGTCCCACCGATTTCCGGCCCTGGGTGACGCTCCTACCTTGCGTCTGGTGGCATGACCACACAACACGAGGAGGCTGAACAGATGCCGCGATACGTAGTCGAGCGCACATTCCCCGACGGACTGCACATCCCGGTCAACGCCGACGGCGCCCAGGTGTGCCTGGCGGTGGTCGGAAAGAATTCAGACGAGGGAGTGACCTGGGTCCACTCCTACGTCACCGACGACAAGCACAAGACCTTTTGCGTGTACGACGCTCCCAGCCCTGAGGCGATTCGCAAGACGGCGAATCGCAACTCGCTGCCGGTGGACAAGATCACGCAGGTCACCGTGCTCGATCCGTACTTCTACCGCTGAGGAGGGGTGGACGGCAGTGTCTGAACCGCCCGCCTGAAGGCCGCCACCCAGGCTAGCTCCTGGAAGCGGGGTTGATCAGTTTCTGCAACCGATCGAGGAACGCGGTCTGCCCCTGGAGGATCATCCGGCGCGCGGTCTCGAGGTCGAACCAGGCGGCCTTGTCGACCTCGGGGAAACTTTGTTTCCGGCCTGAGCGCGGCGGCCACTCCATCTCGAAAGCTGCGCTGTCGAGTCGTGTGACGTCGAAGTCGCCTGGCGCGGCCCAGGCATGCACCGCTTTGCCCCCGGCCTGCCGCACCGAGCCGAGCTGCATGAAATCCCCGTCAGGCGCCGCCTGACCGAGCTCCTCCTCGAACTCGCGGCGTGCCACGTCGATCGCGGCTTCGCCCGACTCGATCTCGCCTTTCGGTATCGACCAGGCGCCCTCGTCGCGTTTTTTCCAGAACGGTCCGCCGGGGTGCACCAACAGAACTTCGGTCCGGCCCTCGCGATTGCGAAACAGCAGAAGACCCGCGCTCTCCACTGTTCGATACCTTGCCATCCCGGGCGCGCCGCTCGCCGTGCTCGTAGCCTGGGGGGCAAACACGGAGGAGGATTGAGTTGGCAAACGAGACCAAGAACGCATGGGACCGGTTCGAGGAAGACATCCAGGGTCTGGCCGGCGAGCTCAAGCGACACTACAGACAGGCGAGCGACGAAAAGAACACAGCCGATCTGAACCGCTCGCTCGAGCAGTTGCGCCAGGCGGCCGACGCGGTCTTCAAATCGCTCGAGTCGGCGACGCGCGATCCGGAGGTGCGGTCGAAAACCAAGGAGACCGCACGCTCATTTGGCTCGGCGGTTGCGGAGACGTTCCGTGACCTCAGTGGCGAGATAGAGAAAGCAGTCAAGAAGCCGGCCGAGAAAAAGTAGCTGGGCTCAGGTCCTCGTCGCCGCGCCGGCGCTCTGCCTGATCGTCAGCACGCGCGCGATGTCGGCCGGCGACAGGATGCCGACCAGCTTGCCGTTGTCGAATACGAGCACGCGCTGCTCCAAGCCGGAGCCGATCCGCTGAATGAGGGCTGAAAGGTCCTCGCGCGGATTCGTCACCGGCACCTCGGCGATCGGTCGCGCCACGTCAATGAGGTGCTTTCGACCGCGCTCGCCGGCAGGCAGGCGCACCAGGTCGGAAAGCCTGACGACGCCGGTGAGCTTGCCAGACGGTTCATGCACCGGGTATGTGGTGAAAGGGTGGTTCGGCGCCACCGATTCGAGAAACTGCTCCACGCTGACCCAGTCCGGCAGCGTGACCACGGGCGATGTCATCGCGGCCGAGACCGGGACCGATCGGAGGAGCGAGCGAACCGCGGACCCTGCCTCTTCGGAAGCGCCGGCCGACAGGAGAAACCAGCCGAGGATCGCCATCCATGCGCCGTTCAAACCGCCACCGAGAAACACCCCGAGCACGCCACCGGCGATCATCAGGTAGGCGAAGAGGCGTCCGACCCGCACCGCGTTGTGGACGCCGCGCTGCCGGCTGCCGGACCGCCACCACAAAAGCGAGCTGAGGATGCGTCCGCCGTCGAGCGGAAACGCGGGCACGAGGTTGAACAGCCCGAGCACCAGGTTGACGAAGGTGAGCCAGCCGAACAGGCCCGATAGCAGCGCGTTGCTTGACGTGACCGCGGCCACGGCAAACGCGATCGCGGCGATCACGAAGCTCGTGAGCGGCCCGACTCCGGCGATCAGGGCCTCGGCACGTGCACTTGCCGGTTCACCTTCGAGCCTCGAAACCCCACCGAACAGCCACAGCGTGATGCCCGCGACCTTGACACCGTTGCGGCGCGCGACGATGGCGTGCGAGAGCTCGTGCGCCAGCAGAGATGCATAGAAGAGGACGGCGCCGATCGCCGCGATGATCCAGTAGATGCCGGCCCCGTAGCCGGGCGCCACATCGGGGAGGACGCTCGTCGCCAGCGTCCACGCCACCAACGCGAAGATGAAGATCAGGCTCCAGTTGAATCCGACCTCGATCCCGAACAGTCGACCAAGCCGGATGCTTGGAGTCACAACAACGCGAGTCTAAAGCGCATCAGCGATCTGCCCGATGATGCCCATCGGCCGCGCGCATCACGATAAGGGCGGTGGACAACGTAACCCTGGCGCGGGCGACGATGGGCACGTCCCTCGCCTTCCACATCGTGTTCGCGGTCCTGGGTGTCGGCCTGCCGCTGCTGATGCTCGTCGCGGAAGGGCTCTGGCTGAGGACACAGGACGAGGTGTGGCTGAACCTCGCCCGCCGTTGGTCCAAGGCCTTCGGAATCCTGTTCGCCGTTGGCGCCGTATCGGGTACGTCGCTCTCGTTCGAGCTTGGTCTCCTCTGGCCGCGATTCATGGCGTTCTCAGGCGCGATATTCGGATTGCCGTTCTCGGCGGAGGGCTTCGCGTTCTTCATCGAGGCGATTTTTCTCGGCCTCTACCTGTACGGCTGGGACCGGTTGACGCCGGTCGTCCACTGGCTGACGTCGATCCCCATCGCGGTGAGTGGCGCGCTGAGCGCCGTCTTTGTCGTGATGGCGAATGCGTGGATGAACTCGCCCAGCGGGTTCCGTCTCGGCAGTGACGGCGGTTTGCTCGATGTCGACCCGCTCGCAGCCGCGCTCAACCCGTCCACCCCAACCGAGGATCCGCACATGCTGGTTTCGGCGTACGTCGTGACAGGTTCTCTCGTCGCGTCTGTTTACGCGATTGGACTCCTGAGGCGGCGCGACGACCCACTGCACCGGCGTGGGCTTGTTTTGGGGATGTCGATGGCGGCCGTGGCGATCGTGCTCGCAGGCATCACGGGCGATACCAGCGCGCGCTTCATCTACCAGGCGCAGCCGGCGAAGTTCGCATCTATGGAGGGCATCTACCACACCGTGCGCGGCGCCCCAGTCCATCTCGGCGGAATTCCAGTCGACTCCGAGCAGCGGGTCGTGGGCGCGATCGAGATACCGAACCTGCTGAGCCTGCTCGCGGCGTTCGATCCCAACGCCGTGGTGCGCGGGCTGGATACCTTTCCTCCGAACGACCGGCCGAACACTGTCCTCGTCCATCTGTCGTTCGACACCATGGTTGGTTTCGGCACGCTGATCGGGCTCACCGCGGCGCTGTTCTGGCTTCTTGTCATCTTCCGGCGCCGCCTTCCGATGTGGCGTCCGTTGCTCTTCTTGATCGTTGTGACCGGGCCCGCTTCAGTCATGGCGATGGAGGCGGGATGGTTCGTCACCGAGTTCGGACGCCAGCCATGGATCGTCTACGAGGTTCTGCGTACGTCTGAGGCGGCGACCAACGCGCCCGCCCTCGGTCCGACATTCCTTATCTTCTTTGCCATCTACATCGGCCTGGCGGTCACGACCGCGCGCCTCCTCCTGCTCCAGGCGAAGAGGAATCGCGCGGCAGCATGAGCGAGGCGGAGATTGTCGCGGCCATCCTGTGGTTGGCGCTCACGGCGTACGCGGTTTTGGCGGGCGCCGACTTCGGAGGCGGCGTATGGGACTTGCTCGCGAGCGGTCCTCATGAGGCCGAGCAGCGGCGCGCCGTCGCGGAGGCGATGGGACCTGTGTGGGAGGCCAACCACGTGTGGCTGATCTTCATGATCGTCGGCCTGTTCACCGGATTTCCGGCGGCATTCGGGATTCTGAGCATGGCGCTCTACCTGCCATTCACCATCGCCCTGGTCGGAATCGTGTTTCGCGGCGCGGCTTTCGCGTTTCGGGCGCATGGCAGAGAAGAGGTTGGCGCCGCGTCAGCGTGGGGCGTGGCATTTGGAGGCGCCAGCGTCATCGCGCCCTTTTTCATGGCGACCGGCGCGGCCGCGGTGGCTTCCGGCTCCATCCGGGTGTCCGGTGGACATCTCGTCTCGGGTTTCGAAGCCGGCTGGGCCACGCCTTACGGTCTGCTGGTCGGGCTGTTCGCCGTCGCGATGTGCGCGTACATCGCTGCGACCTACCTGACCGTTGAAACCGAAGGGACGCCGCTCGAGGGCGACTTCCGGCGTAGGGCCGCGGTCGCCGGTCTCGTCGCCGGGGCTGCTGCCATCACGAGCCTGGTCCTCGCCCCGTTCGCGGCGCCGTCGCTCGCCCACGCGCTGTTCGGGCGCGGCCTGCCTCTGCTCGTCATCGCGCTGATCAACGGACCGATCGCCCTCGTTGCGGTATGGCGGTCGCGGCCGCGCGTTGCTCGCATCGCGGTCGCCGCCCAGGTGATCTTCGTGCTGTGGGCTGGGGCCGTGGGACAGTGGCCGTACCTCGTCCCGCCCGATCTCACGATCGCCGATGCGGCCGCGCCCAACGCCACGCTCACGGCGCTCCTCGTCGTGACGGGGATCGGGTCACTGCTGCTCCTACCATCGCTCTGGTTTCTGTTCCGCGTGTTCAAGTCGCGGAACCCAGCCGCGATCTACTAGGGTCAGTCGCATGGCGCCGGACAGATCGAGCCTTCGCACCGATCGTCCGGCTGTGCTGTTTGACCTGGACGGCACGTTGCTGGACAGCGTCTATCAGCACGTGCTCGCGTGGAAGGAGGTGCTCGAGGCCTCGGGCATTCCGCTCTCCGTCTGGCGTATCCACCGCCGCATCGGTATGAGCGGCGGCCTGTTCGTGCGCGCGCTCGTCCGCGAAACCGGCCGCGATATCAGTCCGGACGAGGCGAACGGATTGCGCAAGCTTCACCAGGAGGCGTACACCCGTCGCGTCCGAGAGGTCAGGCCGCTTCCCGGGGCGCAGGAGCTGCTCAACGTGCTGACGGAACTCGGGGTGCCGTGGGCGATCGCGACCAGCGGCAACGATGTGGTCGCCAGGGCCTCGCTCACCCTGCTGGAGGTTCCGCATGCGGTACCCGTGATCACTCGCGACCGGGTGAAATACGCCAAACCCAACCCGGACCTTTTTCTCGCGGCCGCCGACGCGCTCGGCAGGCCCATCACGGACAGCTTCGTCGTCGGCGACAGCGTTTGGGACATGTTGGCGGCACGGCGAGCTCAGGCGCTCGGAATCGGAGTCTTGTCAGGTGGCTATGGTCGCGAGGAGCTGGAGACCGCGGGCGCGTACCGCAGCTATGACGATCCGCGGGACCTGCTCGAGCACATCGATGAGCTGGGCATCCGAACCGGCTAGCGGACACCTTTTCAGTGCTCGTGAAACTTGCCCTGGAGTCGCCTGCCTGATACGTTGATTCGCGGCTGCGCGGATCGAATCCGCGACTCTACCGGGGGTGTTGGAAATGCATAGCTGTCGTCGTGCGCTGCTTGCTGTTGCCGGCATTGCTTCAATTGCCGCTGCCGCGATCGGACTCTCGCCCGGCGTCCTCGGCGCGTCCCCGCCGGGCTACTCCATCGCCACTCTCGACAAGTACGGCGGAGAGCCTTCGATCGTCTCGGACACGGCGGGCCGCCTGTACGACACCACGCCGAGCATCGGGACCTTGACCTACAGGTCGACAAACCACGGAACGAGCTGGACGCAGGTCGCGACCGCCGACCCCGGCAGCGGGGACGACTGCCTGGCCACGGACCAGTCCGGCGCTGTGTATCTGTGCAACCTCAACGGCACCAAGGAAGTCGTCCCACTTCAGGCTGACGTCTGGAAGTCGGTCGATCACGGCCAGACCTGGACGCAAGGTCAGCCAATCGCCCGACAGGCATCTGTCTGCGCCGCGAGCTGCAGTCCGTTTGGCGTCGACCGCGACTGGGTCGCCGCTTCGATCCCGGCGCCCTTGTCCGACACCGGCCACGCCGAGGTGGTGCTGATGTACCACGACTTCTACGGACCGAGCGAGATCTGGGTCAACATCTCGCACGACGGCGGCGCCACCTTCTCGCCCGCCCAGCCGGTGCTTGCGACGGCTGTCCAGGGAGACCCGACCACGGCGGTCGTGGTCGGCGCCGAGACCTTCTGCAATACCGTTCCAGCCGGTGTCGCGATCGCTCCGCCCGGCACACCGCACGCGGGACGAATCTTCGTCGCCTGGATCGCCGCGGATCCGGTGCAGAACCCGACCGGCTGCAACGTCACGATGCTGCAGTCGTTCCACAACCTGTTCCTCTCATACTCGGATGACAACGGAGTCACGTGGGCCGCGCAGCAGGCATTCGACGCGGGCATAGGCCACGACGCATCGACACCCTTTGTCGCCTTCACGATCGACAACCAGGGCAACCCCTACTTCGGCTTCACCATCAACCTCAAGTCCGATCCGACATGCTCGACCAAGTCGGGCGCCGCGCTGCAGTCCGCAAGCTCCTGCGAGTACGACACGTACCTCGTCTGGTCGAACGACGGCGGCCGTACGTGGGATGGCGGCGGAGGCCCTCTTCCCGGCAGCGCCGCGACCGCTTATCGCGTGAGTCCGCCGAGCGAGACTGGCACGCACCTGTTCCCCACGATCTCTGCCGGCGATCCGGGCAAGGTGGTAGTCGGTTACCTCCGCACTCCACTCATCGAGCCGACTGATGCCCTGGGCAAGTTCCTGCCAGGGGGCTGCTCGGGCAGCACTACCGTGCCTTATACAGTCGGGCCTTGTCCCTGGAACCTCTACGCCGCGCAGTCCGTAAACCTGATCGCTGGACCCTCCGGTGCGACGTGGGCGGTCACCCAGATCACCACCACCGCGATGCATGTGGGAGACATCTGCAACCTCGGCATCTTCTGCACGCCCGGACTTTCGAACCGCCACCTGCTCGACTTCAACATGTCGGCGCTCGATCCGCAGGGCTGCAACCACATCGCCTACGCCGACGACAACACCGTGAACAAGCTGCGCGTCGCCAACCAGTCGGGAAGCTGCATCCTGACCAAGAAGTAGGCCGACCAAATAATGGGGGAGCCGGTTTACGGCTCCCCCGCCGGGGAACAATCGCAATATGAATCAGTTGAAGACCGCCTTCCTGCTGGTCGCCATGACGGTGCTGCTCGTCATCGTCGGTCGCGTGGTGGGCCAGATGATCGGCATCGGAAGCGGCGGCATCTACCTCGGGCTCGTTCTGGCCGTGGTGATGAACGGCTCGGCCTACTGGTTCAGCGATCGCATCGCGCTCGCGTCTGCGCAGGCGCGCGAGGTTTCACCCGCCGATGCTCCGATGCTGTATCGCCTCGCGGACCGGCTGGCGATCCAGTACGGTGTGCCCAGGCCGCGCGTTTACGTAAGCCCCGATCCTTCGCCGAATGCCTTCGCCACCGGGCGCAACCCGTCCCACGCCGCGATCTGCGTCAACGAGGGCCTGCTCCGGATCCTGGACGAGGAGGAGCTGTACGGCGTCCTGGCCCACGAGTTCGGCCACGTGCGCAATCGCGACATCTTGATCAGCTCGGTCGTGGCCGTCCTCGCGGGGACGATCACCCTCATCGCGAACATTGCGCAGTGGGGCTTGATGTTCGGCGGCTACGGCGGGCGGGACGACCGCGAGCAGGGAGCGGGCGGCGTCATCGTGGGGCTGCTGATGATCATCCTCGCTCCGATCGCCGCTCTTCTCATCCAGCTTGCAGTGTCGCGCTCGCGCGAGTACGAGGCAGACCGCACGGGGGCTGAAGTCTCTGGCGACCCGATGGCTCTGGCGTCAGCGCTGCGCAAGCTCGAGCGCGCCTCGCAGGTCATTCCGTCGCAGACCGCGCAGCCCGCGTTCGCCCACCTCTACATCGTCAACCCGCTCAGCGGCCAGACCCTTGCGGGCCTGTTCAGCACGCATCCGCCGATCGAAGAGCGGATCCGCCGGCTCGAGGAGATGGCCGGCGGCATGCGCCGCGCTTCCTGAACTCGTGACATCCCAGCTCCGCGAGTACACCGTCAAGCCGGGTGAGATGGCGGAGTGGATCGAAGAGTGGCGGTCGAAGATTGTCCCGCTCCGCCTCAAACATGGATTCCAGGTCGGGGGAGCGTGGACGGTCGACGGGACCGATCAGTTCGTTTGGATCGTCAGCTACCACGGACCGAAGTCATGGCAGGAGGCTGATTCGGACTACTACCAGTCACCGGAGCGCAAGGCCCTCGATCCGGACCCGGCGAGACATCTCGCTCAGAGCCAGACAAGGTTGATGACCCCGGCCTGAGGCCCCTAGCCGCCGGCCAGGTTCAGCTGAAACTCGATCGTGACTTCCGGCTGCACGGTCGTGAAGCCGACGTTCGGAGGGCTGATCCCGTAGTCGGTCATGTTGGTCGGGATCGAGCCTGCGATCTGCGCTGTGCTGCCGCTCACGCGAAGCTGCAGCGTCGCCGTGACATCTTTGGTCACGCCGTGCACGGTCAGCTTCCCGGGCACCGAGACGGTCACCGTCTGACCGGTTTCGGCCCCCGCGGGCAAGGTGACGCCTTGCGCCTCGAACACGGCGGTCGGGAACGAGCTCACGCTCAGCGAGCGCTGGACGATGCGGTCGCGGTTCGTCACGTTGTAGCCCGCGACCTGGTCCACGCTCGCGAGGTTGGCCAGCTGCACGGTGACATTGGCGGACGTCATCTGGTACGACGTGCCGGATTGGCCGATCGTGACCTGTCCCGTCACGTCGCCGGTGCGAGCCACCGCCTCATGGGATGAGGTCTGGCCGACGAACTGCTCTTTGACCCGATAACCGACCACCGAGCCGCTCGCGATCTGCCAAGTGCCCGCGCTGGCCGAGGCGGCGTTCGACGGCGATGCTGAGGGGGACGCAAGGGCAAGGGAGGGGGGGCTGGTGCGCAGCCCGGAGAAAAAGTAGACGTAGGCCCCCGCTGAGCCGAGCACTGCCAGGGCGGCTACAGCGGTGATCGGGATCCAGAGCCTTCGAGACACGACGCTGATCGTCTGTCAGCGGGCTGGTTGCCGGCTTTGAGGATGCTGGGAGATCGCTTAGAGCACCCCGGTCGCAACCCGATCCGGACTTCCCGATCACGGCGCCCGAATGGCGAAGCGAGTGGCCGAGGCCGGGATCTAGGGCTCTTCTTCCTCGCTGATCACCGGATCCTGGGTGAGCTCGTCTTCATCCATGTCCGCGTAGAGATCACGTACCTCCGCGCCGCCCGTCTCGGAGTCCCCGATGTCCTCGGTTGAATCCTCCTCGACCAGCTCGCCCGCGCGCCTCGATTCAGTGAGCAGCTGCTCGAACGCGCGCTGCGCTACGTCGACGGTCGGATATTCGTAGAACTCGGTCTCTTCCGGTATCTCCGCGCCTTCAGTCGGGTCCGTCCCATGGCGCAGGACGTAGCTGCGGCCGTTGTCGGGGTCGTGCAGCAAGCTGAGAAATCGCTCGCCGGTCAGCTGCACGCGCCGTTCGGCCTGGCCGTCATTTTCCAGGTCGAGCAGCCTGCTGATGATCTGCTCCTCGCTTCTCTCCTGCATCGCTTCTAGACTAGCCCGATCAAGGTGAACGAGGTCGGCCGGTCGCGTCCCGCCGGAACCCTACTCACATCCGTCGACATAACGCCGGACGAGCTTCAGCTCGCGGTGCGCAATCACTCGATGCCGCTCGAGGCGTTGCGTTATGACATCACGCCTGTCGGCCTCCACTACCTCCTGATCCACTTCGACATCCCGATGGTCGACGCGTCTAGTTATGAGCTGTCCGTAGGCGGCCACGTGCGCAATCGGCTCCAGCTTTCGCTCGATGCGCTCATGGCGCGGCCCTCGGCAACGCTCGCCGTGACACTCGAATGTGCCGGCAACGGCCGGGCACGTTTGCAGCCGCGCCCCATGAGCCAGCCCTGGCTGAGCGAAGCGGTCGGCACCGCGGAATGGACGGGGACGCCGCTGGCGCCGATCCTGAAGGACGCCGATGTGCGGGACGGCGCGCGAGACGTCGTCTTCACCGGGCTCGACCGCGGCGTGCAGGGCGGCGTCGATCAGCACTATGAGCGCAGCCTGTCAATTGCCGACGCGATGCGCGACGAGGTGCTGCTTGCGTACGCGATCAACGACCGCCCGCTCCCGCCCCAGCATGGATTTCCGTTGCGGCTGATCGTGCCGGGCTGGTACGGGATGACACACGTCAAATGGCTCCGCTCGATCACCGTGATCGACAGGCCCTTTGCCGGCTACCAGCAAGCAAGGGCCTACCACCGCCGCACATCGGATGGCGACTCGGGGGTACCGGTCGCCAGGATCCTTCCGCGCGCGCTCATGGTTCCGCCCGGCGTGCCGGATTTCATGTCGCGGACCCGCTTCCTCGAGCCCGCGACGCATCTGATCGAGGGAAGGGCGTGGTCGGGACGAGCGCCGATCGTCAGCGTCGACTTCAGCTCAGATGGCGGTGTTTCCTGGGCGACAGCCAAACTCCAGGACCCGGTGTCGACATTCGGATGGCGGGGATGGACATTACCCTGGGACGCGACGCGAGCGGGGGAGTATGAGCTGTGCGCTCGGGCCATCGACGCGGCCGGCAACGCGCAGCCCCTGGACCAGAGCTGGAACCTCGAGGGCGTCGAGAACAACGCGGTGCAGCGCGTGCGAGTGGTGGTCGGCGCCGCGATCGATCAGCAGACACCGGCCGACTTGCTCTAACGCTCCCAACGGTTGCCTTAGCCTGATTGCGTGGTCCGGGAAACCGCGTCGCGTGAGGCGATCGATCGGCTGCTCCAGGCCTGGCATGGAGAGGTGCAGGCGCGCGAGATGTACATGGCTCTCGCCGAGCGCCTTGGCGATTCGCGTCGAGCCGAGATCATCCGCGCCATCGCGGACGCTGAGGCGTCGCATCGCGAACGGATAGAGAAGCGGCTCCGCGACCTTGGGCAGCCGGTGCCGGATCCGTCGTCCGTGAAGCTCTCGTTTCTTCAGCGCCTGCAGGCTCGCCTCGCTCCTGTGGAGACGGTGATCTCCAGGATGGAGGCCGCCGAGGAGGTCGAGATCACCGACCGCTACAAGCGCCCGACCGGCGATCCGGATACAGACGCGGTCCTGGAGGCGATCCGCGTCGAGGAGCAGGGACACTCGCGTTCGCTGGAGTCGATGGAGGTCGCGCATCGGGCGGCGGAGCCCGCGCCTTCGAACGTGCAGAGCCGCCTCAACCGGATCCTCGGTCGCGAATCCTGGCACCGGACGGGCTCGGGTTGGATATCGGGCGCGATCTACGGCGCCAACGACGGTCTCGCCGCCGTGTTCGGCATCGTCGCGGGGGTCTCGGGTGCGACTGGAGGTTCGAGCTTTGTGCTGACCGCCGGCCTTTTCGGTGCAATCGCTTCGGCCCTGTCGATGGCCACGGGCGCCTACCTTGCAGAACGCTCGGAGGGTGAGGTCACGGAAGCAAACGTCGAGCGTGAGCGGCAGGAGATCGTCGAGCACCCAGAAGAGGAGAAGGAGGAGGTCTCTCTCTTCTACCAGCTCAAGGGGATCGACAAAGAGATGGCGGACCGCCTCGCCGAGCAGCTGGCGGGGACTCCCGAAGCGCTGCTCAAGGTGCACGCGCCAGAGGAGCTGGGCGTCCTTGAGGCGCCCGGCAACCCTGTGCAGTCCGCGATCGCGGCCGGCGTGAGCACCTTCATCGGCGCCATGATCCCCGTGATGCCGTTCTTCTGGCTGCGAGGAACGTCGGGCGTGATAACCGCGGCGGTCGTCTCGCTCATCGCCCACTTCCTAGTCGGCGCATCGAAAGCGCTGTTCACGCTGCGCACCTGGTGGTCGGCCGGGCTCGAGATGACGCTGGCGGGCATCATCGTCGGGGGTATCACTTACGGAATCGGGCTGGTTTTGAAAGTCGGCGGCTGATTCTCCGCTCGAGCACCTCAAGGTGGCGAGCAAATGGATGTGGGCGCAGGGCGATTACGCCGCCGTCGCGCAAATGCTCGAGCCTTTTGCGGTCAAACTGGCCGGCCTCTGCGACATCGGGCCCGGCGTGCGTGTTCTGGACGTGGCCGCGGGCAACGGAAACTTCGCGCTGGCGGCGGCGGGCCAGGGAGCGAAGGTCACCGCCTGCGATCTGACGCCGCGCATGATCGATTTGGGACGAGCTCGGAGCGAAGCAGCCGGACTAGACATCGAATGGATCGAGGGCGACGCCGAGGCGCTGCCGCTTCCGGATGGGAGCTTCGACCTGGTTGCCTCGGTTTTTGGTGCGATGTTCGCGCCCCAGCCTCAGCTGGTCGCAAGGGAGCTCTTTCGCGTGTGCCGCGGGCGCGGTCTCGTGGCGATGGCCAACTACGCTCCAGAAGGGTTTCTCGGGAGCATGTCGGCTCTCTTCACCCGCTACTCCAATCCGCTGCCGTATGAGCTTCCCTCTCCCTTCGAGTGGGGAGAGTCCGCAGTCGTCAAACGGCGGTTCGTAGGCCTGGCCGGCGAGGTCGAGGTTCAGCCCGACACGTTGACCATGAGATTCGACTCTGTCGACGCGGGCATGGAGTTCTGGGAACGCACCAACGCGCCGACAATTGCGCTACGCATGACGCTCCCGGCCGAGCGCTATCTCGACTTTCAGCGCGATGCACGGAGGCTGATGGAAGAGATGAACGCCTCGAGGGATGGGCGCCTCGAGCTTGACTCGTCTTATTTGATGGTGCTTGCGCGGCCCGTCACTTAGCTCGTGCCCCTTCGAAGCTCCATACCGTCTGCGAGATGGACGCGATGAGCTGCCAGGCCGAATCTTCGCCGAGACCGTCGGTCATCACCGTCAGCGTGTAAGGCCCGTTCGGCCCGGAGACGACCAGCGCAGCGTCGTTGTCGACCTCGTCCAACGTACCGGTCTTGTGCACCACGGCGCTTTGCCCGCCGACGCCGGCGGGAATGCCTGACTCCGTCTTGGTCGATGTCAGGAAGGGATAGAGCCAAGACTGCGCCGCCTGTCCGCCGAGGCTGCCGCTCGCCTCGGCCGCCCACAGGACCGCGAGGTCGTCAGACGAGGTGGTGTTATCGGTGAAGAAGATGGATTTCTTCGCTCCGAGCGACGCGGCCCACGCGTTGACAGCGTTCGCGCCGCCGACATCGCGCACCAGCATGTGGCCCGCCGTGTTGTCCGAAAGGAGGCCGGCCCGGCGCGCGAGCTCATTGCGTGTGAAGCAGGCACCGCTCTCGTAGTCGTCGTACCACCCCGCCTCGTAGTCGGTGTCCTCGAAGCAAACGAGGCCGTTCGCGTTTGTCCTTCCGGCCGCGATGTTCTGTGCCTCCATCATCAGAGCGACGAGCTTGTAGGTGCTCGCCGCGGTAAACACACCGCTTCCGTTGAACGACCACACGAGTGGTGCCGGGCCTCCCAGCTCGATCAGCGTCACTCCTACCGAGGCGCCGCTGGCCGCGACCAGCATCTCGACGGCAGCAGTCAGGGTGACCGGGCTCCGCGCCGCCATATCGTTGAGCACCTGGACCAGCTCGCTCAGAGCGACAGTCGATGCGGGTGTCACCGTCGGGGCGAGAAGGCTCAGGCTGATGTTGCGGCTTTCGCTCGTGGTCGTCGCGTGGGCTTCGCTACCAACCGGCGCCAGGGCAATGAGCGCGATGGCCGTGGCCGCGAGCGCAACAGATAGACGAACCACACGAGGAAAGCTGCGCGGCACGCCTCGGAGGTTGCTGCGCGGACGCCAAGAAATTGCTGTGCGGCGGGTAAGGTTTTTGCAAAGTGGAGCTGACGGGCCGGCGCCTCTTGCGTCGGCATCTACAGGACAGGCAGTTTCTCCACGGCGACCGGACGACCGAGAAGGGCGGAGATCACACGAGTCGACCGCTGTGGGTCGCCACTCGTCCAGAAGCGCTCGCCGCCCGCTGAACCGCCGGCACGCAAATGGCGGTCATCGAGCACGCGCGCGAGCTGCCGCGCGACGGCGGCGCCCGTCTCGATCAAGGAGACGTTCGGTCCGGCCAGCTCAGAGAGGACCGGTTTCAGAAAGACGTAATGGGTGGAGCCAAGCACGATCGTGTCCGCTCCCGCTTCGAGCATGGGCCGCACGTAGCCTTCGACCATCCGCTTCAGCTCCGCCCCGTCGAGGTCGGCCTCCTCTATGTGCTCGACCAACCCCGGGACTGGCTGGATGATCACCCGCACGTCCGTGCCGAAGCGATCGAGCAGCGATGCGAGCCGATCGGACTCGCTCACCGCGGCAGGGACGATCGCGCCGACGACCCCGGTCTTCGTGGCGGCGACGGCGGGCTTGATCCCAGGTTCGATCCCGATGACCGGGATCGTCATGGCGCTCCGCAGCGCTTCAGCGGATCCCGCCGTCCCGGTGTTGGAGCCGATGACGATGGCCTTCACGCCCTCGCCGGCCAGGAACCGGCCGATCTTCAGGCCCCGCTCCCGAACGAAGTCGGGCGGCTTGTCTCCCCACGGGGCGTTGGCTGAATCGGCGACGTAGTAGATCGACTCGCCGGGCAGCGCGGTGCGGATCTCGCGCATCACGGAGAGGCCTCCAACTCCAGAATCGAAGATTCCGACCGGCGCCTCGTCCACCGGCAAAGGCTATCCGGTGCCCCGTGTGACACATTTTTTGACTTTTTTTGTGACGTATGGCCCTCGCCGCGCGTTTCCTGTCTATGACGCGACCCTGGCTGTGGGGCGTCGGGCTCGGCCTCTGCGTTGGCGGAGGGGTAGTGCTCTTGAGTTCGATCCGGTACGGATTGAGCGCGCCGCTGATGATCCTGGGCATGGTTCTCGCCGTCGTGTTCGGCGGGCTGGCCCTGATCGCGGCCGTCGCCCGACGACGCACGCCCGTAGACTGATTTCGGCTTGAGCGAACGCGTCGGCATCACGCCGAAGAGCTGGACCGCCGGATTGCACCACGGTGTGCTCCACCTGGGCAAGCGGTGGTACGTCGTCAGCGCCGAGCTCGATGAGAACGGACAGGCCGAAGGCGTGAGGCTCGACGGACCGTACCCGGACCACGCGTCGGCGGAAGCGCAGACGCGGCGGATGCAAGACACCCAGCGTTAGCTTGCGGGTCGCCGCGCTTTCGGACATCCACGGCAATCTGCCTGCGCTCGAGGCAGTGCTCCGCGAGGTCGAGGACGAGAAACCCGACCTGATCGTGTCGTGCGGTGACGTCGCCTCGGGGCCCATGCCGGCCGAGACCATAGCGCTGCTGATGACCCTGCCGCGCGCCCGCTTTGTACGCGGCAACGCGGACCGCGGGCTCATCGATGAGTTCGATGGAAAGCCTCCCTCGCCGATGCCAGGGCCCTTTGCCGGCTGGTGCGCGAAACTGCTCGACCGGCATCAGCGCGACTTTCTCGCGGCCTTCGAGGACGCTGTGGCCATCGACGATATCGATGGCCTCGGCCGCGTTGTCTTCTGCCACGCGACGCCGCGCAACGATGTCGACGTCATGACGAAGGAGACACCTCTCGAGCGAATGCGCGCGCATTTGTCGACGGTCGAGGCTGACGTGGTCGTGTGCGGGCACACGCACATGCAGTTCGACCGCCACGTCGACCGCATCCGCGTCGTCAACGCGGGGAGCGTCGGCATGCCATACGGAGAACCCGGCGCGTACTGGACGATGCTCGGCCCAGGCGTGCGGGCGCGGCGCACGGAGTACGACCTGGAAGAAGCGGCACGTCGAGTCCGCGCCGCCGGCAGCCCAGTCGGCGAGCAGTTCGCGACGGAAAACTTGCTGAGGGTGCCTTCGGTCGAGGAGGGGATGGAGTTCCTGCGCAAGGCCGAGGCCAGGCAGCTGGCTTAGCGCTAGCGCCGGCGGCGGGCGCGAAGCTCCTCGATCGTCTTCTCTGGTTCGGGTTCACTCGGCGCCGATTTCGCGGCCCGGGCGGATCTGACCCCGGCCACCCGTTCCTTGAGTCGGGTCACGGTTGCTTCAGCCGCGATCGCCCGCGCCGGCTTGCGCTTGAACGCAGCCCGCCATGCCGGGACGTCCTCGACCCGCAGGATCAGCCGCCGAAGTGCGACGTCAAATGGGAAGAGGATGATCGCGAGGACCAGCAGCAGCTCGTCCAGCGCCAGGGCCGCACGCGCCTCCGGCACGAGAACGCGAAAGGCCTGCGTCACGTCGGTGATCACGGTGCCGCCACCCGCCCGGGCCACCGCGCGGAGGCTGTTGAGGTCGGTGCCGAGCTCGCGGTACTCGGGCGAATAAGGCACGACGACACCGAAGGTGCTTGTGTGCTTGACGGCGCCGCCCGCGGACTGGGTGACATGGAGGAGATAGCTGCCAACCTGGTCCGCCGCCAGGTCGCCTTCGAATCTGCCCGGCCCCGTCGCGGCGAGCGTGAGCTCGCGGGCCGAGAGGTCCGGCGTGATGGCGCTGATCGCGACGACGGCGCCCGAATAGGTCGGAGCGGTGACCAGCACGTGCGTGTGGTCGCCCCGGACCTGCGTCTCCATCTGCAGGGCGGGGTCGCCCGCCTGCGGCAGCGTGTAGCGGACGATGTCACCGAAGAAACGGTTCGCGCTCGGCCACCGAAGCAGCCCCGCCGTCCAGCGGCCCTGCGCGTCGCTCGTCCACGCCACCACGCGCCCCAGCCCGAACTCCCACGTCGCGAGCAGCGGATCGCCGGTCGGGCTCTGGAGGATCACGTCCGCGGCTGCGCGCGGGGTCGTGGCGACATATCCGCTCAATGTCGGAAACGCGTTGACGGGCACTCCAGGCAGAGCCTCGAGCAGCGAGGCGAGGTGGGGGACGACGTTGCCCTCGACGATCCACGGCTTGAGTGCCTCGCTAGTCTCCTTGAGAAATATCTGCGGCACGTCGCGCGGGCTGTTGCTCACGTAGGCGCGGCCGTGGCCCCACTGTGCGATCCGCCTCATCAGCAGGGGATCCGTGCCGAACGATCCCGCCGCCACCGTTGAGACGGTGATGCCCTTCTTGTAAATGGCTTCGACGATCGGCTGATAGTTGTCGCTGGTCGCGTCGCCGTCGCCGAGCAGGATGATGTGCTTCAGGGAGGCCTTGCTCTTGTCCAGCTGCGCCGCGGCCGCGTTGAGGTCGGCTCCATAGCCCGGCGGGTCACCCAGGTTCATGCCGGCGATATCGGCTTTCATCTTCGACTTGTCTGTGAGCTGCGTGAGGGGAACCACGATGTGGCCGCCCACGCCGTTGGTGACTCCAACGAAATCGCGTGGGGTCAGCTGGTCGATGAGCGCGTTGGCCGCGCCGCGGAGCACCTGGTCGCCCTCGGTCGACTCGGTCGTCTCCAGGACGAGCATCACCGCCACTGGCGGTTTCTGCATGTTCTGCGGAAGCTCGATCTGGACGGGAAGGGTCGCCTCGAGAGACGTGCCGGCGTAGCCGCCGGGTCCATAGCTTTCCGTGCCACCGATCACGACGAGACCCAGGCCAAGATCGCGCGTCGCCGCCTGCAGCAGCGCCATGCCGTCTACGCCGAGGCTTGCCGCGGGGACGTTCAGCAAGACGACCGACTGATACGCGGCGAGGTCTGCTGCAGTTCTCGGCATCTGGCCGGCCAGGATCGTGGTCGACGGGATCCCCGTCGAGGCCAGGGCGGACTCGAGGTTCGCCGCTTCACCGGCAGACTGCTCCACGATCAGCACGCGCGGCGGGCCGACGACCTGGATCAACGCCTCGCCGACGTTGTTCTCCGCGTACGTGTCGAGGACTGGGTCGATGGTGATTCGCACGCTGTGGAACCCGGTCCCTGCAGGTTTGAATGTCTGTGACAGCGACGTCTCGCCGGCCGCCAGGTCCACCTGCGCCGTGCTCAGCAGCGAGCGGTCGATGTACCAACGCACGGTCGCCGTCGTCGCGACGCTGCTCACGACAACAGCCTGCGCGTGGGCCTGTTCGCCCTGGTTGATCGTGCCTGGAGCATCGAGCCGGTCGACTCGAGCCTCGGAGCCGACCGGCACCAACAGGGCGACCGCGTCGACACGCACACCTTCTGCGTGCAGCAGCCTTGCCTCGGCGATCGCGTCGCCCAGGTTCGCTCGGCCGTCGCTGACGATCACGATGTGACGCCGCGTGTCGGAAGGCAGAATCGAGCCTGCGAGCTGCAGAGCGGAGGCGAGATCCGTGTAGTTCGCGTTCGGCCGGCTCTCGAACTCCGGGAACTGTGGGTCGGTGCCAACGTTGACCTCCAGCTGGGGATCGCGGCCGAAGCTCACAACACCAGCCCGGTCTTTCCCGTGCCGCTGGGCCAGGATCTGGCGCACCATCGCGGTCTCCCGGTCCACAGCGCTTTGGGTGCTCGCCGACAGATCGGCGAGGACCATCACGGATTGCTCGGGAGGCGACGTTTGAAGCTCGAAGCCGGCGAGCGCTCCGGTCAGGAGGAGGACGATCACCACCCGCAGTCCCAGGGAGAGGCGCGCGCGCGCCGGCGCCAGCGGCGGGGCCAGGCGTGACCACGTGAAGAACACAGCCACCAGCGCGAAGGCGCCCGCTCCGAGGAGGAGCGGACGCGTCAGCTCAAAGCCCACGGTGAAAGGCCAGCCACTCGGCCAGCACCAAAACGAGGGCGAGCAGCGCGATCCAAGGCCACACCTGGATCAAGCCGCGGTGGTTCGTCTGGGCCGTGGAGAAAACCTTCGATGGCGGAAGGGCGAGGCGGTCGACGGGAACCAGCTGCGAAGTGGTGTCGGAGAAGAGATTGACCGCAAACCAGGAGCGATCGGTATTGCCGGACACCGTTTGCTCGACCATATAGACGCCGAGCAGATCGGTATCCGCAAACGTGGCGATCGAACCTGTCGCAAGCTGGCGGCGGCTGCCGTCGGGACGCACAACCGTGACCGTCTTCGCGCCGTTCTCCGGGACGATGGTCACAGTCTCGTCTGGATGGAAGCTCCGACTCGGCACGGAGGGAGGCAGCATCCATTCGCTCAGGTTCTGCATCAACACCGGGAATCCGATGCGGAGAGGAAGGTCCGAGTCGTGGATGTCGAAGCCGACAAGGACCTGCCTGAAGGGAGCGTCGCGGACCAAGACCAGCGGCGTCTGCAAGCTGGTGATCAGCGCGCGGCCGAAAGTCGATGCACGCATGTCCTGGCTCTTTGCGATGTGCACGTCCTGTAGCGACACGTTGTTCAGCAGAGGATCGCCGGCGTCGGAGGCGCGTACGCGTCCGATGCCCACCTGGGCGCCGCCGGCGAGCGGGCTTCCGGCCGGAGGGTCGACCATGACGAACGGCGCATCAGGCATCGCGGACGGTGAATAGCGGTCGAAGACGGTCATCGCGTATGACGTCGAGCTCCGATACGCGGCGGGCGCTATGACATCGAGCTGAAAGTCAGTCCTCAGGCGCAGCGCTTGCTCGAGGAAGACATTGCCGGGCGTGACCAGCAAAACGTGGAAGGCACGCGGCGCGCGCGCGACCGCGGTCACGCTGTCATCCAGCCCGAAGTTGTCTTTGGCTTCGATCCGGGCGGTCACCGTGTTCGCGGCGTCCGGCACAGGAAGGGCGAGGTCCTCGGCCTGGCCGGCCGCGAGGCTGACCGAACGGACATCGATCAAACCGGCGTCGGAACGCCACTCGAGAGTGAACGAGCGTGGTTGCTGGCCGAAGTTGTGGACGCGGAGGTACGCGGCGCGCGACTGCGTGCCGGCGCGCACGACAAGGGACGTGAGGCCCACGTTCTCCCCGGAAACACCGACGCGGCGGTACTCGATCGGGAAGGGCAGGCCGTTCGCGAAGGATGTGCGAAGGGGTTCGAGGATTCCGTCGCTGAACAGGTACGCGCGCGACTCCTCGCCCGCCCGCACGATGCCGGAGGCGAGCGACAGGGCGGCCGAAAGGTCGGCGGGGCCATTCGCCGGCGCGATCGCGTTCAGCGCTCGGTGCAGCGCGTCGTGGTCGCCGGATCCGGAGCCAACGATCCGCGCCGTCGACTGCACGGCGATGAGCGTCATCCGATCCTGAGGTCCGAGCTGATCGATCATTGCGCCGACCTGGCGCTTGGCCTCGTCAAGACGCGAAGGCTCCACGTCTTTTGCCTGCATCGACGCCGACGCGTCGATCAGCACGATGGTGTGGGGCGCCAGGTTTGCGCTGGCTGAAAGCGCAGGCTGCACCGCCGCCGCGACCAGCACAGCCGCGACCAGCAGCTGAAGCAGGAGCAGCCAGCTGAACCGCAGCCTCTGCCACGGCACGTTGGCCTGGCGGTCGCGGATCTGGTCCGGCCACAAATCCAGGGCCGGCACGATTCGGGTCGGCCTGCGGATTCGCAGGAAGTACAGAGCGACGATCGCAGGGAGGGTGATCGCAAGTGCGGCCGCCAGCGGCGCGAGGAAGGTCACCCGAGCAACCCCACCTGGCGCAGCGTGCTCTGAACCATGTCTTCGATGGGCTGATCCGAGGTCAGACGCGCGAAGCGAAGTCCGTGGCGCCCGGCGGCTCGCTCGATCTCATCGGTCCTCCGCGCCAGCGCCGTCCTGTAGGCCGCCTGTGTCGCCGGCGTCGCGGTGAACTCCCGCTCGACGCCGGTCTCGGCGTCCTTCAAGCGCGCGTCGCCCGTCCATTCGAGGGAGATCTCCTGAGGCGCGAGAAGCTGAAGGACCGCGCCTTCCTGACGCGCATGATGCAGCGCCCTGATCGCGGGCTCCACAGGCGAGGTGCCAAGCCCGTCGGTGATCACCACCGTCATCCCGGGCCGCTGCCGCGTGATCGGAGAGACCAGGCGCGAGTAGTCGGTCGGGCCGCCGGCGGGAAAAGACTGGATTCGCGCGAACAGCTCCTGCGCCGCATGACGGCCGCGATACGGGGCACCGCCTGAGGTCGGGCCCTCGGCGAACACGGTCAGGCGCACGCGGTCCAGCGAGGCGAGAGCCACATAGGCGATCGCGCCGGCGAGGCGCCTCGCGACCGCGGCTTTGTTCGGCCGGCCCCAGTCCATCGAGCCGCTGAGGTCGACGAACAGGCTCAGCGGCAGCTCCTCCTCGGCGACAAAGAGGCGTAGCACGAAACGATCCAGACGCGCGTATGCGTTCCAGTCGATCAGCCGGTAGTCGTCGCCCGGGGTGTAGTTGCGGAAGTCGGCGAACTCCGGCGAGCGTCCGCGGCTGACCGACCGCCGCTCGCCTCCCATCTGGCCTTTGACCGCCCGCCGCACGAGCACCGCGAGGGCTTCGAGTCGGCGCAGCAGCGGCGGCTCGAGCAGAGCAGCCACGTCTAACCCGCAGCTTTGGCTTTGTCTGTCTTCTCGACTATCTCGTCGATCAGCCGGTCGGTGCTCACCTCGTCGGCTTCGGCCTCGAACCGCAGGAAAATCCGGTGGCGCAGCGCCGGGCGCGCGACCGCGACAAGGTCGTCGAACGCCACGTTGTATCGGCCTTCGAGGAGGGCGCGCACTTTGCCTGCGAGGACGAGCGTCTGCAGGCCGCGAGGGCTCGCCCCAAACCGCACGTACCGCCGCACGCTCTCCAGCTCGGTGCGATTGGGATGCGTTGCGGAGATGAGCCTGCCCGCGTAAGCCAGCACATGCTCCGCGATCGGCACCTCGCGCGCCACCTCCTGCGCGGCCAGGATCGCGTCCGCATCAGCGACCGCGTTCAGCTTCGGCGTCGTGTTGCCGGTCGTGCGCCGAGCGATCTCCAGCAGCTCCTCCTCGCTGGGAAACGGCACGATCGACTTGAAGAAGAAACGATCGAGCTGCGCCTCAGGCAGCGGGTACGTGCCTTCGAGCTCGATCGGGTTCTGTGTCGCAAGGACGAAGAAGGGGATGGGCAGGGCGCGGGTCTCGGTGCCGACCGTCACCGTGCGTTCCTGCATGGCCTCGAGCAGAGCGCTCTGTGTCTTGGGTGTCGCGCGATTGACCTCGTCCGCCAGGACCAGGTTCGCGAACAACGGGCCCGCCTGGTACTGAAAATCGCGCCGGCCCTTCTCCTCGCGAATGACGTTCGTCCCGACGATGTCGGCCGGCATGAGGTCGGGCGTGAACTGGATGCGGGCGAAGCTCAGCTTGAGCGCCTGGCCCAAGGACCGCACCAGCACCGTCTTGCCCAGGCCGGGTACGCCCTCGAGCAGCGTGTGGCCGCCCCCGATGAGCGCGATCACGGTGTCGCGGACGAGATCCTTCTGACCGACGATCAGCCGCGCGAGCTCGGCCTCGAGGCTTCGGGCGAGCTCGGTCACGCGGCCAGGATCGAGACGCGGCTCTTCAGCGATCACTTGCCGGCAGTCTCGCCCAGGCTCGAGAAGTACGCCCTGATCAGGTCGCGCTCGCTACCGGGGATGAGGCTCTGGTTCGCGGCATCGAGCGCCGTCTGCTCGTACGTCTGGATCACCTGGGTGTACGGCGTCAGGGGCACGTCCTGGCCGGGGCCCAGAGGGGCCGGATCGTTTTCGGACTGACCTGGCAGCGGCGCCGCCGGGACGTAGAGGCGCTCGGTGCTCTGCGCCGCCGAGCCCTGGCCCGCGCCGGAGCCGCTGGAACCATGGCCGCCGGACCCGCCGCTCCCGCTCCCAGCGCCGCTCCCGCTCCCAGTGCCGCTCCCGCTGCCGCTGCCGTTGCCGTTGCCGGTGCCAGTGCCTGTGCCTGTGCCGCCGTCACCCCCGCTCGCGCCCGCCCACGGCGACCCTGAAGCCGCGCCTGGGTTGGTTTGCCGAGCGTCGCGATCGGCCTGGCTCGCCAGCTGCTGTCGCGCGGCCTCGAGCCCGTTGAGCGCGGCGGCGATCTCCTGGTCGTTGTTGAGCTGCTGCTGGAGCGAATCCAGCTGGCCGGCAACATCGTTCAATGCGAGCGTCGCCGCGCTGAGGTCGCCGCCCGCAAGCGCGGTCGAGGCCTGGCGCAGCGACGCGGCCTCTTGTGGGTCCTTGGCCTGCTGGGCCGCGGCCGCGAGCGCGCTTGCCAGCTGAGCCCGATCCTGGGGCGAAAGGCTCTGCAGCTGCGACGCGAGATCGCGCAGCGACCGCGCTCCCTGCGACGGGCTCGCGTTGAGCGCCTGGCTCGTGGCACGACCAGAGTTGGTGGCGGCCAGTGCGTTCGCCAGGTTTTGCGCGCTGCTCGCGCGTGCGGGCGTTTGCGGGTCGGAGAGCTGGAGCAGCTTCTGCTCCGCAGGCGTGATTGTCTGCAGCGCCGCCCGCGGATCGGGCGCGGCGGCGATTTTGGCACGGGCGTCTTGCAAGATCTTTTGCACCTGCGGGTCGACCTGTGGAGGTGTTGTCGCCGTCGCGAGCTGCTTCTGCGCCGCCGCGACTGTGGCCGCGGCCTGGGTCTGGGCTTTGCTGTCGGCGCGGCGTTGCGCGATCAGCTGGTCCATCGGGTTGGGCAGCAGCACCAGGCCGATCGCCGCGACAGCCACGGCCACCGTCAGCAGGATCTCGCCGCGCCGCAGCCCGACGGGATACGCGGCCGTGAGCCTCGCCCGCGCAGCGTTCTCGAGCGCATCGCGCCGGAGCGCACCATCCATCGGGCCGGACTCGAGGCGCCGTTCCCATGCCGTCGAAAGGCGCTCCTTCAAGCCGAGTTGCAGATCCGCCGTGCGCATCAAGCCCGGTGAGCTTGGGCGGGCGGCAATCCAGGCCACGGCCACCGCTGCAAACGCGACCGGCACGCCCAGCGCAGCCACGCGCAGCGCTTGCTCCATGGGGACGAACCTGGCGACGAGCACGACGGCGAGGATCCAGGCGGACGCCCCCAGCATCGCGTGGAGCAGGTAGCGCACCGCGCTCGCGCGCACCGCCGACCATCGCAGCTCGCGAGCGATCGCTTCGAGCGAGCTCATTGCCGTCTCACGATGGTGCGGGTGCGGGTGCGGGTGTGGGTGCGGGGGCGCGCCGGCGCCGGAGGTGGAAACGGCGGACCGGCGGCAGGATGAGCGCGCTGAAGGCGAGCGCCACGGCGCAGATCATGAGCTGCATGACGATGCTTGCCTGCCAGTACTGCCAACCGTTGAACAGGCCGGTGTGGAGGGTGGTTCCTGGGCTCTGACTCCCAGAGGACGGGTAGACCGGACCTGTGGACGAGCACATGACGCCGCCGTTGACGGTCGGCGCGCAGTAGCTGCCGCCTGAGCTCAATTTCGAGAGCTGGGTCTGCGTGTAACGGGTGCCGTAGCCGGAGACCGGCTGGTTGGTCGCGATCGTGATGAGCGGAATGACCGGGCTGACCAGCGTTATCGCCGGAGGCGCTGTGACCACGTTTGCGTTGGGGTCGATGTCGACGGGGAACAAGTAGCCGTAGACGTACGTGCCAAGCAGCAAGACGAAGGCGGCGCCGTACGCGGCGACGGTTGCCGGCAGCGTCCGCCTGAAGAGTGAGGAGAACGCGATGCCCACGAAGCCGAGGCTCAACGCCGTCGCGCCGGTGACCGCAAACGCGTAGACCACCTGGTCGATCTCGATTCCGCCGAACAGGAAGACGAGGCTGAACAGCGGGACGGAGAGGATCAGAAGCAGGACGACGAAGGACATCGACGCGAGCAGCTTGCCCCAGATGATCGAGAACGGGGCCAGCGGCGTGACGAAGAGAAGATCGATCGTCTGCCGTTCGCGTTCGCCGCTGATTGCGCCAGAGGTGAGGGCGGGCGTGATGAAACCGAGCAGAGCGACCTGGAAGATGATCAAGAACATGAACAGGTACTGGCCATAGCTGCTGCCGCCCAAGCCCTGATTGCCGAAGCCGGCCAGGTTGCTCGTCATCGCCGCGAACACGGCCCAGCCGAGCCCGCCCAGGAGAACGACGTAGACGGTTATCGCGAAGGGCGAGCGCCAGGTCCGCATTCGGGTCCGGTACTCCTTCGCCACGATCGGGTTCCACAGCGCTCGCGCGACTGGTTTCATCCCACCTCCTCCGACGTCGCTTTGAGGAACGCATCCTCCAGGCCGCCATCCACCGGCGCAAAGCTCGACACGCGAAAGCCCGCGCCGGTAAGCGCGTGGAGGATATCGGCCGCGGTTCCCTCGTCGCCGTCGTACTCGGCTTCGATCGTGCCGTTGACCGCTTCGACGTGTCTGATCGACGCGAGCGGCGTCAGGATCTCGATGGCTGCGTCCTTGGCATCGAGCACGGTGATGCGAAGCCGGCGACCGGTCGCGAGGCGCGCGATCACGTCTCGCACCGAGCCTGTGGCACGCATCCGGCCGTGGTCGATGATGCCGATCATCGTGCACAGCTCCGTGAGCTCCGGCAGGATGTGGCTCGAGATGATGATCGTCTTACCCATGCCCTGGAGCTCCTTGAGGATCTCGCGCATCTCGACCCGCGCACGAGGATCAAGGCCGGAGGCAGGCTCATCGAGGAGCAGAACGGCGGGGTCGTGCACGAGCGCGCGCGCCAGGCACACGCGTTGTTTGAGTCCGCGGGAGAGCGTGTCTACAAGCTGGTTCTTGCGGTCGGCCATGCCGACAAGCGCAAGCAGATCATCGACGATCTTCTGACGCCGCGGCTTCGGCTGTCTGTAGCAGGCAGCATAGAAGTCGAGGTACTCGGCGACAATCAGCTGGTCGTATACACCGAAGAAATCCGGCATGTATCCGATTCGGGTGTGGACCTTCTCGCGCTCTTTCATCACGTCGGCACCGCCGATGTAGGCCTTGCCTTCGGTCGGCTCGAGGAGAGCGGCAAGGATGCGAAGCGTCGTCGTCTTGCCCGCGCCGTTCGGTCCCACGAAACCGAAGATCTCGCGCTCGGGTACCTCGAAGGAGACGTGGTCGAGGGCCGTGCGATTCCCATAGATCTTGGTGAGTCCCTCGACCGCGATCACTGGACGCCTCCGGTGAGCGAGAGAAACGTTGTGGAGAAGGTGCCGTCAGAGCTCAGCCTGAGCCGGACCTCGCCGCCGGTCGGGTTGACGGCCCCGTCCGGGATCGACGTCGCGGTGTTGTCCTGGTAGGGGATGTCGACCCATGTCGCGTGGCTCCAGTCCCACACCTGTCCCTTCACGACGACCGCTGCCCCAGTGGCTCCGATCACGCCCTTGGGTCCGAAGGGGTTGCTGCTGTCGATGGCCGGCGCCGTCAGATGCTTTCCCGGTGCCAGGCCCGGTGTGAAGGAATACGTGACCGAGCCCGCCTGCGCTGCGAGCAGTCCGGGTGGGCCGCCCTGGCTGACATCGGCGTCGATGTCGACGATGCGGCCCGCGACCACAGATGAAGGGATGCCGCCCGAGATCGAGCCGAGCGACAGCGACATCACGACCGCGCTCTCGGCAAACGCGCGCGGGTGTCCTCCGTTCACGGTGACCGTCTGGAACGGCTGCCTGGTCCATAGAACGGCGGTCGGCACGGAAAGGCCCTGCAGGCCTGGTCCGCCGTTGCCCAGCAGCGTCGAGAGCACCGCGGTCCTCGTCTCGTTTTCGCGCTCCGTTTCTGATGCGCTGTTCATTGGGTTGCCGTTGAAGGCGTTGGGATAAGCGTTGATGTACACGGGGGGACCGCCGAAGGAGCTCCCGCCAACCACCTGGAAGTTGAAAGCGACGCTTCCGCCCGGCGCAAGCCCGCCGAACTTCTGATACGAATTGCCGTAGAAGACGATGCCGTCGACGAAATTGACCGTCGACGGGTTGCGAATCGTCCCGACGAGCTTGCCGCCGGAGAGCTGGCTCGTACCGATCACTTGCGGAGCAGCGACGACTGTCTCGTTGGCAAAACCGCGCAGCGTGAACGCGTTCATCCCTGGAAGCGTGACCGCCTCGGTGGTCGTGTTCACGCGCATCGCGCCGAAGTTCGGGTCGGAGATGGGGCCGGTGTAGTAATAGATCGGGCTGACCATCGTGTGTCCCGCGCCGAGGCCGACCTCGTAGTCGCCGCGCGTCGGGGTGAGGATGCCGGTGTACTGCTCTTGATACCCGCGGTCCCAGCCCTGCTCGACGTGAAGGATCGAGATCTGGTTGGTGAGCACCGACGTGCCCTTGGTGATCATGCTGGCGCCGTAGGCACCCGCCGAGCCGACGATCGCGATCGCCGGGACGGTGACCCACGCCAGCGCGCGCCGGTTGAGCGCCCGAAGCACGAAGTAGTTGACAGGCCCCACGAGCAACACGTAGAGCAGCACCAGGGTGCCGATCACCCACCACGCGGGCAGATTCAGCGCGGGCAGGTTGCCCAGGACGCTCGTCAAGGCTCCGCCTTTGTTGGCGATCGAGTTGCCGACCCCCATCTTGGCGATGGCGGCTACCCCCGGGGTCTGGTTCCGAAGGTTGCCGTAGGTCGAGCGGACGAGGGCCTGGCGCAGCAGCGCCGCGCTGCCGCTCCAGCTCGTGATCGAATCCTGGGTCCAGTCGAAGGTCGCCATCTCGACCGATCCAGCGCCGACCGAAGACTCCACCAGGAGCGGCCGATCGCGGTCCGCCAGCCAGATGCTGCTGCCGGCCGCTACCGTGCCCGTGCCGACCTCGACCCGGCCTGGCCCCAACGTGCTGGCCGAAGCAAGCACGGTCGATCCGGTCACCTGCATGGGCAGAAGGGCGGGCGGCAGACCGGCCAGCGTCTTGTGCCACGAACCCCCGGTCCCAAGCAGCAGAGCACCGCCCTGAGTCACATAGTCGGCGAGCGCGTTCCGCTGGCCTTCGGTCAGCGTGTCGGTCGCGAAGTCGTCGATCGCGAGCAGGTCGAACGCTCGCAGCACGGGCGCCGAGTCTGAGATTTCAGCCGGGCTGAGATGGACGACGAGCGGCGACAGGCCCGTCCGGACGATGCCGAGGCTGTCGAGAGCAGAAGCCTGGTCGGAGATGATCCCGGCCAGGAGCCCGGAATAGACGTTGGACACATTCGTGTCCTGATTGGCCATGACACGTCCCTGTTGCACAACGCGTACTGACACCGCGCCCGGGAATTCCTGGGTCACATACGTTCTTACGTGCTTGCTCGCTCCAGTCGCCAGGCTGATCGGGGTCTGGTAAACGACCTGGCCGATCGGCGGCCCGCCGTTGCTGGGGGTCGTGTTGTTCGCCTGGACCTCGAGCGTGCCGTCGAGGGCCGGTCCCGCGTTGGTCAGGTCGACCACGACCGGCATCCACTGGCCAAGCTTGACCGTGTTGTGGTAGCCGATCTGAACCGTGATCTGGAGGGGCTTGTCGGCCGCCTCAGACCCGATCGCTGTCGAGCCAACCGAGAGCATCGCCGCGAACCACGCGACGCCCGCCCTGACAGCAAAACGCCGGCGGCAGCCTGGCATCCAAACCTCTAGAACGACGGGGGGCGGAAATAGTAATACGTCCGCCAAATATGCGCTCCGCGGCCCCGTCCGGTGAGGGGCTACATAAATAAGGACGTAAGCCGGGCCCTCAGCGCTCTCGGTAAGGAGCCAGCGATTCGGCCTCGCCGGCTGTGAGGTCTGTGATCACGCGTCGCGTGGTGATCCTCGTGATCCGGCGGGCAGGAATTTCCACCTTCTCACCATCTTGTTTTCGCTTCATGACGATGCCGTGAAAAATGTCTTCGTCCAGGTCGGCGAGCAGTGATTCGGAGGTTCCGATCTCGCTGCCGTCGGCGGCGCCGACAGGCGCGTGCCGCGGCATGACCTGCCAGGCGACCGGAGTCTCGTCCTCGAACATGCGCCGCCTACCAATGTAGCGGGGGCGGATCCTCGACCGGGCCTGCCTGAGCGTTCAAGATTGTGTGATGAGCAACTACAGCCCCCTGCTGGCCCTGTTCGTCCTGGCGCCGCGATTGCGTCGCGCGTCAAACCGCGCGGTGAGCATCTACCTGCCCGCGCGCTCAGAGGGGTATGACGCTCGTTTCTACGACATCGAATTCCGAGACCTCCTCCACCGTTACAAGGACCGGCTCAGCGAGAAGGACCGCGAGCTGATGGAATACGAGCTCCGGCGGCTGCGCCACCATGTCGCCGTTGTGCGGCCGGCGGGGTGTCCCGCGTTCGCAGGATTCGCCGACGAGCCGCATGGTGTCCTCGAGCTGATCAAGCTGCGTGATGAGATCGACGAGAGACTCGAGGTTGGCGAGCTGCTGCTGGCGCCGCTGCTCCGCCAGCTCGAGCACTACCCACCCGCCTTGATCGCAGTAGTCGACAAGGAGCACGCGAAGACATTCGGCGCGATCCTCGACGAGATCATCCCTCTCCAGGAGGTGAATGGCACAGAGGTCCGGCACTCGCGAGCCGGCGGCACGTCAGCGCCGAGCAACCAGCGCAAGGCCGACAACAGGGCCAAGGCGAACCTGGAGACGGCGGTCAAGACCGTCGAGCGCGAGATGGCGACCGGCGCCTATCAGCACCTGTATGTCGCCGGACCGGACGAGGCGCGCGCGACGTTTGATCGAATGCTGCCCGAGCGGCTGAAGAAGGCGGTCGCCGGCCACCTCAGCGCCTCTCTCGACTCCTCCGAGCTGAAGCACGAGCTGCGCGAGAAGGTGGCCTCGGCCCTGAAGCGCTAGCCGCTATCGGCGCAGGACCAATTGCGTTTGCGTGACCTTCGCGACAAGCTTGCCGTCCGAGTCGCGCACATCGGTCTCGACGACGATGGTGGTACCGCCGCGATGCAGCGCGGTTGACTTCGCGGAAACAGTCCCCGCTCTGACCGCGCCAACGAAATTGGTCTTCGATTCGATCGTCGCCGTGCCGGCAGCGTCACCTGGAAGATTCAACATGGCGCACGCCGCACCGGCCGAATCCGCAAGCGCCATGATCACGCCCCCGTGGAGGATGCCGTTGGCGGTGCACAGCGATGGAGCCCAGTCCAGCGACATCACAACCTGGTCCGGGGCATACGCCTCGACCCGCATGCCCAGCGTCGCTGCCAGGGGCATGAGCTCGCGAACTCTTGCGGTGGTGTCCAGATCGGCCATCCAGCGAGTATGGGAGTAAACGGGGATCTGGCGACGTTGTGATAGTTGAGGGGGATTACGTGGAAAAAACAGACCCGATTCGAGAATTGCGGCGGTTGGGCCAGAGCGTCTGGCTCGACCACATCGACCGAACCATGATCCAGTCCGGACAACTTTCGCGCTATCGCGACCTCGGTGTGACCGGCGTGACCGCGAATCCGACGATTTTTGCAAAGGCGCTGGCGAGCTCGGACGCCTATGCGGACGACATCGCGCGGCGCCTCGACTCCGGTCAGGACGCTGAAGCGGTCGTTTGGGACCTGTTGCTTGAAGACGTGCAGGCGGCGGCCGACGTGCTGCGGCCGGTCTATGACCGTGAGCGCGGTGGCGACGGCTTCGTGAGCATCGAGGTTTCGCCCGAGATCGCCGGCGACACGGACAGCACGATCGCGGCTGCGCGCGCCCTGCGCCGGCGCGCGGCACGGCCAAACGTGATGGTGAAGATCCCCGCCACGCCGGCTGGCTTGCCCGCGATTCAAGCGATGATCGCGGAGGGCGCGAACATCAATGTGACGTTGATCTTCGCGATCGAGCGCTACGCCAAGGTCGTCGAGGCCTTTCTGGCGGGTCTGGACAAGCTTCGCGCCGCCGGCGGTGAGCTCAACCGCGTGCACAGCGTCGCGAGCTTTTTCGTGAGCCGCGTCGACACCAAGGTCGATGAGCAGCTGACGCGCAAGATGGAGCGGGCGGATGCCCCGCGAAAGAGAGAGCTGGAAGGCTTGCTCGGGAAGGCGGCGATCGCCAATTCAAAGCTGGCTTACGCGATGTTCACGCAGCTACACGCTGGGTTGCGATGGGACGAGCTGACGTCAGCCGGCGCTTCAGTGCAGCGCCCCCTGTGGGCGAGCACGTCGACGAAGAATCCGCGTTATCGCGACACCATGTACGTCGAGGAGCTGATCGGTCCCGCCACCATCGACACCATGCCGGTCGCGACATTTGATGCGTTCCGTGACCACGGAAGGGTCGACCTGACCCTGCAGAGGGACGTGGATGGCGCGCGGCGGGTTCTCGACCAGCTCGCGATCAACGGCATCGACCTGGCCGCCATCACACAGGAGCTCGAGGACGAAGGGGTCGCCGCCTTCGCGAAATCATTCCGCGAATCAGTCGAAAGTCTCAGCAAGGTGAGGACTCCGCGCTAGATTTGACCTTGTGATCAAGGTCGCGGTGATGATGTCGGCCACGATCCGTGACGGCGGGGGGTTCCTGGCCGAGGTGAGGGCGCTCGAGGCGGCAGGCGCCGAGATGATCGGTTTGGACGGTGACGGGCCGGAGCACCAAATCATCGTGGGTGCGATCGCGGCCGTGACCCAGCGAGTGCGCCTCAGGATCGGGGCTCCAGACCACGCCGCCATCCTTCAGCAGCTGAGCCGGGGCCGCGTGGTGGTCGGCGAGCCGGAAGGCGAGACCTGGGTCAAGGTTCCAATTCCGCCGGACAAAAGCGCGTGGGCGGCGACGCTCGCGGACCAAGAGGCTGCGGGGGCCACGGGGATCATCGTGGCCTGGGACCCCCGGCTGGTCGACCTGTTGCGCAATCCCGAGCCCGACGATCGCAGCGACCTCCTGATGTCGACCGGCTGAAAACTTGACGGAAGTCCCCGGCTGAGTTAGCTTCGAGGCGCTCGGGGGATTGACGTGTCGACTGTCTCGCGTCGAGAGTTTCTGAAGGTAGGTATGGCCGGAGCCGGCGCATTGGCGGCGTCGGGGCTCGGCTTCGACATCGCGGTTGCCGAATCGACCAGGGTCCGGCAGAGCCTGCGTATCGCCGGAGCCAAAGAGCAGCACAGCATCTGTCCGTACTGCGCGGTCGGTTGCTCGCTTGTCGCCTACACCCGGCAGACGAGCAACGGCACTACTGAGCTGCTCCAGATCGAAGGCGACCCGGACAGCCCCGTCAACGAGGGGCGACTGTGCCCCAAAGGCGCGACCGCCATGCAGCTCGCCATCTCACCACGGCGCGTCGAATCACCTCAGTACCGAGCCTCCGGCGCGACCGGATGGAAAAGCGTCTCGTGGGACTTTGTGCTCGACAAGATCGCAAACAACATCAAGGCGTCCAGGGACGCCTCGTTTGTAACGACCGACGGCAACGGCAACACCGTCAACCGCTGCGAAGGGATCGCTTTCGCCGGAGGCGCCGCCTTCAGCTCCGAGGAGGGCTACTTCGCCACCAAGCTGATGCGCGGCCTGGGACTGGTCCATCTAGAGCAACAGGCCAGGGTTTGACACGGCCCCACGGTGGTCAGTTTGGCCGCCACATTCGGGAGGGGAGCGATGACCAACCACTGGCGCGACATCAGGCACGCGGACCTGATCCTGATCAACGGCGCCAACCCGGCGGAGGCGCACCCGGTCGGATTTCAGTGGTTCATGCGGGCCAAACTGGACCGGGGCGCCAAGATCATCCATGCCGACCCGCGCTTCACCCGCACATCCGCCGTCGCCGACATGTACCTCCGCATCCGCACGGGTAGTGACGTCGCGTATTTCGGCGGACTGATCAACCACGTCCTCCAGAACAATCTGTTCCACGACGCGTATGTCCGCAATTACACGAACGCATCGTTCATCGTCAAACAGGGCTACGCGTTCAACGACGGCCTTTTCTCGGGCTACAACCCGGACGGCAGGACGTACAACATCGCGACCTGGAGCTACGAGTCAGATTCCGCAACGGGCTTCGCCAGGCGCGATATGACGCTCCAGGACCCGCTGTCGGTGTTCCAGCTGATGAAGACGCACTACTCGCGCTATACGCCTGAAGTCGTGTCGAGCATCACCGGGATCCCAGTGGCTGACTTCAACAAGGTCGCCGACCTGGTCGGCCAGATGGGCAAGCCGGACAAGGTGATGACCATCGTCTACGCGGTCGGCTTGACCCACCACACCACAGGCGGACAGCTCATCCGCTCAGGCGCGGTGCTCCAGCTCCTGCTCGGCAACATGGGCCGTCCCGGCGGCGGCATGAACGCCGAGCGGGGTCACGCCAACATCCAGGGCAACACCGATCACGCGATCTCATGGGAGATCCTGCCGGGTTATCTGAGGATTCCTGCCCCTGGACAGAAAACGATCGCCGACTACGTCGCCCAGAGCGCGCCGAAGAAGTCGGACAAGAACTCGTGGAACTTCTTCGGCACCAACTACAGCAAGTTCATGGTCAGCACGCTCAAAGCGTGGTATGGCGATGCGGCGAAGAAGGACAACGAGTTCGCGTTCAACTTTGTCCCCAAACCGGCGCAGAACTCGTCGTGGATGTCGATCTACGACCAGGCGCTGAAGGGAAAGATGGAAGGGCTGATGCTGTCGGGCATGACGGCGGCGAGCATCGGTCCGGACAGCAACCAGGTGCAATCTGCGCTCGGCAAGCTGAAGTGGCTTGTGATCATGGACGCGCTGCCCACGACGAGCTCTGAATTCTGGCGCGCGCCAGGCGCCGACCCAAGCCAGATCAAGACCGAGGTCTTCATGCTCCCCGCCACGCACTGGATCGAGAAGGACGGATCGTTCGTCAACAGCGGCCGCTGGTCGCAGTGGAAAGATCAGGTCCTGCCGCCCCAGGGCCAGGCGCGTCACGACCACTGGATCCTGGCCGAGCTCTTTCAGCGCGTGAAGAAGCTCTACCAGTCGCAGGGCGGCAAATTCCCGGACCCCATCTTGACGCTCACGTTCGACTACAAGGACCCGCTCAAGCCGGAGCTGGACGAGATCGCCAGAGAGATCAACGGCAAAGACCTGACCACCGGCAAGCAGATGACCACGTTCGCAAACCTGAAAGACGACGGAACCACCACGACCGGCGACTGGATTTACACGGGCAGCTATCCCGATTCGGGCAACCTGATGAAGCGCCGCGGCGGCATCCAGGACCCGAAAACGAACGATCCCACGGGGATGGGTTTCTATCCCAACTGGTCCTGGAGCTGGCCGCTCAACCGCCGCGTGATGTACAACCGCGCCTCCGCCGATCTCGACGGCAAGGCGTGGGACCCCTCGCGGCCTGGGATCACGTGGGACGGCAGCAAGTGGGTGGGCGACGTGCCCGACTACCCGGCCACCATGAACCCTCATGACCCCAACGCGTACCTGCCTTTCATCATGAACGGCGAGGGGGTCGGCCGCCTCTTCAGCAACGGCATGGTCGACGGACCGTTCCCCGAGCATTACGAGCCGGTCGAGTCGCCCGTGGCCAATCCGCTGCATCCCAACAACTCGGCTTCACCGGTCGCGTTTCTTTACGACAAGGCGGCCGGCAGACCAAACAGGTTCGGCACGCCCCAGGAGTTTCCGTACATCGCCACCAGCTACCGGCTCACCGAGCACGAGCACTACGTGACGCAGCATGTGCCGCACCTTGTGCAGCTCCAGCCCAAACCGTTCGTCGAGATCCCGTATGAGCTGGCCGGCCAGAAGGGCATCAAGAGCGGCGATCGGGTCCGGGTTTCGTCCAAGCGAGGCAAAGTCGAGGTTCTTGCGCTCGTGACCAAGCGACTTGGACCAATGACAGTCGCCGGTCAGAAGGTGTACCAGATCGGGATCCCTATCCACTGGGGCTATGTCGGCATTTCCGCCGACAGCGACCCGAGCCACGGCCGCTACTGGCTCGCCAACGCTCTGACGCCGTTCGTTGGCGATGCCAACGCGCGAACGCCCGAGTTCAAGGCTTTTCTCGTCAACCTGGAGAAGATGTGATGGCGGTCACCCTCGCAGGAAGTGACATCTGGGCCCAGCGCCGGCGCCGTGTTTCAGAGCTGCGCGCGCGTCAGGGCTTCGCCCGCCAATTGCTCGATTTCTACGGCGCGCTCCTCGGTGTCCAGGAGACAGCGTTCCAGGAGGCGGCCACAGCTCTGCCGGCCGCGGATGACGTCGCGGCCTATGTCGCCGAGGTCGTCGTCTCCAGGGTGGTCGACGTGAGCCTGTTCGCCGGCCCCGACCGGCTGCGTTCCGAGCTGATCCATCGCCTGGAGACGGAGCGGCCAGTCGGCATGATCGAGCGATGGATCGCCGGCGACGAGCAACCGATCGTCGACCGCTACCTCGCGCGAGCCGCGCTGGGTCCGGTGCTCGAGGCGCTCGACACGAAGGCCAGGGCAAGATGCGGGGGTCCGCGTGACGCGCGTCACTGCCCCGAGTGCGGTGGACCGCCCCAGCTGAGCTACTTCGAACGGTCGCCGGACGACCTCGCCACCGGGCCTCGTCGCCTGCTCTGTGCGCGCTGCGGTGCAACTTGGGGCTACCCGCGGATGACATGCGCCGGCTGTGGTGAGGAAGAGAGCGCGAAGCTGCCTGTTTTCAGCGAGCACGGCACGGCTTCGGGCGAGCGCGGGAGCGTGGTTCGCGGCCTGCCCGGCGGAGCCGCAGGCGGCCCAGAACACGCCGTCTTCCCTCACATGCGCATCGAGGCGTGCGAATCCTGCCGCCGGTACATCCTGAGCATCGACCTCGCCACTGAGAGGGCCGCGGTTCTCCTGGTCGACGAGATGGCTGCGATTCCGCTCGATCTCTACGCCCGCGAGCGCGGCTTCAGCAAAGTCATTCCCAACCTGATGGGCTTCTAGATGGCGGCGATCAAAGCGGGCGAGGAATACGGCTTTTTCACCGACACGAGCGTTTGCATCGGCTGCAAGGCGTGCGAGGTGGCATGCAAGGAGTGGAACCAGCTGCAGGGCGACAGTCCGAGCTTCCTCGCCGACAGCTTTGACAACACCGGGACCCTCGACGCCCAGAACTGGCGCCATGTCAAGTTCATCGAGCACGTGCCGGATCAACCCGCCACGGCGGGCAACGGCACGGCCTGGCTGATGATGTCGGACGTCTGCAAGCACTGCAAGCATGCGAGCTGCATGGAAGTCTGTCCGACAGGCGCCATCATCCGCACCGAGTTCAACACTGTCTTCATCCAGCAGGACGTGTGCAACGGCTGCCGCAATTGCATCGCGGCCTGTCCATATGGCGTGATCGGCATCAATCAGCAAACGGGCACCGCCCACAAGTGCACGCTGTGCTACGACCGGCTGCAGGGAGGCCTCGAGCCGGCGTGCGCGAAAGCGTGCCCGACCCAGTCGATCCAGTTCGGGCCCCTGGCCGAGCTTCAGCAGGCGGCGGACGTACGCCTCGCGGCTCTCCACAGCCAGGGCGCGACGCAGGCTCAGCTCTACGGCCGCGACGACAAGGTCTACGGAGGCTTGAATGCATTCTTCCTCCTGATGGACAAGCCCGAGACCTACGGGCTGCCCAACGCCGACAACGCGAAATTGCCCAGCCGCAATGACGTGGGCGGCTACCTGACGGCGGCGGTGACCGCCGTGCTCGCGGTGATTGCGGGCCTGGTTGCCTTCAGGCGCCGGGGGACGGGGTGACGCGGTTCCTCGCGGAGCACTTCGTTCAGTCCCCGCAGTGGACCTGGTACATCCTCTTCTACTTTTTCTTTGCGGGGCTTGCGGCCGGCGCCTATGTGCTCGGGACGCTGCTGCGATTCTCGGGCGATCCTCGGGATGAGCCGGCGGCGAGAATCGCGTTCCTGGTGTGCTTCCCCACCACCGTGATCTGCCCGGTCCTGCTCACGGCCGATCTGGGCGTGAGCTGGTGGAAGTTCTGGCACATGATGGTTGACGTGACGCCAGGCGACACCGGTCTCAACTTCAAGTACTGGTCGCCCATGTCAGTCGGCGTGTGGGGCTTGCTGGTCTTCGGATTCTTCGTGACTGTCTCGGCCTTCGACGCGTGGCTGAGCAATCGGCGAAGCGCCGGCATCGTCCCGATGCCCCTGAACCGCGCATTCAACGTTCTGGGTGCTGTTGTCGCGATCTTCATTGCCTCCTACACCGGAGTGCTGCTGACCGTCAGCAACCAGCCCGTGTGGAGCGACACCTGGGTCCTCGGGGGACTCTTCCTTGCCTCAGGACTGAGCGGCTCGGCGGCGCTCCTCGCTCTGCTCATCCGCAATCGACCCGACGCGGGCTTCAGCCTCGGCCGGCTGCACCAGGCGGATGGCTACTTCTCAGTCCTGGAGCTGGCGTTGATCGTCGTGTTCTTCATCACGGTCGGGGCCGCGGGGACTCTCGCCCGGGAAGTGCCATGGCTTCCGCTCTGGGCTATCGCCGTGGCCGGCGTCGCCGGATCGCTGGTCGAAGCGCGAGGCCACCTGCGGATGCAGACCGCGGGAGGAGCGGGCACCGTCGCGGGCGTGCGTCTCGACACGGTCGTGGTCTCGGTCCTGGTCCTGCTGGGAGTCCTGGCCTTGCGTGCCGCGGTGATTTTCAGTGCCCAGTAAGGAAGACGTCCTCACAGTTCTGTCCGCGATCAAGGACCCTGACCTCGGCCGCGACGTCGTCAGCCTCGGCATGATCAAGGACGTGGCGATCACCGACGCGGGGAAGGTCAGCTTCACTTTTGAGCTGACCACTCCGGCATGCCCCGTGCGAGATCGCTTTCAGTCGCTTGCGACAGAGCTCGTCGCCGGCCTTCCCGGCGTGACGGGCGTCGAACTGAAGATGACCGCCAACGTGCGAGCCGCTTTCAACGGTCGCGCACCTGAGGCTGCCATCCCCGGCGTGAAGCACGTGATCGCGGTCGGTTCCGGCAAAGGCGGCGTCGGCAAGTCGACGATCGCCGTCAATCTGGCGGCCTCTCTCCAGCTCGCCGGCGCCCGCGTGGGCCTCCTCGACGCGGACATCTACGGGCCATCCGTGCCGGGCATGCTCGGTGTGAACGACACGCCGAAGGTGCAGGACCAGAAGCTCGTTCCGCTCGAGGCTTTCGGCCTGAAGGTGATCTCGATCGGCTTGCTGGCAGGAGCCGACAAGGCCATGGTCTGGCGAGGGCCGATGGTGTCCCGCGCGATCGAGCAGATGCTGTCTGACGTCCGTTGGGGTGAGCTCGACTACATGATCGTGGATCTACCGCCAGGCACGGGCGATGCACCCCTGACCCTGGCCCAGACCATACCCCTCACCGGCGTGGTCGTCGTCTGCACGCCTCAGAGCGCCGCGCTGAATATCGCCGTGAAGGCCCTCCAGATGTTTCGCGGACTCAACGTGACCCCACTCGGTCTGATCGAGAACATGAGCTGGTTTGTCTGCGACGACTGTGGCAAGGAGCATTTCATCTTCGATCACGGTCGCGCCGAGCGAGCCGCACAGCGCCTCGGCGTGCCCTACCTCGGCGCCGTCCCCCTGGAGAGCGCGATCCGCGAAGAAGCCGACGCGGGCGCGCCGGTGGTCGTTTCTCGTCCTGAGGGGCCCGGTGCGCAGGCGCTGCGCAAGGTCGCGTCAGCAGTGGCCGCACGCGTTTCGGTGCAGAGCTTCCGTCAGCTCCCTGTCATCAACGTGCGCTAAAGTCCCGGGACCTCGCGCTCCAGCCGCTGCCTGACTTCGAGAATGAACTCGGCGAGGGTCGCTTCGTCGATCCCCGGCTCCGCCGCGCGCAGACGTTCGGCCGCAACCCCTGCCAGGTAGCACGTCAAGGGAGCAAATCGCCGCTCCTGCGTGTGCGCGGCCACACGGGCCAATTCGAGAAGCTCGAGGGCGACGCGAGAGTCCAGCGCCGGCTTCGTGATGGCCGCGCCGCGGCGCTGCGCGGCGTCGACCCAGTTCTGTCCGAGGGCATCGAAAAATGGATTCATCAGCCACAGCTATAGCACGCAAGGCGAAGACCGCGGCCGAGCCGCTGGTCAACCCAGACAGCCCGAAGCCTCGCCGGGATGGTCAATCGTGACGATCCTCATTGCGATTCCTGTAGGCGATCGACGACCTCCTTGAGTGCTTCATACGGCTGGGCGCCCAGCACGAGGTAGCGCCGGCCGAAGATGTGCGCGGGTATGGCGTTGATGCCGACCGAAGACGCGATCTGTCGGTTTTCATCGATCACGCCGGCATAGCGATCCTCCTCGATTGACGTCCTGAGCTCATCCGCATCCAGACCCACGCTTGAACCGATGCGCACCAGGTCTTCCATGTCTTCCAACTTCCCGCTGCCTTCCCAGTGCGCCTTGAACAAGGCGTGATGCATCTCGTCGAACCGCCCGCGCTCCCGCGCCAGCTCCGCGGCGCCGAGCGCACGCCGCGAGTTGATGATCACATCGCGATGCCGCATCTCGAGCCCAGCAGCATCCGCCATGGATCGGAGATGCTCCTCTGCCCGCTCAAACCGGCGACCACCGAAATAGACGTCCCGCGGAATGCCTTCGACGGGAGCTTCGGGATGCAGCTCAAACGGCAGCCACGTGACGCGAACAGAACCATCGCGTTCGAGTTGTTCGACCCTGACCGAGTCGAGGTAACACCACGGTCAAACGTAATCCGAAAAGATGATGAGGTCGACCGGTTCGCGCTGGGTCATCACTTCAAAACAACGCCAAGCAAGCTCCAAGGATTCCTTCCGCGTCCGTTAACCATGCGGTGGCACAATGGATTGAGGTCCCCCCGTCAAGACTGGGTTCGAGGAGGCATTGAATATGGCTGAGACCAAGACGTTCGTCGCGAACGCGCCGGTATGGGTCGATCTTTCCAGCACCGACGCGGCCGCTTCTCGCGATTACTACGCCAAACTATTCGGCTGGAAGGTCGAGCTGGCCAAGGATCCCGCCGCGGGCGGCTACGCGCTCGCGACCATTGGCGGCAAGAACGTTGCCGGCATCGGCCCAACGCAGCAACCGAACACGCCGTCCGCATGGATGGTGTACATCGGGACGCGTGACGCAGACGCCACCGCCAAGAAGGTTGAGGCCGCCGGCGGCAAGGTCATCGCCGCGCCGTTCGACGTTTTGAAGTCCGGTCGGATGGCCGTCTTCCAGGATCCCGCAGGCGCTTTCATCTCCGCCTGGCAGCCCAACGAGATGCAGGGCGCGGACATCATGAACGCGCCGGGCTCGTTCTCCTGGTCGGAGCTCAACGCCCGCGGTATCGATAAGGCCAAGTCTTTCTACAAGAAGGTATTCGGCTGGGGCGAGAAGCAGATGCCGATGGGCGAAGGCGTCCAGGGCGAGTACACCGAGTTCAAGTTGAATGACGAGAGCATCGCCGGGGGCATGGAGATGAACCCGATGGTGCCCAAGGAGGTCCCGTCCTACTGGCAGGTCTACTTCGGGGTCGAAGACGTCGACAAGGCGCACAAGAAGGCAGTCGAGCTGGGTGCGCAGTCCATGCTCGAGCCACAGGACTTTCCGGGCGGACGTTTCGCGATCCTTTCGGACCCGCAAGGCGCCGCCTTCGGTCTACTCAGGATGGAGCGCTAGAGAACGCCAAAACCGGCGGGCCGCGGGAGGCCCGCCGGACTTATCTTTTCCTCTCGATGAAGCGGAACCCGATCGTCGATCGGTGGTTCAGAGGCAAGCCCGCGGAACGGACCCTCCGCCGGGTCCGCGACGTGATCATGTGGTCGGACAGCCGCATGACCGAGTACCTGAAACACGGCACGGTCCAGTTCGCCTACAAGGGCGATATGGCGAATTTCATCCAGGTCGGGGCCAAGACCGTGACCCTGATGTTCAACCGTGGGGCGAGGATTCCGGGCAGCTTCCCGCACCTCGAGGGAAGCGGGCCGTCAGCGCGATTCATCCGCCTCGCCGACCTCACCGAGGTGGAGGATCGCACCGTCGAGCTCAACAGGATCGTGGTCGCATGGTGCGAGATGATGTCGCCGCCCCGCATCCTCAGCTTGAGGAAGCCGAAGAGGGCGCTCGCGAAGAAGAAAAAGACGGCCGCCGGCAAAACTCAGGTCAAGTCGAAGCCGAAATAGGCTTGGGCGACCTGCGCCGCGACTCGCGCATTGTTGACCACCACGTCGACATTCAGATCGAGCGAACGGCCGCCTGAAAGCTCGGCCACGCGAGCCAGAAGCCGAGGGGTGAGATCGGAGCCGCTCACGTCGTGTGTCTCGTCCACCGCTCGGCGCGTCACCTCTTCGGCCCCGTGGAGTTCGGCGGGTGGTGGGATCGCCACCACGATGCCTCGCGTTCCCGTGTCCCAGGCCGCTTGCAAAGCACGCGCGCAGTCGTCCACTCCGTCGACGCGCGCGCCGACCCGGCAGCCGCTGCGTCGAGAGTAAAAGGCGGGAAACTCGTCCACGCCGTAACCGAGCACAGGGACCGAGAGGGTCTCCAGCCGCTCGAGGGTCAGCCTGAGGTCGAGGATTATCTTTGCGCCCGCGCAAAACACCGCGACTGGCGTCTGCGCCAGCTCGCCAAGATCCGCCGACTCATCCTCAGGATGGCCGCGGTGGATTCCACCGATTCCGCCGGTCGCCATAAATCGAACCCCCGCCATTGCGGCGATCCGCATCGTGGCCGCGACAGTCGTCGCGCCCGCAGCGCGGCGCGCGATCGCCGGTCCCAGGTCGCGCGAGCTCACCTTGACCGACCCCGAGGCGATGCGCTCCAGATCAATGTCGCCCAACCCGACCCGGAGGCGGCCGTCGAGTACCGCGACGCTCGCGGGTTGCGCGCCTTGCTCTCGGATCGCCTTCTCGCACTCCCGCGCCGCCCTGAGATTGTGTGGGGCGGGGAGGCCCTGGCCCACGATCGACGTTTCGAGCGCCACGACCGGACGGCCCTGCTCCAATGCCGCGGCGACCTCGGCTGAAACCTGAAGCAGCCCGTTCAGCTGGGCCGCGCCCCGGCGAGCATCACCGAGCGCGATGCCGCATGGACCGCACGTTCCGCCGACTCCACAGGGGTCGCGCCTCGCAGCCACGCGCTGCAGAACGCCGCGGCGAAGGCATCTCCGGCCCCGGTCGGATCGATCGCGCTCACCTCGGGGGCGGGGATGGTGTGGCCGAAAACCACGGAGCCCGCCGCGCCGAGCTTGAGAACCGGGACCTGGGCGAGGCTCTCCAGAGGCACCGCGAGCGTGGCCGCTTCCGCCTCAGTCGCAAAAAGCACCTCCGGTTTCATTCGCGCCAGCACATAGGCCATGCGGGCGGGTCCGAACGCCCGCAAGCCGGCCGCCGAGGAGAGGTCGATGGCCAGCATGCCACCCGCCTCGCGCACGACGGTGATCGCGGCGCGGGTTGCGCTCGCGATCGGTTCGACGAATAGCGAGTACGCCGGCACGTGCAGCAGGGTGGCGTCGCGAAACCACGCCTCGCGCAGGTCATCCGGCCTCAGACCGACGCTCGCGCCTCGCTGCGTGGCCATCGTGCGCCGGCCGTCAAGCCCCACCAGGACCGCGATGGCGCCGGTCGGCTCGGCGGCCCACACCGCGCGGACTTCCACGCCGCGCGATTCGAGGTCGGCGACGAGGCGGCGACCCGTATCGTCGTCTCCGACCCGCGTCACGAGGCGTGCCGGCTCGCCCAACGCTGCGCTCCATGCGCAGAAGTTGGCCGCCTGGCCGCCGCCACCGATCGTGATCGAGGCAGGCGTGTCGTCGTCGGGTTCGAGTGGGCCCTGGGGCACGATCCTGACGTCCATCACGAGGTCGCCGAGGGAGACGATCACGACCTGACGAGGATAACCGCGTACCTCAATTGAAGTATGCGGAAACCATCCAATTGGGGTTGGCCCTCGAACCCCGCGGCGGTTGATGATTCGCGTGCCGGGCGATCGGTCGCCTGGCCCCAAGGCTGCGGGGGGTGAGCCATGCGTCGCGCGCACCGCGCGCATGGCCGACCCTCCCCAATCAAATCGTCACCATGACGAAGGCAGGTCGTGGCGACAATCGTCAGTGCCTTGAGCGTTCGGCTGCATGCAGGCCCAATTCCGCGAGCCGGTCGCGGAGCCGCGATTCCAATCGCTCGTCCAACCGCGTGGCAGGCGGAGCCGGCCATGGCTTGCAGATGTCCAGCATGTGGAGGGCGGCCTTGATCGCGCTGGGAAAGACGTCGCCGCGGAGAGCCATCACGAGCTGATATACCTTGTCCTGGCCGGCGCGCGCCGCCGCGAGGTCGCCGCGAGCGTAATCGTCGTAGACGCGCACGACCCAGTCGGGCGCGATGTTTGCGGCGCCGCAGATGGTGCCCGAGCCTCCGGCGGCAAGCGAGGCGACGAGCATCGAGTCGCTGCCGGTGAAGACTCGAAACCCGTCCACTTCCCGCGTCGCGATGCACACGCCTTCGAAGTATTCGAAGTCGCGGCTCGAGTCCTTGACGCCTTTGACCGCCCCCTGGGCCGCGAGCGTGGCGATCGTCGCCGGCTCGACCACGACCTTCGTGAACTGAGGAATGTTGTAGACGAGTATCGGCACCGGCGCGGCCTCGGCGATCCGCCGGTAAAAGGCGAGCACGCTCGCCTGATCCATCGGGTAGTAGAAAGGAGGTGCCACGAGCACGGCATCCGCGCCCAGTCGCGCCGCCGATTCGATCTCCGTCCGGACCGATGCCACGCTGGCCTGCGCCACACCGCAGATCACGGGTACGCGTCCGGCGCCCGCCTCAACCACGGCGCTCAAGACCCTGCGGCGGGCGGCTTCATCCAGCGCCGCTCCTTCACCGGTCGATCCCAACGGGAGGAGGCCGTGAACCCCACCCGCGAGCACGTGTTCCACGAGGCGGGTGATTGACGGCTCGTCGACGCTGCCGTCGCGATTGAGCGGCGTGGCGAGAGCCACGAGGACGCCAGAGACGCGGTCGAGGGCGAACATCGCCCCCAGACTAATTCAGCGCGGAAGCAGGCGGGCCGCGCCTGCAGCCTCTTTTGTCTGGCGGCCTAAACGATTCGATTGACATCGTCAGCACTGTCGGAGAACCCCTACACGCTGGCTCCCCCGGGCCGGAAGGTCAAGAGGCGCATGTCACGGAGTACGGTATCAAGAGTTGATTCGCAACCTGATCGGGTCCGAATGGCGGCTACCGGCTCAGGACGCCCGGTCGCTGCCGGTGTACAACCCAGCCACCGCCGAAGTGATCGAGCACGTGCCTCTGTCGGACGCGCGCGAGGTCGATGCCGCGGTGCGTGCAGCCGCGGAAACCTTTGGCGCCTGGTCGCGCACCGCGGTAATGGACCGCGTCCGGCTCATGTTCCGTTTCAAGGCGCTGCTCGAGGACCACTTCGAGGAGCTCGCCGCGCTCGTCACGCGCCACCACGGCAAGACGCTCGACGAGGCCCGCGGCGAAGTGAGGCGTGGCATCGAGGTCGTCGACTTCGCATGCGGTGCGCCGACCCTCCTGCAGGGACGGACGCTGCGGGACGTCTCGGGCGGCGTCGACCAGGACCTGTACCGCTATCCGGTCGGCGTCTGCGCAGGCATCCCGCCCTTCAACTTCCCGGTAATGATCCCGCTCTGGATGTTCCCGCTGGCCGTCGTCGCGGGCAACACCTTCATCCTCAAGCCATCGGACCGCACGCCCCTCGGCGGCGCGCGCCTGGCCGAGCTCTTCCTCGAAGCTGGTTTTCCGCCCGGCGTTCTGAACGTGATCCACGGCGCGGCCGGCACAGTCGACGCGCTGCTCGAGCATCCCGGGATCAGCGCGATCTCGTTCGTCGGCTCAGCCCCGGTCGCGCAGCATGTGTACACGGAGGCAGCCGCCCACGGAAAGCGCGTGCAGGCCCTGGGCGGAGCCAAGAACCACATCGTCGTGATGCCCGACGCCGATCCTGCGGTCGCGGTGCCCGCCATCCTCAACTCCGCCTTCGGCAACGCCGGCGAGCGGTGCCTTTCCGGTTCGGTGGCGGTCGCCGTCGGAAGCGCGGCGGACGTCCTGCTCGACCCGCTTCGCGACGCTGCCACGAAGCTCGTCGTCGGGCCCGGCGACCAGGAGGGCGTGCAGGTCGGTCCGTTGATCCGCGCCGAGCACCGCGACCGCGTCGCGGCGTATGTCGCAACGGGTGTTGCCGAGGGCGCCGAGCTCGTGGTCGACGGCCGCCGCGAGATGTCCCGTCGCGGATTCTTCTTGGGCCCCACCATCCTCGATCGAGTCACCTCGCAGATGTCGGTCGGCCGCGAGGAGATATTCGGTCCTGTGCTCTCGATCGCGCGAGCCGCCACCCTGGACGATGCGATCGCGCAGGCGAACGCATCCGCCCTGGGGAACATGGCCACGATCTTCACCCAGTCCGGCCGGGCCGGACGGGAGTTCCGCGAGAGGGTGGAGGCCGGGATGGCCGGCATCAACGTACCGATCGCCCAACCCTTTGCTTTTTTCCCATTCAGTGGCTGGAAAGGGTCGTTTTTTGGAGATCTTCACGTGCACGGCATGGACGGCGTCGAGTTCTACACGCGCAAGAAAGTCGTGGTGACTCGCTGGTGATCGGCAACCTCTTCTCGTGGACCGTGACTGCCCTCTTCGGCGTCATCACGTTGCTGCTTGCGTACGAGACCTGGGCGCTGCTCACCAACCACGCGCCGATCACCGACTTCATCCGGCCGGCGGTGCATTCGTACCCAGGTATCGGCCTCGTCGCCGCAGTCGTGATCGGCATCATGATCGGCCACTTCCTGTGGGGACCCGCGTACGGCCGGACGTCGCCTGAAGGCATGAAATGACCTTCACCCCGGAAGCGTTCCTGTCCGTCATCGCTACGGCGGCCGCGCTGGTCGCATTTCTCTTGATGCTCCAGGAGTCGCTGGCACTGGGCGCGGGCCGCGACCCGATCAGCAACGGTGTGCGGGTGTGGGTGCGGCGCTTCCCACGTGTGACTTACGCGCTTGCCGTCGTCATCGGCATGCTGATCGGCCATCTCTTCTGGCCATAGACCTGACCGCGGCGACCAGCCGCAGAACTGAATGGGCGGGCACGGCGATGGTGCTGATCTCGGCCACCACCTTCGGCACGCTGTCGATCCTCGCCAAGCTGGCCTATCGCGCCGGCCTGGGAACACAGCAGACGCTGGCCTTTCGATTCGTGCTGGCGGCGATCGGTATGTGGGGTCTCGCATTGATCTTGCGGCAGAACCCCCTGCGCTTCAGGCGGCGCGAGCTCGTCACCCTGGTCGGGTTAGGAGCGATCTTCTACACGGCGCAGTCGCTCACCTACTTCATCGCGCTGCGGTCGCTGCCCGCGTCGTTCTGCGTGCTGATCGCTTACATCTACCCGAGCCTCGTCGTGGTGGCAGGGTGGCTCTTTCTCGGCCGCGCCGTCTCGGTCTGGCACGGGGTTGCTCTGGGGCTGAGCTTTCTGGGCGTGGCGCTGCTGGTCGGCGGCGCCCAGTTTCAGCTGGCATGGGCGCTGGTGTTCGCGATCGCCTCACCGACGATCTATACCGGGTACATCCTGCTCGGCGAAAAGGTGATGGGTTCGGTCCCGGCGGTTGGGGCGAGCGCCGTCATCATCTCGGGCGCCGCCATTGCGTTCTGCGTCATCGCAGCATTGACCGGCGAGCTCGCCCTGCCCGATACCACGAGCGGCTGGGTGGTGGGTTTCGCCATCGCGCTGATCCCGACCATGGTCGCGATCTCATTGTTCCTCGCCGGTCTCCCGCGCATTGGCGCCGCGCGGTCGTCGCTGCTCAGCACGCTCGAGCCGGTCGTCACCGTGCTCCTTGCCGCGGTGCTCCTTGGCGACCGCCTCTCACTGCCCCAGGTCGCCGGCGGTGTGCTGGTCATCGGCGCGGTGATCGTTGTGCAGTGGGCTCACCTCTGGAAGCCGACCCCCAGCGCTGCCCTCAAGTAGCTCGTCGCGCAGGCGCACGAGAATCGGATGGAGCTCGTGCGCTCCATTGACCCCGGACGTGTCGATGTTCCAGTCCTTCTTGGCCAGGACGAATGGCACCAGTTGCTCGCCGCCGATGGAGCCGTGACCGCCCGCCTGGTTCTCGAAGTTCACCTGTTTTCCGTCGATGAACGCCCCGAATACGAGGAGGTCGCCCGCGTTCCGAAAGGAGTTGAGGCGCGATAGCTGCGCCAGCAGGATCTCGGGATCGTCGTATCGGGCGAGCACGCCGTTGATCTCGGCTCCGCCGATTTCCCGACCGCCCCTCAGGAACACATCCTGTTCGCCGTCTCGCGCCATCACCAGCGCGACCTGCTCTAGCTCCGAGATCGCAGGGCCGAGCTCGGGCTGCGTCGCGGCCAGCTCTCGATAGCTCATGCGAACCGGTCGATCGGCGAAATAGACATGGGCCAGGCCGCCGGACAGCGTGACGTGCACGCGCCCGATGGCCCCTGTTTCTGAGGCGCCGTACTCCTTGCCCTTGACCTCCTGAACCCGAAATCCGGGCAGCAGGTCCGCGAGAACCCCGCCGAAGGCGCGGCCGTTTGCGGCTGCGAAAGTCACGGTGTCGACCTGGCCATGATCGGACAGGACCACCATCTCGTATCCGGCGTCGCGCGTCGACGCGATCTTTCTGATCGAGCGGTCGACGTGCTTCAGGACGCGCAGCGATGAGTTGTCGGTCGGGCCGAATGCGTGCGCTGTCTCATCGAATGCGTAGAAGCCTGCATAGATCGGCGAGTAGCCCTCTCGCATCGCCTTCTGCACCGCGTAGCGCGTGAGGTGATGGACGAAAATCTCTTCCAGCACGTCAGTGATGACGTAGGCGCGCGCGGGGTGCCGGCCCTCAGCCCGCGCCTCAACGTAGTCCTTCGCGGTCCGGCCGAGCACGGTCACCGTCTGCCACACCCAGTCACCGAGGTGGATCGGATTGGCGAGGTAGGGGACGAGCACGCTCGCGGCGGACCTCGACCGGTCCTGATGGCCGTAGGAGCGGTCCTGATAGGCGATGCCGAAGTCATCCGCTGCACCCCCTGGATAGCAAGCAGCAATGCACGCGCCGTCTTCGGTCAGCGGCTCGCAGCCCTGGAAGTAGCTCGCGGCGACCTGTTTGAACGTCGAGCGCGCGCCGAACTGAACGAAGACGCGTCGTTCGCGGTCCCACCACCGAAAGCTCGGTATCTCGGAGTTGTCACCGTAGAGGATGCCAGCCTGGGAAAAGGGGGTCGTCGATGGAAGGCCGCATCGATAGCGATGCAGCTCGTAGCCCTCGGCGTCTATCAAGCTCCGCAGGAACGGCATCTCCCCGCCGTCCAGTGCTCGACGCAGCGCGTCGGCGCTGACGCCATCGATGTGCAGGACCACCAGCTTGCGCTTCACGTCACAGCTCCGCGAACACGGGGAGATGGTCGGAGGCGCGCACGCTCACGGTCCAAGCGCGATGCTTCGGCGCCAGCGTGCCTGCGGCGTAGATGGCGTCCAGCTTCTGTGCGGTCCAGTGGGTGCGCCGGAGCCCGTGGGTCACCTCGACGAGATCTGCTTCGTGCGCCGCGGCGCGGATTCGCCGCCAGAGCTGAAGTCGCGGCGGGCCGAACGTGTTCAGGTCTCCGGCGATCAGCGTGAGACCCACGGGCGGACGCGCCGCCATATCGCTGAGGATGGCGCGGAACTGCTCGAGCTTGTGTGCGAAACCGATCACGTCGAGGTGCATGACATAAACGCGCAGTTCGTCGGATTCGGCGCGGATCGCGATCCGCTTCTGAGGCGGGATGGCGCGCAGCAGGGTCCGCTCGACGCTTGTCATGCGGTGGGTCGGGAGCCCGGAAAGCGAGACGATCTCAGGCGTCTGGCGCTCGAAGATGTTTCGCCGCCAGATCAAGGCGTTGCCCTGCTCGCGGCCCCGGAAGAGCTGGGCCGTGGCCTGGAAGTAGGAGTATCCGTCACCCATCGCTTCCGCGATTGCTGCGGCGTCGGGCCGGCCGTCATGAACGGACGCCTCCTGGAGAGCCATCAAATCCAGATCGCGAAAATCGGGCAGCGTGCTGACCGCCTCGACGACCTTGTTGAGCCGCAGGCCAAGGAGGATGTTCCAGGTGCAGATCCGCACCCGTCAATTGTTCCGACTATCCTCCAGCGCATGGGTGGTCCATTTCAGCAGCTGGACTACCTGTACACGCCGAGCAGCGACGTCGCGGGCGACGCGCGCTACTTCACCGAGGTTCTGGGAGGCAAGCTCGGTTTCGCCGTGGAGGGTATGGGCGCGCGAGTGGCGATGATCGAGCTGACGGAGGGTCCTCCGCATGTGCTGCTCACCGACCACCTCGAGGGCGATCGAGCGATCTACATCTACCGCGTCGACAGCCTTCGCAAGGCCGTCGCCCAGCTGAAGAAGCGAGGATTGAAAAAAGAGACGCGGCTCGAGATCCCGATGGGTCCTTGCTCTTCGTTCGTGCTGCCGAGCGGACATCGCGTCGCGTTGTACGAAGCGTCCCGCCCGGGCGTGTTGGAACACTTCCTCGGGCGGCGAGATTTCTGAGGTGCAGATGAGCCGCTCGCGCTGGATCCTCGCCGCGGCAGTCCTTGGGTCGGGGATCGTGTTCCTCGACTCGACCGTCGTCAACGTCGCGCTGCCCCGCATCGGGCGAGATCTTTCTCGCTCGTTTCTGGGTGTCCTCGAGGGCCAGTCGTACGTCTACAACGCCTACCTCTTGACCCTCAGCGCGCTTCTCATTCTCGCCGGCGCGGTGAACGATTACTACGGCCGCCAGCGCACGTTCCTGATCGGGCTGCTCGCGTTCGGCGTGACCTCAGTGCTCTGCGGCTTTGCCCCCACCATGGAGCTGCTGGTGCTGTTTCGCATCCTCCAGGGAGCTGCGGGTGCGTTGCTGGTTCCGGGCTCGCTGGCGCTGATCACAGCCAACTTCTCGGGTCGGGAGCAAGGACGGGCCTTCGGCACATGGGCGGGGGCCTCCGGCGCGACGACGATCCTGGGCCCGCTGGTCGGCGGCCTGCTGGTTGACACGATCTCGTGGCGCGCGGCGTTTTTCCTCAACGTTCCGCTGGTCGCCGTGGCCGCCTGGGCGACCTGGAAGCATGTGCCCGAGAGCCGCGACGAGCGTGCCACGCCACACTTCGATTGGATCGGCGCCGGCATCGTCGCGCTCGCGGTCGGCGGGCTGGCATTCGGCACGATTTACGGCCAGCAGCGGGCCTGGCGCGACCCGATCGGCTACGTCGCCCTGGGCCTGGGCGTGGTGGCCACGATCGGGCTTCCGATCTGGATGACGCGCGCGAAATACCCGCTGATCCCGTTGGACCTGTTCCGCTCGCGCAACTTCACGGTGACCAACATCTCGACGCTCGTGATCTATGGAGCCCTCTACGTGACTTTCTATTACGTCGGACTTTTCATGCAAGGGACCCTCGGCTACACGGCGGCCGCCGCGGGCGCCACCGGGATACCGGGCTCGCTGTTCCTGATTTTTTTCTCGCGCCGGTTCGGAAGCCTCGCGGCGAGGTACGGACCGCGGATCTTCATGACGGTCGGCCCTTCGATCATGGCGCTCGGGGTCCTCTGGTACGTGCGTGTCCCGGCAACCAGCACGCCATGGACACTCGTGCCCAGCAATCCGAGCACGTATCTGCCCCCGACCTCCTACTTCGTCGACTTCCTGCCGGCGTCCATCATCTTCGGCATCGGGCTGATGATGATGGTCGCGCCGCTGACGACGGCTCTCATGAGATCGGTCCCGGTGCAGAACTCGGGACTGGGCTCGGCAATCAACAACGCTATCTCGCGCGTCGGACCGCAGCTGGCAGGGGCTGTCATCTTCGTCTTCTTGACTGCGAACTTCTACGCGTCGCTCGCGACGCGGGTCACCGGCGTCGACGTCTCGTCGGAGAGCTTTCGCAACCGGGTCAGTCCCTTGAACACACCCACCGACCCCAACCTCGTGGCCGCGGTGCGTGACGCCTCGACGAGCTCGTTCCACCTCGCGATGCTCATCGGCGCCGCCCTTCTCGTCGCGGGGGCGATCGTCAACTGGTTCGGAATCCAGAACGAGGCGGCCAAACCGGAGGAGGCGGAGGTCTCGACGAAGGAGCCTGTTTCCTCGGCGCCGGCTTAGCTTCTACGATGGCTTCATGGCGAAGCCGATCGATCGCCATGAGCTCCAGGACCTGGTGGCGCATGGAGCGACGCTCGTCGAAGTCCTCAAGGCTGAGGAATACCGTGAAGAGCATCTCCCCGGCGCGTTGAACATCCCGCTTGCGCAGATCAATCTCGACACCGTCAAGATCCTCGACCCGGCAAGGCCGGTGATTGTCTATTGCTGGGATTCGGCTTGAGACATGGCGCCCAGGGCCGCGGCGCGGCTCGAGCTCCTCGGGTTCACCGCCGTCTCTCACCTGCAGGGCGGCAAGCTCGACTGGATGGCGGCCGGCCTGCCGACCGAGGGCGAGAACGCTGGTCGCCCTCGCGCGGGGACGGTCGCCCGTAAAGACGTGCCTGTGTCCGCTTTGAGCGACCGCGTCGACGTCGTGCGTGATCGGGTTCGAGCATTGGGTTGGGATGCCGCCGTGGTGGTCAACAGCCAGCGCGTGGTGCTCGGCTTGCTCCGCAGCGCCGAGCTCGAGAAGGACGGTGAGCTGCCCGTGGAGCAGGCGATGCGTCCCGGCCCCAGCACTTTCCGCCCCTACGTGCCCATCAAAGAGATGGCGGACTACATGACCGAGCACGAGCTCGAGAGCTCGCCCGTCACAACGTCGGACGGCACGCTCGTCGGTCTGCTCTACAGGTCAGACGCGGTGAAAGAAGCCGAGGGTTGCCCGGACTGCGTCCGCAAGATGATCTAGCCGTCCACTCGACTCATCACGAGCTCATGCGGCGGGTCGAGCGGCCCGAAGAACTCATCGATCCATGCTGGGTGATCGGGCGCTCGAAAGGCCGGCACGGTGACGCGCCGCCACCCATGAGACTCGAACCACTCAGGATCCTCCGGGCTGAGCAACGCCACGTGTCCGCCGGCTGCCGTCACGCGACGCAGCTCGGCCAGCACGGCGGGGTCCGGGCCAAAAGCGCCGCACGCGCTGGTGAGCTCCGCGATTCCGTCGTCGAGCGGAAGCGACTCGGCCCAGCCGGCGAGGGCAGTGACCTGCGGCAACCGGCGAGCAAGCATCGCCCGCAGACCCTCGGAAGGTTCGATCGCGATCACATGTCGGGCCCGGGTCACAAGGTGCTGCGTCAGCCGGCCACTCCCCGCTGCCACGTCGACCGCCACCTCGATGCTGTCCGGCAACGCGGCGACAAGGTCCGGATGGATCGGCTCGAACCGCGCCAGCTCAGCCCACTTTCCGGGTTCGAGGTGGTAGACCAGCGTCCAGAACAGCCCTCGCACCATGCGCTCCTCTGACTCGCCGGGCGGGACTCGCGCCATCTCGTGCTCGAGCACTTCCCTCGGCAGCCGCGCGATGTCGTCGGCAGTGAAGTGCCGCCAGCCGGGCGGTGCTTTCGCGACAGCCTCTTCGTAGTCCACAGAATCCAACGATCAGACTAAGCCGCGGTTGTGAGAATCGCCGTCGTCGCCTCGCCGGTGACGCCGCTGCGCCCGGCGCAGCTCGGCGGCGCGCAGGCGTTCATCTGCGACCTGGCCGCGGGTCTCGCCGCCCGCGGCCATGACGTCACGCTGTACTGCACCGAAGGGTCCGAGCTCCCCGGGGTAAAGCTGCATATGGTGCCGGTGCCGCTCGACGCCGAGGCTGCCCTGGTCATGCCGGCCGGCGCTGCGCCGCCTCCCGCTCCCGGCGTCGCGGCGGCACTCGGCGCGATGTTCGACGCGATCGCCGCTGAGCGAGTCGACGTGATCAGCCAGCACGCCTTCGACGCTCCCGCCTTCGAGCTCGCGCGCGGGCTGCCGGTGCTGCACACGCTCCATCTGCCGCCGCTCGTGGACGCGGTCGTCGCGGCCGCGCGCACGGTGCCTCCGTCTCGGTTGGCGACCGTCTCCCGATCGTGTGACGCGTCGTGGCGCTCGGCCGGCGTCGAGGCAGGCCAGGTGCTTCCCAACGGAGTCGGTGATCTGCCGGTGGGGTTCACGGCGAACCGCACCGCCCTCATCGCCGGACGCATCTCGCCTGAGAAGGGGATCGAGCACGCGATCGCGGCCGCCCGCGCCGCCGATCTCGAGGTCCGGATCGCAGGCGCTCACTACGATCCTGCGTATGAGGTCGACCTCAGCGGCGCGGTGCACTTCGGCTCGCTGCGTCGCGAAGAGCTGCGCCTGCTGATGGCTCAAAGCGCCGTCACCATCTGCGCGGTGCGCTGGGAGGAGCCGTTCGGCATGGTCGCCGCCGAAGCCCAGATGGCCGGTTGCCCGGTCGCGGGGTATCGCCGTGGTGCCATGCCCGAGGTCGTGGAGGACGGCGTCAGCGGTTTCCTCGCAGCGCCGGACGATATCGACGCGCTCACGGATGCGATCCGCCGCTGCATGGGCCTCGACCGGGTCGCGGTGCGGTCGAGCGCACAGCGCCGCCTAGGTCTGGACCCGGCCCTCGACCGCTATGAAGCGGCCCTGGACCAAGCCGCGCAATGACCCTGACCGCGGTCGTCACGGGCGGTACGGGCGGCATTGGCAGCGAGGTGGTGCGCGAGCTTCAGGCGCGAAGCTGGGAGGTCATCTCGTTGAGCCGGCGCGAGGGCACCGACATATCCGATGAGAAGGACGTGATCAAGGCCTTTGCTTCTCTGAAGTCGCTCGACGCGCTGGTCCATTGCGCGCAGATCCTGATCAAGCGCCCGTTGACTCGCATGACCGCGGGCCAGTGGGACCAGCAGATCGATTCGGGCTTGCGCGGCGCGTTTCTGTGCAGCCGCGAGGCGTTTAAGCTCATGCGCCGTCGCGGCGGAGCGATCGTCCTGGTGTCGAGCCTGTCCGGGGTCTTCGGCGCCGAGAAGTTTCCCGGCATGTCCGCATACGTTGCGGCCAAGTCCGGCCTCGCCGGCCTGACCGAGGTCCTGGCGGTCGAAGGCAAGGAGCGACGCATTCGCGTGAACGCGGTTAGCCCCGGCTCGGTCGACACGCCGATGCTCCGCACCGCAGGGGTGCAAGGCCCAGCTCTGGATCCGACAGAGGTGGCGCGAGTCATCGCCTGGCTTGCTTCGGCCGAGTCCTCTCCCCTCTCGGGTGCTAACTTGCGAATCAACCCATGACCCCCGAAGTCCGCATCACGCGCCGGGCCACGTTCGCGGCAGGTCACATCCTCTGCCGCGACGACTGGACCGACGAAAAGAATCGCGAAGTTTTCGGCGCGTGCTCGACCGACCACGGCCACAACTACGTCATCGAGGTCACCGTGGGCGGCGCTGTCGATCCGGACACCGGCATGGTGGTGAACCTGAAGCAGGTGGACAACGTCTTGCGCCGCGAGTTCGTCGAGGCGGTCGATCACCATCACTTGAATCGCGACGTCGATTTCATGCAGGGCGTGATGCCGACAGCTGAGAACGTCGCCCTGACGGCCTTTCATCGATTGGAGCCCCACTTGAAGCCGGCGCGTCTGTTGAAGGTGCGCGTGGTGGAGACGGAGAACAACGCCGCCGAGGTCAACGCGGACTAGTCCGGTCCTCTCGGCAAGCCGAAGGTGACGGTGGGGGCGATGGTCACGATCTGCCCGTCATCGCATTTGATCAGCTGCCATCCGCCCTCATGCACCATGCGATGGTGCCGGCGACAGAGCAGGACCAGGTTGTCGAGCTCGGTCGGACCGCCGTTGACCCAGTGCACCAGGTGATGGCCGTCGCACTTTGACGCCGTCCGTTCGCACCCTGGCCAGCGGCAGTGGCCGTCGCGAACTTTCAGCGCCCGCCTCAAGGACGACGAGACGATGGGCTTGGCTCGCCCCACATCCATGACCAGCGATTCCTGGCTGAGCAGGACGCGGGTCACGCTGCAGTCGCAGGCCATGCGCTGGACCGCGACCGAGGAGATGGGAAGGGAGAACTCCATCTCCGCGGCGCCGGCACCGGCCAGGCCCTTCAAGGTCTCGATGGTGGCCGTGACCTGGATGTTGGCCGGCCTGCCGGCCGAGGCCAGCTCGACCAGGGCGTCGGCGTAGCGCTGGGGCAGGAGACGGTCGTCGGCTCCCCCGCGCAACCACGGCGCGGGGACCCCAGCAGGTTGCGCGCCAGAGGCTCGAGAGCGGTGCGCACCGCGGCCCCGCCGACCGGGTCGAGGACGCCGTTGATCAGGAGGTGGCCGGACTCGGCCGTGCTCAGGGAGAGGTGGTGGCTGAACTGCTGCTCGTTCTGCTCCTCGGCGTACTTCTTGGCGTCGACCGAGTGCCGGTAGTGGAGGCATTTGTAGTGGAACTTGCCCGGCGAGTGTTCGCGGGCCAGGGGAAGCAGCTTGGCTTCCTCGAAACCTTTGTCGACCGCCTCCGCCGTCCGCGCCATGACCGCGAGATGGGCAAAGCCGATCTCGCCCCCATTCATGGCGTCGGCGCTGCGCGGCATCTCGGCCAGGCGCTCACCCACCGCAAGCCGGTCGTAGGCCGCGTTGGAGGTCATCCGGCAGTTGAAGCGGATCCAATCCCCAGAAGTGTTAAAGCCTTCGTAGTCCCACCAGTCGGTCTGGTCGAACTCAGCGGCGAGTTGAGAGAACTTGAGCTCGAGCTGGTCGATGACCCGGCGCAGGCTGATCAGCTGACAGGCGATTGTCTCGCCCGCGGGGGCCATGTCGACCATGACTTCATCGTATCGAACATTGGTACGAGAGGCAAGTTAATTTACACAACTGGAAGTTCAATGTAAGACGGGCGGGATGAGTCGTGATGGATCGTCTGGTCGGCGGAGTTGGGGTGGTTGTCCCATCGCGGGAAGCAGCTACCGGTGACGTGAACCCTCAACCGGTGCCCCCTCAAAAAAACGTTGCTCGTCGACCAGAGATCTATCTCATGACGCTCTGCTCGACCGGCGCGGAGGATGCCGTCGCACAGGTTGAGTGAGCGGCCGTCGGGGTGGACGTCGCACAGCCGGACGATCCAATCGGCGGAGGTAGCAGCGCTGTCCGCATGCAGCACCGCACGCACGCGACCCGTCACCTCCAGGTCGCGCTCCAGCGGCGAAGAGGTGAAGACCAGCACGTCATCGCGCTGCTCGATCCGAGACTGGTCCCGCGGTCCGGCCGGAAACGCCGGCGCCATCAGGTGCGACCCACCGTGTGTCGGCACCGGGTCGGCGGGGTCGTGGTGGAAACGCGAGGCGACCTCGTCCGACGTCGGTTGGATTGGGCTCAACGAGCCGTCGGCGTGGAAAAACCACCTCCCCTGCTTTGCGCGTGCGAGCGGCCACGACGTTTCGTCACGCCAGACGTTGCGGCCCATCACAAAAATCCGCACGGGCGCCGAGGAAAGGTCCACCGTGCGGTCCTCAGCCAGGTGATGCCGAAACCACGCGAGCTGCAGGTCGTTGGCGTCGCCCTGCCGGTGCGAGGGAGCGCCGAAGCGAGCGGCGCGGACGCCGAAGACCTCTTCCCCAATCGGATCCGCGAAGGTAGCGTGCGTCCACGGCCCGACCAGCAGGCGTGCATCGCGCCCCAGCCCTGACATGGCGACATAGTTGTCCAGCGTTCCCTGAAGAAACAGGTCGTGCCATCCCGCCGTGTGGAAGGTCGGCACCATCACTCGTGAGTGCCGGCCGGCGACGCGGGTTCGCGCAGCGAACTCCGGATCGTCGATGCCCCGAAAAAGGCCGATGTCCCCAAGTCCGTACCGATCAAGAGCAGCCGCGTCGTAACCGTCCTCAAGAATGCGGTCGTACGCATCGATGAGCGGCGCGATGTCGCGCTGCGCCCGCTCGAAGTGATTCATCCCGGTCTGGATCGACCAGGGCAGCGCGAGCCCCAGCTCGACCGCGCCTCCGCGCGCAAACACTCCGTCCATCGGCTCCGACCACGTCAAAGCAGGAGAGATCGCGGCGAGGGACGGCGGCTGCCCGACCGCCGCCAGCCACTGCGTGTTGCCGAAGTAGCTCTCGCCGTACATGCCGACGCGTCCGCTGGAGCCGGGAAGCCTGGCCGCCCACTCGACCGAGTCGTAGCCGTCCTGCTCCTCGAACCAGAACGGAGTCCACTCGCCTTCCGACGCGAACCTGCCCCGGCAGTCCTGGATCACAACCATGAATCCCTTGTGCGCGGCTTGCACCGGGTCGAGCACGCTCAGCGCGCCCTGGTCGTCCTTGCCATATGGCGATCGCGTCAACAGGGTTGGCCATGGGCCGTCGCCGTCGGGTCGGTACACGTTGGCCCGGAGCATCGTGCCGTCGCGCATGCGCGCGGGAACGTCGATGTCGACCGTGACTCTCATCTCCGGGCACAAGGATGATGCATCCGGATTTGACGTCGCGGGCGCGACGCGAGAGCATGCCGGCGATGGTGGTGGTGGACAGGTACGACGTGCTGGTCGTCGGTTCGGGCTTCGGCGGCTCGGTCGCCGCGCTGCGGCTGGCCGAGAAGGGCTACCGCGTGGCCGTGCTCGAAGCCGGCAAGCGGTACGAGGCCGAAGACTTCGCCCGGACAAACTGGAACGTGCGGCGTTTTCTGTGGCAGCCGAAGCTGTTTTGCCACGGCATCCTGCGACTGACGCTGCTGAGCGACATCCTGGTCGGGTCAGGCGCCGGGGTCGGAGGCGGAAGCCTGGTCTTCGCGAACACGCTCCCGGTCCCGCGATCGGAAGTCTTCAAGCGCCCTGACTGGCCCGCCACCAAGGACTGGGAGCGAGCGCTCGCGCCGCACTACGCGACCGCCAAGAGAATGCTGGGCGCGGTTACGAATCCGCGCCTCACCCCGGCCGACCAGATCCTCAAGGAGTGCGCGGAGGAACTCGGCAGGGGCGACACCTTCCAGCCCACGGAGGTCGCGGTCTTTTTCGGCACGCCCGGTCAGTCGGTGCCCGATCCGTATTTCGATGGCAAAGGTCCGGACCGCTCAGGGTGCGTCTTCTGCGGGGGCTGCATGGTCGGATGCCGCCACAACGCCAAGAACACCCTCGACAAGAACTACCTCTACCTGGCGGAGAAGCTGGGCGCAAGCATCTATCCCGAAACCCAGGTGCAGCGGATCGAGAAAGAAGAGAGCGGGGGCTACCGGCTCACCAGCTTTCGCGGCACCAGCGCGTTCCGGCGCGGCCGGATGGAGTGGACGGCTCCGATGGTCGTCCTGGCGGCGGGCGTTCTCGGCACGATGGACCTGCTGCTGCGCGCGAGGGACAACGGTTGGCTGGAAGGCCTGTCGCCGGCGCTCGGCCTTCGCGTTCGAACCAACAGCGAGGCGATCGTCGGCGCCACCTCGCGCCGCAGCGATGTCGATTTCACCGAAGGCGTTGCCATCACCTCAGGCATCTATCCCGACGATGTCACCCACATCCAGCCAGTGCGCTACCCGCGCGGGTCTGACCTCATCGGACTGCTGGCCAAGCCGTTGACCGACGGTGGCCCCGGTCTGCCACGTCCACTGCGTTTCCTGGTCAACTGCGTCATGCGACCAGGCGACTTCCTCCGTTCACTGGTGCCCCTCGGGTGGGCACGCCGGACGATCTTGCTGCTGGTGATGCAGATTTCGGACAACCATCTCGAGCTGGTCCGGCGGCGCAGGTGGTTCTGGCCGTTCACCAAGCAGATCGATTCGAGATACCCCGCCGCACGGGAGAAGCGAAACCCTTCCTACATACCGGTCGGGAACGAGATTGCGAAGAGGGTGGCCAGGAAGATCGGGGGCTGGCCCAACAGCTCGATCAACGAGGTGCTGTTCGATATTCCGTCAACCGCGCACATACTGGGCGGGGCGGCCATCGGCTCGGATTGGCAAACCGCCGTATGCGACGACCGCAGTCGGGTGTTCGGCCACCCTGGTCTTTACATCGTCGATGCGTCGGCGATTCCGGTCAACCTCGGCGTGAATCCCGCCCTGACGATCATGGCGCTGGCGGAACACGCCATGAGCCATGTGCCGGCGAAGGCGGTGGAGCCGTTGCCCGCGCATTAGGCCCACACATAGAAGAGGACGCGCGCGGAGGCGCCTAGGGCATGCCGCGATTCACGGACGCTCGCCATTGATCGATCAGCTCTTCGAACATCTGCAGATCCGTCGCCTTCTCGAATCGGTCCGCGGCGGATAGGCCCGGAACGTCGGCTTTGAGCCTGGCGGCGGAAGCCTCGCCCTGGTCGATCATCCGCCGGCAGACCGCGACCCAGTAAGCCGATGGCCGGGTCGACCCATAGGTGGCCTGGGACGCGCGGTACGCGTCCTCGGCACGGTTCGCGTCCGCGCGGAGCCGCACGGCCCACCGGCGATCGGCTCTGGCTCCAGTTCTCCGCACGCGGCGCAGGGCGCAGCCCAACAGGAGGCGTTTCGACTGCAGGACGAGCAGGCGCGACCAGACGATGTCCTCGGGTCCGACCTGCCGTCGCTTCCGAAATGTGGTCATCGGGGCACCTCCCCAGGCGAACACGCCTGTTCCTCCCTCTCACCCCAATAACGCGTATCGGGCGCCAGTGGCCCGGAATTGCTTGCCGCCCGTCCATCTCTCATCCTGTGGGAATCGCTTTACCCCAGCGCTTTTACGTTGTCGGCGCGGTCGCCGCCTGCTTGGTGATCGCAAGCCACCTGATCGCCCTAGGCAGCGCCCCGCCCGGATTGTTCAGCGACGAGGCGGGATTCGGCTACAACGGCTGGACCATCTCGCACTACGGAACCGACCAGTTCGGCACGCATTGGCCGCTGTTCTTCCGTTCGTCAGGCGACTACAAGGGCCCCGCCGGCGTCTACCTCGAAGCGCTGCTCACAGCGTTTCTCCCGCTGACGCCCTGGGTCATCAGGCTGCCCAACGCCGTCGCCGGGATCGCGCTCGCCTTTGCCGCAGGATGGCTCGGCTGGCGGCTGACGCGGTCGTTCGCGGTGACATTGATCCTCGTGCTCGAGGCGGCGTTCGAGCCGTGGTTCTTCCACCTCGGGCGAACGATGCTGGAGACCGATCTCCTCACGCCGCTCTTTTACGTGCTGTCGCTGGTGGCGCTCGCCGCCGGCGGGGATCGCCGTCTCAGCTCGTGGCTCGCGGCCGGCATCGCGCTTGGCGCAGCCTGTTTCACCGCCCAGCCCGCGCGCTTCTTCACGCCGGCGCTGCTTCTGATAGTGGTCTTCGCGTTTCGCCACACCCTGCGGGGAGCGCGCCTCGCGGCCATCGCCACGCCGGTCGTGCTCGCGGTGATCGTCCTCGTCATCGCGGGCGGCGCCGCCACCGCGCGGCTTGGCGCGGTGAGCGTCTTCGCCAAGGACGGGATCATCGGCGGCGCTCGCGAGGCGGTGTGGGACTACCTCCAGTACCAGGGTCCACTCCTTTTGTTCATCCGCGGCGACAGCAACCTGCGTCACTCCACCGGATTCGAAGGTCTTCTCTTCGTGACCGCGGCGGTCCCGCTGGTTCTCGGAGCAGTGGCCGCCTGGCGCAGGCGAGACGAGCCGCTCGCCAGGATCGCTCTGCTCGGCACCTTGATCGCTCCGGCGGCGCCATCGTTCGCCGTGGGAGTCAGCGCGCGGCGTGACGTCGTCGTGCTGCCGTTTCTTCTCCTGCTCCTCGCGTACGGATGGCAGGCGCTCATACCATGGCTGCGCGCCAGAAGGATCCGAACGGCCATCGCTGTCGCTTGCGTGCTGGCGGTCGCCGCTCCGTATTACCTCGACTACGCGCTGGCCTATCCGACCCGCGCGGCCAGGTCTTTCGAATCGGGTGGGCTCGACGCCATCGCCCGAGCGCACGACCTCGCCGACGGCCACACGGTTCTCGTCTCCCAACGCCTCGGCCCGGAAGACGCGCTCGTCGACCTGCTGCCGGACCCGCGGCTCTCCGACCCGCTGGGCAGCGTGGGCATTCATGCCATGTCGTCGCCCGGCGATCTCGCGGCGGCGCAGCCCGGCGATCTGCTCGTCCTCACATGGGCCGATACCCCGCCGCCGGGCTCCACGCTTGTCTTCCAGGAGATCGCGGACGGGCCCACCTCGCTCACGGGAGAGACCACGCGCGTCGTCGTGATCAGCGTCTACCGGCGCTAGACCGCTCGCGCGTCAACCGGTTGGCGCTGACCGCGGCACCAGACGCTAGGAGAAGCGGCGGACGAACATGAACATGGCGGGCACCCACTGCTCGTCGGCGGAAGGACGATGGCGAGTGCGGCGCCGCAGGAAGCCCCAGACCGCGAGCTCGCCCGACCTCGTCGGATTTGACTTATCGTCCAGAGCGAGCTCCCGCGACAGACCGTCGCTCCCATTCAGCGGCGCGAAGATCGAGTACATGCTCCTCCGCTCCAGGCTCCGAAGATCTCTTTCTTCGAGACGGTTCATGTGCAACTTCATTGTGCCATCCGCCCCCTTCGCAGACAAACGTGTTGGAATCCTTTGAATGGCAAGCCCGACCACGATCACCGCGGTCACGTCGCGCGTCCTTGACGTGCCTCTGCCGGCGCCGTTCCGCCCCGCTTGGGGGCGAGGTGAAGTCCAGAGCTCGTACTTCATGACCCTTATCGAGGTCCACACCGACGCCGGCCTCGTTGGGATCACGGCGGCGGAGGCCCGCTCTGAAACCGCGGTCGCAATCGAACGTTTCGTGGCGCCGCATCTCATAGGACGCGACGGGGCAGCACCGGAGCAGCTCACCGCGATCCTGAAAGGCGCCGAGATCGTCGGCCCGCCCGTCTACTGCATGGAAATCGCTCTATGGGACATCGCGGGCAAGGCCGCAGGACTACCGGCTTCGAAGATGTGGGGCCAGTTTGCGAGTCGCGTACCCGCGTACTGCGCAACCGGAGAGGTCCGATCGTCCGAGCAGCGCGTGGAGGACTGTCGCCGGATCCTGGCGGAGGGATTCAAGGCAGTGAAGTTGCGCTTCCACTCGGACGACCATCGCGACGACATCCAGGTGGTGGAAGCGATTCGCAAAGAGCTTGGTGATCGGATCGCGATCATGGTCGACGCGAACCAGGCCGGGCTGGCGCCCGGTTTCGAAGGCCATCGCCAGTGGAGCTTCCGCACCGCGGTCGAGGTCGCGCTCGAGCTCGAGCGCCTCGGCGTCGTCTGGCTGGAGGAGCCGCTGCCGCGACACGACTACGACGGCCTGCGCCGGCTGCGCGACAGGCTGGGCACGCTCCTTGTGGCGGGCGGCGAGAACAACCACGGCGTGCACGAGTTCAAGCTGCTGATCGACCGCGAGTGCTACGACGTCCTCCAGCCGGACGCGGTGCTGTCGGAAGGCGTCTATCAGATGCGCAAGATTGCGGCACTGGCCGAAGCCGCGGGCCTGCTCATCGCGCCCCACACCTGGACCCACGGGATTGGCCTGCTCGCCAACCTCCAGCTGGTCGCCTCCGTGCCCAACGCGTCCTGGTTCGAGTTTCCGCATGAACCCCCGGGATGGCCTGCGTCCGCATTGAGCCAGATGCTCGTGGAGCAGCCCTGGATCGACGCGGACGGCTGTCTTGCCGTGCCCGACCGCCCTGGCTTCGGCATCGAGCTCGACCATGAGTTCGTCGAACGCTGCACCGTCGAGCGCCACCTGATTGACAAGAGGAGCCTCCAGGCCATACGTTGACAGGCAATTTTGGAACGCTCCAAAAACGGCCTGCGGACGGGGTTCTTCACCGACGCCATGCCCGACCGAACCCTGTCCGAGGTCGCCGGCTGGGCAGCCCAGACCGGTCTTGTCCAGGACCTCGAGCTTGGCGTGGGCGGATACTCGCCGGTTCCGCATTGCGCGCCCAGTGATCTGCTCGGACACCCCGACGCCATTCGGCGCCTGAAAAGCGACGTGGAAGATGCCGGGCTCGGAATCTCCGCGCTCAACGTCTCCGGCAACCCGCTTCACCCGAACCCGGATCTGGCCCAGCGGCACGACACCGACCTGCGCAACGCCATCCGTTTGGCGGCCGAGCTGGAGGTCGATCGCTTGGTGGCCATGTCCGGCTGCCCGGGGGCGGGCGCATCAGACCGGGTCGCGCCGCATTTCTCGGCAGGGGGCTGGCTGCCGGACCTCGAGGGCATCGCGGACTGGCAGTGGCGGGAACGAGTCGCGCCCTACTGGAGCGAGCTCTCGCGGTTCGCCCGGCAGGAGCATCCACAGCTCATGATCTGCTTCGAGCTGCACCCGGGCACGTACGTCTACAACGTCGAGACGTTCAGGCGCGCGCGCAAGCTCGGCACAAACCTCGGCGTCAACCTCGATCCGAGCCACTTCTTCTGGCAGTCGATGGACCCGCTGGCCATCGTTCAGGCGCTCGGCGACGACATCGGCCACGTCCACGGGAAGGACACGACGCTGCATCCGCAGCGCATGGCTCTCAACGGGCTGTTCGACCACCGCTGGCCAAACCCGCCGGACGAGATGCCGTGGAACTTCGCCACCATCGGGCGCGGTCACGACCGCGAGTGGTGGGGACGATTCGTGGCTTTGCTGCGGGACCGCGGCTTCAGCGGCACGATCAGCATCGAGTACGAAGACCCATTCGTCGCGGTCGAGGAGTCTGTGCTCGAGTCGGCGCAGCTGCTGGCCGCGGTGATCCGCAGTTGAAGATCGACAGCATCACCTGCCGCGTCCTTGATTTCCCACTCGAGCGCGAATTTCATCCCGCCTGGGCGCGGGGGCGCAACCAGCCGGACCTGCTGATGGTCCTCATCGAGGTCGAGACCGACGAGGGCGTCAAGGGAATCGGCGCTGCGCATGCCGGCCTGGAAGCGGCGATCGCCATCGATCGATTCGTCGCCCCGTATTTCCTCGGCCAGGACCCAACGCAGGTAGAGCGTCTGATTCCGGTGCTTCGCGACAGCGAGATCCTGGGCGCGCCGGTCTACTGCATGGAGATGACGCTCTGGGACATCATCGGAAAGGTCGCGGGCCTACCCGTCGCGCGGCTGTGGGGCGGCTTTTCCGACCGCGTCGTCGCGTACTGCGCGACCGCCGAGGTCCGCTCGCCCGCGCAGCGCGTCGACGACGTGCAGCGGATGCTGTCCGAAGGCTACAAAGCGGTCAAGTTTCGATTTCATCTCACCAACCCTCGGGACGACCTGAAGGTCGTCGAAGCTGTGCGCGCTGTGGTCGGCGATCGCATCGAGATCATGGTCGATGCGAACCAGGCCGGGGTCGAGCCGGGGCACGGCGGACACCACAGCTGGGGATTCCCGACGGCGCTGGCGGTGGCGCGCGAGCTCGAGCTGATGCAGGTGCGGTGGCTCGAGGAGCCGCTGCCGCGGCACGACTACGACGGCCTCCACCGCCTTCGCGACAAGCTGGACACGCTGGCCATCGCCGGCGGCGAGGACAACCACGGCCTCCACGAGTTCAAGCTGCTGATCGATCGCGGCTGTTACGACATCCTTCAGCCCGACGCTCTGCTCTCAGAAGGCGTCGGCCAGATGCGTAAGGTCGCCGCGCTCGCCGAAGCCTCGGGGTTGGAGGTCGCCCCGCATACATGGGGCAACGGGATCGGGCTCATGGCGAACCTTCACGTGGCGGCCGCGATTCCGAACTGCCCATTCCTCGAGTTTCCGCACGACCCGCCGAGTGGATTCACAGCGGCGGCGCGCGACCAGATGCTGCTCGAGCCGCTCACCATCGAGCAGGATGGTTGCGTCCACGTTCCCAACCGCCCCGGGTTCGGGCTTGTGCTCGACGAAGAGCGGATCGCGCGCTACACCGTGAGCACGCACACCTCGAGCGCGAAGGACTAGATCGCGCTCTTGCCGACCTCGAGCACAACACGGTCGGACTCCACTCGCACCGGTACGACCTTCACCGCGTAGCTCGGATCCCACAGTGCGCGACCCCGCTCGAGCTCGAACTCCCATCCATGCCACGGGCACGCGATCACGGGCGTTTCCTCGTCGACCTCCATCGAGCCCGGCTTCTCGCTGCTGAGCCGTCCGCTGACGATGCCGAGGCAGACCGGCCCACTCTGATGCGGACAGCGGTTGTGCAACGCGTAGAAGCGGTCGCGCCACCGCAAGACGCCGACCTGATGGTTCGCCGCGATCACGATCCGCAGGCGGCGGTCCTCGAAATCCGAGACTGCGCCGACGTCGACCCTCACCTGGTCTGTTCCACCACCGCTCCCGCGTGCTCGATGTCCTCTTCCTTCCAGTCGTAGAGGCGGCACGCGTTGCCGAAGAAGACGCGGCGGTGCCACTCGCTGGGAAGCCTGGCCGTCAGGTATTCGATCTCGTCCGCATCCCAGTGCGGGTAGTCGGACGAGTAGACGAGGTGGTCCTCGAGCTTCATCGACCGCAGCAGCTCGACGACGTTCTCCTTCCTGGGCGCCACCTCGAGGGGCTGCGTCGTGACCCACACGTGGTCGGCGAAGTATTCGCTCGGCAGTCGCTTGAGCCATGGCACCTCCCGGCGCAGGCCCTTGTACTCCGCGTCAAAGCGCCACAACAGGCTCGGTATCCACGCCGACCCGCCCTCGATCAAGACGATGCGCAGCCGGGGGTATTTCTCAAAAACCCCATGCGCGATGAAGCTGACCAGGTGGGTCTGGATCGCCTGCGGCCAGAGGACATGCGTCTCGAAGTACGTGCTCACGCTGCCGCCGCCAGTGCTGGGCGGATTTGCCCAGCCGCCGGCGCCACCGTGGATCGCTACCGGACGGCCAGTCTCTTCCGCGGCCGCGTAGATGGGATGGAAGACCGGATGGCCGAAACCGCGGTTGAAGGGGTTGTCGACGAGCATCGCCTGGACCATGCGCGGGTTGGCGGCGTGGCGACGGATCTCCTCCGCCGCGACGTCAGGCAGCTGGCTGCCGACCATGATGGATGAGAAGAGCCGCGGATCCTGGCTCAGCCAGCGATCGACGCTCCAGTCGTTCGCCGCGCGAGCGAGCTCAGCGGCGAAGTAAGGGTTGTGGTGACCCGCGAGGTGGCTGTCATCGCCAAACGTCAGGATCGCGCGACGGACGTCCGACGCCGCGAGCAGCTGGTCCCGCATGGTCGGATAGTCCGAACCCGGTTCGCCACCTCCCTTCGGATATGTGTCCGCGCGCATGAAGCCATGCGGGTTGGGAAATCCGTCCTGCACCGTCAGCGGCACGTTGCCCGCCGGGCCGCGATCGGTGACGTACTCGCGCCAGCCCCTGGACAGGTAAGGGATCAGCTCGGCGTCTGTGCTCCGAGCGTGGTGGACGTCACAGTCGATGACCGGGCCCGAGTACATGATCGAGTGCTCCTTTCCTGAAGAGGTGGGTATGGCAGGGCGGGCAGCGGCCCGCCCCGCCCCCCAGTGTTGTTATTTCAGAGTTTCGACCTTATCCGCGCCGACCTGGTTGGCCACGGTGTCATGCAGGATCTTGATCGCCGCGTCAACCGAGGTATTTGGATCAGTCGCAATCTGGCCCGTCGCCTGACCGATGCCTTGAACCCACGCCGGGTAACCCTCTTGCTCGGAGGGGACCAGCCTCGCGTTCGGAAGCGCATCGCCGAACGCTTTGTTGAACGGCGGTGCGAAGTTGAGGAAGCCGTCGGAGTGAGCGACTGTCTGGCTTGGCGGGACAAAGCCCGCGCGGTTGGCGATGTACGTCTGGTTGTCGTCGCTCTGGATGACCTTGATCAAGCCCCATGACAGCTGGGGGTGCTTGGTCACCTTGGAGATCGCGACCGCCCATCCGCCGAGGGTGCTGGCGCTCCCTGGAGCCTGGCCCTTGGAGGTCGGCAGCGGCACGGCGCTGGCCTCCTGCGCTGCCGTCGCCCAATGTCGGTTTTCCTCGGTCCACGCGTCCGCGAACCAGTTGGATCCGACCGCGATGGCCATCTGGTGGTCCTTCAGCAGAACCACCGGCCGGCCGACCGCCTTGGGCGAGAAGAGGTCGGAGGTGGAACCGCCGAGCCCCTCCGAATAAACGCTCTTGTAGAACTGGAACGTTTCCCTGAGGCCGGGGCTGTCGACGACCCACTTGTTGGTCTTGTAGTCGTAGATCGTGGGCGTCGATGATCCGTAAACCATGTTCGCGCTGCCCTGCAGCACGCCGCCCGCGCCGGCGCTCGTCCCGGCCGGGGCCCAGAACGCGACGACGTTCTGTCCGCTCTTCTTCACCGCTCGCGCGGCGGTGAGCAGGTCGTCCCAGGTCTTTGGTGCCCACGGCACGGAGATCCCCGCCTTCGTCAGCATCGAGGTGTTGTAGTAGATGGCGGAGTCGTTCTCACCGGTGTTCACGGCGTACACCTTGCCGTTGATGCGGCTCTCGTCCTGGATTACCTTCGGAAATGCCTTCCAGAACGGCGCCTTGGTCGAGTCGTTGACGAATGAGTCGAGCGGAAGGAGGTAGTCAGAGCCTACCCACTGCCCGACATAGCCCGTCGGCAGCATGAACACGTCAGGCGTCGTCTTGGGGTCCTTGTATTCCAGGGCGACCTTGTTCACCAGGTCGACGTCGGTGCCGTTAAAGCCCTGCAGGTTCAACTTCGCCTTCGGATAAGCCGCCTCGAACTCCTTCTTGACCTTGTCCCACCAGATCACGGACGTGTCGTCCGAGTCAAACACGTATGTGGTCGAGTAGGCGACGGTGATCGTGCCCGTCATGTCGTCGGTCAGGTCCGTGGAGCTGGTGGTCGTGCCGCCGCCACACGCGGCGAGCAGCGTCGCGAGCAGCGTCAGCGCCGCCGACCAGACTCCGAGCCGTCTGCCTGGGTTCCTCAATGGACTACCTCCTCAAGAAATTTCTTCTGACCTGGTTGTCGCACCGCGTGCTTCTGGTTCACCCTGGCGTTCCGATCGCCCTCGGGCCGAGTCATTGGTCCGCGCCTCCCCCACGGACCTCAGCGTGTCGACCCCCGCGGCCTGAGGCCGCTGCAGGATGGTCATCCCGCTCTGGGCGTCGAAGAGATGGAGTCGCGCAGGATTCAGTGCAAGCTCGACACGCTCTTGCGTCCTAACGCCCGACCTCGGCGGGAAGCGAGATGTGACCGTCTCGCCTGCGCACAGCGCGGTCACGTAAGCCTCGTGGCCCATCGGCTCGACGACGTCCACGGTGGCGGCGAGCGTCAGCGTGCAGTCGGGACCGGCGGCCGGCCGCCACATCAAGTCTTCCGGGCGGATGCCAACCGTCACCTCGCTGTCGTCAGCGCCGGCCGTCAGGCGGGCGCCGGTGCTGAGCGGCGTCGTGATGCCGAGGAACGTCACCGACGACCTGCCGTTCGCTGACGTCAGCTTTCCGGGCACGAAGTTCATCCGCGGCGAGCCGATGAAGCCCGCGACGAACAGGTTGGCTGGGTTGTCATAGAGCGTCTCCGGAGCGTCCACCTGCTGCAGGCGGCCCGCGTTCATCACGGCGATTCGGTCGCCCATGGTCATCGCTTCCACCTGGTCGTGAGTGACATAGACAGTCGTGACGCGGAAGCGCTGGTGGAGCCGGCTGAGCTCGGCTCGCATCTGCACGCGCAGCCCGGCGTCGAGGTTGGACAGAGGCTCGTCCATGAGGAAGACCTGCGGCTGCCGGATGAGTGCGCGGCCCAGCGCGACGCGCTGCCGCTGACCGCCGGAGAGCTCCGAGGGCCGGCGCTTCAAGAGGTGTCCCAGGCCGAGCACCTCGGCTGTCTCCCTCACGCGCCGGCCGACGTGATCGTTCGCCGCACCCCGTGCACGCATGCCGAACGCGAGGTTGTCGTAGACGTTCATGTGCGGGTAGAGGGCGTAGCTCTGGAACACCATTGCCACGTCGCGAAAACGTGGCGAGACGTTGTTCACAAGCTTGCCGCCGATCAGGATGCGGCCGTAGGAAGGCCGCTCGAGTCCCGCCAGCATGCGCAGCGTCGTCGTCTTGCCGCAGCCCGACGGGCCGACCAGGACGAGAAACTCGCCCGCGTTCACCGTGAGGTTCAGGTCTTCTACGGCGTTTTCGGTGCCGAAGATCTTGTGGACCCCTTCGAACCGGACTTCGCTCAGCATCTACTTGACCGCCCCGCCGAAGTTGAAAGCTCCGCTGAAGTAGCGCGACATGAAGAGGTAGAGCACGATCACGGGGATCGAGAAGAGCAGCGAGAAAACGGCCAGTTCGCCGAACTTGAACAGGCCGTGCGACCCCATGAAGTTGTAGATCTCTACCGGCCCCGGCTGGTTGTCGGGGCTGTAGGTCAGGACGAAGGGGATGATGAACGCTCCCCAGGCATTGATGAAGGTGTAGATCGCGGTCACCGCGATTCCGGGCACGGTCAGCGGCAGGACCACCTGGCGGAGGATGCGGAAGGTGCTCGCCCCATCGATGGCGGCCGCGTGCTCCAGCTCGACCGGCACGGCATCGATGAAGTTCTTCATCAGCCAGACGGCGAATGGAAGCGAGCTGGCGGCGAGGAACAGCGCCGTCGTGTACAGCGAGTCCAGCCAGCCCAGGTATACGTACATCTGATACACGGGAACGACCAGCATCGAGACCGGAAGGCCGGATGCGAAGAGGATCACGAGCATGAACGACCGCTTGAACGGGATGTGCATCCGCGACAGCGGGTAGGCGGACAGCAGCGCGAGCACCGTGGTGAGGACCGTGGTCGTGCCGGCCAGGATCAAGCTGCTGCGGAACGAGCTGATCGCGTCGGCACGGCCGAGCACATCGGCGAAGTTCGCGAACGTCGGCGATGGGATCTTGATCGCCCAGTCGGGGTTCGAATCGATCGAGGCGAAGAGCATCCACAGCATCGGGAGGAGAAAGAAACAGCCAAGAAGGATGAGGATCACATTGGTGGCCAGCGCGCCGGCCGAGACCTTGCGATAAGGCACCACGATGAGCTGGTCGCCGGTCAGCGGACGCGCCTGCACCGCGCTCACACCTGGCTCCTCGACGCGCGGACGAACAACAGCGAGAAAATGGCGCCAATCAGCACCAGCACCAGCGAGATCGCCGTGCCGTAACCGAGCTGGTGGAAGACGAACGCCTCCTGGTAGACGTAGATCGGGAGCGTCGTCGTCTCGATCCCCGGACCGCCCTGGGTCATCGCGTAAATCAGAGTGAACTCGGAGAGATTGAGGATCGTGACAAGGAGCAGGTTGGTGACGATCGTCGGCCGCAGCAGTGGGAGGATGACCAGCCTGTATCGCCTCCACACCGAAGCGCCCTCGACCTCGGCCGCTTCGAGCACCTCGGAGGGAAGGTTGCGTAACCCCGCCGAGAAAACGAGCATCGAAAAGGCGACGTTGCGCCACAGGTTGGCGACCGAAACGATGAGCATCGGCACCAGGACCAGGTAGTTCGAGCTGGTGTGCCCGAGCAGGATCGACAGCGTGCCACCCGCCTGCGAGAACGCATACCAGATCAGGGCGACGGTGATCTCGGGCAGGACCCAGGCGACGATGACGACCGAGCCGACGACAACCCTGATCGGCACCACCGCGTTGCGCAGCAGGATCGCGAGCAGCATGCCGAGGACGGACTGGCCGACGATCGCCGAACCGACGACGAAGAGGATGGTCAGCCAGGAGGATTTGACGAAGACGTAGTCGCCGAGCATCCGCGTGACGTTCTCCAGGCCGGTGAACGAGTAGTCGCGCGAGCGCGAGCCGACAAGGGCCAGGTTGGTGAAGCCGATGTAAAAGGCGTACAGCACCGGTCCCAGGAACAGCCCCCCGAGCAGTGCGAGGCCGGGCGCGAGCATGAGCAGGCTCGACCACTGAAACCTTTCCCGGTCTAGCCTCGGTCCAAGCGTGCCCGCGACAGCCATGCTGAAATCCTCCGCTGCCCTACGCCCCGGTTTGGAGCGTTCCATTGGAACGTTCCGTAATTCTCTCGGCGACCGGGCGAAGCGTCAAGTCCCCCCTCCCCGGGAGCCGTCTCAGGCCAGGTCCGCCTGGAGCGGCGCGGTGGAGCGGCGGGTCACGAGGCTCACGTCGACCAGCGTGGTGCGCGGGGGTCCTTTGACCTTGCGCTCGATGCGGTCCGCCACGTCCGCGATGCCGAGGCGCGCGAGCTCGTCACGCGGCTGAGCCACCGTCGTCAGGGCGATCCTGGCCAGTCCCGCCATCGGCACATCGTCGAAGCCGACGATCGAGACGTCCTCCGGGACGCGGATGCCGACGCGGTCCGCGAACTCCTGCAAAGCGATCGCCGCGACGTCGTTGGAGGCGAAAACCGCCGTGACGCGGCCGCGGCCGGCGAACACCTCGAGGAGCGTTCGCTCGCTCCCGTCGATCCGCGCCTGGTCCGATGGAGGCGACCAGCTGATCCGCATCGGCGCGCCCGCCCCTGCGCCCTTCATGGCCTGGCGGTAACCCTCCCAGCGCGCGCGATCCGACTCGTCCTCCAGCTCGGGAATCGACAGGTATGCGACGCGGCGGTGGCCCGAGTCGATCAGGTGCATGGTGCCAATCCGTCCGCCACGCTCATCGTCGACCGACACCACGTCGCCCCACTCCGCGCCGCAGCTGACGAAAACCACGGGGACCTGGTGATGCAGCACCTCCTGCATCGTCCGCGGGTCGCCCGAGAACGCAAGGAAGACAATCCCCGCGACGCGGTGTTGGAGCAGCGTCTCGACTCCCGCGAGCTCGCTCTCGCTGTCCCCCTCGGTGTTGCAGAACATCGCGGTATAGCCGCGAGCGGCGGCGTGTCGCTCGACCGACTTCGCCATCTCGGCAAAAAACGGGTTGGCGAGGTCGCCGACGACCACGCCGAGAATGCTCGTGCGGCGCTGGACGAGCTGGCGAGCGAGGACGTTGGGCCGGTAGCCGAGCTCATCGATCGCCGTTCGCACGCGGCGGCGCGTCGACTCCGAGACGCCCGGCAGGCCGCGCACAACGTTGGAAACCGTCGACTTGGAAACTCCCGCTTGCGATGCGACGTCCAGGATCGTCGGGTGGCGCCGCTCCGCGGACGTTGAATCGATCATGACGTCATGGCCGGGTCCATGAGCACCTTCATGGTCCCGTCTCGCTGCGACAGCTCGACCGCTTCCGTCGCTCGCTCGAGCGGCATCCGGTGCGTGATCATCTCGGTCAGCGGCAGGCGGTCGAGGTTGCGAGCCATCAGAGTCATCGCAGGCAGGTAGGACGTCGCCGTCTCGCCCCCCACTCCGATCACGCTCACGTTCTTGGTGCAGATGTCCGCGTTCGGGTTGATGGCCACCGGGCCCATGTCGACGAACGTGCCGGCCTCGACGACGGTCCCGCCGTAGCGGACCAGGTGCAGACACTCGGGAAACGACTGCGCGACGCCGGTGCAATCGATGACGATATCCGCGCCGGTGTGCGTGTGCTCGCGCACGAGGTCGATGCGGTCCTTTTCGGTGGTCTTCGACGCGTTGATCGTCAGCGTGGCTCCAAAGCGCCGCGCGAGGTCGAGCCGCGACTCGAGCCGGTCGATCGCGATCAGCTTGCCGGAGCCGAGCAGACGCGCCTTGACCAGGTGGCAGAAACCAAGCGGTCCGACGCCGACGACCGCCACCGATTCGCCGAACGCGCTGCCTCCCCACCCCGCGTTGAGCATCCGCGCGCGGTCGAACCCATGCGTGACGGCCATCACCTCGGTGAGCGCCGCGACCTCGTCCGGCAGTCCATCGGGGACGCGGAACAGCGGCGTGCCGGGCAGCAGGTACATGAATTCCGACCACCCGCCAAAGAGGTGCGGCGCGATCCCGGCGTGGAGGCTGTTGCCGTAGTCCTGGAGGTTCTCGCAGAAGTAGTAGGGGTAGTCGTTGAGGCAGAAGATGCAGTGTCCGCACGGCACGTTGGCGGCGGGCACGATGCGGTCGCCGCGCCTCAGCGGCCGGCCCTCGCTGTCTGGGATGGAATCGGCCCCGCCGATCGCCTCGATCACGCCGACGTTCTCGTGGCCGCAGATGAGCGGGTAGATGATGTCGCGTTCGTGGTCGGTTCCCGCGTACTGCTTCGACTCGCCGCGGAATGTGTGTTTGTCGGTGCCGCAGATGCCGGAGTAGGTGACCTTCATCAGGACGGCGCCACGCTCGGGATCGGGCAGCGGGAAACGCCTGACTTCGAGGTGCCCCGGGGCTGTCATAACAGCCGCGCGAACCGTCCCCCTCACAAGTTTGGAACGTTACAGCTTTTCTGAGCTTCCTGGCCTAGTCGAGCTGCCAGCGATGGTCGGGGTCGGTCGTGACCAGCCAGCGCCGCTTCGGCCCGGCCATCACGTTCAGGTAGTAGAGGTCGTAGCCGGGTCCCGCGGCGACCGGGTGGTAGCCACGAGGCACGAGGACCACGTCGCCGTCATGCACCTGGATCGCCTCGTCGAGCGAGCGGTCGTGCGTGTAGACGAGCTGGACCGCGAATCCGTCGGGCCGGGCCGTGCGGTGGTAGTAGGTCTCTTCAAGGTACGTCTCCCGCGGCGGGTCGTCGGTGTCGTGCTTGTGCGGCGGATAGCTCGACCAGTTCCCGGCGGGCGTGAGGACCTCGGTCACCAGCAGCGACTCCGCGGGCCGGTCCTCCATGAGGATGTTGTGGATCGTGCGCTCGGTGCGTCCAGAGCCGCGCGTGAACGGCCGGATGTCCGACGCCTTGATCATCACCGCGTCGGCGCCGCGCCTGGCCGGCGCCCAGCACAGCGCAACCTCGCAGGAATCGCTGGAGGCTGTGATCTCGAGCTCCTGTCCGGGCGGCGCGTAGACCGAGTCGGGCGTGCCGTCGAAGACGCTGTTCCGGGAGCCGACCGAACTCCACGCATGCGAGCCGGCCGCAATGTCCGCCTGCCCCGACAGCATCACGGCGCACACCTCTCGGGAACCGGTCGATGGCCTGATGAAATCACCGCGCCGCAGCTCGTGAACCTCGAAACCCACGTAAGACCAGCCCGCCGATTCCGGCGTGACGATCGTGGGCTGCGCGGATCGCCGCACCACGAGCCCGCTCACAGGTGCCACCGCCGGCGCGCCTGCTCGCGCTGATGCTCTTCGCGCGCCTTCTTCACGTCCGCCGACTCGGAGACTTCAGCCACCGGCACGTCCCACCAGCTGTCGTATGACGGCACACCTTCGTACCGATCGACCGGCACGTGGATCACGACTGTCCGGTCGATCTTTTTCGCCGCCACCAGCGCGTCGCGCAGCTCCTCCACGCTGCGTGTCCGGAACACGTGCGCACCCAGTCCCTCGGCGTTTAGCGCGAGATCGACTGGCAGACGCTCGCCGTCACCGTGAACGGCATCGTCGCCCAGCGATCCGTTCTCGCGATAGCGATAGCGGGTGCCGAATCCGGCCGTTCCCTTCGAGCGCGACAGCCCGCCGATCGAAGCGAAACCATCGTTGTCCACCAGCACGACCGTCAACTTGGCGCGCTCCTGGATGGAGGTCACTATCTCCTGCGACATCATCAGGTACGAGCCGTCGCCGACCATGACGTACACCTCTCGCGACGGATCGGCGAGCTTCACGCCAAGGCCCCCCGCGATCTCGTAGCCCATCGTCGAGTATCCGTACTCGACGTGGTAGCCCTTGACGTCACGGGTCCGCCACAGCTTGTGCAGGTCGCCCGGCATCGACCCGGCGGCGCACACGACGACGTCGCGCGGCGCCGAGAGATCGTTCACCGCACCGAGGACCTCCGACTGGGCAGGCAGAGGCGCGTGGCCTACGTTGTAGAGCCTGGAGACCTCGGCGTCCCATTCGGCTCGCAGCTGCTCGTATTCGCGCCGGTACTCATCGGCCACAGACCAGCCCTGGAGCCTTTGGTCGAGCGACTCGAGGGTCGCGCGGGCGTCGCCGGTCAGCGGAATCCCGCCCAGCTTGTGGCTGTCGAGCTCCGCGACATTGATGTTGACGAAACGCACGTCAGGGTTTTGAAACGCCGTGCGCGAAGCGGTGGTGAAATCGGTGTAGCGCGTGCCGATCCCGATGATGAGATCGGCTTTCGCCGCGACGCGGTTCGCCGCCCGGGCTCCTGTCGCGCCGATGCCGCCCATCGCGCCTGCGTGATCGAACGGCAGCGAGCCCTTGCCCGCCTGCGTCTCCGCGACGGGAATGCCGCTGCGCGCCACGAAGCGACGCAGGACTTCGCTTGCCTCTGAGTAGACGACGCCTCCGCCGGCGACGATCAGCGGACGCACCGCGCTGCGGATGAGGGACACCGCGCGATCGAGCGCCGGGTCATCAGGCAGCTGCCGTCCGATGTGCCAGACACGACTCGCCAAGAATTCGGCTGGATAGTCGAACGCTTCCGCCTGCACGTCCTGAGGCAATGCCAGCGTGACCGCGCCGGTGTCCGCCTGGCTGGTCAGGACCCGCATCGCCGCCAGGGCCGCGGGGATCAGCTGCTCCGCCCGCTCGATCCGATCGAAATACCTCGAGACGGGAATGAAGGCGTCATTCACGCTGACGTCGCCCCGCGACGAGCTCTCCAGCTGCTGCAGCACCGGGTCGGGCCGGCGTGAGGCGAATACGTCACCCGGCAGGAGGAGCACTGGAATCCGGTTGACCGTGGCGGCGGCGGCGCCCGTGACCATGTTGGTCGCGCCCGGACCGATTGACGTGGTGCAGGCCATGGTCGCGAGGCGGTTGCGCATCTTCGCGAACCCAGCCGCGGTGTGCACCATCGCCTGCTCGTTGCGCGACTGGTAGTACGTGAGCAGCTGGGGATCCTGCGCCAGCGCCTGGCCGACGCCGGTGACGTTGCCGTGTCCAAAGATGCCGAAACAGCCTTCGATGAACTTGTGGTCGACGCCGTCGCGCTCGGTTCTCTGGGCGGACAGGAACCTGACCAGCGCTTGCGCCATGGTCAGCCGGACCGTCTTCATTTCTTGCCTAGCTTGGGTCGGGAAGCATCACGTCGCGCACCAGGCCGTCGAGATCGGTGCAGGCGGCGATGAACTGGCGCAGCGTACGCACCGTCGGCGCGAATGAGTCGAACTCGTCGATCGTCAGGCCTTCCTCCGAGTAAGCACGGCGAAAGTCCGGGAAGTGGCCGAGGAGCTGATCGACGATCTTCGCTTCGACCGGCTCGTCGATCCGCGAGCGCACCTCGATGTCGCTTGCGTTGAAGCGCTTCTGCCACGCCGACGGCGGCGAGATGACCGCGTCGGCGCCGATGAGCTCGCTCCAGTGCATGTGGTTGCGGAACGCCGCCGACAGCAGCCGCAGCCTGTAGCCGCGCTCACGGAAGATGCCGTACGTCTTCTTGAAGACAGCCACCCCGGCCCACTCGGTCACGCCAGGATCGACCGATATGTCGCGCTTGTCGAGCAGGACCTTCATCCAGTCGTCGAGGCGGCCGACCATGATCGTGCATACCGTCCCCATCGACTTGACTTCCTTGCCTTCGCTTTCGCGGCGGCGCAGACCGCGCTCGACCGCTTCCGCGACGGCGATGCACTGGGGCAGGGTGAAGCAGACCGTCGCGTTGATGCTGATCCCGCGATGGGTCGCATCTTCGATGGCCGCGATGCCGGCTTTGGTGGCCGGGATCTTCACGATCATGTTTGGCGCGAGCTTGTCGAACGCCACGGCCTGCTCGACGATGGCGCCCGCATTCCGATAGAGCCTTGGATCGGTCTGGACCGAGAGGCGCCCATTGCGCCCGCGATGCTCCGCGAATGCAGGTTCGAGCAGCTTCGCAGCTCTTACCGACAGCTCTTCGATGAGCTCCCAGCCGATCTGATCCTCGGTCGCGCCCGGTTGCCCACGGAGCAGATCCTGGATGCGAGGCTTCCAGATGCCGATCTCCTTCTTGAGGATGCCAAGAGCGATCACCGGGTTGCACGTGGCGCCGACAGCTCCGTTTTCGATTGCGTAGCGGAGCTCATCGATGTCCGCCGAGTCGTTCCACAAGCACGTGGGCGTGGTCTGCGTCATCTGGTGCAGCGGGCTCTTGTACGTGACTGCGCCGGTCAACCTGGTCCTCACATTACCCCCAACGATGGGCCTCTTCACCATCTCGTGACGACAACCTTCTTGCGAGTGTAGAAGTCGATCCCGTCCGTGCCATGCACGTGCAGGTCGCCGTAAAAGGAACCCTTCCAGCCGCTGAACGGAAAGAACGCGAACGGCTGGGCGATTGGCACATTGATGCCGGTCATACCCGCTTCCACCCTCTCCCGGAACTCGCGTGCCGAGCGGCCCGACTGCGTGAAGATCGTCGCCATGTTGCCCAGGGCCATCTCGTTGGCCTGACCGATCGCGTCCGCGAGGGTGGCCGCCCGAGCGAACGAAAGCACCGGGCCAAAGATCTCTTCATGGCCGACGCTCATCCCGGCTGTGACGCGATCGAGGATGGTCGGCCCGAGGAAGAATCCCGGCCGCGACATCTCGTGCCGCCCGTCGACGATCAGCTCCGCGCCCTCCGCGATTCCCTTGTCGACATACCCGGCGACCTTGTCGCGATGCTCGGCCCGGATGAGGGGGCCGACCTGCACCGACGGATCGTCTCCGGGCCCGACGATAAGCTTGGTCGCCGCGTCTCTCAGCGGATCGAGGAGAGTGTCCGCCGCGCGGCCGACCGCGACCGCCACCGAACCGGCCAGGCATCGCTCGCCGGCATTGCCGAAAGCGGAGTTGAGGATCGCGGGCACGGCCAGAGCCGGGTCGGCGTCGGGCATGACCACGATGTGGTTCTTGGCGCCGCCCAGAGCCTGAACTCGCTTGCCGTGCGCCGCAGCGGTTTCATAAACGTGTTTCGCGACCGGCGCCGAACCCACGAACGAGATCGCGGCCACCTTCGGATGCCGGAGCAGGGCATCCACCGCCTCGCGCGCTCCGTGGACCACGTTCAGGACCCCTTCGGGGAAGCCGGCCTCGAGAAACAGCTCGGCCAGGCGCTGACCGCCGAGCGGGGTGCGCTCGGACGGCTTGAGGACGAAGGTGTTCCCCGCCACCACCGACAGCGGAAACATCCACAGCGGGATCATCACCGGGAAGTTGAAAGGCGGGATTCCGGCGCAGACACCAAGCGGGTAGCGGTAGAGGTCCTGGTCGACGCCGGCGGAGACGTCGCGCAGGGTTCGTCCCTGGAGCAGCGTTGGCGCGCCGCACGCGAAGTCGACCACCTCGATGCCGCGCCGCACCTCGCCGCGCGACTCTTCCAGCGTCTTGCCGTGGTGCCGGGTGATGATCGACGCGAGCTCCTCGAAGTGCTCTTCGAGGAGGGCCTTGTAGCGAAACATCAGTCGCACCCGCTCCATCACGGCGGTCTTCGACCATTCGGCGTAAGCCCTGGCTGCGGCCGAGACCGCCGCGTCCACGTCTCGGTCGCCGGACAGAGGCACCTGCTCGATGACCTCGCCGGTCGCCGGGTTGAAGACGGGTAGCGACGCGACGCCTTCCGCGGGCGGTCGCCAGTCCTTACCGATGAGGTTGCGAATCATCGACGGCCCTCCAAATCTTGGACCAACGCTTCAGCCGGGTGCGCAGTCGAAACATCCCGCACCGACACTGTAAGCGCGGCCACGACCGCCGCCATGACCGCCGCGATCGCGAACGCGTAGAAGGCGGTGCGAATCCCCGCCACGGACCACACCAGCCCACCGATGATCGGACCGACAGTCACGCCGATGTTTTCGAACTCACCAAACAGGCCCATGTAGAAGGCGTGACGGCGGCGCGGCATCGACTCCGCGATCCAGGCCGTCGCGGCCGGCCAGATCAGCGAAGCTCCGACAGCACGGATGGCCGCCCCCGCGATGACGATCACGAGGTTGCCCGCCAGCGCGTACGTGACATACCCGGCCGCCGTGAGAACGCCGCCCGCGATCATCGCGGGCTTGCGCCCCCAGCGGTCAGCCGCGTTTCCACCCGGGACCAGCAGCAAGCCGGCGATCAGGCCGACGGCGAGCATCGCCGAGCCGGCGGCGGAAGCTGACATGTGCAGCTGGTTCGTGACCAACAAGGGGAGAAGGGCAAGCTCGCCGCCCAGGCCGATCTGGATCAGCAGGACAAGCGTCGCGGTGACGGCCAGCACGCGGATGACCGTGCTGCGGCCACCCGAGCGGTTGTGCCCCGCCTTGTCGTCGAAGTCGATTCGGCTGTGATGATCGGCGAGCGTGTAACCCCGAAACACCGCGGCCACCAAGATCGCCGAGATGAGAGGCAGCACGGCGCCGGCGAGCATCACGTCGTGGATCGGCAGGCGGTCGATGAGAGCGCCGCCCGCGCCCGCACCGACGGCCTCCGCAATCACCCACTGCGAGGCGAGCAGCGCAAGACCCGTAGCGCGGAGCCGTGAATGCAGCGCGGTACCCAGGTACGAGCGTGCGATCGGCCCAACCGCGACCATCATCCCGGACGCGAGCAGGTAGCTGACCGCGATGAGCGCGACGGAGTCGACGCGGGACAGCAGGACGATGAACGCCGCGTACAGAACCTGTGACGCGATGAGCGGTGCGCGGTATCCGACCCGGTCGGCCACCACTCCCCAAAGCCACTCAAACGCGAACATGCCGAACCCGAACATGGACAGCGTCAGGCCCGTCGCCTCAGGGCTCGCGCGGAGCTGCACCAGCTCCAGCGGAAGGCAGATCTGCAGCAGCCCTGTCGCGAGAGTCGAGAAGGCGAGAGCGCCGATCATCGCTCCGCTCCGGCTCTTGATCAGTGGTTCGGTAATCAACGAACGATATGCGGTGGCGCGACAATGGCGCGGATCGATGGGTGGCGTTGAACGCCCGCGCTTGGGCGTCGTGACCGAAGCATTCGCGAATCGCCCGCTCGTCGATGTCATGGACTGGATCGTTGCGAACGCGCCCACCGTCGCCGCGCTCGAGGTCGGCGCGGGCGGCTACGCGCCGACGGGGCACTGCGATCTGCCTCGCCTGCTGCGCGACGCGTCGGCCCGCAAGCGCTGGCTGAGCGAGATCACCGCGCGTGGCCTGAGCGTCGCCGCGCTCAACGTCTGGGGCAACCCGCTCCATCCCGACGAAGCCATCGCCACACAGCACGACGCGGACCTACGCGACGCGGTGCGTCTTGCCGCATTGATCGGCGTCGACCGCGTGGTCGCGCTGGCCGGCTGTCCGGCGGGGGCGGCGGGCGACCGCACGCCGCACTTCGCCGGCGGCGGATGGCTTCCCTATCTCGAGTCGATACACGAGGCGCAGTGGAAAGATGCGGTGGCGCCCTACTGGTCGGGCGTCGCCGAGTTTGCAGCACGCGAGCATCCGCGGCTCCTGGTCTGTCTCGAGCTGCATCCCGGGACGGTCGTGTACAACGTCGAGACCTTCGACCGGATCGCAGCGCTGGGCGACTCGATCGCGGCCAACATCGACCCGAGCCATTTCTTCTGGATGGGCATGGACCCGATGGCCGTCGTCAAGGCGGTCGGCGTGCGTGCCGGCCACTGCCACGGCAAGGATGTCGTGTTCGCGAAACACAGCCTTGCGCTCAACGGGTTGCTCGACCGCCGCTGGCCGCGGCCCCCGGAGGAGATGCCCTGGAACTTTGGAGTGGTCGGACGCGGGCATGACCCGGCCTGGTGGCGCTCGTTCGCCGCCGCCCTGACGCGTTCGACCCGCGTTCACACCATCGCGGTCGAGCACGAAGACCCGTTTGTGCCCCCGGAGGAAGGCATCCCGGAAGCGGCCAAGGTCCTGGCGGCGCCGCCGTGAGGCCCGGGTGTTGACACCGCAAACCCTTTCGTATAGGGTCGGTGGAACGTTCCAACATATTCAAATGAGGTCGGGGCGAGATGGCGGACCGGCTTAGGGTAGGGGTGATCGGGTGCGGCTTGATCGCCCAGGTGATGCACCTCAACTACCTCCGCGAGCTCTCCGACCGATTCGAGGTCGCGGCGGTCTGCGACCTGTCGGCGGAGGTCCGGGCGGCCTGCGCCCGCGAGTACGGGGTCACGGAGCAGTACGAATCCTGGCAGGAGCTCGTGACGCGGCCGCTGGACGCCGTGCTCGTCCTCACGTCCGGCAGCCATGCCCCGATCGCTGTCGCGGCCGCCGAGGCGGGCCTTCACGTCCTGGTCGAGAAGCCGATGTGTTTTTCCGTCGCGGAGGGCCAGGAGATGGTCGCCGCCGCCGACAGGGCGGGCAAGGTGCTGATGGTCGGGTACAACAAGCGCTACGACCCGGCTTACCGGCGCCTCATCGAGGAGTCGCGCAAATTGGCCGACCTGCGGCTGCTCCGCATCACAACACTCGAGTCGCCGATCCCGCCATACGTGCAGCACTACAACCTTCGCCGCGGCGGACCATTGCCCAAGGCGCTCGTGCAGACGCTGAAGGACGACGACGACGCCCGCATCGACGCAGCGCTCCCCGACGCCGACTCGCTGTCGCGATGGGCGTATCGAAATGTGCTGCTCGACAGCCTGGTGCATGAGCTGAACGCCATGCGCGGCGTGGTTGGTGAACCGGAGAGCCTTCTTTTCGCGGACCTCCGCGAGAACGGCGTCACCGCGGTCTTCAAGTACGGCTCGGCGCAGTGCGTGTTGACCTGGGTCGATCTGCCTGTGATCGCGCGCTACCAGATGGAGTTTGCCTTTTACTCGCCGGAGCGCCGGGTGACTCTGTCGTTTCCCTCCCCATTCCTCCGCAGCATGCCCACGACGCTGATCACGGAGGAGGGCGAGGCCGACTCACCCCACGCATCGCGCACGGAAGAGGTGACCTCGTATCGCGAGAGCTTCAAGGAGGAGCTCATGCACTTTCATGAGTGCGTGACGACCGGCCGGCAGCCGATCACATCAGGCAAGGACTCCCTGCACGACATTGCGCTGTGCGAATCGCTGGTCGCGGTGCACCGCAGCCGGGCGCCGCGCGACCATCCGTCCGAACCCGCGATGGCGGCGGCGCCCACTAAGCGCTCGTGACGGACATGCGCGATGTGGTGGTAATCGCCAACGCCCCAGTCAGCTATGGCGCATTCGAGCTGACCGTCGGGATCATGCCCGACGTCCCGGACGGCGCCACCGTGCTCGACCAGGTGGCGGACGCTGGATACGCCGGAGTGGACCTCGGCCCGCTCGGCTACTTCGGTTATGGAGAGGAGCTCGCCTCGAGCCTGCGACGCCGAAGCCTTTCGCTGTCAGGCGGATTTTTCGAGCTCCCGTTCAGCGAGCTCGACAAGATGCCGGTCGCGCTGCGCGAGCTGGGTTCGCTGCTCGATGTCTTCGACGCCGCCGGGAGCAAGAATGGGCTGAAGCCGAAGCCGACCCTGGCCGACATCGGGAGCGAGCTGCGAAGGTCGCGACCTGGCCAGGCAGCGAAGGACCGCTCCCTTGGCTTCGATGACGAAACGTGGAAGAAGTTCGCCGAGGGCGTCGAGATGGCTGCCTCGCTGTGTCGCGAGCGCGGGTATGAGCCGACGTTCCACCACGAGACGGGGACCCGCGTCGAAGCGCCCTGGGAGATCGAGAAGGTGCTCGAGCTGACGTCGATCGGCGTCTGCCTCGACACCGGGCACCTTCTGCTCGGGGGCGGCGACCCATTGCGGGCGATGCGCGAGTGGCAGGCGCGAATCAACCACCTTCATCTCAAAGACGCGCGACGCGCAGTCGTCGAAGCGATCGTGCGCGAAGCCGCGCCGGTCGACGAGATCTGGCGGAGGCGAGCATTCTGCCGCCTCGGAGAAGGCGACCTGGACGTCGATGGCATGCTGGACGAGATCCGCGGGTCATATTCGGGCTGGATCGTCGTCGAGCAGGACGTCCTGCCAGACGCCGACGGCACGGCCGCCGCGGATCAGCGGGCGAACCGCGCGTACCTGGCCGCGCGGGGGTTCTAAGCCGTGGCGCAGCTCAAGTTGGGCCTGGCCGGGGCAGGGCGCATGGGGCGCAACCACCTCCGCGCACTCGCGGCCTCGACGCACGTCAAGGTGACCGCCATCGCGGAGCCGGTCGAGAGCACGCGGCGATCGCTGCAGTCCAGCGACATCCACATGTACGCAGACCTGGATCAGATGCTGGATTCGGCCGCGATCGACGCCGTGCTGGTCTGTGTGCCGAGCGACAAACACCTCGCGACCGTCAAGCGGCTTGTCAGCGCCGGGATGCCGACGCTGTGCGAAAAACCGGTCGGGGTCACCGCGTCCGACGCCGAGCAAGCCTCCGCGCTGGTGGCCGCCGCCGGGCTGCCATTCCAGGTTGGATTCTGGAGGCGGTTCGTGCCGATGCTGCAAGACCTGCGCGACCGCATCGCGCACGGAAAGCTCGGCGACATCTACGCGGTGGCGAACTTCCAGTGGGACGGGGAGCCGCCCAGCTCGAATTTCCGCGCCCACAGCGGCGGCATCTTCGTCGACATGGGGGTGCACGAGTTCGATCAGACGCGGTGGCTCGTCGGGCAGGAGTTCGGCCCGATCACGTCGCTTGCGTCCGGTGTGGCCGAGGAGCCCTGGCCGGGCGACCCCGAAAGCGCGCATGCAATGGCAGAGCTGTCGGGCGGAACGACTGCGTTCGTCTCGCTGGGCCGGCGCTTTCCTCTCGGTGACGTGTGCAAGGTCGAGGTTTTCGGGACCAGGGGCGCAGAGGAATGCAAGTTTCTGTGGCCGCCCACCGCGGACGACACATTCTTCGGTGCGCTGCGCCTCCAGGCGGAGAGCTTCGCGCGGCACGTGCATGGAGCACCTCTCGAAGGGGCGAGCGCGAGCGACGCGGCGGCGGCTCTCGAGGCGGCCCAGCGCGCGGCCGCCCAGGTGATGTCCCCGACGTGAGCGGACCTCAGATCGGGATCGGCATCGTCGGGTACGGAATGATGGGCAAGGCCCATGCCTACGGATACGCCGTCGCGCCCCTGATGAGGAAGCTTCCCTACCGCCCTCAGGTCCGCGTGATCAGCGGCCGCGACGCAACCAGGGTTGCGGCCGCCGCCGCCGCATACGGCATCCAATCCTGGGTCGCAGACTGGGGCGAGCTCGTCCGGCGGCCGGACGTGGACGTCGTCGACATATGTACGCCGCCGGGCACGCACGCCGAGATTGCCACCGCGGCGGCCGCCGCGGGCAAGGCCGTGATCTGCGAGAAGCCCCTCGCAGTCTCGTACGCCCAGGCCGCCTCGGTCCGCGACGCGGTGGAGCGCGCGCACGTTCTGAACGCTGTGGGCTTCAACTATCGCCGGCTGCCTGCGGTGTCGCTGATGAAGCGGATGATCGACGAGGGCGCCGTCGGAAAAGTCAGGCTCGTCCGCGGGAGCTGGCTGTCCGACGAGTTCGTCGATCCGACGATCCCATTCGACTGGCGCTTCGACCGGTCGATGGGCGGCAGCACGATCGCCGACCTGGGGAGCCACCTGATCGACATGGCGACCTGGATGGCGGGACCGGTCGACGAGGTCAGCGGCCAATCCGAAACATTCGTCCGGGAGCGGTCGCGGCGCGAGGTCACGGTGGACGAGGCCTCATCGGCATTGGTCCGTTTCGCGTCGGGGGCTCGCGGCGTTTTTGAGATGGCGCGCACAGCCGTACGGCGGCCGTGCGATCTGACGCTCGAGGTCAACGGCGACCGGGGCACGCTGGTTTTCGAATACGCCCGGCTGAATGAGCTCCTCTACGGAGATGGACAAGACCGTGCCGACCTCTATGGCATGCGGCGCATCCGAGCCGAACATTCGAGCCACCCCTACGCCAAGGACTGGTGGCCGATCGGCCAGGGCGTCGGGTACGGGTCGAGCTTCGTGAACCATCTCGGCGACCTGCTCGAGCGATGGCCGGAAGGGCCGTGGGATCCCGGCTTTGCGCAGGGAGCCGCCGTGCAGGCGGTGTGCGAGGCGATCGAGCGTTCGGCGGCCGAACGGCGGTGGGTACAGGTCGCTGAAGTCACCGCGGCGGCATCGCCGGTCCGGCCGTAGCCCCGGCTTCGCCGCCGCCTCCCCATAAATGGGGAGGAGTTAAATCGTTCTTGACGGAGAACGGGGGTTGGCCTATGGTTCTGGAACGCTCCAAAACGTGGGGTCTTCGGTGTAATTGTTGTCGCTCGTTCAGGGGAGGGAAGCATGGCGAGCTCCAGCGCATCCGTGGGAGGCAAGGCTGTGGCCGGCCAGGGCCTCTTCACCCGTCAGTCGTCCGGGCTTGTCCGGGAGCTGGGCATCCCGGCCGCGACCGGCATCGCGCTCGCGTCCGTCGCGGTCGTCAACACCTTCATCAACTTCAATGCCGGTCTGGTCTCGTTCAACCAGGCCGACATGACCCTGCCCCTCCTGCTCGGGGCAGGCATCTGGCTGGTCGCGATGTTCGCTTACAGGTACCTTCTCGAGGCGATTCCCCGAGCCGGCGGCGAGTACGTCTACCTCTCCCGCATCATCTCGCCCGCGCTGGGTGCGATGGCCGGCATAGGCATCTGCATCGCGTTCACATACATCCTCGCGGCGAACGCGAACTTCACCGCCGCGTACACCCCGTTCATGCTGACCGCGCTCGGTGCCGCCTTCAACAGCTCGGCAATAAGCGACGCTGCGAACAACGTAACCAGCCAGGGCGCGGTGGCGGCGATCAGCGTGGTCATGCTGCTCGTCGTCGGGGCGGTTTCCCTCGTGTCGATCCGGCGCCTCGCCCAGGTCATCCTTGCCCTGGTCGGCATCCAGCTGCTCGCGTTCCTGGTCCTTGGCTGGCTGCTCATCACGCACTCGCACCAGGATTTCGTCAACGCACTCGCCTCGTTCAGCAATCACCCGAGCGCGTACAACGACATCCTGGCCGCGGCGCAGAAGGCCCAGATCCCGCTCGGGATCTCGATCGGCGCCTCGCTGACCGCGGTGCCGTTCATGGTCCTGAACTACAACGGCGTGCTGTACGCGTACTACGTCGGAGGCGAGCTCAAGCGGCCGGGACGGACATACCTCTACGCCTCGGTGATCAGCATCGCCCTGCTCGTGGTCGTTTGGCTCGGCGTGTGGCTGCTCATGCGCAACACCGTCGGCCTGGACTTCATGCAGTCGCAGGCCAAGCTCGGCGCCACCGACCCGGCCGCGTATAGCGCCATCACGAGCCTTCAGTCTTCGGCCGGGGGGCTTGGCTACGGGTTGGTTCTGTCCGGGGATCCGATCTCGAAGATCCTGATCGGCATCGCCGTGCCGTCGGCGGAGCTGGCGGTCGACCTCGCGTTCGTGGCCGTGGTCACTCGCGTCATGTTCGCGCTCGCCTTCGACCGGTTGCTTCCGATCAGCCTCGCCAAGATCAGCGAGCGCAACGCCATCCCGACCAACGCAATCATCGTCGCGGTCGTGATCGGGATCCTGTTTGCGATCCTGGCCGCGTTCGTGAACCTCTCCAACATCGTGGCCAACCTGGCGCTCTTCGTCGCCCTCATCATCGTCGCCGGCGGAGTGGCGGCGACAGCACTTCCTTACCGCCGCCCGGATCTGATCATGCGGCCGGGCCAGACGGAGCTGCCTCGCGTGGGAGGCGTTCCGGTGCCGGCGATCTGGGGAGCCGCGACGACATTGCTTGCCGCGATCGTGGTCGTGCTGATCATCACGCACCCTGAGGTGTTCGGCAGCTTCACCTTCACCTCCGTCGGAGCGCTGGTGATCGTCCTGATTGCCGGCCCGGTCATCTACCTGATCGCGCGGCAGATGAGACTGTCTCGCTCCTCGATCGACCTGCGCCTCGCGATGCGGGAGCTGCCTCCCGAGTAAGGGGTAGGCGGAGGGCTCATGTTTTTCGGCCGTGCCAAGAAGCGGGCCCTCCGCATCTATTTCGCCACCGACGTCCACGGCTCAGACCGCTGCTTCCGCAAGTTCCTGGCCGCGGCCGACTCGTATGACGCCGACGTGCTCGTGCTCGGCGGAGACATCGCGGGCAAAGGCCTGGTGCCGATCCGGTCGCACAACGGAACCCTGAGCGCGAAAGTCCGCGGCGAGCCTGTCACGGTGCCGCGCGCCGAGGAGGACCGGTTGCGCGCGGAGATCAACCGTCTCGGCTTCTATTCGATCGTCGCGGGCGATACGGACATGGAGCGCCTTGAGGCAGAGCCGGCCTTTCTCGACGCCGCGTTCGAGAGCGCGATCGTGGATCAGATCCACGGCTGGTGCAGGCTCGCGGAGGACAGGCTCAAGGCACGCGTTCGCTGCATCATCACGCCGGGCAACGACGACCCCAGGGCGATCGACGCGGTCCTCAGGTCCGAGCCACGCATCGAGTCGCCAGAGGGTGAGATCTGCGATCTCGGCCCGGTCATGATGGCAAGCTGCGGTGACGTGACCCCGACTCCCTGGAACACCGAGCGCGAGTACTCCGAGGAGGAGCTGGGCAGCCGCCTGGAGAAGATCCTCGAGCAGGCTCCGGCCGGGCGAAAGATGGTGGTCAACTTCCACTGCCCGCCCTACGGCTCCGGCCTGGACTTCGCGGCCGAGCTCGACGCCCAGCTGCGGCCGGTGATCCGCGGCGGCCGCCCGAGCATCGTGCCTGTCGGGAGCAAGGCGGTGCGCGACGTCATCAAGCGACATCAGCCGGTCGTTGGCCTCCACGGGCACATCCACGAATCGCGCGCCGCCCAGAAGATCGGGTCCTCGATGTGTCTCAACCCTGGCAGTGACTACACCGCGGACGTGCTGCGCGGCGCTATCGTGGACTTCGCCGAGGATGGGAGCTACATCGATTTTCTCTTCACCGCCGGGTAACCGGCCCGTCCCGGACCTGATCGAGGAATCCCGCCGCCTCGTCGACGCCTCGAACAAGAAAGGTGTGCTCGTCCGCCTTCTCGGAGGCGTTGCCGTCTACTTGCAGTCACCCCAGGAAGGTCCCCTTCTTCCCCGCCCGATCAACGACATCGATCTCGTCACCAGGCGCGGCGCGCGGACGGCGGTGACCGGCGTGCTGGTCGCCGCCGGGTACGCGCCGGACGAGATGTTCAACGCACTCCACGGATCGCGGCGGCTGCTTTTCTTCGACGACGCCAACGGCCGCAAGCTGGACGTCTTCGTCGGCGAGTTTGCGATGTGCCACCAGGTGCCCATCGCGGACCGGCTCGATCGCGAGCCGCTCACGGTTCCACTTGCTGAGCTGTTGATGACCAAGCTCCAGATCGTGCAGCTGACCGAGCGCGACCAGCGCGACATCTACAACCTCGTCTTTCACCACGACGTGACGGCGAGCGGCGGGGACGCGATCGAGGCTGACTACGTCGGCGAGCTGTGTGCGCGCGACTGGGGCCTGTGGCGGACCGCCAAGGCGACCATCGGGCAGTGCCAGAAGAACGTCGCCGACTACCAGCTTCCGCCGGCCGCGGTAAGCCTCATCGCAGAGCGGCTGGATCTGCTGTGGGCACAGATCGAGGCCACGCCAAAGACCGCCAGGTGGCGCATGCGCAACCGCGTCGGCGACCGGATGCGCTGGTACAACGAGCCTGAAGAAAACGCCCAGTCGAAATGACCGGGCCGGCGACTGAGAGCCTCCCGAGATGCGCTCCGCGACCTGATACGATCCGACAACAAGAAGCCCCGGCGTGAACAGCCCTTGGGAAGGGCGTTGTTGAACCTCAGAGGAGGTCTGAATGCAACCAATCACCCGGCGTGAATTCGTCAAACGCACGGCGGTGGCCGGAGCGATGTTGACCTCGATCCCCGCCATCCTCGAGGCATGTTCGACCGGAACCCCGACGTCGAACAAGCCGTCGAAGCTGACGATCGCGGCCGTTCAAGGGGCTGAAGACGGTCCGCTCAAGAAGGTCGCGCCCATGTATCAATCGCAGACGGGAATCACGATGGAGATCGTCGAGTTTCCCTACGACCAGCTGTTCGAGAAGCTGGTCACCACGTTCCAGGCGAACGGATCCAGCTACGACCTTTGCATGATGGACGACCCCTGGATGCCAAAGTTCGGCACCATGGGCGCGCTCCAACCGCTCGACTCCAACTTCGGGTTCACACGCGATTCGGACATCCCGAGCATCGTGTACGACGTCGGCACGTGGCCGCCTCCGCGCGGGCCGGTACCGCCGTCAGAGCAGGGCAAGACGCAGCATCTGTACGGCATCACGATCGTCGGCAACGTCGAGATGTTCATGTATCGAAAAGACCTGGCCTCGAGCCCGCCAGGCAGCTGGGACGACGTGCTGGCCAACGCCCAGAAATTCAACAAGGCCAACTTCTATGGGTACGTGATCCGCGGCAAGGCCACGAACCCCGCGAGCAGCGACTCGCTGCCGATCCTGTGGTCCTTCGGCGGTGACATCTTCGACACCAGCTGGAAGGTCGTGCTCGACTCCACGGCGTCGATCGACGCCATCACCTTCCTTACCCAGACGCTGAAGAAATATGCCGAACCTGGCGCCGAGAACACCGACGCGGGCGACCGTGACCGGCTGATCGCGATCGGGCAGGCGTTCCAGTCGACGACCTGGCCTGCCGAGGTCACCGGCGTGGTGGAGGCGGCGGGAGTTTCCCAGGTGGCCGGCAAGATGGCCTACATCCCGATCCCCAAGGGGCCAAGCGGAAAGGGCCTTGGCATGATGGGCAACTGGCTGCTCGGCATACCGAAGGGGTCGAGCAACGGATCGGCCGCGGCTGACTTCATCAAGTGGCTGATCAAGACCGAAAACATGAAGACTTACGTCCAGAACGGGGGCATCCCCACACGGACGAGCCTGCTCAACGACTCGACGCTCGGCCAGGCCAATCCGTACTTCCCGGCGCTGGCTCAGTCCCTGGCCGCCTCGCCGAACTGGCGTCCGCGGACCGACCAGTGGAATGCGGTCGAGACGATCTACGGCACCGCGGTCAACCAGGCGGTGGCCGGGCTCAAGACGCCAAAAGACGCGCTGACGGCAGCCGCTTCGCAGATTCGCGCCGCCATGAAGCAGGCCGGGTACCCTTCCTAGCTTGACGATGTGATTCGTTCGTCGCCGAACCTACCGGCCCCCCACGCCCCGCAGGCGGAAAGGGCCGGTAGGCGCCGGCTGAGCCGGGACGAACGGCTCGCGTACATGCTCCTCCTGCCGGCCCTGGGCGCAGTGTTCGTGATCGTCACCATCCCTTTCGTCCTGGTCCTCATCCAGTCGGTCAGCGCGGACGACGGGACACTGATCGGTCTTCGCAATTACACCCGCGCCCTCGGCAACCCGCTGCTCTACGACGCGATACGGGCCACCGGGGTCTACAGCGTGATCGTCCTGCCCATCGAGATCCTGCTCGGCCTGAGCTTTGCGCTCCTCGTGCATCGAACGGTGCGGTGGCCGGGCGTGCGCGCGGCGATCTACGTGCTGGCCATCCTGCCGTTGGTGGTGCCGCCGGTCGCGATCGGCGTGGTGGCCCGACTGGTGTACGCGCCGAGCTACGGCGTGCTGAACGTGATCCTCGAGCGGGTCGGCCTGACCCACCACGAGGTGAACTGGTTGGGCGATCCGACACTGGCCATGCTGGCGGTGGCAAGCGTCGACATCTGGCAGTGGACGCCGTTTGTGTACCTCGTACTGTTCTCCGGGCTTCAAACAGTGCCGCGCGAGTCGGTCGAAGCCGCGCAGATCGATGGCGCGGACTGGTGGGCCCAGTTCCGCTTTATCGACCTCTTCTACCTGCGGCCGCTGTTCCTCCTCATCATCTTCTTCAGGCTGGCCGACGTCCTGCGTGTGTTCGACCATGTGTTCATCCTCACGGGCGGCGGCCCGGGCACAACGACGCAGCTGCTGAGCCTCTACATCTACCGCGTCGAATTCAAGTTCTTCGACAGCGGGCAAGCCGCTGCGCTCGCCGTGCTGGTGCTTGTGTCGTTCAGCATCCTCTACAGGCTCATCTCCCGGGCGCTTCCGCTGGAGCGAACGTGAGGCAGACGTTTCTGCGGACCGCCCTGGCCACTGTCGCCCTCGGCATGGCCGGCGTCCTGTACGGCTTTCCCCTGTACTGGCTGTTCGTCACCTCGCTCAAGAGCAAGGCGGAGCTGTTCGCCAGCTCCGTGCACCTGATCCCTCACAACCCGACATTCGCGGCGTACACGAGCGTGCTGATCGAGCGTGGGTTCTGGGTTTTGCTCAAGAACAGCGTGATCGTCTGCTTCTCGACCGTCGTGGTGACGCTCGCGCTCGGCTTGCTGATCACGTACCCGATCACGCGGCTGCCGGTGCCGCCGCGGCTGCGCGTGAACATCCTGATCTGGGCCCTCTCCCTGCGCTTCCTGCCGCCGATCGCTGTCGTGATCCCGTACTTCGCGATAGTTCGAACGCTGCAGCTCTACGACCAGCCGATCGCGCTGATCGGGATCTACTCGCTCTTCAACCTGCCCTTCGCGATCTGGATGCTCAAGGGCTTTCTGGATGAGATCCCCATCGAGCTGGAGGACGCCGCTCTGGTCGACGGTGCAAGTCGGTGGATTGCTTTCCGCCGCGTGCTGCTGCCGCTGGCGGCCCCGGGCGTGATGGCGGCGGGGATCATCGTCTTCACGTTTGCGTGGAGCGAGTTCCTCTTCGCCTTGATCCTGACCGCCACACCCAACTCGCAAACCTTCCCGGTCGGGGTCCAGGGCCTGGTCACTCAATTCGAGATCATCTGGAACGATATGGCCGCTTCCGGTGTGATCGCGATGGCCCTTCCGCTGGTGCTGATGGTGATCGGGCGTAGATACATCGTCGCCGGCTTGACGTTCGGCGTGATTCGCGAAAAGTGAACGCGACCATCTATCTCAACGGGGCCACGCTGATGACGACGCCCACGCAGGACGTGGTGGCGATCGCCCGCGAAGCCGGTTATTCGGGAATCGAGGCGCGCGCCGAGCGCCTCCTGCGGGACGCCACGGAGGTCCGCGCCACGGCCGCGGTCGTCCGTCCCAACGAGGTGCTGGCTCTCAACGGCGTGGCCTTGAGCCTGCGGTCCGACGGCCGGATGGACGGCAAGCTGATCGAAGCCGACCTCAAGCCGCGCCTCAGCATCGGCAGGGAGATCGGTTCCCCATACCTTCTCGCGATCGCACCTCGAGCGCCGGGCCTGGCAACAAGCCGCGCCATGCCGGGTACCCGCGATGCGCTGGAGGTTGCGCGCGACCGCGCTGCCGTCATGGGCATCGGGATCGCCTTCGAGTTTCTCGGCTTTCGAGACTCCCCCATCAACACGCCGGAGCTCGCTGCCGAGACCGTCGACCGCATCGATGGGATCGGATTGGTGCTCGATTCCTGTCACTGGCACGCGAGCGGCAGCCCGCCGCTTCAGGGATATCCGATCCGCCGCCTTGTGCTCGTCCACCTCAACGATGCACCGGCCAAGCCGGCGCAGGAAATCGAAGATGCCGACCGCCTGCTTCCTGGCGAGGGCGTCATCAAGCTGGCCGAGCTGACACAGGACCTGAGGACCGGCGGCTACGCGGGACCCTGGAGCCTGGAGACTTTCAACCCTTCGTACTGGGCGGAGGATCCTCGCGCCGTGGCGAGGAGAGGATTTGTTGCGGTGTCACAGAACGTTTCCGCCGACCAGCGTTCCAGCCGCGAGAACCGCAAGCACACCCGCGGCTGAGCTAGGTGTCAGCTTCGATCGCGCGAAGGTAGCGCTCAGGCTCCTTCAAGAATTCGGCCTCGCACCCGGCGGAGCAAAACCAGTAGGTCTGATCGCGATGGACCGCCGTGTGCAGCGAAGTCAGCGGGTCGACGGTCATGCCGCAGACCGGATCGGTGGCGAAGACGACGGCGGGCACGGGCACGCCCTTGGCCGCGGGACGCCGCTTCGCGCGTGCTGTCACCACCTCGGCCAGGGCGAGGACGGCGATCTCTTCCTGGCTTCCGCCGCGGACCTTGCTTGCGGATGTGCGGATACGGCCGAGCGTCGTCTCGTCGAGGCCGCGATCCATCAGCGCTTTGCGCACGGCGTCGGTACGGCGGGCGCTGGCGATGAGGCTCACGTCGACATCGCGGTGGGCAAGCGCCGCCTCGAGCGCGTCCTCATCGTAGTGGCCCATCGTGGCGACGACCGCCCAGCTGTCCGGACCTGGATTGGCCTCCGCCACCTCCAGGCTTCCGACCACCATGGCGGCGCCTGGAAAATCCTCCCGACGCGCTCCCGGGTGCACAGCGCACGCCCGAAATCCGGCGAGCGATCCCATCTGGACGAGAGCTCGCGCCACAGGGGTATCGCCGAAGACGAGCAGCAGCGGCCGCGGAAGCCGCGGCTCGATGAAGATGTCGAGCGCTCCGCCGCTCGGACATGTGGTCGCCACGGTCAGCTCGCCGCGCTTCCGCGTCTGCTTGACCTCGGCCGAGGGGACGATGCGGACCAGGTTCGGTGAGCCTTCGGCGAGCGCGCGAAGTGCCTCGCGGCGGACGATCGGCTCGGAGCACGTCCCGCCGATCCAGCCCCGCAGCCGGCCGTCGGCGGTGATGACTGCCTTGTCTCCTGGGTGCGCGGAGGTGGGCGCCTCGGAGCGCACGACCGTAGCCAGCACGCAGGGCGTGCCGTCGGCCGCGTACCGGCTGAGCACTTCGGTCAGGTCGTCAGCGATTTACTCGGTCACTCCTTTGGATCGCAGCGCGGCCCAGACCTTGTCCGGGCCGACCGGCATGTCGATGTTGGTGATGCCGTATGGAGAAAGGGCGTCGATCACGGCGTTGACGTAGGCGGCGGGCGATCCGACAGTGGCGGACTCGCCCACGCCCTTCGCGCCGAGCGGATGGTGGGGCGACGGGGTCACGGTCTCGCCGAGCTCGAAGCTCGGCGTCTCCCATGCGGTCGGCAGGAGGTAGTCCATGAAGTTGGAGCCGATGCAGTTGCCCTCGCTGTCGAAGGTGATGAGTTGCATGAAGGCGATACCGAAGCCCTCGGTAAGACCGCCGTGGATCTGGCCCTCGACGATCATCGGGTTGATGCGCACGCCGCAGTCGTCGACGGCGACCATGCGCCTCACATTTACCTGTCCCGTTCCTTTGTCGATGTCCACGACCACCGCATACGTGCCGAACGGGTAGGTCATGTTCGGAGGGTCGTAGTAGTGCACTCCTTCCAGGCCGGCCTCCATGCCCTCCGGCAGGTTGGTGTAAGCGGCGAAGGCGATCTCCTGGATCGTCTTGGCGCGATCCGGCGAGCCCTTGACCTGGAATCTGGAAACCCGCCACTCGAGGTCTTCCTCGTCCACCTCGAGCAGGTGCGACGCGATCTTGCGGGCTTTGTCCCTGAGCTTCCTCGCGACCATCGCCGTGGCGGCACCCGCCACCGGCGTGCTGCGGGAGGCGTACGTGCCCAGGCCATAAGGCGCCGTGTCGGTGTCGCCCTCCTCGACCGCGATGTCGACCGCCGGGATGCCAAGCTCCTCGGTCACGATCTGGGCGAAGGTGGTTTCGTGGCCCTGGCCCTGCGACTTCACACCCATCCGCAGAAGCGCTTTGCCGGTCGGGTGCACGCGAAGCTCGGCGCTGTCGAACATGCGCAGGCCGAGGATGTCGAACTCCGCTCCGTGCCCGGCGCCCACCACCTCGGTGAAGCTGGCGATGCCGATGCCGGTCACCTCGCCCTTCTTCCTGCGCGCCTCGACGTCCTTGCGAAGCTGGTCGTAGCCCAGCTTCTCCAGGGCGACGTTCATGGCCTGCGGATAGTCCCCGCTGTCATACACCCAGCCAGTCGCCGACGTATACGGGAACTGCTCGGGCTTGATGAAGTTCTTCATCCGGAACTCCGCCTGGTCGATCCCGAGCTCGATGGCCGCGTTCGTCACCAGGCGCTCGATCAGATAGCTGGCCTCGGTGACTCGGAACGAGCAGCGGTATGCGACGCCGCCCGGCGCCTTGTTCGTGTAGTAACCGTCGGCCGTGACGTGCGCCGTCGGAATGTCGTACGAGCCGGTGACTATGTGGAAGAGGCCCGCCTTGAACTTCGTGGGCTGCGCGTCGGAGAAGAACGCGCCGTTGTCGCTGTCGAGGTGAACGCGCAGCGCGAGCATCTTGCCGTCCTTGTCGACGGCAAGGTCGCCGGTCATGTGATAGTCGCGCGCGAAACCGGTCGAGATGAGGTTTTCGCTGCGGTCCTCGACCCACTTCACCGGCCGCCCGATGAGCAGGCTGGCCGCGGTGGCCACCACGTAGCCCGGATACACCGGAACCTTGTTTCCGAAGCCGCCCCCGATATCCGGCGAGATGATGCGGATCTGCTGCTCCGGCAGGCCGGTGACCAACGCGAAGACCGTGCGAATCGCATGCGGAGCCTGACTCGTCATGTAGATGGTGGCCTTGCCCGTCGCGCTGTTGACGTCCGCAAGGCAGCCGCACGTCTCCAGCGGCGCTGGATGGCAGCGCGGATAGAAGCTGGTCAGACGCACGACCTTGTGCGCAGTGGCGAATGCAGCCTGGGTTGTGGCCTGATTGCCCGCCTCCCAGTGGTAGATGTGGTTGTCCTTCTGGCCTTCCTTGTCGTCTCGAATCAACGGCGCGCCTGCGCCTTTGGCGCCATCGGGGCTCGTGACAGCGGGCAGGATCTCGTAGTCGACGAGGATGGCATCGCGAGCATCCTCCGCCTGGTACTTGGTCTCGGCGATGACTGCGGCGACCTCCTGGCCCTGGAAGCGAACTTTGTCCGTGGCGAGCACCGCCTGCGTGTCGCCGCTCAAAGTCGGCATCCACGCCAGCTTGTGCTGCGCCATGAGCTCACCCGTGACCACAGCGATCACGCCCGGCATCGCCGATGCCGCGGTCGTGTCGATCGAGTTGATCCGGGCGTGGGCGTGCGGGCTGCGAAGGATCGCCATCTCGAGCATGTTCGGGAGGACGAAATCGTCCAGGTAGTTGCCCTTTCCGCGCAGGAAGCGGGCGTCCTCCTTCCGCTTGATGGATTCGCCGATCCGGCCGTGCATGTGGGTGGCGGTCGCCATCTACTCCCCTCCCACCGCGACGCCGGCATGCGCTGGAGGCGTGGCCTGCGCCTCTGCCCGCGCCCTGGCGGCGTGCTGGATCGACTTGACGATGTTCATGTAGCCGGTGCAGCGGCAAATGTTGCCCGAGATCGCCCAACGGATCTCTTCCTCGCTCGGGTCGGGGTTGCGCTCGAGCAGCGCCGTGCCCACCAGCATCATGCCCGGCGTGCAGAAGCCGCACTGCAGGCCGTGCTCTTCGTGGAAGCCGGCCTGGATCGGCGACAGGGTCGCGCCCTGCGCGAGGCCCTCGACAGTCATGATGTCGCGGCCCTGCACCTGGACCGCGAGCAACGTGCACGACTTGACGGGTTCGCCATCGAGGAGCACCGTGCACGCGCCGCAGCTGGTCGTGTCGCAACCGACATGCGTGCCCGTCTGGCGAAGGTTCGTCCTGAGGAAGTCGACCAGCAGCACCCTTGGCTCGATGTCGCCGCTGCGCGCGACCCCGTTTACGTTCATCGCAACCTTCATGCCCTTGCCTCCCTGGCGCGCGCAAGGGCAGTTTTCAACCCTCGCTGCACGAACACGCGAACCACGTCCTTCTTGAACTCGGCGCTGCCACGGACGTCGGCTTTCGGCTCGGCCGCCCCGGCCGCGAGCCGCGCCGCCTCGGCGATCACCGCGTCTGTCGGCTCGCGTCCCGCAAGTGCTTTCTCAGCGGCCACGGCCTTGATGTTCTTTGAGCCGACCGAGGTCAGCCCGATGCCCGCCCTCGACACCTTGTCGCCGTCCAGCTCGACCTGCACCGCAACGGCCACCGTGGCGAAGTCCCCGACCTTGCGCTCGAGCTTGTTGTAGGCGCCGCCGGCGCGTTTCGATGGCGCCCCCACCCGGATCTCCGTCAGGATCTCGTCAGGACGGAGCGTCGTCGTGAAGGGCCCCTGGAAGAAATCCGAAGCGTGGATGACACGCTCGCCTTGGGCGGAGCGGACCACGAGGTCCGCCTCCAGCGCGAGCATGACCGACCCCCAATCCCCGGCCGGGTCGGCGTGGCAGATCGAGCCCCCGATCGTGCCCTGGTTCCGGACGAGTGGGTCGGCGATCCAATGCGCGGCCTCGGGGAAGATCGTCCAGGCGCCGCCGAGGTCTTTGCTGCGCTCGATGTCGGCGTGGCGGGTGAGAGCTCCGATTGTCAAGGAGCCGTTCCGTGTGACTCCGCTCAGCCCGGGAAGCCGGCCGATGTCGATCACCAGCCCCGGCTGGGCGAACCGAAGCTTGAGCAGCGGGATCAGGCTCTGGCCCCCGGCCATGACCTTGGCCGAGTCGCCGTGCTCAGTGAGCAGTCCGAGGGCTTCTTCGAGTGAGGCGGGAGATCGGTAGTCGAACGCAGCAGGGAACATGGCGCACCTCCAAGCGAACGAAACCAGAGGCGCCTGCGCCGGTCATCACCCGGGAGGGTGAAACTCAGGCACCCGATGTGGTGAATTGCCCAGCCCTTCCGGCGGCTTCGCCGCCAACTCCCCCTGGATGGGGAGGAGTTTTGGCTGGTCTAGATCCAGCCTGACTTTCCCGCCAGGATCGCCGCTTCGACCCGGTTGCGCACGCCGAGCTTGCGAAAGATCTCCTGGACGTGCGTTTTGACGGTGTTCTCGCTGAGGTGGACGTCGGCGGCAATCTCGCGATTGGAGTGACCGCGGCTGATCAGGCGAAGGATCGCGACCTGTGACGCATTGAGCCCCGCCGGCCGACGCTCCCCCGCTTGCCGGCTTCGGATCCGGTCGATGACGTGACCCGCGACCTGCGGCGCGAGCACCGCCTGACCCCGGCTGACGGCCCTGATGCTCTCCTTGAGGCTGAAGCGCTCGACGTCCTTGACGACGTAGCCGCGCGCTCCAGCCTGGAGGCACTCCTCGACGAGCTCGATGTCCGTGTACGTGGTCAGGATCACCACCGCGACTCCGGGATGGGTCCGGCCCAGCCTGCGGCAAACCTCTACGCCGCTGATATCGGGGAGGCGCGCGTCGAGCAGAACCACGTCCGGCCGGCTCGTCTCGACGAGCTCGGCCACAACCTCGCCAAATCCGGTCTGACCAACCACCTCGAAGTCCGGCTCCGAGCTGAGCATCGACATCAGTCCCTCGCGAACCATCTCGTGGTCGTCCACGATCAAGACACGGATTCGCGCGCTCATGCCACAGCCACCGGAATGCGGACCCGGATCGCGAGCCCGCTCTCTTCGCCGTTGCGCACGTCGAATGTGCCTCCCAGGTCCTCGACCTGACGGCGACTGCGCTTCATCCCGAAGTGGGTGCCGCTCTCCTGATAGTGCTGCAGGATCTGATCAGAAGCGCCCGCCCCGTCATCCTGGATGACCAGGTCGACGTGGTGGTCCGAGTAGCGGAGGCTGACCAGGACCCGGCGGGCTCTGGCGTGCCGGACCACGTTGGCGAGGGCCTCCCGGGCCAGGATGTAGAGGGTCTGCTCCGCCTGGCCGCCCAGCCGGAGCGGTTTTCCGCTCACGACCAGGTCCGCCTCGAGATCCTCGGATTGGCCGAGCTCGCGGACGAGGCGGCGCATCTCGAAAAGCAGGCCGCTGGCGGCGGGGCGCGGCAACGACAGAGCGAAGATTGCCTCCCTTACCGCTTCCGAGGTGTGGACGGCAAGCTGCCTGACCTCGCCGAGATCGCTGGCGATGGGCTCGGCCACCGGCTCGCGCTCCAGGATCGCGTTGACTTTGAGGCCAAGCATGAATATGGCCTGCTCGATCCGGTCGTGAAGCTCGGAGGCGATCCGCTCGCGCTCCTCGCGGAGGACCTGCTCGCGCTCCGCCTGGCTGAGGTCGCGATGCAGCGCCTCGAGCTCGTCGATCATGCCCCGCTGGTCCTCGTAGAGCCGGGCGTTCTCGATCGCCACGGCGACCTGGTTGGCGAATGTGGAGAGCAGGCGTTCCTCGTCCGTCGTATAGCCGCTTGGTTTGTTGGCCACCCCGATCATGCCGATCACCCGCTCGCCGACCTGCAGCGGAACGCCCAGGAATGTGCGTACAGGGGGATGGCCGCGGGGCTGGCCAACCCGGTCCGGGTCATGGAGCACGTCGTTGGAGATCTTTGAGCGGCGATCGGTGATCACGACCCCAAAGACGCTCGGCCGCACCGGGATCAGCCTGAAATTTTCGTAGAAGCTGGGATCCGACGGCTCAAAGCCCTTGATCGCGGCCACGTCCATCTGCTCGTTTCCGTTGAGCAGGCCGATGAAGCCGAACTCCGACAACGTGAGCTCGAGGCAGAAGCTCAGCGCGCGGTCGAGCACCTTCGGCATCTCGTGCAGGCGGGAGATCTCAATCGAGATCGAGTAGAGCGACTCCAGCTGCTGGCGAAACGCCGCTGTCCTCGGCTCTTCCATGTTTCAGGTCATGCTACTGCGCGTTCGAGGCAGCCTGGCATCTAGGAACAAAGACGGAAATGCGATCCGTGAAGCTCGGCGACATCGAAGTGGGCCGGATCGGACTGGGCACGAACCGGCTGACGAAAACGCCCGAGAACATCGCGTTCATCAAGAGCGCGGTCGCGGCCGGCGTGCAGATGATCGACACCGCCCACTCGTACACAGGCGGGCAAAGCGAGGAGACGATCGGCGAGGCTCTGTCTCCGATCCCGGATGGCTGCGTCGTCGCCACGAAGGGCGGCTTCAGCGGCGCCGGACGCGGTCGTCCAGAGGTGCTGCGCGCCGAGATCGAGGAGAGTCTTCGCCGGCTGAGGACAGACAGCATCGCCCTTTACTACCTGCACCGGGTCGACCCCGCGACTCCGCTCGAGGAGAGCCTCGGGGCGATCAAGGAATACCGGGACCGCGGCAGGATCCGCCATGTCGGCATCTCCGAGGTCGGGATCGAACAGATCGAGCGGGCCCGCAAGGTCGTGCCAATTGCCGCGGTGCAGAACCAGTACAACCTCTCGGAGCGGAAGTACGACGCGGTGGTCGACTACTGCGCAAGCGAAGGAATCGTTTTCGTTCCTTTCTTTCCGCTGCGCGGGCGCGGTGGCGCCGCCCTTGGCGAGATCGCCAGGCGGCACTCCGCGACCACGGCGCAGATCGTGCTCGCGTGGCTCCTTCGGCGCTCGCCGGGGATGCTTCCGATCCCGGGCACGCTGTCGCTCGAGCATCTTAAGGAGAACGTGGCGGCGCCAGAAATCGAGCTCACGGACGCGGAGCTCGAGGCTCTCCGGGCCGCCGGCTAGCGCTACTCTTTCCGAACAGGCACCTTCCGACGGATTCAGGAGGCTGGGAGCCGTGACCAAGAAGATCCTGCTCAACGAGGGCGACATTCCCGAGCGCTGGTACAACATCCTGCCCGATATGCCGGCGCCGCCTGCGCCGTACCTGCACCCGGCGACCCTGCAGCCGATGGGGCCGGCCGATCTCGCGCCCCTGTTCCCGCAGGCGATCATCGCGCAGGAGGTCTCGGCGGAACCGTGGATCGAGATCCCGGACCAGGTTCGTGAGATCTACAAGATCTGGCGGCCGAGCCCTGTCTATCGGGCGGATCGGCTGGAGAAAGCGCTGGACACGCCGGCGCACATCTACTTCAAGTACGAAGGCGTGTCTCCGGCAGGTTCGCATAAGCCGAATACGGCCGTGGCGCAGGCTTATTACAACGCCCAGGAGGGAGTGAGGCGGCTGACCACGGAGACCGGCGCGGGCCAGTGGGGCTCGGCGCTCGCGTTTGCCGGCGCGCTGTTCAACCTCGAGGTCACCGTCTACATGGTCAAGGTGTCGTACGAGCAGAAGCCGTATCGCCGGGCGATGATGGAGACCTGGGGCGCGACGGTCCACGCATCCCCCAGCAACCTCACCAACGCCGGGCGCGGAATCCTTGCCGACGACCCCGACTCTCCGGGCAGCCTTGGTATCGCGATCTCAGAAGCCGTCGAAGACGCGGCGACTCACGACGACGCGAAGTACTCGCTCGGATCCGTCGTCAACCACGTCCTGCTCCACCAGACCGTGATGGGTCTGGAGGCCAAAAAGCAGATGGAGATGGCAGGCGAGTACCCAGATGTGGTGATCGCGTGCGTCGGTGGCGGCTCCAACTTCGCCGGGCTCACATACCCGTTCATCGGCGACAAGCTGAAGGGTCGAATGCCGCACACGCGCTTCATCGCCGCCGAGCCCGCCGCGTGTCCGACGCTGACACGCGGTGTCTACGCCTACGACTTCGGCGACGCCGTGGGAATGGGTCCTGTCGTGAAGATGTTCACGCTCGGGCACAGCTTCGTCCCGGATCGGATTCATTCCGGCGGCCTTCGCTACCACGGAGACGCGCCGTCGCTCTGTGCGCTGGTCGACCACAAAGTCGTCGAGGCGCGCGCGTACAAGCAGAACGAATGCTTCGCCGAGGCTGTCCGGTTCGCGCGGTGCGAAGGTTTTCTGCCGGCTCCGGAGTCGGCCCACGCATTGCGGGCCGTGGCTCAGGAGGCGGCGGCCGCCCGAGAAGCCGGTGACAGTCGCGTCATCCTGTTCGGGCTGTCCGGGCACGGCCACTTCGACATGTCGGCGTATGACGCGTACTTTGCCGGCAAGCTCGAGGACATCGAGCTATCGCAGTCGCGCATCGATGCCGCCATCGAGGAGCTGCCCCGAGTCCCGGCCATGTCCTGATCGCCTGGAGCTTGATGAAGGCTCGAACTCTCAGGCCAGTTGCCATCGCGCGTGGGGCCCGCATCAACGTTGCCCTGCTCGCGTTGCTGTTCATCGCGTTCTTCACGGGGTGGATTGCCTTCGCATTTGCGACCGCGCCCGCACGTTGGTCGCTCGACGTGCACGCGGCAGGCGGCCTGGCCATCCTTGCCCTTCTGCCGTGGAAATCAATGATTGCTCGGCGTGGCCTCGACCGGCCCCGAGCCGGCCGGTGGGCTTCAATCTTGCTCGGCATCCTTGTGCTGATCACGCTCATCGCCGGCGCCCTCCACTCGACCGGCCTCCTCGTCTATTGGGGTCCTCTGAGCGCGATGGAGGTTCACGTGGGTGCCGCGATCGCCGCGGTGCCGCTCGTGGCCTGGCACGTGTTCGCTCGACGTGTCCGCGTTCGACCGACTGACCTCTCGCGGCGCAACGTCCTTCGTGCGGGTGCCCTCGCCGTCGGAGCGGCCGCCGCCTATGCCGGGACCGAGATGCTGGTCAGGGCAAGCGGTATGCCCGGCGCGGTACGCCGTTTCACCGGTTCGTACGAGGCCGCTTCATTCCAACCGGACCGAATGCCGGTCAGCTCCTGGATGTTCGATGCGGTTCCACAGATCAAACCGAGCGCATGGCGGTTGTCTGCCGGAGGGCGCGAATGGTCTTATGACGAGCTCTTCGGCTTCGACGATCGTCTGACCGCGACCCTGGACTGCACGGGCGGGTTCTTTTCGACGCAGGACTGGGCCGGCGTCCGGTTGGCGCGACTGATCGGGAGTGCCGCCGGTCTGAGCATTCGTGTCGTGTCGGCCACCGGCTATGGCCGGCGCTTTCCGATTGAAAGCTCGAGCTCGCTTCTGCTGGCGACCCGATACGGCGGCCAGGCACTCGATCCTGGGCACGGGTTTCCAGCACGCCTCGTGGTCCCTGACGGCCGAGGCTTCTGGTGGGTCAAATGGGTCAGCAGGATCGAGGTCGACGACGTGCCTCACTGGTGGCAGTCGCCGTTCCCGCTGCAGTAGGGCGTATAGGCGCCGACGCTCAAGGCGGCGCGCGCCGTACGCGGGCGCCGATCGTGACACCGGCCAGAAGCGCGAGCTGAACCAGTCCCAGGTAGAGGGGCCGCGACGTTTGAGTATCGAGCCGCCAACCTGCCAACAGTTCGATCAATCCGGCCACCGCCGCCACGCACGTCGCCGCAACCATCCCGACGTTGCCCAGGATGTAGCCCCACGCCCACGGACCGCCGGCCGTCAATGCCCGCACCACGCCAACGACTTCGAGCAGGACGAACACCGGAAACACGAACACGGCTCCGTAGTTGAGAAAGCCAAAGAGCGGCACGTCGAGGGCCAGGAGGCCCAGCCACCCTAAAAGGAGATAGAGCAGCACGCGCAAGACGCCACTCATCAATCGATCGGGTCGAGGAGCGCGTGATTCTCCAGCAGGCAGCTCCGGAGCGCTGCATGCCCGACCGATCGAGGCGTTGCTTGCGAGGCGACCGACATCGCCGCCGCGGTACCGGCAGCCTGGCCCATCGCCATGCACGTGGCCATGGAGCGCGCGGAGGCGTGGGCGTCGTGCGTGGCCGAGAAGCACCGGCCAGCGACAAGCATTCCCTCGACGCCTTCCGGCAGCAGGCACCGATACGGAATTCCGTACACGCCGCTCTCCGGCACATAGGTCCACCGCGTGTCAGCGCCGGCGGCGTGGTCTTCGATCGGCGCTCCGCACAAGGCGATCTCGTCTTCGAAGCGGCGGGCGTCCAGCACGTCGTCGCGCGTCAGGCGGTAGTCGCCGATGACGCGGCGGCTCTCGCGCACGCCGATTGCCGGGCTGGTCGCCACAAGGACCGAACGATCGAAGCCGGGCACCTTGTCGCGAAGGAACCGGTGGTATTCCCGCACCTGCCGGCGACCCTCGATCTCAGCGCGCGTCAGTTGCTCCGGATCGGTGGCGTCGACGTTGGGGATGCGGGTCATGTGCACCGTGATGACCCCCGCGTGCGGCGTGCGGTGCCACGACCCTTCGAGTCGCGGAAGCCTGTAGTCGCCGGACTCGGCGGCCCGGCGCATCCTCGCCCACAGCTCGGCCCTGGGTAGGGCCGACGCTTTTTCGGTGTCGACGTTCGCGACGCGGAAGATCGTGGAGAGTGACTGAAGGTTGGGCGTCGACCGCGCGTCTTCGTAGGGGACACCCGCCATCGCGCACAGGTCCGCGTCGCCGGAGGCATCGATGATCGCCCCCGCCTGGATGACCGACTCACCACCCTTGTTCCAGGTCCGGACGGCGACCGCGCGCCCATCGCGCAGCTCCACGCCTGTCGCCCACGTGTGGAGGAGGACGTCGACCTGCGCGTCCTCGGCAAGGCGCTCCCACACGACCTTCAACACTTCGGGGTCGTACGTGACCCCTGTCCCGGCACCGTACGTGTTCGGGCGCTCGAAGGCCATGCCGTCCGCCTTTAGCTTTTCGGCGACCTCCCAGCCAAGCCCGCCGACGACCCTGCGCGCCCTCTCGCCAGGCGTGTAGAACGCGTAAAAAGTGTCGAGCACCGCGGTCGAGGTGCCGCCGAGAAACGGGAGACGGTCGACCAGAAGCGTTCGCGCGCCGAGGCGCGCCGAGCTGATGGCGGCAGCGCTTCCCGCCGAGCCGGCGCCGACGACAACGACGTCGTAGCGATCTTTCATCGGCCCGCCATCGCGAAGGCACGGGCCGGCGTGTCGACGAGGATATGGCGCACCGCGTCGTCTCCGATGCGGCCGCGCAGGCGAGGCACGAACGTCCCCATCAAATAAGGTAGACCCGGGCCACCACCGTAGGAACGGAAGTAGTCCCGCTGCCCAAGATCGAGGCCGAGCAGCATCGCGTGGCCGTACCCGGCGCCGACCATCTTCTCGACCAGATCCAGCAGCTGGCTGTCTGGGCGGTACTTGATCCGCCCGGGGGTGTCGTATTCGAGCGTCACACCGCGGGCGGCGATCCTCTCATGCAGCTCGAAATCCGGGTTGCGGTCCAGGTGGGCCAGGATGATCCGGTCAGGCGGCACCCCCTCGCGCGTCAGCAGGTCGATGATCTGGTGACCGCATGTGCCGATCTCCGTGTGGACGAGGATCGGCGCGCCGGTCTCGCTGCTGCCATTCGCCGCCGCGATCAGACGTCGCTCCTCCAGCATGCTGATGCGCTGATACGAAGCGCCTGCCTTGATCACACCGGCGCGCGCTGAATCGGGCTGAGCTTCTGTGCTCCAGTCCTCGGGGTGCATACCTTCCTGCAGGTCAGCGAGGATGCGCTCTGCCAGCAGCTCGACGGGCGCATCGCGCACCCAATGACCCTCTGGGTAGTGAGCGTCACGGTGGTAACCAGTCGCGGCGATGATGTGGACGCCTGACGCTTCCGCGACTGCCCTCATCTTTGCCGGACGCCGGCCGAGACCGATCGGCGTCACCTCGACGAGCGACTGCAAGCCGCCGCGCGCAGCGTCAGTCACCTCTTCGATCGCCTTCTCGAGGTCGTCGAAGTCCTGCCCGGGCAGAGCCGGACTGCGCAGAAAGAGGTGGTCGTGAGCATCCGTGACGCCGAGGTGTTCCGGCTCGATTGGGCCGAGGACCGTGACGATCTCAGCCACGGAAGACACGGCCGCCGACCATGGTGAGCCTGACACGCAGGTCGGCGGTGAGCACCACGAGGTCGGCCGGAGCTCCGGCTCGGATGCTGCCGCGGTCGAGGCCGAGGACGCGGGCGGGCGTGGCCGTCGCCATCTCGACCGCGCGACGCAGGCCGACCCCGGGCAGCCCGGCCATCAGGCGTACCAGCTGGTCCATCGTGCCGACGCCGCCGGCGAGCGTCCCGTCAGCGAGCCTGGCGCTGGTCCCGTCGCTGAACGTCTCGCGGCCCGCGATGATGTAGCTCCCCGGCGGCGACCCCGCGGCGGCCGTCTGATCGGTCGTGAGCGCGATGCGGTCCGAGCCGGCGGTCTTCACGGCCAGCGAGAGCATCGTCGGGTGGACATGCACGCCGTCGGCGATGAGCCCGAGCGTGACCCGGCCGTCCGCGAGCAGGGCTCCGGGCAATCCTGGTTCCCGATGGTGAAGCGGAGACATGGCGTTGAAGAGGTGCGTGCCGAAGCGGATGCCGGCGTCAAACCCGGCGTTCGCCTCGGCCAGCGTCGCGCCGGAATGGCCCGCGGACACGGTCACACCGGCGGAGGTCAGCCCTCGAATGGCTCCGAGCGCGCCCGGCAGCTCGGGCGCGAGCGTGACCACGGCGGGAGGCAGCTCCAGCAGCGCGCGGACTTTTTCGAGCTCGGGTAGGGCAAGACAGTCCGGATCGTGCGCGCCCCTGTAATTCGGGTTCAGGAAAGGACCTTCGATGTGGGCGCCAAGCACCGCCGCGCCGGCGGAATCCGCACCCTGGCATGCGTCGACGAAATCGATCGCCTCGGCAATGGGTCGAGAGATGAGCGTCGGCAGGAAGGCCGTGACGCCGGTCTTGGGGAGCTGTCGCGAGATTTCATCCATCGCCGTGCGGCCGGACGCGGCGTCACTGCCCGCAAACCCGTTCACCTGCAGATCGATGAAGCCGGGCACGATGATGTCGCCTGCTTCGATCGAAGAGTTCTCGGCCTCAGGTTCCACGACGCCCTCAGAGACGATGTCGATCATGTTGTCCACGACCAGGACCGTGGCAAGCGGAAGGTCGCGCTCCGGAGTCAGCACTCGCCCGCGAAGCAAGAACCGGCTCATCAGCGGCACTATAGGCGCCATGTCTCATCACCTTGGCCTCGACGTGGGCGGGACGAATCTGAAGTGGGCGGTCGTCGAGCGCGACGGCGAATCGCGCCTGGTCAAGTCAGGCCGCCTGCCGACCGACACGCATGGAGGCGAAAAGAGCGTCGTCGGGCAGCTTCTCGATGTGGCGCGGGTTGTCACCGGCGCCGTCGAGGGCATCGAATCGGTCGGTATCGGGATGCCTGGTGTCCTCGACCCCGACGCGGGCGTGACCCGGTTCATTCCCAACATCCCCGGAAATTGGGACGGTGTGCAGGTGACAGACGAGATGGCGCGAGAGGTTGGGTCGAAGGTCCGCCTGATCAACGACGCGCGTGCCTTTGCGCTGGCGGAGCACGGCATGGGCGCGGGTCGCGGGGCGACCTCGATGCTGGGCATCACGCTCGGCACGGGGGTTGGCGGAGGCCTGATCCTCGGTGGGCATCTTCACCTGGGCCACAAAGGCACCGCCGGAGAGTTCGGCCACCAGACGATCGTTCCCGATGGGCCGCGATGCGGCTGCGGCAATCAGGGCTGCCTCGAGGTTTTTGCTCGAGCCGACGCCATCGCCGCCGCCTGCGGAAAGCCCGGCGTGGAGGAGGCGGCGGCGGCGGCGCTCGCGGGCGATCTTCGCGCGCGGCGAGGGTTCCAGGAGGCCGGCCGTTACCTGGGGATCGGCGCGAGCAACGTCGTGGTGCTTGTCGGGGTGGAGCGGATCGTGATCGGCGGCGGGGTCGCCAGCGCCGGGGAGCTGCTGCTCGAGCCCATGCGCCAGGAGATCCAGCGCCGGGTGCACGTCACCGACGTCGCTCGGATAAAGGTCGTGTGCGGTGAGCTGGGGATCTGGGCGGGCGCGATCGGCGCGGCGCTCCATGGCGCGGCGGAGGAGTTTTAGAATCGGTCGCCACTTGCATTTTGTCTAGATAGCTATACATTTGCGGGAATGGTTCTGGCGGAGCCTTCCCTCGAGGACGCTTACCGGCCGCGCTATCGCGAGATCGAGCATGCAATCCGGCAGCGCCTTTCCAGATTGAAGCCCGGCGCTGAGCTTCCTTCCGACGCGCAGCTGTGCGACGAGTTCGGCGTCAGTCGGATGACCGCGCGCCACGCCATGAACCGTCTGGCGCAGGAGGGTCTTGTTTCTCGCGTGCGAGGCCGGGGCACCTTCGTCGGCGAGCCTCCCACCCACCGCCGCGCCAACAGCCTGCTCAGCTTCTCGAACGAGATGCGCCGTCAGGGCAGGTCGCCGAGCTCGCGACTGCTCGGGCGGGCGCTGCGGCCGCCGAGCCGCGAAGAGGCTGCGCGGCTTCAGCTCAAGAGCGGCGAAAAGTTGCTGTCGCTGAAAAGGATCCGCCTGGCGGATGGCCATCCGATCGCGCTGGAGTCGACCCGGCTTCACGGACGAACGGCGGCGGCGGTCCTCGCCGCCAACCTGCAGGTTGAATCGCTTCACGCGGTTCTGGTGCGTGCCGGCTGCCTGCCGACGAAAGGTCGCGCCACAATCACAGCCGAACCGGCCACGGCCGACGACGCCCGCTGGTTGGAGATGCGCAAGGGCGATCCGATGCTCGTCGAGCGCCGCGTCATCCTCGACCAGCGGGGACGGCCCCTCGAGTTCACCGAGTCGCGCTATCCCGCCGACCGCTACGCCCTTGACGTCGACTTCGTCGTCGAGGATCCCGGACATTTGAGGAGGGCTTGATGAACTCGTTTTTCGACCGTCTCAGCTACACCGATGTCGCCAAGGCGATCGATCATTCCCTGTTGAAGCCTGAGCTGGACGACGCGTCGATCGAGGCCGGATGCAAGCTGGCAGCTCGCTACGACGTCGCCTCGGTTTGCGTGCGACCGCGCGACGTCGAGCGCGCCCGCGATCTCTTGTCGGGGAGCAGCGTCGCCGTCGGCACGGTGATCGGATTTCCTCACGGCAGCTCGCGGACCGAGACAAAGGTTTTCGAGTCGCGCCTTGCGCTCCAGAACGGCGCGCGTGAGCTGGACATGGTGATCGACATCGGCGCGCTCATCTCGGGCAACGATGTCTACGTTCAGAAGCAGATCGCCGCGGTGGTCGAGGTCGCGCACGCCGAGGGCGCGCTGGTCAAGGTGATCCTCGAGAACGCGTACCTGACAGAGGACCAGAAGGTGCGCGGCTGTCACCTGGTGGAGGCGGCGGGTGCCGACTTCGTGAAGACGTCGACGGGGTTCGCGCCGACCGGGGCGACCATCGAGGACTTGAAGCTCATGCGACGGTCGGTGTCGCCGCGGATCGGCGTCAAGGCGGCCCACGGCATCAGGACGCTCGACGCGCTGGTCGAGGTGCTTCAGATCGGCGTGACCCGCGTCGGGGCGACCCAGACCGCGGCGATGCTCGATGAGTTCACG
>Ga0209474_10000021_pt1 | contig 178267 bp, 143 predicted proteins | sample GraSoiAngelo_145_FD_185902 | JGI IMG/M metagenome (GOLD analysis project Ga0209474, IMG submission 185902) | Grasslands soil microbial communities from the Angelo Coastal Reserve, California, USA - 14_1009_05_20cm (SPAdes) (version 2) | ecosystem: Environmental > Terrestrial > Soil >... | reverse complement strand
CCCTTCCCGCCTCTCCCGCCCTTCCCGCCTCTCCCGCCCTTCCAGCCTCTCCCGCCCCCGAGTCACCGATCCGCGGATGCGCTGCAAACGCTTCGAGCCAGTCCGCGCGATCGAGCGACCGCCAGACGCGGTCCCCTGTCTCCAGGATTGCATCGGCGCTGTCGAACGGCCGCGCAGCCGTCATTCTGTCCGCCCACCTGGTCGACCCGCAACAGCGCCGCAGCTCGCGCGCGGCCGCCGGCGCATCGAGCGCGTTCAGCGCGTCGAGCGTCACCGCAGGCAACCGCCGGTTGCTTTATGTTGGTGTCCCATACAGCCGCAGTCTGCCGACACCGCCGTCAGGGTAGATGTTGAACCGGACGTGAGTGATGCTGCCGACGCCGCCCGACAGCTCGAACGTGTGCGTCGCGTGCGCGGTCAGCGGCGTTCGCCGCAACAGCTCGGTCCACGTCCGCTCGTCGGCGCTCCCCTCGAGGCTGCACGCGGCCGGCGCGTTGCCCTTGAAGTGACGCGTATCGATCTCGACGCGGTGAATCGTACCCGGCGCGGCCAGACGCACGATCGTCCAGTCGTGACCCGGTCCGCGGCGCCGTCTGGTCTCCCATCCGTCGCCCATGTGCGTCGCGTCGCCCGGCATGATCAGGTTGTGCCGCGACCCGAAGAACATGTCGCTGCACGCGACGACGAGGCCGCCGTGCTCCGCGGCGGCAAGGTCCACTTCCGATCGACGCCGCAGCCGCTCCCAATCGGCGACGGCTTCGCCGTAGGCGCGCAGCCGCGCGACGCCGCCGTCGGGGAAGATGCGCAGCCGCAAATGCGTCGCGCGCGGCGCGTCGTCGATCGCGAACAGATTGTGCGTGTCGCCCTTCAGCGGGGTCTGCTTCAGAATCTCGCGCCACTCCGTCGTCCGGCTCTTCATCTCGGCGGTCGTCCGGCTGAAGCCGGACGCCACGTCTACGGCGCACGATTCCGGATAGTTGCCTTTGAAATGCGTCGTCTCGACGTCGACGCCGCGGACGAGTCCGGCGGCGCCGAGGCGGATGACGCACCAGTCGTAGGGCTCGGCGCGCGGCTCGCGCAGCCGGCGCGTCTCCCAGCCGTCCATCCACTTGCCGCGGTTGGTGTACTTTGCCTCGATCCAGACCGGTGCGCCGTGTTTGATCAGGTTGTCCTTCGGTGCGAAGAAGTCGTCGTTCGCAGCGACGACGACGGCGCCGAAGCGTTCACCGGCGAGATCGACGAGATCCTGAAACGCGGCGCTCATTCCAGTCGCCCTGCGCCTTCGCGGACGAGACGTCCATCGTCCCAGACGCGGACTCCGCGAAGAAACGTCGTGCGCACGGCGCCGCGCAGGCGGCGGCCCGCATACGGCGTCAGCTTGTGCCGCTGCTGCAGGCGCGCGGGATCGACGATCCATTCGGCATCAGGATCGAAGACGAGGAGATCGGCGTCACAGCCCGCGGCGATGCGCCCTTTGCGCGAAAGGCCCGCGAGCCGGGCGGGCGCGGCGCACATCCAGCGGGTGATCTTGCAGACGCTCGCCTGAAAGGCTCGCGCTACCGCGGTGTCGTGTAGCGCGACCGCGGTGTCGTGTAGCGCGACCGCGGTGTCGTGTAGCGCGGCCGCGGTGTCGTGTAGCGCGACCGCGGTGTCGTGTAGCGCGGCCGCGGTGTCGTGTAGCGCGACCTCGGTGTGGTGTAGCGCGAGGCTTTCAGCCGAGCGAGTCCACACCGCCGCAAGCGACATCTCCAACGATGCGATGCCACCCCACGCCCGCACGAAATCGCCCCGGCATTTGAGCGCCGGCGGCGCGGGCGAGTGGTCGGTGGCGACGAGGTCGAGTGCGCCCGAATGAAGTCCGCTCCACAGCGCTTCTCGATGATGCGAGTGGCGGATCGGCGGCGCGCATTTGAATTCCGTCGCACCCTCGGCGATCTCTTCGCCGGCGAACGTCAGATAGTGCGGACACGTTTCGGCGGTGATCGGCACTCGATCCAGCTTTGCCCGCGAGATCTCCTCGACCGCTTCGGCGCAGGCAACGTGGACGATGTGTGTCCGCGTCCCGAATTCGCGCGCGAGCCGAATGATCATTCGGATCGCTTCGACTTCGGCTTCAGGTGGTCTGGAGGCCAGGTAGGCTTCGTAGGTCGAACGCGTCGGGGGGAGGATTGTTTCGGGTGATTCCGCATGGACGAGCAGCGGGACGCCGCGGCCCGCCAGAACCGGCATCGCCTCGCGCAGCTCCGGTTCGCCGACGTGCTGAAATTCGTCGACACCCGACGGCACGAGGAAGCACTTGAACCCGCGCACGCCGGCATCGACGAGCGGCTCGAGCTGCGAGGCGTTGCCGGGCACGACGCCGCCCCAGAACGCCACGTTCACGTGACAGCGTCCGCGCGCCGCCGATCGCTTCTCGTCCAGCGCCGCGACGGTCGTCGTCGCGGGCACGCTGTTGAGCGGCATGTCGACGATCGTCGTCACGCCGCCGGCTGCCGCGGCGCGCGTCGCGGTGTCGAAGCCCTCCCATTCGGTGCGGCCGGGTTCGTTGACGTGCACGTGCGTGTCGACCAGACCCGGCAGGATGACGAGATCGCCCGCATCGAAGAGGTCGCCGCGATTCGAGCGATCGTCGTCGATGCGTGCGATGACGCCGTTCTCGACGTGGATGGATGCGGCACGGACGCCATCCGCAAGAACGACGCGGGTGCTCCGGATTACCACCGCATCAGCTTCTGGTTGAGCGCTTCAGGAAGCAGCCGCTGCCGGGTCGCCCGACGAATTTCCCGCCGTCGATGATCACGCGTCCGCGCGACAACACGGTGTCGGCCGCGCCTGTCACCTGACGTCCTTCGTACGGGTTGTAATCGACCTTCATGTGGAGCGTTCCGGCCGACAGCGTGATCGTCCGCTGCGGATCGAAGATGACGACATCGGCGTCCGAGCCCGGCGCAATCGTCCCTTTGCGCGGGAACAGGCCGAAGATCTTCGCGGGTGAGGTCGACGTCAGCTCCACGAAGCGGTTCAGGGAGATGCGGCCCGCGCGCACGCCGCCGTCGTAGACGAGGCTCATGCGCGTCTCGATGCCGGGCGCGCCGTTGGGAATCTTCGAGAAATCGTTGCGACCGAGCTCCTTCTGCTCCTTCATGCAGAACGGACAGTGGTCCGTCGAGATGCAGTGCAGATCGTTGAAGGCGAGGCCGCGCCACAGCTGTTCCTGCTGCGCCTTCTGGCGAAGCGGGGGGCTCATCACGTACTTCGCGCCGTTGAAACCGGGTTCTTCGTAATTGTCGTACGACAGAAATAGATACTGGGGGCACGTTTCGGCGTACGCGGGCAGGCCGCGATCGCGAGCCTCGGTCACCATCTCGAGCGCTTCGGCGGCCGACAGGTGAACGATGTAGATCGGCACGTCGGCGATCTCGGAGAGCGCAATCGCACGATGCGTGGCTTCCGCTTCCGCCCGCGCCGGACGCGTCAGCGCGTGATACTTCGGCGCCGTCTTCCCTTCCGCGAGCGCGCGCTGCACGAGGACGTCGATGACGTCCCCGTTCTCCGCGTGCATGCAGATCGTGCCGCCGTTCTTCCCTGTCCTCAGCAGCGCCTTGAAGATGCTCCCATCGTCGAGCATGAAGATGCCGCGGTAGGCCATGAAGAGCTTGAACGACGAGATCCCCTGGCGGACGAGCGCGTCCATCTCCTGCTCGGTCTGATCGTTCAGGTCGGTCATGATCATGTGGAAGCCGTAGTCGATGACCGCCTTGCTCTCGGCCTTCTTCGCCCAAGTCTCCCACGCGTGGTGGAGCGTCTGACCTTTGTACTGAATCGCGAAGTCGACAATCGAAGTAGTCCCGCCGAACGCCGCCGCCGTCGTGCCCGATTCGAAATCGTCGGCCGACGTCGTGCCGCCGAAGGGCATGTCGAGGTGCGTGTGGACGTCGATGCCGCCGGGCAGCACGTACTTGCCGCTGGCGTCTATCGTCTTGTCCGCTTCCATGCCGAGCGACGTGCCGATCAGCGCGATCTTCTCGCCCTCGAGCAGCAGGTCGCCTTTGTACTGGTCGACCGCGGTGACGATCGTGCCGTTCTTGATCAGCGTCCTCAGAACCATTTTCTTATTCGCGTGGGGCCCCACCCCCACGCGCTGACACGCTCGGGCCGTAGCCCTCGCGTGTATCCAGAACAGAACGTCGCAGATTGACTCCAGCCACCAGCGGCTAGCAACACGTCATCAGCAGCCAGCAACCTCACTAAAACCATCTCGAAATCGTCACCTTCTTATCGGTGTAGAACTCGATGCCGTCGCGGCCGTGGGCTTTCAGGTCGCCGAAGAAGCTATCCTTCGCGCCACCGAACGGGAAGTACGCCATCGGCGCGGCCACGCCGATGTTGACGCCCACCATCGAAGCATCGGCATGCCTGGCGAACTCTCGCGCCGCCTTGCCGCTCGACGTGAAGATCGACGTCGCGTTCGCGTTCGGATGCGACTTCATCAGCGCGATCGCCTCCTCGAGCGTCTTCACCGGGCAGATGGACGCCACCGGTCCGAAGATCTCGTCGTGGCCGATCGTCATGCGCGGCGACACCTCGTCGAACACCGTCGGCCCGAGGAAGTATCCGTTCGGGCGATCGGCGACGCGCGTCTGCCGGCCGTCGACCAGCAGTTTGGCGCCTTCCGCGACTCCCTTCTCGATGTAGCTGACCACGCGGTCGCGGTGTTTGGCGCTGATCACCGGTCCCATGCCGATGCCGGGCTGCGTGCCGTCGCCGACCTTCAGCGCCTTCGCGGCCGCGACCATGCGATCGCGCGTATCGCGGTGCGCCTCGCCGATCGGCACCAGCATGCTGCCGGCGAGGCACCGTTCGCCGGCGCAGCCGTAGAATGATTCGGTGATGACGCCGATCGACCGCTCCAGATCGGCGTCCGGCATCACGACGACGAAATTCTTCGCGCCGCCGAGCGCCTGCACGCGCTTGCCCGCGTGCGTCGCGCGCTGATAGACATGCTTGGCCACCGGCGTCGAACCGACGAACGAGACGGCGCGGATGTCCGGATGATCGCAAATCGCGTCGACGACCTCGCGTCCGCCGTTCACGAGATTGACAACGCCGGACGGCAGATCGCTCTTCTGCAGGAGCTCCATCATCTTGCGCTGCGAGAGCGGCACCTGCTCGGACGGCTTCAGCACGAACGTGTTGCCCGTGGCGATCGCGAACGGCATGAACCACATCGGCACCATCGCCGGGAAGTTGAACGGCGCGATCGCCGCGACGACGCCGAGCGGCTGGCGGACGACGTGGCAATCGATGCCGGCGGCGATGTCTTCGAGCCCCGTCCCCTGCATCAGTGACGGCGCGCCGCACGCCACCTCGACGCACTCGATGCCGCGCCGCACGCTGCCGCGCGCCTCGTCGAGCGTCTTGCCGTGCTCGGTCGTCACGATGCGCGCGAGCTCGTCGAAGCGCGCTTCCATCTGCGCCTTCAGCTTGTAGAGAACCTGCGCGCGCTGGTTGACCGGCGTGTCGCGCCAGGCGGGAAACGCAGTCGCCGCGGCCTGCACGGCTGCGTCGACATCCGATGAGGTCGACAGCGGCGTGCGTCCGATGACGTCGCCGATGGCGGGATTGTGGACGTCGAAGAATTCGGTGGTCCGCGCCGTCACCCAGCGGCCGCCGATGAAATTGTCGAGGACTTGAACGTCGGTAGAGCTGATCGTAGACATGAATCCCTCTTCACGAAACGCCAATTATAAGGCGGGCCTGAAAGGCCCGCCCCACAGAGTGACAAAGTCGCCGCCTTCCGCGATTCGTGTGGCCCGGTTCTCTGCGATTCGTGTGGCGCGGCCCTTTCAGTGCCGCGATCATGGCTGCCCATCGGGCAGGAGCACCGGCTTCGCGTCGCGCGACCATCCTTCTTCCCACGTCGGCCGCGCCGATCGACGCGCGCCGGTGCGCAGACGATCGAGCGACGACTGATTGCCGGGAAACGCTTCGAAGAGATCGAAGATCACGTCGGCGAGCTGACGCGCGGTCGAGAAGAGCAGCCCGTTGTCGCCGTGGCGGACGCGCTCGGCCAGACACGCGCCGTAGTCGAGCGCGCACACCGGCACGCCGGCGCCGAACAGGTCGGCGACCTTCATCGGAATGTCGAGCCCCGACGAGGAGCGGTGCAGGCACAGACCGAGGTCGGCGCTGCCGACGACGCGCGGATAATCTTCCGGCTCGAGCCAGCGCGCGCGCAGCTGAACGCGCCGGGCCGGCAATCCGGCGAACCGGCGCTCGAACTCCGCGCGACGCACGCCATCGCCCGTCACGAGGATGACGAGATCCGGAAACCGCCGGCGGCCCGTCGCTTCCCATCCGCGAATGCGTTCCTCGAGCCACGCGACGGCGTCGATGACGAGATCGAAGTCTTCGTCTTCCGTCCAGCTCGTCGGGCACACGATGAAGCCGACGTTCGTGGCGTGCACGCCGAGCCGGCCGAACAAGGCCTGGCGGAAGCGCTCGCGCTCGCTGCGGTCCATCGGCGTGAACACCGACGCCGGCCGATCGTAGAGGACGCGCGCCGAATCGACGTCGAAGCGGCTCTCGAGAAACGCCGCAAGGCCGCGCGACACGCAGAGGTTCGCGTTGACGCGGCGCGCGTCGCGCCGTTCGAACCATCGAGCGAGCCGTACAGCCGGATGCCATCGGCCCAGCCGCGTGCGCAGCACCGTGTACCCGAGGTTGTGCCAGTCGATGACGAAGCGCACGCCGCGCCGGTGCAGCGATCGCCACGCGACGAGAATCGTCGGAAAGTGCGGCGGGTTCTGGACGAGCACGAGGTCCGGCTGCGGCAGCGTCCGCAGGATGCGCCACAGCCGGAAGCTGAGTCGCGCCGCGTCGAAGAGTCCGGCGGCCGCGTAGGTCGCGCCCTTGAATCCGCCGCGCAGACGCAGCGTCGCCGGATCGAGCCGGTGGATCGTGATGCGCGGATCGCCGGTGACCGCTTTGGGCAGCGGCGTCCCTTCGAACCCGACGAGATCCACGTCGACACCCTGCGTCGCCAGCGCCAGCGCGTGGTAGCGCATGCGTGCACTGCGACCCAGATCTGCCAATGCGACGACGGCGGCTCTCATGGGAAAGTCGAGTGGGGACGAAGTATTTTACCCGCGGGACGCGCCGCAGACGAAGCGTGCGAGGAGATTGGCGGCCACGCGCCGGCGGTACTCGGCTGTGGATCGGAGGTCGTCGATCGGCGCGATCTCTTCCATAAGCGTACGCTGGACCGCTTCGATCGACGCGCCGGACGCGAGCGCCGCCTCGGTCCGCGGCACGCGCACGACGGTCGGCGCGACGCTGCCGAGCGCGATGCGTGCGGTTCGTCCCGAGCCGGTCGCCGGGCCGAGAATGCCCGCCATCACAATCTTCGAAATCGCCTGCGCCGCCCGCGTGCCGACCTTGCGGAAGAACTGCCGTCCGCGAACCGGCGGAATCTCGATGCCGACGATGAGCTCGCCGGGGCGGCGGACCGTCTGCCGGTAGCCGGTGTAAAACCCATCGAACGGGACGCGGCGGATGCCGCCGGCCTGTTGGAGCACGACGACTGCGTCGGCGGCGGCGAGGACCGGCAGCGTGTCACCGGCCGGCGAGGCGTTCGCCACATTGCCGCCGATGGTGCCGCGGTTCTGGATCTGGACGCCGCCGACGTCGCGCGCCGCGGCTGCGAGCATCGGCAGGCGCTTCCGCACGAGCGTCGAGCGGATCAGATCGGTGAAGGTGGCGAGCGCGCCGATCGACAACGCGCCGCCGCGAAGCTCGATTTTTCGCAGGCGATCGAGCCGCCACAGATCGAGGAACCGCGTGTCCTTCAACGTGCCGAAATTCAGCGCGACGTACAGGTCGGTGCAGCCGGCCAGCGGCGTCAGCGTCGGCTCGTCGCGCAGCATCGCCAGCGCATCCTCGAGAGACCGAGGTCGAAGCAGCATCCGCGTGGAAATGACTGACTGCATTACCGTGCGCGTCTAATCGATCTGTAGATCGCCGAATACCCGGTGCACCGACAGAGATTCCCGGCGAGACCGACACGAATCTGCTCGAGCGTCGGTTTCCGCCCCAGCGCGACGGCAGCCATGATCATCCCCGGCGTGCAGATGCCGCACTGCGCGCCGCCGTGATCGACGAACGCGCGCTGCAGCGGGTGTCGCCCGTCGAGCCCTTCGATCGTCGTCACGCGCGCGCCGTCGGCATGCGCGGCCGGCACGAGGCACGAGTTGACGGGCATTCCCTCGATGAGAATGGTGCACGCGCCGCACTCGCCTTCGCCGCATCCTTCCTTCGTGCCCGTGAAGCCACAATCCTCGCGGAGCACGTCGAGAAGACGCTTCATCGGATGCACGTCGAGGCGGGCGCGCTTGCCGTTAAGCGTGAAGCGCATGTCGGGGTTCTTGCTTTTCGCTCACCATGACTCTCTCAGGAGTGGCGGGAATCTCCCGCAGGTCGAACCCCGCGTTGCGGAGCGCGTTGATCGCCGCGGGCGCCGGACCGTCGATCGGCATCTCGCCGACGCCTTTCGCGCCGAACGGTCCGTGCTTGTAGGGATTCTCCAGAATGACCACGTCGATCGGCGGCGTGTCGAGCGTCGTGGGGATGATGTAGTTGGTCAGCTGCGCGTTCGCCATGCGGCCGTCGCGCATCACTACTTCCTCGAGCAGCGCGTACCCGAGGCCCTGCGCACTGCCGCCTTCGATCTGCCCAAGCGCCAGCACGGGGTGAATCGCTTTGCCGATCTCGTGGACTGTCGTGAAGGCGATCGGCTTCACCTCCCACGTCTCGCGGTCGACCTCGATTTCCGCGACGTCGCACGCCCAGCCGTAGGTGCCGTAGGCGTCGCCGCGATACGAGTTGTCGTCCCACGCCATGTCGGTCGGCCGCTCGTACTCCCGGGTGATCACGAGCGGACCGTGGCGCTTCAAATACTCACGCGGCGTCAGGCGACCGAGCCGTTCGCGCATGTCTTCGGCGCAGCGCTGCAGGATGCGTCCGACGACCATGCACGTCCGCGAGGCGACGGTCGGCCCGCTGTCGGGTACCTGGCCGGTGTCGGCGGCGTTGACGTCGACGCAGTCGTACGGCACGCCGAGCGTATCGGCGACGATCTGCGCGTGCATTGTCCGCGTCCCCTGACCGATCTCCGTGCTCGCGACGAGAATCCGCGCGCCGCGGTCGGTCAGCGCGAGCGAGGCCTTCGAGGCGAGCTTCACCTCGCCGCCGCCCGTGAAGCCGGCGCCGTGGAAGAACAAGGAGAGGCCGATGCCACGGCTGCCGCCCTCTTTGTAGCGCGAGGCTTTCAGGCAGCGCGAGGCTTTCAGCCGAGCGTATGCCCGCCATTTCCGCTTGAAATCCGTTCGCTTGACGGTCTCGCGCAGGACCGCGAGGGCGCTGCAGTCCCTCCCGAGCCGTTGACCCGTGGCGGTTCTGTCACCCGGCCGCAGCGCGTTGATTTCGCGGATGCGTACCGGATCGATCCCGAGCGCCTCGGCAATGCGATCCATGTGCACTTCGGCGGCGAACTGCGTCTGCGGCGCGCCGAAGCCGCGGAACGCGCCGTTGGGCGGCGTGTTCGTCATCGTCGCGCGGCCGCGGATGCGGATGTGATCGCAGCGATACGGTCCGGTCGCGTGGATGACCCCGCGCGACAACACGACGGCGCTGAGCGTCGCGTACGCGCCGCCGTCGATGACCGCGTCGATGTCGATCGCGGTCAGCGTCCCGTCGCGCTTCACGCCAGTGCGGTGGCGGATGACGGCAGGGTGCCGCTTGGTCGTCGCCAGCATGTCCTCGACGCGGTCGTACACGAGCTTCACCGGCCGCTGCGCTTTGATCGCGACGAGCGCGGCGTGTCCGGCGATCATCGACGGGTACTCTTCCTTGCCGCCGAAGCCGCCGCCGGTCTCAGTCTGCACGACGCGGACTTTGTCGTCGGGCAGATCGAGCAGCACTTTCAGCGCGCGGTGGACGTAGTACGGACACTGCATCGACCCGTACACCGTCACGCCGCCGTGTTCGGGCACGGCGATGACGCCGTTCGGCTCGATATAGAGCTGTTCCTGATGACCTGTCCGGTATTCGCCTTCGACGATGACGTCCGCTTCGCGAAAACCCTGGTCGATCCGTCCTTTGTCAATCGCGATGGTCTTGAACGCGATCGGCGACGTCGTCGCGTCGTAGGTCGGGACCGCCTCGCGATACCGAATCCGTACGTCAGCGGCGAGCAGGGCCTCGCGATCGGCGTGCGCCAGCAGAAGAATCGGCTCGGCGACGTGGCGAACCAACCGCTCCGCCAGGCACGGCTGGTCGTCGTCAATGAGCGCGACAATGTTCCGTCCGGGGATGTCGCGGTAGTCGACTAGCGTGAAGCCGGACGTGTCGAAGCCGAACGCGACGTCGACGATCTCGCCCGCCGGGATCGTCGAGCGGATCGTCCGCGCGTGAATGAGACCCGGGAACGTGAGGTCGTCGATGTAGCGCGCCGCGCCCGTAACCTTGCCGCGCCCTTCTTTTCGGACGACGCTGCGGCCGACACTCCGCGACGGCATCGCGCGATTATAGCCGCCTCATCCGAGGGGATCGCCGCGCCTTCCATGTACGCCGCCAGGATCGCGGGATGGATGTAGCACTTGCGGCACACGGCCACGGTGTTGCCGAGACGCTTCGCGACGGCCTGAATCGCACCGGCGACGTTGCGCTTCGCCTCGGCCTGCGACTTGAACGGCGCGAGCGCCTTCAACGCCTCGGCGGCCAGCAGCGTGCCCGCCCACGTCCGAAAATCCTTTGCGGTGAATTCTGCTCCGGTGATGTCCTTGAGATACTCGTTGACGTCGGCCGAGTCGATCACCTGCCGTTTACCGCTTTCGTCGACGTACTGGAACAGCTCGTAGCCGGGCAAATCGCGGCATGCCTTGACGATCTTCGCAAGCCGCCGGTCCTCGAGATCGACGGCGTGCCGGATGCCGCTCTTGCCGCGGAACTCGAATCGCACCTTCGATCCGCTGATCTTCGCGTGCTGGTCGCGCATCGTCGTCAGCCCGAAGGAATGATTGTCGCGGGCGTACTCCTCGTTGCCGATGCGGATCAGCGTCTTCTCCAGCAGCTGCACGACAGCCGCGAGCACTTTCTCCCGCGGCAGCCTCTGCTTCTTCAGATCGGCGCGGGTGTGGCGGCGAATGCGCGGAAGCATCCGCGCGAACGGGACGAGGCGTTCGTACTTGGCTTCGTTACGCTTTTCGCGCCAGCGCGGGTGATAGCGGTACTGTTTGCGTCCGCGCGCGTCGCGCCCCGTCGCCTGAATGTGGCCGTTGGCGTCGGGACAGATCCACACATTCGTCCACGCCGGCGGGATGACAATCGATCGGATGCGCTCGAGCTCGGCGCGATTGGCAATCGTGCGGCCATTGGGAGCGACGTAGCGAAAGCGGTTCTGGCGGCCGACCCGGCGGATGCCGGCGGTGCGCTCATCGTCGACGTGGCGGAGGTGGATCTCCTTCGCGGCTTCACGCTGCAAACGCTTCCACGCGCTCGGCAGTTTCGCCATCCGCACCTGTTTCAGCAAAAGGCAGGCCTGAAAGCCTGCGCTACATTCTTGATGCCGTAGTGCAGCCCTTTAGGGCTGCCGGCGCCTGCGCGTAACATATCGCGCGTGAACCATCGACTCTGCACGATTGCGGTTGCGTGCCTCGCGGTCGCGGCTTCCTTGGCCGCTCAGGCACCCCAGCCTTATGACGTGCTGATCAAGGGCGGCCGCGTGCTCGACGGCAGCGGCAATCCGTGGCTGGCCGCCGACATCGGAATCCGCGGCGCGCGGATTGTCGACATGGGACGGCTCGGCAACGCAGCAGCGTCTCGCGTCATCGATGCGCGCGGGCTGACGGTCTCGCCGGGCTTCATCGACGTCCATTCGCACGCGTCGGACGGTCTGGTGGACTCGTTGAAGGATGCGCGGCAGCTGATCGCGCAAGGCATCACGACCGTCGCGCTCAACCCGGACGGCGGCGGACCGGTGGACCTGCGGGCGCAGCGGATCGGCTACGAGCAGCGCGGCGTCGGCGTCAACGTCGCGTTGTACGTGCCGCATGGATCGATTCGGCGCGAGGTGCTCGGCATGGCCGATCGCGCGCCGAGCGCGGACGAGCTCGCGAGGATGGTCGCGCTCGCGAAGAACGGGATGGAAGCCGGCGGAATCGGTTTGTCGTCGGGCCTCTATTACGCGCCAGGCAACTACGCAAAGACCGATGAAGTCATCGCGCTCGCGAAAGTCGTCGGCGATATGGGCGGCGTGTACGAAAGCCACATCCGCGACGAGGCGGACTTCAACATCGGCGTCGTCGCCGCCGTCGACGAAGTGATTCGCATCTCGGAAGAAGGACACCTGCCGGGCATCGTCGCGCATATGAAGGCGCTCGGGCCGGCGAGCTGGGGATTGTCGATGGCGCTCGTCGAGCGCATCAGGCAGGCGCGCGAGCGCGGCGTCGAAGTCTACGCCGATCAATATCCGTACGACGCGAGCGGCACGGGCATCGTCGGCGCGCTCATCCCGCGGTGGGCCGAGGTCGGCGGCCGACCGGAGATGCTGAAACGAATCCAGGGTCCGGAGCGCCAGCGGCTGGCCGCAGACATCCGCCGCAATTTCCAGCGGCGGGGCGGCGCCGACAAGCTGGTCATCTCCCTCTATCGCCCGAACCGGTCGCTCGAAGGACAGACGCTGGCCGCGGTCTCGAAAGCCATGAACGAGCCGCCGGAAGAAGCGGTGATGGACCTCCTCGTCGAGGGCGAGGCGAGCCTCGTGTCGTTCAACATGTCGGAAGACGACATCGCGCTGATCATGAAGCAGCCGTTCACGATGACGTGCACCGACGGAAACCTGACGCCGTTCGGCGAGGGGAAGCCGCATCCGCGCGGCAACGGCGCGTTCGCGCGAAAGATTCACGTCTACGTCAACGAGCGCGGCGTCGTCGATCTGCCGTTCGCCGTCCGATCGATGACGAGCCTGCCGGCATCGGTGTTCGGAATGAAGGATCGCGGCGTGCTGCGCCCCGGCGCGTGGGCCGACATCCTCGTCTTCGATCCGAAGAACGTGCGCGATGCGGCGACGTACACGAACCCGCATCAGCTCGCGGAAGGAATGGAGTACGTTCTCGTGAACGGCGTCGTCGAGAAAGATGCGGAGGCGTTCACCGGCAAGCTGGGCGGCCGCGTCATCACGCCCGATCGCAGATAGGGTATCTTCCGAATGAACGTGCCGAACCTCACGGGGATCTTCGACCCACACCGTCCGCCCTCGCGGGAGCTCGCCGACGACTGCGTCCACTGCGGGTTCTGCCTGCCGTCGTGTCCGACGTACGTGTTGTGGGGACAGGAAGCCGACTCGCCCCGAGGCCGCATCTACCTGATGAAGGCCGGCCTCGACGGTCGCGCCGAATGGAACGGCGCGTATCAACGCCACTTCGACACGTGCCTCGGCTGCATGGCGTGCCTGACGGCCTGTCCGTCGGGAGTGAAGTACGACCGCCTCATCGAGGCGACGCGGCCGCAGGTGGAGCGGCACGGCGAACGATCGACTGGCGATCGACTGTTCCGCGAGCTGATCTTCAGCGTGTTTCCACATCCCGATCGGCTGCGCGCGCTCGCCGTTCCTCTGCGCCTCTATCAGCAGACCGGGCTCCAGCGGCTGGTGCGCGCGATCGGCTTGATGAAGCTCGTGCCGGACCGAATCGCAGCGATGGAGCGGCTGATGCCGCCGCTGCCCGCCAGCGGCGCCACGCGCGAGCTGCCGGAGCGGATCCCCGCGCAGGGCGAGGCACGCCGGCGCGTCGGCCTGCTGCTCGGCTGCGTGCAGCGCGTATTCTTTTCCCACGTCAACGCGGCCACCGCGCGTGTACTGGCGGCGGAAGGATGCGAGGTCGTCGCACCGCGCGAGCAACGGTGCTGCGGCGCATTGATGCTGCATGCCGGCCGCGAGCGGGACGCTGCTGACGCCGCCAGGAACACGATTGACGTGTTCGAGCGCGCCGGCGTCGATCAGATCGCGATCAACGCGGCCGGATGCGGATCGGCGATGAAAGAGTACGGCGAGCTGCTGCGCGACGATCCGGCGTATGCCGAGCGCGCGCGGACGTTTTCATCCAGGTGCGTCGACGTGTCGGTACTGCTCGCGGATCTCGAGCCGAGGGCCGAGCGCCATCCGCTGCCGATCGCGGTCGCGTACCACGACGCCTGCCATCTGCAGCATGCGCAAGGCGTCAGGCAGCAGCCGCGACGCGTGCTGCAGACGATTCCGCAACTCGAGCTCCGCGAGATCCTCGAGTCGGACATCTGCTGCGGATCGGCCGGCATCTACAACCTGCTGGAGCCTGACGCGGCCGGCGCGCTCCGAGATCGCAAGGTCGCGAACATCCTCCGTACCGGCGCCGACGTGGTCGCATCCGGCAATCCTGGTTGCATGATGCAGATCGCATCCGGTCTCGACCTCGCGCAGCACGCCATACCGTCGTTGCATCTGATCGAAATCGTCGACAAGTCGATCAGAGGAGAGGCACTTCGAATCGAGCCCGAGGAAGGTTGATCACAAGATCCACGACGGACGGATAGACTTTGACGACGTATCAGACGTCGACGATCGTGAGATCGCGCTGCGAGCTCAGCGGTTGGTGTCGTGACGATGCGGCACGAGCCGAACGATCTTGCCGGCGTTGCCGTCCGTTAGCACGTAGAGCGCGCCGTCGGGCCCTTCGCTGACGCCGCGGATGCGGCTATCGAGATCCGTCAGCAAGCGCTCTTCGCCGACGACCCGATCGTTCTCGAGCACGAGCCTGACGAGCGCTTTGCCGACGAGCGTCGCGACGAACAGGTTGCCCTGCCACGCGGGAAAAAGTTTTCCGCCGTAGAACGCGATGCCAGCCGGCGCGACATCGGGCGTCCAGAAATAGACCGGCTGCTCCATCCCCTGCTCTCGCGTCTTGTCGCCGTTGATCGGCTTACCGCTGTACTCCCGCCCGTAGCTGATGACCGGAAAGCCGTAGTTCTTTCCTTTCGCCACCGCGTTGATCTCGTCGCCGCCGCGCGGTCCGTGTTCGCTCGTCCACAGCATGCCCGTGCGGGGATGAATCGCTACACCCTGAATGTCTCTGACGCCGATCGCGAAAATCTCGGGGCGCGCGCCGCCGCGACCGACGAACGGGTTGTCGGTCGGAATCGATCCGTCCGCGTTGATGCGCAGCACCTTGCCCATGTTGCTGTCGAGTTGCTGCGGCTGCGGCCAGTCGACCGAGTTGACGCCGATGCCGTCGGGAGCAGTCGACGTGATGAACAGCGTGCCGTCGCGCGCCTGAATCAGACGGCCGCCGGTGCCTTCTGCGTCCAGCAGCACTTTGAGATCCTCGAGGCGCCGGTCGTCGGTCGAGAGCTTCGCCCGCGCGGCAATCAGCACGCCGGGGCTGCGCGGCAATGCCGATGGATTCGCATCGTCGGGCAAGACGGTGTAGGTCAGGTAGATCGTGCGGTTTGATGCAAACGCACGGTCGGGCCGCACCTCGAACAGACCTTGACCGCCGCGCGCGAACAAGTTCGGCGGCATGCCGCCGAGTGGCTCCGACAGCTTGCCGTCGCGGCCGGCAATCCGGATCCGACCGCCGCGTTCGCCGACGATGATGCGGCCGTCCGGGAGGAAGTCGAAGCAGAACGCGCCGTTGAACCCGACAGCGACGGTTTCGACGTCGTACGCGGCGCTCTTCGGCGGCCTCGGCGCCCGCGTCTGCCCGAGCCACTCTGGAATCGGCGCGTATCCGTCGGGCGCCGCGCTCCCGTCTTCCGGTTTGGCCGGTCCTACCTGCGCGGGCGGGCGCAGGACCGCGCGGACTTGCTGCGCAACAACGTCTTTTGCCGTCAACGCGAGACAGACCGCTCCGGTGAACACGATCGAACGAATCACGTGCGCTCCTTCTATCAGGAAAGGATCATGTCGATCACAACCCGAAGGGCCCGCGTCCGGGATTCAGCAGCCCCTCAGGATCGAACTGCTGCTTCACCGCGCGCATCAGCGGAAGGCTGTCGCCGGGCGGCCCCCACACGTCGACGAGCGCTTTGAGCGCCTCGGATCCGCGGACGAGGACGGCGCTGCCGCGGCCGGGCGCGAAGCGCGCGCGAAGATCTTTCAGCACCCGCGCCTGAGCCGCGGCGTCGCCGTCGACGCGCAGCAGCAGCGCGCCGACGCCCGCGCGGCCGATCATCTCCCACGCCTCGCCGGTCGACGCGAGCCACGCGAGCGTGGCGCTCAAGTCCTTCGGCAGCAGCGTCAGCTTGATGACCGCGCCGTCGTCCTCCCAGGCGCGCCGTTCGTGCGCCTCCCACAGCGCCGTCTCATCGGCGCCCGCGACAATCGTCGTCCCCGCACCGTTCGATTCGGCGATCCGCGTCGCCTGACGTGCCTGCTCGGTCGCGGCCGCCTCGATCGACTCGAAGCGGACGAGCAGACGCAGCGGTTTCGTTTCGAGCTCGATCGCCGTCGGCGTCAACTGGCTCGCCAGGAGCGACGAGACGACGGCATCGAGGCGATCGAATGGACGCTCGCCTGAAAGGCTCGCGCTACGCGTATCGGTCAGGTGGCGCGAGCCTTTCAAGCGAGCGTCCTCCGAGACATCGATCACGACGGTGCGTGATGCCGCCGGTATCGGATACAGCTTGAACGTCGCCGACGTGATGACGGCAAGGCTGCCGAACGATCCGGTCATCAGCCGGCCGAGGTCGTAACCTGCGACGTTCTTGACGACGATGCCGCCGGACTTCGCGGCCGTTCCATCGATGCGAACGATGTCGATCCCGATGATCAGATCGCGCGGTGTCCCGTACCGGTGACGCCGCGGACCGGCGTCATTCGTGGCGACGATGCCGCCGATGGTCGCGCGATCGGCCGATGGCGGATCGAGCGGAATCCATTGACCGTGGCGCGCCAGCTCGCGATTGACGGCGGCGAGCGTCGCGCCCGCCTGCACCGTCGCCGTCAGATCGCCGTACCGGTGCGCAACAACGGCGTCGAGCCGTCGCGTCGAGATGCCGACGTCGGCGGGCGGCGGCGGTCCCCAACCGACTTTCGTGCCGCCGCCGTGGACGGCCACGCGCAGCTTCGCGCGCGACGCGTGCGCCAGCGCGTGGGCGACCTCGTCGACGCTCGCCGGCTGAAGAAGGTCCGCCACGATCAGAAGCGCTCGGCGAGGCCGGCGCGCTCGACCGGATGCTGGCGATAGGGGCCGGGAACCTCGCCGCAGAGGCGCGGCGTCGGAAACACCTTGCCCGGATTGCACAGACCGCGCGGATCGAATGCGCTTCGGACGAGCAGCATCGTCTCGAGATCGGCCGCGCCGAACATCTTGGGCATCTGGCACGCCTTGTCGGCGCCGACGCCGTGCTCGCCGGTGATCGATCCGCCCGCGTCGATGCAGTAGGTGAGGATCTCGGCGGCGACCTGCTCGGCCAGCTCGCCCTGTCCTCCGATTCCCTCGTCGTAGCAGACGAGCGGATGCAGGTTGCCGTCGCCCGCATGAAACACGTTGCCGATGCGCAGCCCCGATCGGACTTCGAGCTCGCGGATGCGGCGCAGCACCTCCGGCAGCTTCGTGCGCGGGATGACGCCGTCCTGCACGTAGTAGTTCGGCGACACACGGCCCATCGCGGCGAACGCGGCTTTACGTCCTTTCCAGATGCGCGCGCGCTGTTCGTCGTTCCGGGCGATCAGCACGTCGGTGCCGCCGCGCCGGTGGCAGATCTCTTCCACGACGCGGAATTGTTCGTGGACTTCCGCCGACGATCCGTCCAGCTCGACGATCAGGACGGCTTCGGCCTTCGGAAAATTCGGATGGACCGCCGCTTCGGCGGCTTCGACCGTCAGCCGATCCATCATCTCGACCGCCGCGGGAATGATGCCCGCGCCGATGATGTCCGACACCGCGTTGCCCGCGGCTTCGGTCGACTCGAACGCGGCGAGGATCGTTCGCACCGTCTCGGGAATGCGCAGCAGCCGCAGCGTCGCCTTCGTGACGACACCGAGCGTGCCCTCCGATCCGACGAGCACGCCGACCAGATCGAGCCCCGGTAGATCGACCGCCGAGCCGCCGACGTGCACCATCTCGCCATTCGGCAGCACCAGCTCGAGGCCGACGACGTGATGCACCGTGAAACCGTACTTCAGGCAATGCGCGCCGCCGGAGTTCTCCGCGACGTTCCCGCCGATCGAACAGATCTGTTGGCTGGACGGATCCGGCGCGTAGTAGAAGCCATGCGCGCCGACCGAGCGTGACACCTCCAGGTTGACGACGCCGGGCTCGACGGTGATCCGCTGGTTCGGAATATCGACGTCGAGGATCCGATTCAGACGCGTCAGCACGATCAGCACCGCGCCCGGAACCGGCAGCGCGCCCCCAGAGAGGCCGGTACCGTGGCCGCGCGCGACGAACGCGACGCCGTGCTCGTGGCACGCGCGCACCACGCCCTGCACCTCTTCCGCGCTGTTCGGCAGGACGACGAGCCCGGGACGCTCGCGCAGACGCGCGAGGCCGTCGGATTCGTACGCAAGCAGCTCCGTCTCGTCCCGAAGGATCGCGTCGCGCCGGACGATGCGCTCGAGGGCGGCCAGAAAAGCCGCGTGCATTCAGCGATCCTATCTGATAATCAGCGCCGCGATGTGGCTCGACGACGCCCGGCGCGATCTGCAGTACGCCGCCCGTACGCTGCGAGCCTCGCCCGGATTCACCGCCGACGCGTACCCGATCCTCGGACGACCATTCACCGCCGACGACGAGCAGCCCGGCGGCGATCGAGTCGTGATCCTCAGCTACGGCGCATGGCAGCGGTACTTTGCCGGCGATTCACAGGCGATCGGCAGATCGATCCGATTCAACGGCACCGGTCGATTCAGCGCCGGAATCGCGCTCGATGCCGACTAATGGAATAGACCGTCCGTCCGGTCGGTTCCGGTAATCAACCGCACGCGCCGCTGAAACGTGACGTACGCCCACGCCCATTCGCTGAGCACGGCGACGCGATTGCGGAATCCGATCAGCCAGAAGATGTGCAGGAAGAGCCAGAACAGCCAACCGGTCCACCCCGAGATTTTGACGCCGTACACCTCGCCGACGGCCGATCCACGGCCGATCGTCGCCATGATGCCGTAGTCCCTGTAGCGGAACGGCTCCAGAGGCTCTCCGCGCATCGCGCGCAGCACGTTGCGCGACGCGTGCGCCCCTTCCTGCATGGCGACTTGTGCGACACCGGGCAGCGGCTGGCCGTCCTGTGCCAGCGCGCAGAGATCGCCAACAACGAAGATGTTGGGATGCCCGGGCACCTGCAGCGTCGGCAACGCCGGGACGCGGCCGACGCGATCGAGCGGAACGCCGAGCGACTGGCCGAGCGGCGAAGCCGCCACGCCGGCTGCCCACAGTACCGTCGCCGCGTAAAGCCGTTCTTCCACCGCCTGAGGTCCGGCTGCGGCTTTCCCGCGACCTGACTCGTGACGATCCCGGGCCCGTCGAAGATCCGGACGCCACATCACTCCCTGTTCGTCGACGTTCGTCACGATGGAGCCCGTACGGACTTCGACGCCGAGATGCTCGAGCGCGCGCCGCGCTTCGACACGCAGCGGCTCGGGAAAGGCCGGCAGCAGGTGAGGTCCGCCTTCGACCAGCACGATGCGCGCCGATTCCGGACGGATGCGCCGGAAGTCGTGGCGCAGCGAATGGCGCGCGATCTCCGCCAGCGCGCCGGCCAGCTCCACGCCGGTCGGTCCGCCGCCGACGATGACGAATGTCAACAGACGCCGTTGTGCGTCGGGATTGACCTGCCGCTCGGCCTCTTCGAATGCGAGCAGCATCTTCCGCCGCATCACGAGCGCATCGTCGAGCGTCTTGAGGCCGGGCGCGTGCTTCTCCCATTCCGTGTGGCCGAAGTACGCGTGCGCCGCGCCGCTCGCGAGAATCATGTAGTCGTAAGCGATCGACGCCGAGCCGTGTCCGGCTTCAGCCGGACTCGCGACGAGTACACGTCGATTCTCTGGATCGATCGCCGTGACATCGGCGAGCAGCACTTCGACGTTCTGCTGTCCGCGCAGCACCCACCGGATCGCCGACGCGATGTCGCCGGGCGAGAGCGACGCGGTCGCGACCTGATACAGCAGCGGTTGAAAGAGATGGTAGTTGTGCCGGTCGAGCAGCGTGACGCGGACCGGCGCGCCAGCGAGCGCGCGCGCCGCGTGAAGCCCGCCGAAACCGCCGCCGACGATGACGACGCGGGGTCGGGATTCGCCGGTCGACAGGCTCGCGGCGCCCCGAGCCTGTCGAGGGGCGGGACTTGCGATTCGGGGCTCGGACGGATCCAACATGAAAAATGCTATCGTACGCGCTATGTCCTCTCGTCCCGAGCCTGTTCTCGGCGGGCCCGCCTCGGTGGTGGAGACCGCGTGTCCGCTCGATTGTCCTGATGCGTGCAGCCTCGCGGTTACGGTCCAGCACGGAAAACTGGTGAAGATCGACGGCGGCCGCGCCAATCCGGTCACCGACGGCTACATCTGCGCGAAGGTGCGCAAGTTCGGCGATCGCGTGTACGGGCCCGATCGCCTGCTGTACCCGGCCGTCCGCATAGGACGGAAAGGCGACGGGCGATTCAAGCGCGTGCCGTGGGACGAGGCGCTCGAGTTGGTCGCCGAAAGGTTTCAGCGCGCGAAAGCGGAAGCTGGCGGCGAGTCGATCCTTCCGTATTCCTACGGCGGATCGAACGGGCTGCTGACGCAGGACAATCTCGATGCGCAGCTGTGGCGCCGCTTCGGCACGTCGCGGCTCGCGCGGACGGTGTGCGCGGCGCCGACCGGCGCGGCGAACCAGGCGCTCTACGGCAAGATGCCGTCGGTGGTGTATCAGGACTATCCCGAAGCACAGCTGATCATTCTGTGGGGCGTGAATCCCGGCGCGTCCGGCATCCACCTCGTGCCGTACGTCCGCGAAGCGCAGGCACGCGGCGCAAAGCTCGTCGTGGTCGACCCGCGATCGACGCAGGTCGCACGATCGGCCGATGTTCATCTGGCCGTCAACGTCGGCACCGACGTCGTCGTCGCCCTTGCGATTCACAGGTACTTGTTCGCGAACGGCCACGCCGACGAAGCGTTCCTGCGCGATCACGCGCACAACGCCGACAAGCTGCGCGAGCGCGCGGAGCGGTGGACGATCGAGGAAGCCGCGCGCGTCGCCGGCATCGACGCGTCGGCGCTCGAGCGCGTCGCGCGGTTGTACGCGGAGAGCTCGCCTGCGCTCATTCGATGCGGCTGGGGCCTCGAGCGGAACCGGAACGGCGGCAACGCGGCGCTGTCGATTCTGGCGCTGCCGGCGGTCGGCGGAAAATTCGGCGTCCGCGGCGGCGGCTACTCGATGAGCAACTCGGCGTCTTGGAACATCGAGCGCAGCTGGATCGGCACTCCGGAGCCGGATACCCGACTCGTCAACATGAACCACCTCGGCCGCGCGCTGACGGAATACGACGACCCGCCGATCAACGTGCTGTTCGTCTACAACTGCAACCCGGCCGCGACGGTGCCGGATCAGCACCGCGTGCTGAAAGGACTCGAGCGCGAAGACCTCTTCACGGTCGTGTTCGAACAGGTGATGACCGACACGGCGATGTACGCGGACGTCGTGCTACCCGCAACGACGTTCCTCGAAGGTTACGATTTCGCGAAGGCGTACGGGCCGATCAACCTCGAGCTGGGACGGCCGGTCATCGACGCCGTCGGCGAAGCGCGGTCGAACGCGGACGTATTCGGCGAGCTCTGCTCGCGCCTCGATCTGCGGAAAGACGACGAGCCGACAGGGGAGCTCGATCTGATGGTCCACGTGCTCGACCATCTGCCCGGAACCATCGGCAGCGACCTGCGCGCCGGCACGCAGACCGCGCCGCCGTTCGGGGTCGCGCCGGTGCAGTTCGTCGACGTGTTCCCGAATACGCCGGATCGGAAAGTCGATCTGTTTCCGGCGGATCTGGAGGCCGGCGCTCCAATCGGGTTGTATCGCTTCCAGCCGGATCCGGCGACAGAGCGCTATCCGCTGGCGCTCATCTCGCCGGCGAGCGAGCGAACGATCAGCTCGACGCTCGCCGAGCTGCCGCGTCCCGACGTCAAGCTGACGATGCATCCGGCCGACGCGACGACGCGCGGGTTGGCGGACGGCGATCTCGTGCGGGTGTTCAACGACCTCGGCGAGGTTCACTGTCCACTCACCGTCGTTCCGTCGATTCGTCAGGGGATCGTGTCGCTTCCCAAGGGCATCTGGCGCCGCAGCACTCGCAACAACACGACCGGCACCGCGCTCGTGTCCGACGCGCTCACCGACATCGGCGGCGGCGCATGCTTCAACGACGCACGCGTCCAGGTGACGTCGCTCGCGACGGCGTAATGTCCGTGTCGATCTAATAGTTGAAGAAGAACAACAGGTCCGCGCCGCTCCCCTGAAGCCGCTGGAACAGCTGCTGCTGCGTCGACGAGCCCTGCAGCACGTTGGTGCGGAGGCGCAGCCACTTCGTCAGCTCGTATTCGAGGATGATGTTGGTCTGGCTCGCGTCGCCGATTCCCTGTTCCACCTTCACGTACAGATTCTCGCCGACCTGCTGACCGATCGCGACGTTCGGGCCGCCGCCGTTCTCCGGCGCGAGGTTGATCTCGAACGTGTCGAGGTTCAGCGCGTTGCCGATCGACTTCGCGATTTGTCCGGTCGCCGCGCCCGCCGCCATCGCTTCGGCCCGCTGCGCGAGCGAAATCTGCTGTCCTTCACCCAGCGAGTTGACCGGCTGGTTGAAGACGATGAGCGAGAGGATGTCGGCCTGCTCGAGCGGCGGGTTGCTGCTCAGCACGATCTCCGGCTGCTTCAGCGTGCCGCGCACGTTGACGTTCGCCGTCACCGCCTGGATGACGCGCTCCGTCCTGATATCGAGCGCCGGGTTGAGATCGTCGAGCCCCTGGAACCGCACGGCGCCGTCGCGGAGGATCGTGAAGCGGCGCCCCTGGAAATCGTAGTAGCCGCGGATGGTCCGCACCGGGCCGACGACGCGAATCTGATCCCACGGCACCTTCGTCACCCAGAGATCGCCGCCGACCGTGATGTTCAGCGCGCCGAGACTGAGCGGCGCGCCGGGCGCGCGGAGGTCGCTCGCCTTGATGACGAGGTCGTCGGGAACCGTGAGGTGCAGGTCGACCTGGAGCGCGTCGAACGCGCTCGGATTCGCCGTCTGACCCTGATTGTCGGCCGCGCCCGTTTCGAACTCGGTCGCCTGCGTCGCGTACGCAGATGTGCCCGTCTGCGCGAGGATGGGATCGAGATTGATTCGGCCGGTCGTCACGCCGAGCGCGCCTTCGATGCGCGGCGCCGCAAGATCGCCCGTCAACTGCATATCGCTGTTGATCCGGACGTTCCCCATGTCGTTGTCGATCACTTTGAAGTCGTCGGCCCTCACGGCAATCGACACGCCGCCGACCTTCAGCTCGTTCATCGCGAGATCGCCGGTGAGCGTCAGCGGCTTGCGCTGGTTGTCGAGGATCCGGATCTGATCGATGTGCACGCGATCGGGCCTCAACTCGACGCGGCCGTCGAGATCGGTGTAGTCGACGCCGGTCGGTTCGACTTTGAACGACGCGTTCTGAACGGCGATCGTTCCGTCCGGATTCGGAGCGGCCGCGGTTCCAGTCACCGTGACGTGCGCTTCGAGCGTCCCCTTGACGTTGGTCAGCGCGGTCGTGAATCCCTGCACGAGGCCGAGATCGATCGGGCTGCTGTCGACGTGCAGATCGACTTTCTCGTTCGACTTGGCCGCCGTCCCGTTGAACAGCGCGACCGGCGCCGTCCCCTTCGCCTCGAGCCACATCGTCGGGTTCTGCTGGAGACGCGCGTCGAGAGCGACGGTGTCGCCGGTGTACTTCACCGTGCCTTTCAGCGAGTCGTACTTGAACTGGCGGAAGCCGCCCTGGCTGACCTCGAAGTTCGCGTCGACGTGCAAATCGTCCTTCGATCCGGTGATCGTGCTCGACGCGTTCAGCCGTCCCGACAGCTGCGGCGGACGCAGCATCAGCGCGTCGAAGGTGGCGACGTCGATGTTGTTCAACGTGACCTTGAGCTCGTCGCCGGGCTTGCCGAACGTGCCATCCGCGGCGATCTGCTGATCGCCGCCGGCGCCGCTCATCAGCCGCAGATCTTTCACCTCAACCGCGTTGTCGCCGTAGCGGATCGCGGGCTGCGCACCGGGCGCCAGCTGCCACGACACGCCCTGCGACTGCAGACCGAGACTGCGGAGGTGAACCTCCTGATGGTCCGGATGGAGCGTCACGCCGCCGGCCAGCGCGAGCGTCCGCTGCGGCTGTCTGGCATTGATGTCGAAGTCGACGTTCTTCTGATGGTAGTTGGTCTTCGCCTGCAGCTCGTTGATGTTCTGGCCGCCGATCGTCACGAAAGTCGCGTGTGTGTCCGCATCGACCGAGGCGTCCGCGGCCTGCAGCTCCGGAACCTTCGCCGTGAAATCGGTCGACATCGTCAGCGCGCCGTTCTGCTGGTACTTGAGGCCGTCGCCCGTGATGTTGCCCGACGCCTGCAGCTCGCGGCGATTCCCCGTCACGGTTGCGTCGATTTTCGCGATGCCCGTCAGTGGCTGATCGACCAGCTTGCCGATCGTTTCGAGGCTCGGGCTGTCGGCGTGCAGCTTGAAGCTGGACTGGCCGCTGTCGTTCAGCGCGAGCGTGCCGCTTCCGCTGACGTTGAGATCGCGTCCGACGATCTCGAGCGCGCGGATGTCGCCCGTGGAGTTGTGGTAATCGCCGTCGATATTGGCGCGCGCGATCTCCAGGCCGCCGAGGTCGGACGGATCGAGGTGAATCTTCGCCGACCCTTCGACGCTGTCGGCGGTCACGCCCTGCGACATGTTGGCGAGGGTCGCGTCGACGTTCAGCGACCCGCCGACGGTGCCTTTCATCTTCGCGTTGCCGCTCGCCATCGCGGGATCGAAGTCCGCAAACGACCCGCTCGCCGTGACATGCGCCGTATCGTCGGCGACGTTCGCTGTGAAGTCGAGCCCAGGGATCCGGCCTCCCATCAACGTCGTATCGCTGATCGTCCCGCTGGCGTCGACGTTCATCTCCTTCGGCGTCGTCCCGCGCCCTTTGGCGATCAGATGGGCATTGATGTCGCTCTTGTAGCGATCGTCCGCCAGCGCCTTCACGTTGAACTGCTCGCCGACGCGCTGCAGATCCAGATTCGCGACGGACGCATCGGCGTCGTATGCGATGTCGCTGCCGTTGACCGTCGCGCTGACGCGGCTGTCGGCCGCGATCGTCGCGCCGGCAACGGTCGACGGCGCGAAGCGCAGATCGACCTTCACGTTCCGCTGTTCGGGACGAGCGATGTCTGCGGTGCCGGCCGCGTGATACGCCGCGTTCACGTTCGTTTCAGCCGGCGGGATCTTCAGCTCGCGCGGCATGCGTCGGAGGTCGACGTTGCGCAGCTGACCGTTGACGTCGAACGCGATCGGCTTGGTCTTGGGATTCTTGTCGCCGAAATCGGGCAGCGTTACCCGTCCGCTCGCCGTCGCACTCGCGCCGTACGCGGCGGCCTTCGCGGTCAGTGCGACGCGCCGGCCGTCGATCTGCGCTTTGGCGTCGAGGGGACCGGCTGTATAACCTGCCGCGACGATGCGCGGCGAGTCGAGCGCGAGCCCGCCGCGCAGTGAATTCAGATCCGAGAACGATTGGGCGTGCAGGTCGACGTGGGCGTTCGCGGTGATGTCGCTCTTCTGTTTCGGGTCGTTGAGAATCTGCGACAGGTCGATATGCCGCACCGAGAGATCGCCCTGCACCGACTGGCCCGGCTCGAGGATGTCGGCCACGATGTTGCCCAGCGCATTGCCGGCCGACGACCGCACGTTCATGTTCACGCCGAGCCGATCGAACGGTCCGTTCAGCTTGATCTCGAACGCCGGCTGCAGGTTCACGCCGGCAAGCGCCGGCACGAGCCGCGCGATTTCCGGAATCGACAGCTTGTCGGACGAGATCTGCAGGTTCAGGTTCGGCTCCGTCAGGTAGTTCTGCACGGCGCCATCGACCGACAGCGACGTTTCGGCCGTCCGGAGCGCCAGCTTCTCGATGTGCACCGCGTCGTCGTGCACCGCCACGCCGCCCGACAGCGCGTTCAGCGCGATCGACGGCTCCGAGCCGCGGAACGACACATGCGTGATTTCAATCGAGTACCGAACGGGCTCGTACTTGAACGACAGCTTCGCGTCGACGTGATCGAACCGCTTCGGCACTTCGACGCCGCTCGTCCCGACCGGTCCGTCGACGACCACCGAGCCGTCGCTGATGCCAATCTCTTCGATCGAGATCGGTCTGCCCGGCCCCTGTCGCTCGGCCTCCTGCGCCTGCTTCTTCACCAGCCGGCTCAACTCCCACGTGTCGCCTTCGCGCCGCAGGTAGATGACCGGCTTGTCCAGCCGAATCTCGTCGACCGACAGCCCTTTCGAGATGAACTCGAACACGTTGTAGTTGAGGCCGAGGTCCTTGACGGCCACGACCTGGCTGCCGTTCATCGAGACGCCGATGTTCTCCATCTCGACGCCGGAGAACAGATTCCCGGCGAGCCGTTCGATCGACACCGTGCCGTTCAGATACAGATTCGCCTCGCGGACGATGTAGCCGCGCAGCCAGTTCTTGAACCACGCGGTCTGCGACACGATGACGGCCGCGGCCGCCGCGCCGATGACGAGCGTGAGCACGATGACGAGCACGTGAACGAGGCGCTTGACGATCCGCATCAGAATGCCTGCCCGATGGAAAAGTGGATGCGCCAGCGGCGGCTTTGCGGCTGTCCGTTGACGAGCAGACCCGGAATCGGATTGAGCTGGTAGCCGACGTCGAACCGGATCGGACCGATCGGCGTCTGGTAACGGAGTCCCGGGCCGACGGCGTAGCGCAGATCGCGAAGGCTGTAGCCCATCGAATCGAGCCACACGTTGCCGCCGTCGAGGAACAGCACGCCGCCAAAGTTGCCGCTGATGATCGCGCGCAGCTCCTCGCTGAACGCGATCATGCTGTCGCCGCCAATCGGCAGGCCCGACGCGCTGAGGGGGCTGACCTCATAGCGGCCCCATCCGCGGATGCTCGTCGCGCCGCCGAGGAAGTACCTCTTCGAGAACGGAATGTTCGTCTGATCGTTGGCCGTCGGTCTGATGTTGCCGACCTGAAGTCGACTCGCCAGCACGAGCGAATTGCCGCTGAGCGGCAGGTAATGCCGTCCGTCCGCCGACACCGCGTAGTAGCTGAACGAGCCTGGCACGATGCGTCCCGCCTGCTCGGTGTGGAACGCCAGCTGGTAGCCGCGGTGCGAGTTCAGCACGTTGTCGGCCGTCGAGTGCTGAAAGTCGAAGGAAAGGGCGTTGAGCGTGCCGTTCTGCTGGCCGGTCGTCGGATCGAGGCCGAGCGAGATCAGATCTTTCCGCAGCGTCTGGTCCAGCAGGACATCTGGGGCAATCGAGCTTCGGTTGTGCTCCGTCAGCATCGAGGCGGCCCACGACGTCTTTTCGCTGTTGCGATGCGTCAGCGTCGCTTTCGCGCCCACCACGACCGACTGATACGCCGGCGTGAACGTGTACCAGTCCTGTCCTTCGCCGCTCAGCGTGAAATGCGGCCGATAGAAGTACGGCTGATGAAAGTCGAGCCGGATGCCGCGATCGAGCGATGAGTAGCGCACGTGCGCGCCGGCCGATCGCGCGCCGCCGAGAAAGTTCAGGTGGTGATACTCGGCGTCGACGCGCGCCTTCTCTTCCGTCCCGTACCCGACACCGAAGTTGACGCGCTGATGCTTGCCTTCAGCGACCGTCACCTTCATCGGTACTTCGGTCGGCTGCGCCTCCGGATTCACCGGCTCGATGTTCGCGAACTGGAACAGCTCGAGCCCGTACAGCCGCCGCTGCGAGTCCTGCACGATGCTGCGGCGATAGAGATCGCCTTGCTTGAAGGTCAGCTCGCGCTCGATGATGTGGTCGCTGACGGTCTTGTTGCCGACGATCTCGACCGAGGCGAAGTGCGCCAGCTTGCCCGGGTTCGCGTTGAACGTGAGAACCGCCTCCTTGTCGCTCGCGCCTTTCTGCTCGTCGGTCGCGACCTTCGCATACGGGTAGCCGTGATCCTTCAGCTCGTTCAGCGCCATCTCGTGCGCCGTCACCACGAGCTGCCGATCGCGCGGCGCGCCGACCTTCAGCGGCACCTGCGACTGCAGCTGTTTGAGATGATCGGCGGGGATGACGTCGAAGCCGACGTACTGGATGCCGGCGACCTTGACCGGTTCCCCTTCGGCAATCGTCAGCGTGATGTCGACTTGATCCTGCTTGTCGTTCAGCTTCACGTCGAAGCCGGTCACGCGGGCGTCGGGATAGCCGCGGTCGCTGTAGAAAGCCTGAATCCGTTTCAGATCGGCGTCGAACCGCGAGCGGTCGAAGTAGGCCTTCTTCCCCCAAGGAATCTTCGAGCTCTGGCGCGTGGCGAGTGCGTCGCGCAGGCGCCCCGCATCAACGGCTTTGACGCCGTTGAACTTCAGGCTGTGCACCTTGATGGTGCCCTCTTCTTTACAGGCGGAAGCGAAGGCCGCGGCGATGATCAGAACGAGAACTGAACCGCGCATGGTTGTCCTGAGACAACCATAACGCGTGCCACGAATCGACGGGCTTGGATCGAGGCAGGAAGCGCGGGGATGGGTTCCTGTCCTAACTTCTACTCTCTCGTGATCGTCGTCGGTCGCGCCGACGTGACGGCCAGCACGATTCCTAACCCGACCACGACGATGGCCGAAATCAGAATCCAGATGGCCGGCATGCGAGCGAGCGCGCCGGCCTGCCAGAGCGCGAGGCCGGCGCCCAGGACGAGGATGAAGTAGCCGATCAGATACAGGTGAATAAAACGCATAGCTGTCGGATGCTGTCGGGATTTGGGATTAGGGATTCGGGATTCGTCGGGATTCGTCTTCGAGTCCCAAATCCCGAATCCCAAATCGCGTTCGCTTCACTGCAAGCGCACCACCAATGCCGCGCGACGGTTCAGCCGCCGCGTCTCTTCGCGCGAGTTGTCGTACTTCGGGCGCTCTTCGCCGTAGCTGATCGTCTGGAGACGATCCGCCGTGACGCCGCGGCTCGTCAGGTAGTCCTTTACCGCGTTCGCGCGCCGGTCGCCGAGCGCGAGGTTGTATTCGGCCGTCCCGATGCTGCAGGTGTGACCCTCGATGGTCAGCCGCAGCGTCGGCGTCTCGCGCATCGCCGTCACCGCTTCGTCGAGCACGCGCGTCGCTTCGGGACGCAGCGTGTAGCGATCGAAGTCGAAGTGCACGTCTTCGAACATGTACTGCCTGACCGGCGGCCGCGTCACGCGGATGTTCACCGTGTCGGTCGCGGTCTTGTTGTCGGTCGGACACGTCACCGTCACCGTCACCGGCACGCTGCCTTCCTGCTGTCCTGCGGTCCACAGCGTCTGGCGTTCGGCCGGCTGCGCCAGCGTTCCGCTCGGCGCGCTCCAGCGATACGTCACCGAACAGCTCTGCGAGTCCTGCACCGTGGCCGTCACCGTGGAGCTCTTGCCTACCTCGACCTCGCACGGATCGCACTGCACTCTCACCGTCAGCGTGTGCTCCGGTGGGGGCGGAGGCGGTGGCGGAGGCGGTGGTGGCGGCGGCGGCGGCGGGACGTACACGCGAACGCCCGGGTGATAGCCGATCCGGAGTTGCCAGTCGTAGTAGTCGCCGAGCTGATCGTCGTCGGTGAAGGCGAGATTGCGGGCGCGCGTCGGCACGTTCCAGCTGCCGCCGATGCCGGCGAAGAAGCCGTTCTTCGCCTGGACGGTGAGGCCGATGGTCGCGCGATGAATGTTCTCGGTTGCGGAAATCAGCGGCGGGAACGTTCCGTCGGTCGCGCGAATCGCCGTCGCGGACGCCATCGTGATGGTGTCCTGATTGGGCACCGTCCCATTGAGCTCGCCGAACACGCGCAGGAAATTGCGGGAGGGGAAGGTGACGCCGACGCCATAGTGGAAGGCGCCGCTCGGGGCATCGAACCCGTCAGGCTTGCCGCGGAACTCCCAGCCGGCGTAACCGGCGGTTTCGACCAGCTTCGCGGCTTCCTTGCTGATGATGCCGTCGATCGAGAAGTCCGCCTTGCCAGTGCCGTTGCCCACGCTGTCCTTCGCAGTCGGCAGCTTGACGATGCCGCGGACCGCGATGGCCAACGGATTCTGGCGGTACTCCGACCACAGGTTGACCTTCGCGCCGACATAGAAGTCGCCGACGTTATCCCCAGTCCACGCCTGGTTGACGCGCGGGTACCGATCGAGAACCCCGCCGAAGTTCGCGTCCTGGACGAACAGCGGTTTGACGTCGCGGTCGATGCGGGTGTCGAAGAGGAACGATCCGAAGATCTCCGCGCGATCCTTGATGCCGTACCCAACCGTGCCGGCGAAGTCGCCGATGTTTGTGTAGCCCTGGATGAAGTTCGTGCCGCGACGATACCCGCTAACGGACCATTTGCCGCTCGCGAGGATTTCGCCGGTCGGCACAAACCACACACCAGTGTCGCCGAAGAACGTCGTCGTCGCGGGTCGGGTCTCCTCCGCCGCGGGGGTCGACGAGGACGGTGGTTGCGTGGCGGTGGTGCTCTGCCCCGTGGATGTCCCTGAAGACCCGCTCTGCGCACTCGCGCCCGCCGCCACGGCGAGCGCCAACGCCCAGGCGATGGCTACGCGTCTTGCCATTGTCGGTCGCCTCCATTGTCGTCGGTCGAACGCGTCGATCGGTGCGCATGCTCACCATCAGCGCTCGCTCGACGTCGCGTCGCCGGCCGGCTGTCCCGCGATCGGTGACGCGTCGGCGGGCGGTACGATGAGCCGGCCACGGCCGCCACGGCTGACCTGTCCGCCCTTGCGGCCGGCCGACCGGGCTTCCTCCGCGGACCATTCATGGGCCGTACCCTTCTCGTGGGCCGCCCGGCCGCCCTTGCTCGCGATCTCGCGCTGTTTTTCAGGCGACATCGACGCGAATCCTCGACGTTCTTTGCGTTCTCCAGTATTCACCATCGCCTCCCTGTTCTGCTCTGAGTTGGCGTGAACGACATAGGGACCCTTGCTGTCGGGTGGAGGGGGATCCTCGATTCGCGGGGGCCGCGGCTCGTCAGGCGGCGTTTCCGGCACCTCGTCCGGGACCTCTTTCTCGTCGTTCCTGTCCTCATCCTCGGGGCGGATCTCCATCTGACCCCAGCGTTATCAAACCGCGTGCCCTGCCGCTCATTCGTGCCGAGTCTTCTAACCTCATGAGTCAAAGGAAGTTAAGCTGGACTGCCGCGCGGGGGGTCCAAACTGTGTTGCAGTGGAACACTACAGTAGGGCTGGAAGGTAGTAGCGAATGACTGCAATGCCGAGCTAGGCGAGGCGGATCCGGAGCGGCTTGAAATAGTCGCAGCTGGCGCAATTCCGGACGTCGAACTGGTAGCCGACAACCGGGAACCACATCGGATGCACGCAGAACAGCAGGTGGCCGTCTTCGATGGTGTGGAACCCGATGTCGGGTGGGATGCAGGCCGTACGGCGGCTGTACCAGCAGGCGCGATGACGGCGTTCGGGACCGTCCGGCTCGCGGGCGGCGTTCGACTGACCGCCCGACGCCGGATGTGGTGAGCTATTTGGTCTGCTGTGGAACATAGCCGGGTGGAAGCGCGGCGCCTTCGCCGAAGAAAAAATCTTCCATGTGCTTGGCTACCAGTTCCTGGGCTTCCTTCTGCCACGGCATGAGGCGGTACTCGTTGAGGATCATTTTCATGCGATCCTCCCAGAGCTTCCACGCCTGCGCGGAGATGTTTTCAAAGATGCGCTGACCGAGCTCGCCGGGCCACGGCGGCGCGTCGAGGCCGGGCAGCTCCTTTTGGAACTTCTTGCAGAACACCATGCGGCCGGACTTGTTGCCGACCAGCTGCTGCTCGTGTCCGGTTGTATGCCCGCAGGTATCAGCCATGTTCGCGATTGTACTGCATCGATCCGCCGGCCAGCACCGGGAATTCGGGATCGATCGCGAAGGTCAGCTCGGCGTTCGCGGCGCGAAGCGCGCGATCGACGTCGATCGGCTGTTCGGCGCGCGCGAAGATGAAGCCGAGATAGCTCGCGCCTTCGGGCAGCGGCAGCAGCAGCTGATCCTGCTTCGCCGTGATCTGCACGTCGTCGATGTTGCGCATCCGCTTTGCGGCGTCGACGCCTTCAACGCCGCGAAAGATGCCGCGTCTCGGAATCGGAATCATCATTACGCCGGACGCGCGCGGCTCGCGCCGCCACGCGCCCGGCGATTCTCCGAGCGCGTGCAGCAACAGGAGCTCCTCGAGTGGGATGTGGGACTCGGGATTCGGGATTCGGGATTTGGGATTCGAATCCCGAAGCCCGAATCCCGAATCCCGAATCGCGGCCGGCGCGAAGCGCAGCGTGCGCGCGCACAGCCCGCCGATCGGACGCGCCGCGACTTCCAGCACGAAGACGTCGACTCGTTCAGAACCTGTCCCTCGGCCAGGCTCGAGACGACCCTGAGGCGCTCGAAGGGCTGCTGCCTGAACGCGACACTCGGCGTGGATGGGACCATGGCGCAGGCCGATCGCGCGCACGGCGTTTTCGACGGTGCCGACGATCGCCCGCTGGACGGCGTCGGGCGCCGACGACGGCGTCACGTAGAGCGTTTCTTCGAAGAACGGGCCGTCGAGCGGATCGGGTTTATCGAATATCGCCAGCGTATGAAGCGTGCCGTGATGCAGCACGCCTTCGAGCGCGAACTCGCGGCCGGGAATGAAGCCTTCGATGAGGATCGACTCGTGCGCTTCGTCGCGCTCCGCGCGGATGTCGGGCGACTCCAACAACACGCGCAGCCGGTCGACGGCGGCCGCAAGCGACGCCGGATCGTCCGCGCGCATCACGCCGCGGCTGCCTGAGAGCGCGACCGGTTTGATCACGCAGGGATACTGTGGTTGCTGGTTGCTGGTTTCTGGTTGCTGGGGGCTGGGCGCTGGGAGCTGGTTGATCGTCGTCGAAAAGAACCACGGCACTGGCAGTCCCGCGTGGCGGAAGCGTTCGCGGGTGCGGAGTTTGTGGCGCGCAATGGCTGCCGCCTCGGGCGGATTTCCCGGCAGACCGAGCGCCTGCGCAACGCGAGCGGCGATCACCGTCGGCCGATCGCCGACGACGAGGATGCCGTCGATCGGCCGCAAGCGTGCCGCATCGACAATCGCATCAACCGTCCGCGGCTCGTCATAGAAGCGAATCGGAATCGCGTGGTCCTGCCACGGGTCTTCGAGCATGTGGCAGCGATCGGTCGCGAAGACGAGCTCGACGCCGAGCCGCGCGGCCGCTTCACCGAACGACCGCGTCTGATATCCCGTCGTCGTCGCGAGCAACAGAACCCGTGGCATTCGTTCCAGCTCCCAGCTCCCAGCTCCCAGCACTAAATCAGAGCCACCTGCTCTGGATTCGGCTCCGCTCAACAGTACCAAGGCTCATTGAGATAGGGCACGGTCGCGCGATCGCGGAATGGTCTCGCCGAAGGAGACGGCATCCCGGCGCGATCATGCGCGAGCCTGCTCACTTCTTCGAACACCACCCGGCGATCCGCGGTAAGGCGCATGCCGACGATCGTGCTCACCTCCTGATGCAACGCGTCGACCGCGCGATCGGGATGCGTCCAGCGATAGGTGAGCGTCTTCGGATCGAACGCGCCGACATGCGGTCTCATCTCCGGTGTCGTGAGCAGCCGCGAACCCTCGGGCAGCAGCAGGCGGATGGCGAGCTGAATCGGCGCGACGTGGTCGACGAGATCGAGCCCGGCGATCGTGTCGAGCAGATCGCAATAGCTCTCTGGCGTCAGCCACGGATGAAAGGCGACGAACGTCGGGATGAGCGTGACGCCGGCGGCCGCGCAGACGTCGACCGCATCGAAGAAGTCGGCGCGCGTGTGCCCTTTGTCGAAGATCGTGAGCACACGATCGTCCAGCGATTCGATTGCGCTCGTGACGAACGCGCATCCCGTTTCGGCGAGCCGCGGCAGCAGCGCGCGGTGCCGAAGCAGGTGCTCGACCTTGATTGTCACGTCGTAGCTGACCGAAGGGTGCGCCGCATGGAGCGCTTCGACGATCCGCATCGCGTGCGTGGGACCGTTGAAGAAATCTGGATCGCCGAACGTGATGTGCCCCGCGCCGCCGGCGACCTGCGCCGCGACGTCGGCGAGGACGACGCCAGGCGGGACGATGCGGAATTGCCCGTTGTAAATCGGCACGACCGGGCAATGGCGGCACAGATGTTTGCAGCCGCGGCTCGCTTCGGTGTACCCCACCGCACGTGTCGTCCCGTCGGGCAATTGGAGCGTGGCGTATTTCGAGAGCGGAGGAAGCGTCGATCGATCGGGGACGAGGAAGCGAATCCGCGGAATCTGTGGCGCGGGCCTTTCAGGCCCGCGTTGGCGGCCCTGAAAGGCCCGCCCCACAGCGCCCTGTGTTGTGGCGCCGGCCCACTGCGTCAGCTCTTCCTCGAATTCGCCGCCGAACACCGCGTCGACGCCAATCGATCGGAGCCACTGCCCGTTGAGCGGCGCGTAGAGCCCGTACGCGCAGATTCGCGCCGACCGGTTCAGCGCGCGCGCCTTCGCGATGACGGGCGCGGCCAGGCGCGTGGCCGTGTGCATCGGGAGATGGAACGCGATGACGTCGGCCGACTTGACGTCGGCATCGCGCAGCCGCTCCTTCGACACGTCGACGCAGACGACGTCCCAGCCGCCGGTGCGCAGCCAGGCCGCAGGCGACGCGAGTCCGAAGGGCTGGCGGCCCATTTCGTAGGTGCTGATGAGAAGCGCTTGCATTCTGTCGACCATCTGCCTCGCCGATGCTCAATCAACATTCTGACATATGGTCTGTTAGACTCGCGCGCATGGGCATCGCCCGCCCGCGCACCGCGCATCCGCCCGGCCTGTACGTGATGTTCTTCACCGAGCTGTGGGAGCGCTACAGCTTCTACTCGATGATGGCGATTCTGTCGCTGTACATGAACGAAGCGCTCCACTTCGACGTCGCGCACGTCGGCCGCGTCTATGGAGCGTACACGGCGGGCGTCTATTTTCTGCCGCTGTTCGGCGGCCTGCTCGCCGACCGCGTGCTCGGCTTCAACCGCGCGATTGTCGGGGGCGGCGTTCTGATGATGTTCGGGCACCTCGTGCTCGGCATCGAATCGCTGCCGTTCTTCTATCTCGGACTCGTACTGCTGGCGTCCGGCAGCGGCCTGCTGAAGCCAAATGTCTCGACGATCGTCGGCAACCTCTATCGCGACCGTCCCGACCTGCGCGATCAAGGCTTCAACATCTTCTACATGGGGATCAACCTCGGCGCCTTCTTCGCGCCGCTGGCGGTGTCGTGGCTGCGCACGCGCTACGGCTGGAGCATCGCGTTCATGTCGGCCGCGGTCGCAATGCTGTTGTCGCTGCTGGTCTATACGGGGTTCAACCGGCATGTTCGAGATGCGGCGGCGAGAGTCGAAAAAGGATCGGCCGAGGAGCAGTCGGTCCCGCCCGACGAGGCGCGCTCCCGCGTGATCACGCTGCTCGCCGTGTTCGCGATCTCGACGGTGTTCTGGCTCGCCTTCTACCAGATTTTCTACACGTTCACGTTCTGGGCGCGCGACAACACGATCACATCGTGGCCGCCGGAACGGTTCCAGGTCTTCGAGCCGCTTGGCGTCATCCTGCTCTCACCCGTGCTCGTCGCCGTGTGGGTCTGGCTCCAGCGGCGCAGGCGCGAGCCGTCGACGCCAGTGAAAATGCTCCTCGGCGTCGTCCTCGTCGCAGCGGCGTTCGGCCTGCTCGCATCGGCCGCGCTCGGCGGCGGCGATGCCGGCCGCGTGTCAGCGCAATGGCTGATCTGGGCCAACGTGCTGATTGCGATTGGCGAAATCTGTCTGAGCCCGATGGGGCTCTCGCTCGTCAACCGGCTCGCGCCGCCGAGGAGCCGCGGCCTGCTCATGGGCGGATGGTTCGTGAGCCTCGCGCTCGGCGGCTACCTCGCCGGCTACATCGGCGGCCGTTGGGACCAGATGCCGCACAGTCGCTTTTTCATGATGGTCCTCGCGATCCTGATCGCGACGGCGCTGCCCCTCAGCTTCATGATCCCGCAGATCAAGCGCACGCTGCACCGGGCCGAACCGGCGGCGATGGCACAATAGCGCCATGGCCCTCGAAGAATACAAGCGGAAGCGCGACTTCAAGAAAACGCCGGAGCCGGAAGGCAAGCTGCATCCAACGAAGGAACGCGGACGGTTCTTCTGCGTCCAGAAACATCTCGCGAGCCACCTTCACTACGATTTCCGGCTCGAGCACAACGGCGTGCTCCTCTCGTGGGCCGTGCCGAAGGGACCATCGCTCGATCCGAAGACGAAGCGGCTGGCGATGAAGGTCGAGGATCACCCTTACGACTACGGCGAATTCGAAGGCGTCATACCCGAAGGGTACGGCGCGGGCATCGTCATGCTGTGGGACAAAGGTACGTGGACGCCGGAAGTCGCCGACGTCGAAGCGGCGCTGAAAAAGGGCGACCTGAAGTTCACGCTGAACGGCTACAAGCTGAAGGGATCGTGGGTGCTCGTCCGCACGGGCGGCCGCTATCCCGGCGCGCGCGGCGATGGAAACCGTTCGTGGCTGCTCATCAAGCATCGCGACGAATGGTCGGGCGACGTCGACATCACCGACTTCGCGCCGAAGAGCGTGAAGAGCGGCGGCGACTTCGAAGACATCCTCGGCGAGGACGCGCCGGCGATCTGGCTCTCGAACCGTCCCGCGAAGGGCGGCGACGCGGGCGCGATGCTCGCGGCAATCATCGACAAGGTTGCCCGCCTGAAAGGTGAACGCGCAAGCGACACAAGGAAACAAAAGACACAAAGGACACAAAGACAAGACCAATCTCAAAGCGGACAGCCGCCGGAAATCACGACAACGAGAAAGGATCGAGCGTCAGGCGCGAAGGGTCCGCAACCGCCGGGCGCTCCCGAAGCGGAAAATCGCCGCGAACCACCGCGGCGAGCGAGCAAGCGAGCCGCGACAGGCGCGCGGGCGTGGGGCCCCGCGCGCAAAGTAAAAAGATGACAGCCGCGCGACCGCTGCTCTTCGCAGCGCTCGCGGCCTCTGTATTTGCCGCGCAAGACAGCAGCCGCCCGATCGATCTCACGATCACTGAAGGCACGGCGATGGCCGCGGCCATGTCGCCCGACGGCACAATCGCAATCGATCTGCTCGGTCGTCTCTGGCTGCTGCCGATCTCGGGCGGCGTCGCGAAGAAAATCACCCCCGATCTGCTCGAGGCGCGCCTCCCCTCCTGGTCGCCTGACGGCGAATCGATCGCGTTCCAGGGCTACGGCGACGACGGCGCGTGGCACATCTACACGATTCGATGGGACGGCACGAACCTGCGCGCGCTGACGAGCGGCGAGTTCGACGATCGCGAGCCCGCGTGGTCGCACGACGGCTCGCGCATCGCGTTCTCGTCCGATCGCTACGGCGGCATCAGCACGATCTGGCAGCTCGCGGTCGGAACCGGCGAGGTGCGCCGGCTGACGACGCGCGACGGGTGGATGCCGGCATGGTCGCCCAACGATCGTCAAATCACATTCGTATCCGGCGACGAGGGCGTGCCGAGACCGGCGCCCGGCCTGTGGACCATCGACGCGAGCGGCCGGGAACGGCTGCTGCGTCCATCGTTCTCCGCCGCAGCGCCGGCGTGGAGTCCGGACGGTACCCAGCTCGCGTACACGACCGGCGAGTCGACGCTCGAGGTGTCCACGCCGCTGAAGCCCGGCGTCGCATCCATCGCGCGCGACGAGGACGTGTTCCCGTTCCGGCCGCAGTGGCTGTCGGCAACCGAAATCCTGTACACCGCGGACGGCAGAATCCGGCGGCGCTCGCTGACCGGCCGCGTCGAGACGATTCCGTTCAGGGCGAACCTCACGCTGCAGCGGTCGACGTACACGATCGCGCACCGGCCGCTCGAGCCCACGACGCCTCAGCGCGTCGGCGGCATCGTGACGCCGGTCGTCTCGCCCGACGGCCGCGCCGTGGCGTTCGTCGCGCTCGGCGATGTGTGGGTGATGCCGGTCGATTCCCGCAACGGCGACCCATTCAAGGTGACGAACGACGCGGCGGTGGAGCTCGATCCCGCGTGGTCGCCCGACGGCACGGCGCTCGCCTTTTCGAGCGACCGCAGCGGGCGGATGGAATTGTGGATGCACGATTTCCGCGCGAACCGCGACACCGCGCTCACGCGCGGCGGGGGCCGCATCAGCGGCGCCGCGTGGTCGCCCGACGGCAACCACATCGCGTTCGTCGAGGATCGACACCGCATCGGCGTCGTCACCGTGTATCCCGACGCGCACGCGATGGTCGTGCCGGAGTTCGTCTCGCGCGCGGAAATTGGGCGGCCGACCTGGTCCGCCGACAACCACGTGATCGCCGCCGGCGATCTGTTCGCGTACTCCAATCGTTACCGCGAGGGACTGAATCAGCTCGTCATGCACGCCGTCGATCCGGCGGGCGTCTACTCGTCGGTCGTCTTTCCGTCGCATTCCTCCGGGAATAGAGACGACACGGGACCGGTGTGGTCGCCGGACGGATTCCGGATGGCGTTCGCCACCGAGGGCCGATTGTGGTCGGTGAACGTGGACGGCAAGGGAAGTCCGACCGCGCCGCCGTCATCGATCGCGGAAGACGCCCCCGAGTCGCCGAGCTGGGAAGGCGACACGCGCCACATCGTCTACCAGACGCCGAACGGGCTGCGGCGCATTCTGTCGGACGGCGGCAGCCCCGACTCGATCCCGATCGATCTCGGGTGGCGGCCGAGCCCGCCGCCGGAGCGCGTCGTCGTCCACGCCGGCCACATCTTCGACGGCGTCTTCGAGGGGCTGCGCAACGAGTCGGACATCGTCGTCGAACACGGCATCATCCGCGAGATCGCCAGCCATCGCGACGAGCTTCACGCCGGCGTCGTCGTCGACGCCGGGCAGGAGATCGTGATGCCAGGGCTGATCGACATGGACGCGCGCTTGAATCAGGACGATGGCGCCGCATTCGGGCGCGCGTTCCTGGCGTACGGCATCACGTCGGTCCGCATTCCGGCGATCAACCCGTACGTCGCGCTGGAGCAGCGCGAGTCGTTCGACGCGGCGCGACGTCCGGGGCCGCGCCTGTTCGTCGCGGGCGATCCGTTCGACGGCATGCGCGTGTACGATCGCGGCAGCGTGTCCATCGCGTCGGACGAGCAGCTCGTGCGCGAGCTCGATCGCGCACGCACGCTGGACGTCGATTTCTTCGCGACCAACGTGCGGCTGCCGGATCGTTACCAGCGGCAGATCACCGATTTCGCGCACCGCATCGGGAAGCCGGTGCTCTCGCAGGAGCTGTATCCCGCGTCTGAGTACGGCGTCGACGGCGCCGTGCACCTGCGCACGCGGCGCGCGTATGCGGACATCGTCGATCTCGTGGCGAAGTCGGGGATGGCGCTGACGCCGACGATCGGCGTGCAGGGCGGGTTCAACGCGCGTGTGACCGGCGATCGATCGCTGTTGTTCGATCGCCGCTTCTCGCTGTATCCGCTGCCGCTCGTCAGCGCGCTGACCGATCTGGCGACCGCGCGGCGCCAGCCGGCGCTCGACGCGGCGCTGAAGCCGCTCGAGTCGTCGCTCGTCGCGATCCACGCCGCCGGCGGACGCATCCTCGCCGGCAGCGACGCGCCGGCGATTCCCTACGGCCTCGGCCTGCACGTGGAGCTCGAATCGTTCGTCCACGCGGGGCTCACGCCGTTCGAGGCGCTGCAGACCGCGACGGTCAACGCCGCCCAGGCGCTCGGCCTGGAGCGCGAGCTCGGAACGATCGAACCCGGAAAGCTCGCCGACCTGACCTTCCTCGGCAGCGATCCGCTGCTCGACATCAAGAACACGCGCGACGTGAAGCGCGTGATGAAGGGCGGAAGAGTGTACGTCGTGACCGACCTGTTGAATCGTTAGACATCAACCAGCAGTCGCTTCGACAGCACGCTCCACGTTGCGTAGGCCAGTCGCAGCCGATCGTGGCGCGCGATGTCGCCCGTCCAGAACTCGCCGCCGACCGCCTCACAGTGATCGGGCAGGTTACCCGCGGGCAGCGGCTCTTTGTGCTCGGCCGCATACCGCGTCAGCACGTCGGGCGACGGCCACTTCGTGTTCGTGATGACGACGTCCACTTTGCGATGGGTGGCCTCTTCGATGCGCGCGACTTCGTCGGCCGCGGTGAAGCCCGCCATGCCGCGTCCTTCGGTGAGCAGATTGGCGATGAGGATGATGGGACCCTTCATCTGACAGAGCGCCTCGGACACGCCGCGGACGAGGAAGATCGGCATCAGACTGGTGTAGAAGCTGCCTGGCCCGATGATCACCGCGTCGAACTCGCCGATCGCCTTCGCCACTGCCGGATGAATCGAGACGGGCGGCTCGAGCCAGATGCGGCGCACGAGGCGACCCGACAACTGTCCGGCGTCGACCTCCACTTCGCCGCGCGTCACGGATCCGTCGCCGTACTCCGCGCACACCGACGCCGACTGCACGCTGACGGGCCACACGCGTCCGCGGCATCCGAGCAGCGCGCGCAGGCCGTCGATCGCGTCGAGGAAGTCGCCGCTGTAGCGCTGCATCATCGAGAGCAGCAGGTTGCCGCCCGTATGGCCGCCGAGCCGCGCGTGCTCGAGCGTCGGCAGCCGCGCGAGCAGGACGCGGCGTGCCTCGCGCGCGTTGCGCGACAGCGCGAGCGCGCATTTGAGGATGTCGCCCGGCGGCAGCACGCCGAGCTCGTCACGCAGCTGCCCCGAGCTGCCGCCGCTGTCGAACATCGTGACGACCGCGTTCACCTTCAGCCACGGATTGTTCTTCAGTCCGCCGAGCAGACTCGGAAGGCCGGTGCCGCCGCCGAAGCAGCCGACATTGAACTGCCGCAAACGCATGTGGATCACATTCTATACAATGAGTTTCATGAGCCCTGCGGATGCGGTGAAGACGCTCGAGCGCGATCTTCAGAAGATCTTCGGCGCGCGACTGCAGTCGCTCATCGCCTACGGTCAGCGGCACACGCTCGCCGTCGTCGACACGCTGACGGCCGACGACCTGCGCGCGTGCGCGCGGCGCGCTTCGGCCTGGCACGATGCGAAGCTGACGACGCCGCTGCTCCTCGCGGCAAATGAGTTCGCGTCGGCGCTCGACGCCTTCCCGCTCGAGTTCGGCGCGATCCTCTCGGACCACAGGATTGTGTCGGGCAGGAATCCGTTCGCCGGACTGTCGGTCGATCCGGCCGATCTCCGCCGCGCCGTCGAAGTGCAGGCGCGAAGTCATCTGCTCCACCTGCGCGAAGGATTCGTCGAAACACGCGGCAATTCGGACGCGCTGGCGATCCTGATCGTCGAATCGGCGCCCGCGTTTGCGGCGCTCCTGCAGAGCGTGTCGCGCCTCGACGGACGCGCCGCGCACGGACCCGCGGCCGACGCGATCGCGGCGCTCGCCGGCGTCCACGAAATCTCCGGCGCCGAAGCCGAGCGCCTCTTCCCGCCGTACCTCGAAGCCGTCGAGAAGCTCGTCGCGCACGTCGACACATGGCGCGCGTAATCACCGGTTGCCGGTTGCCGGTTGCTGGTTGCTGGACGCTGGTGGCTGGTCGCTGGCGGCGCGCGCTCGGTCATTCGTCGCTGATCATTTGCGTCATCGCCCTGGTGGCGGCGCCAGGCGCGAACGCGGCGTCCCGCGCCCCGAGCAACCAGCAACCAGCAACCAGCAACCGACTCCCCGAGCTGACCGAACCGGTCAACGACTTCGCGCACGTCGTCGACGCGCAGAGCCGCGCCGAGATGGAGCGGATGATCCGCGCCCTTCAGGCGTCGACCGGCGATGCCGTCGTCGTCGCGACGACGCCGACGATCGAGCCGTACGGCGACATCACCGATTACGCCGTCAAGCTGTTCGAGAATCGCGGCCGCGGCGTCGGGCAGAAGGGCAAGGACAACGGCGTGCTGATCCTGCTGGCGCCGAAGGAACGCCGCGTCCGCATCGAGGTCGGCTACGGTCTCGAGGAATTCATCACCGACGGGTTCGCCGGCGAGACGAGCCGCGACTACATGGCGCCGCATTTTCGCGCCGGGCAGTACGGCGCCGGCCTGCTCGCCGGAACCGAGCGCATCGTCGGACGCATTGCGCAGGCCCGCGGCGTCACGCTCGAGGGCGTCCGCGTGCCGCAGCAGGCCGTTCGCCAACCGAGCGGTGGAATGCCGATTCCGCTGTCGGTCATCGTCATCGGCTTCATCATCATCCTCATCATCAGCCGCATCGGCGGCGGTCCAGGGCGCCGGTCGCGCTACTGGGGCGGCGGCGGATGGAGCGGCTGGTCGAGCGGCGTGGGGCCGTTCGGCGGCGGCGGCTGGAGCAGCGGCGGAGGCGGGTTCGGCGGCGGCTTCGGCGGATTCGGCGGCGGAAGAAGCGGCGGCGGCGGCGGCGGGGCGAGTTGGTAGAATTCGCTTATGACGATCACTCGAAGATCCGCCGTGCGGCTCGTCGCGCTCGCGTTCGTCGCGGCGCCGCTGGCCGGCTGTTCGTACAACACGTTCGTCGGCCAGGAAGAAGCGATCAAGGCGCAGTGGGCGCAGGTCGAAAACCAGCTCCAGCGGCGCAACGACCTCATCCCGAACCTCGTCGAGACGGTCAAAGGCTACGCGCAGCACGAGGAGAGCGTCTTCAAGGACGTCGCCGACGCGCGCACGCAGCTCCTGTCGGCGAAGTCGCCCGAAGAGAAGATTGGCGCCGCCAACCGGGAGACCAGCGCGCTCGGCCGCCTGCTGGCGATTGCGGAGAACTACCCGCAGCTCAAGGCGAACGAGCAGTTCAACCGGTTGATGGACGAGCTCGCCGGCACCGAGAACCGACTCGCCGTCGAACGGATGCGCTACAACGAGAAGGTACAGGAGTACGACACGTCACGCCGGCGGTTTCCCGCCAACCTGACGGCGAAGATGTTCGGCTTCAAGGAATATCCGTACTTCCAGGCGCCGCCTGACGCGAAGACGGTTCCGAAGGTCAATTTCAGCAAGCCGTCCTGACGTGGACGTTCCGCTCCCCTGGGAACGGCTGCTCTGGAGCGGTCGGCCGCTGCGACCGCTGCGCCGTCTTGTCGGCGAGCGGTACATGCTCACCGATTTCAGGCTCGTCTCGATTGCACGGAACGGGACGAGTGAGCTCGCCCTGAGCGACGTCGGCGAGGTGCAGCGCACGGAATCAGCCGTCGATCGGCTGCTCGGCACGTCAACGCTCACGATCCACGCCCGCCGCCGCGCGATCGCGCCGTTGGTGCTGACCGCGATCCGCAGCGGCGCGCAGCTTGCCGCGCTGATCGAGCTGCTCGGCGGCGATCCGCGCGCCTCGCTGGATCACGAGGCCGTGCGTGCGGCGCTCTCGTGGGATCCGCGCCAGCGCGCGAGCGGCGCGCCGGAAGCGCTCGCCAGCATCCTTGTCGTCGTCCTCGCGGTGTTCGCCGTCGCCATCGGCCTCCACGGCACCGCGACCCCGATCGCCCACGCGCCCGACGATGCGATTGCGCCAAACGGGATGAAACGCAGCCGCGCCGAGATCATCCGCTTCATGGAGCGGGACGTGATGCCGTGGGCGCGCGAGACGCTCGGCCGGATCAAAGGCGGACCCGATCGCGTGACGTGCGAGACGTGCCACGGCCGCGACGGGCAGGCGCGCGACTGGCGCATGCCGGCCGTCGCCGCGCTTCCGCTTCCCGACGTGAAGGAGCGCGGCTGGGAGATCTACAGCGGCAGCATGGATTCGCAGATGCGCAACGCGATCTACGGCTACGTCGCCGATTCGGAAAAGCAGACGAAGGCGGCCTACATGCGCGAGATCGTCGTTCCGGGAATGGCGCGGCTGCTGCACCGTCCTGCCTACGATTTCACCAACACGTACGATTTCAACCGCTCGCACGACGCGATCGGCTGCTATCATTGTCATCGAGTGAAATGACGTCGATTCAGCCCGCTACGGTGCCCAGCGCGGCCGTTCTCAGCACGTGGCAATCGCACACGTGGGACAACGGCATCAGCCTGACTCAGGTCTCGGCGCTCGACCGCGTCTTCGTTCGCACGCGCAACAGCCTGTACGAAATCATCGTGTCGTCGCCGGCCTCCGGCGACGTGCTCGTTCGCGGCGGCGAGTTCTTCCCCGAGTTCACCAGCGCGCGCGTCGCCGGCGCGACGCTCGGCGGCAGCTTCCTGAAGCTGCGCAGCATCCACGTCGGCTTCCGCCTCGAGCTCAGCCTCGGACAGAGCTTCGTCCTCACGAGCCCGGTCGAGAGGATCGACGTCGCGACCGACGTCAGCGTCTCGGGCTGAGCGTCAGCGTCGCCTCCGCATTGGCACGGACCGCGTCCTCACTGAACAGCAGCGGGAACATCTCGCCGCCGGACCACGCTTTCGCCGCATCGTCGTAGTGCGCGCTCGCGCGCCACGCCGATTGTCCCGGCGCGTTCAGCATGCGGGACCGATCCCACGAGCGGAGGTCAATCGTCCCGCGCACCTGACCGTCGTCGGGGGGACGCGGCAGCGGTCCGACGTTGAATCGCAGCGCGGCTGGCGTGACGCCGAGCAGGTGCGCAAACACGGCGTCCGCCGCCGCGCGCTCTGCCGGCGCTTCGCGCAGGCGGCCCGGTGCCGGCACATCCTGAACCGCGACGTGTCCGTCGGCGTCGGCGTAGACGAATCGGCGCGCCGGCATCTTCCAGTGCGTGAGCGCCGTGCGAAAGTCGGCCAGGGTGCGCGCGCGATCGATCGCGGCCGCAGCCATCTCGGCCGCCGCGCCCGGCTCGAAGCCGCGCCAGCCGACCACGAACGCGAGCCCGCGCTCGCGGTCGGTCGACACGATCACGCCGCGAGGCGTCGATTCGATCTGGAACGCCAACGGGTCTGCGCGTCCCTTGACGGGGATGCGATCGCCGACGACCGTGACCGGCGTCGTGCTCGTGCGCTCGACGTACACGTCCTGGGTGTCGACGTCGATCGGCATCATCGCCCACGCCACGCGATCGTTGTGGCCGTAGGCGACACCGGGGAGCCACGGCGCGGCAGCGCCGATCACGTTCCAGCCAGGTGCGACGAGATGCACGAGGTATCGCGGCGAAGGCGCGTTCAGCCTCGGCGCCGCTTCGCTGAACGTCACTTCGCCGGCCGAGGCGGCTGCGCGGCCCGCGGCCCTCGTCGCCGTCGCAGAAGCCGGCGGGCCGGACGATCCGATGAAAAACGGCGCGGTGCCGACGGATCGAATCGCATCGCCGACGACATCCGGCAGACCTGAGCGCTCGACTTCCTCCAACGCATCGCCGCTTGCGACGAACGCGTCGGTGCGCGTCAGCAGATCCGGCGGCGCCCAGTACGCCGGCAGCCAGCCCGCGCGTACGAATTCTTCGGGCGGACGCTGGCGCGCGCGCGCGACCCAGGTGTTGACGCCGCGGACGAAGGCGGCGGCGATGGCGTTCGTGGCGTTCGTATCAGGGCCGTAGCTGGCCCACTCGCTCTCGGGATCGCCGCGGTACTGGATGCGCCGCGTCATCGTGTCGCGATCGATGAAGTTTCCGCCGAGCACCTCGGACAGACGGCCGAGCGCCGCGCGCCGCCACAGGTCCATCTGGAACAGGCGGTCCTGCGCCTGGACGAATCCCTGCGCGAAAAACAGATCGTCCCCGGTCTCCGCGTAGATGTGCGGGATGCCCCACCGATCGCGGACGACGCGCACCGGCGCCGAGAGGCCGACGATCTCGATCACGCCCGAGATCTGCGGGACGAGTGGCGGCGGCTCAGGACTCCGGCGTCCGCAGCCGACGACACAGAGATGAGAGAGAACACAGAGAAACATGAACCACGGAGACACGGAGACGCAGAGACGCCTCGGTTCGGCGGCGGCGCGAAGCGCCGCGCGCGACCGGAGTCGGACGGAAACGCGAGCCATTGCGATCCATCCCGGCTCGCGTTTCCGTCCGATTCGGCCGCGCATGCCGGCGTGCTGCGCACGCCGGCCGCCGAACCGATCGGCGTTCACTCTCTGCGCGCCTCGCGATCTCGGCGTGTGCTCTTCTCCGTGTCTCGGTGTCTCTGTGGTTGATGTGATCTCTGTGTCCTCAGGTCACTCTGTGTCACTCTGTGTCGCTGTCGCCGTCAGAGCGGGATTACACTACCCTGCATGGCGATGAAAGACGGGCTCCTCGCGGAATTCGATCATGAGATGGGCACGACGCGGAAGCTGCTCGAGCGGCTCGGCTCGACGAACCTGGCGTGGAAGCCGCACGAGCGATCGATGTCGCTCGGCGGACTGGCGACGCACCTGAGCACCATCCCGCACTGGGGCGGCACGATTCTGAACGAGCCGTCGTTCGACCTCGCGTCGGCCGGGCCGAACGTTCGGGAGAAGACGTCGCACGCCGACATTCTCGCCGCGTTCGACGCGAGCACGAAGCAGACGCGCGCGTGGCTGGACAAGAGCGACGCCGAGCTCGCGTCGCCCTGGACGCTGAAGCGCGGCGGCCAGGAGGTGTTCACGATGCCGCGCGCGGCGGCGTTCCGCTCATTCGTGCTGTATCACATCGTGCATCACCGCGGTCAGCTGAGCGTGTATCTCCGCTTGAATGGCATTCCGGTCCCAGCGATCTACGGACCGTCGGCCGACGAAGGCTGAAGGGCTCGACGGCGATTATTACTACGGTTACGAACTATTCCAAACCGGACAAAACCTTACACGATTCGTGCAGGCATCTCGAAGGGCTACGGCGCGAGGGCGTCAGCGCGTGACAGCCTTGCCGATCGAGAAATGTGGGGCGCCACGCGAATAAGAAGTCGCGCCAGGCGTCGGCGTCAGCGTCGTTTTCTGCTCCGTGACCGCCTCCACCTTCGCGCGCGTGTACAAGATCGGGAAGTACCCGCCGCGCGCCCAGATCTCGCTCAGATCCCGATAGTGCGGGCTGTCCGGGTCGCCGGACTGACCGGGGTTGTTCAACCCGAGCGAGCTGTCCCAGTTCTCGGTGTCGGCGATGATCTTCAGCGAGCCGCCGGAGGTCTGATTGTCTGCGTTGCCCGTCGCGCTGACGGTGTAGCTGTCTCCGCCGCGCGGGAACGGTCCGACGTCTAGCCTTCCAGCGACGTCGCGCGTCGCGATATCTGCGAGCGGGTGGCGAATCGTGGCGTGATGGTAGGCATTCTGTCCCCATCGCCACGCGTTCACGTCCGGTCCGAGCTTCTTGGTCAACTCCGCGATCGCTTCGGTCAGGCTGCGCAGCAGGAGCTCGTCGCGCCCCTTCGCGGGATCCGGTCCGAATCGTCCATCCGGCGCGTCGAGCCAGTCGATGACGCGCTTCATGCTCGGCTGGCCGATGAACGACTGCGCGTCCTTCGGGACCATCAGGCTGCGGATGTTCTCCGTGAGGCGGCGCTGGAACATCTCGTAGATGCCGGCGGCGATCGAATCAGCGTCGACGCTGTAATCCCACGCGAGGAGCAACTCACGTGCCTTCTCCGGTGTCGGAGTCGGGGTCGGAGTCGAAGCCAGACCGCGAAGCAGCGGCACGATGCTGCGGGCCGGCAGCGACACGTTGTCGTTCTGCAGCCGCATCATGTCGGCGACGGTGTGCAGACGTCCGGAACCGAGCACCTCGCTGATCCGCGACACGCGAAATGGATCGGCCCCGGTGTAGTGCAGCGCTTCCTTGTACTGGAAGTCCGGCGGGAACAGATAGTTGTTCGCCGTCGCGAAATAGCCCTTCGGCGGATTCAGCACGTGCGGCAGCGCGTTGATCGGCAGGTACCCGTTCCACTCGTAGCGTCCGTCGCCGGGCACCGGCACGAGGCCCGACCAGTTCGGCCGCAGCGGCGTGATGGCGACCGCCTGATAGCCGATGTTGCCGCTGCGATCGGCCCATACCATGTTCTCCGACGGAATTCGGCTGAACGTGCACGCCTGCACGAACTCGTCCCAGCTCTTCGCCTGGTCCATGCGCAGGCTCGCGAGGTACGGCGCCGATCCGATTTCCATCCACGCCGCGCGCAGCGCGTAGGCCTTGTGACGGGCCGGGTCCTCTGACAGCACCGGACCGTGGCGCGTGTATTTCAACTCGACCGCGACCGGCGCCTCGCCCTTCACCGGAATCGTGTCCTTGACGACGCGCATGTCTTCCCAGGCGTCGTGATATTTGTATTGATTCGGATTCGCCGGATTCGTCTCGTATACGTAGAGATCTTCGGTGTCCGATCCGAAGATCGTCAGACCCCATGCGCCGTACTCGTTGTGGCCGATCGACACGCCGGGCAGGACCGGCTCGCCGCCGCCGATCACGTTCCATCCCGGCGCGACAAGGTGAACCCAGTACCGCAGCGACGGCACGCTCTGCGTCCGGTGCGGATCGTTCATCATCATCGGGAACCCGCTCTGCGTCAGCCGCCCGCTGACGACCCAGTTGTTGCTGCCGACGTCTTCCTGCCGCTCACTTCCACCCCGGCTCAGCTCGGGCGCCGTCGGCTCCTCGGGCGCCGACCCGGCTCCAAACTGCAGCGGCCGGCGGAACGCGTTGTACAGCTCGAGGATCGAACTGTTCACGAGCGAGAGATCGATCGCGGCATCGGGCGTGATGTTCGGATCGCCGCCCTGAAAGTAATAGATGTCCTTCACTTTCTCCGCGCCGAGCACGCGCACCGCCTGCGCCATGTTGACTTCCTGACCGATGTTCGCGAGCAGCGCGTTGTGGCGCGAGATGACGACGTCCGGCGTCCACGGCTTCGGCGTGAGGCCGAGCAGCTTGAATTCAACGGGCAGCGACGAGGGATTCCGATTCGCTTCGGCGATGTACGCGTTCACGCCGCGGACGTACGACGTGATGATGGCCTCGCCGTGCGGGTGGTACCAGTTCAACTCGGATTTCAGATCGCCGCGGAAGGCGTGGAGCCGTGCGCCGATGTCGCGCTTCAGCTCCCTGCGGCCGAGGATCTCGGCCACGGTGCCGGTCGCCTGACGGCGCCACAGCTCGAACTGAAACAGTCGATCGCGCGCCGCGGCGTATCCCTGCGCGAAGAACAGGTCGTTCTCGTTCTTCGCGTAGATGTGATTGATGCCCCAGCGGTCGCGCAGCAGTTCGACGGGCTCGCTCAGACCGTTGATCCGCAGGGTAGTGTCCGCCGGCGCGGCGCCGGACGCGGCGGACGCGGCTGTCACGAACAGGGCGAAGAAAATGGCTCGGCGCATGGGCCGGATGCTAGCACACGGCCTTATAATGCGGGCTCCCATGAAACTGAACGGCACCTGGCCGCTCGCGGCCGCCGTCGTCCTGTGCGCGGCGACGGCATCGCTGGTTGCGCAGAACCCGACGCCGGCGCCGAAGAAGAACCCGTTGCTGAAGCTCGTCGAGCCATGGCCGGAGCCGGCCGTGCTCGAAGCGCGCCGCACCGAAGCGGTTCGCCGGCCGCTGTTCCAGCAGACCGAGCCGCTGTCGTTCACGCTCGCGGCCGATTTCAAGCTTATTAACAAGGATAGGAATCCTGAGAGCGCCGCGCGGTATCCGGGGGTGATCACGCTGACCGATCCGCGCGGGCGCGAACGGACGCTGCACGTGCGCCTGAGCCCGCGCGGTCACCTGCGGCGCATGGCGCGGACGTGCGGCTTCGTGCCGCTGCGCCTCGAGTTCGTCGCGGAGGAAACCGCCGGCACGCCGTTCGAGGGACAGACGAACCTGAAGCTCGGAACGCATTGCCAGGACGACAAGGCGTTCGATCAGTATGTGCTGCGCGAGCAGCTCGCCTATGCGCTGCTGAATTTCGTCACGCCGCAATCGTTCCGCGCCCGCCTCGCGCGCGCGACCTACGTCGACGCGAAGAACGGCAAGACCGTCGCAGCGCGCTACGCCATCTTCATCGAGCACGAGAACGACGTCGCCCGCCGTCTCGGCGGCCGCATCGTCGAATTGCCGCGGCTCACGTTCAAGGACGTCGACGCGGCGGCGCTGAACAACATGATGTTGTTCAACTACATGATCGGTAACACCGATTTCTCGTTGTATACGCTCCACAACGTCCGCGTCGTGCAGGATCGCGAGCGAACACTGTTCACCGTGCCGTACGATTTCGATCTGTCCGGCTTCGTGAGGCCGCCGTACGCCATCCCCGATCGCCGCCTCGGCATCCGTACCGTTCAGGACCGGCTCTATCGCGGTCCCTGCCAGAGCGCCGAAGAGCTCGATAAGGTCGCCGCGGCGTTCCGCGCGAAACGGACGGAGATGGTCGCCGCCATCGATACCGCGAAGGACATGGATGCAGCGGGGCAATCGGCGGCGAAGGATTATCTGGAGAGCTTCTTCCGGGCGATCGCTCAACCGAGCGCGATCAAGCGATCGCTCGTGGACGGATGCAAACCGAACCCGACGATGTAGCGCGAGGCTTTTAGCCGAGCGCTACGCTCGTTGCCGAGCGTTACGCTCGCCTGAAAGGCTCGCGCTACCTTTCCTGCGTCGCCGCCGGCCGATCGATGACGGTGCCGTAAAACCCGATCATCATCTCTTCCCACGTCTGATCGCCCCACCGCACGTCCTTCGACGGATCCGGATTGAACCTGTTGTTCGCCGAGTTGTCGTAGTGCGCGATGACCTCGAGCTCCGTGCCCGCCGGCAGCAGCTTCGGCTTCGCCAGCTCGTACGTGATCTGCCAGCTGAAGTCGTACTTCGGCACCGACAGCAGCGTCTCGGTCGTGCCGTCGGCATAGTGCGCGATGTAGATCATGTCCTTGCCGCGCACGTGCATGTGCGGCGTCAGCGTCGTGACCAGCGTATCCTTCACGATCTTCTGCGTCGCGCGCACCTCGGCGTTGCCGTCGTACGCCGGAATCACGAACCGCGGGTTGGCGACGAGGCCGCCCGCCACGAGCTTCGTCGGCGGCTGCTTCGCGAAGATGATGCCGACCGTCGTGCGATCGGTCGCCGCCTCGCCGTTGGTCGTGTAGTGTATCTGCAGGACGATGTCCTGGTTGCCGCGCAGCAGCCGGGCCGCGCCCGGTTCGAACACGACGCCCGGCTTGTTGGGCGTGACGCCGCCGATGTTGGTCGGCCCGAGCGCGCCGCCCGGACGAATCGCCTCGCCCGCCGGCTGCGTGTACGCGATGACGTGGTGCACGTGCGACCGCGCCCCGGGTTTGATCTCGATCGCCTGAATCCACCTGTCTTCGGTCAGGGCCGTCGGCACCTTGAAGTACCTGTATGGAATCGTCCCTGACTCGGGAATCTGGAATTCCTCTTCCATCGTGGCGACGAGATCGGGCTGCCCGATCGTCCAGCCGTCGACGAACTGCGGGCGTGCGGGCAAATCGGCGTCGTCGCCCTTCGGCGCGCCGTTGTCGGCCCACGCGACGACGGTGTCGATTTCCTGCTGCGTGAGACGGGGATCGTTCTTGAACGTGCCGAAGGCCGGGTCGGCGCCCCACGGCGGCATCTGCCGCGCGGCCACCTTCTGTTTGATCGACCGCGCGTAGGGCCGCGCGTCCTCGTACGTCATCAGCGACATCGGCGCGAACATCGTCGGGCGGTGACACTCCGCGCAGTGTTTGTACAGGATCGGCGCGACGTCCCTGGCGAACGTCACCGGGGAGTCGGCGCCGGCCCACGCGCGGCCAGGAAACGCGGCGACGGCGGCGAGCAAGAGGACGATTCTCATGTGCCTCACGGCTGACTCCCTGTTGTCAACGCTGGGAGCTTCAGTATAACCGGTCCAGTTGACATGGCCCGATCCGGCAGCCCACACTCAGTAGTCACGCCCGCACAATCCCGGCAACGCATGTACGGTCCCGTCGAGCTGAACCTGGAACTGACGCCGCGCGCGCGCGTCGACGTCATCGACGTCCACCACCGCGCCGGCGAGCGCGCCGCGTGTCTGTCGGCGTTCCCGAAGGCGCTGTACTGCTCGTTCCACACCACCGCGGGATACCTCGAACCGGGGCTTGCCGCGCGGCTCACCCGATCCGACGTGCGGATCAAGCCGTACCTCCAGATCTTCAGGACGCTGTTCCCCGAAGCGGCGGGCTACCGCCACGACGAGATGCACCTGCGCGGCGACCTCACCGATGACGAACGACGCGTCGAGCCGCACAACGCCGACGCGCACCTCGCGTTCATCGCCGCCGGCCTGCAGTCGTGCGTCAAGTACACGAACCGGCCGCAGGCGCCGGTGTACTTCATCGACCTCGACGGCGTGGTCGGGAAAGCGCCGCGGCGCCGAACGACGAGCATCCTCGCGTTCAACACCGAGGAGGTCGCGTTCCGCCGGCGCGCGTACGTGCCGGTGTCGTCGCATGCGCTCGAATCGGTGAGCCTGAAGCAGCCGGCGTTTGGTCTGTACGACGAGCTCCGCGAACAGATTGCGCGCGAAGGCATCACCAAGGGGCGGGTCCACATCGCGCTGGCGCCGGGCGAACACGAAGTCGGCCTGACGGTCAACGAGTACGAGACGCTGTTGATGCGCCACGATCTCGCCGACGCGCTGCGCGATCCGTTTCGGTTCGTGGCCGAAGAAGGGCGCCACCTGCTCGCCGAACCGCGGGCGATCGCGCGCAAGACGCTCGATCATTCGAAGTACGACCTCGTGCGCGTCTTCAACAGGACGTTCGACGCGCTCGACTTGAAGGAGTCGCTGATCGAGAAGCTGCTCGCGCGGCTGATTGCCATTCCGGCGCGGCGGTTTCTCAGGATGAAGCGGTCGGTCAGCCTCCTGATTTCCGATCGGGAGACGCCGGGCCGCGGCGTCATCGCGGAGGGGCGCTATCAGTGCCCGATTCTCGTCCAGTGGCAGAAGGCGGAGCGTCAGCAGCGGGCTCTGGATGTCACGGTCACCCGTCTTTGCTGAAGCCCCGACCATCGAACCACGAAACGCACGACAGCACGAAAACTCACGAAAGAGAACAAATCGACTAAGGCTGCTGCTGTGAACTCGAGGTTCTGACAGTCGGATACTTGATCCCCAGCTGATCGAGATACGACTTGTACTTCGACGGATCGTAGTAGTACTTTTTCATCTCGGGCCGGAACTTCTCCATCCGTTCCTTGTTAAGCCAGATCGCGGGCTTGTCTTCCGGCCGCATCAGCGGGATGTACTTCTTGTCCTTGGTCTGCACGTTGTTGAAGTAATCCCACGCCTGCTGCACCAGCTCCGGGTGCGTCATCAGATCGATAACGGTGAGCGCCACGACCTTTGAGCCGTACTGGATGCCCTTGTGCGCGATCGGCGTCGCCATCGAGATCGCGTTCGCCCAGTTGTGGCCCGGACCGGCCTGGATGTTCGACGGATAGTTGAGCGTGACCGTCGGCACGTTCCACGAGATGTCGCCGATGTCGTCCGAGCCTCCGCCCCGTTTCTCCTCGTCGGGCATCGACTCGCGACCGCGAAGCGGATTGATCTTCGTCGCCAGCCCGGTCTCCGGCACCTTCATCTCGCGCTGCACCGCCTTGGCGAGCGTGATGTCGGCCTCGCTCCACTGCGGCAGCCCGACCTTCTCGATGTTGGCGTGCATCACCTCGGCAACCGTCTTGTTGAAGTGACCGGGCCACGCCGAGCCGAGCACGCGCATGTTCGACATCTCGGTGTCGGTCATCATCGCGGCGGCCTTGGCCATCGTGTTGCCGATGTCCCACAGCTTCTTGATTTCCTCGTAGCTCGTCTCGCGGAAGTAGTACCAGACCGACGCGTTGGGCGGGACGACGTTGGGCTGGTCGCCGCCGTTCTCGATCACGTAATGCGAGCGCTGCGAGATGCGCAGATGCTCGCGGCGGAAGTTCCAGCCGATGTCCATCAGCTCCACGGCGTCGAGGGCGGAGCGCCCTCGCCACGGCGCGCCGGCCGCGTGCGCGCTCTCGCCCTTGAAGTTGTACTCGACCGACACCATCCCGTTGCCGGCGCTGTCGCCCCAGGAGACCTGCATGTTCGAGCCGACGTGCGCGAAGATGCAGATGTCGACGTCCTTGAACGCGCCCGCGCGCACGTAGTACGCCTTCGTGCCGAGCAGCTCCTCGGCGACGCCCGGCCAGAGCTTCAGCGTCCCCTGCAGGTGGTTCTGCTCCATGATCTTCTTCACCGAGAGCGCCGCGGCGATCTGCAGCGGCATGCCGGAGTTGTGTCCTTCGCCGTGCCCCGGCGCCCCTTCGATGATCGGCTCGTGCCAGGCGACGCCGGGCTTCTGCGAAGCCTGCGGGATGTCGTCGATGTCCGACCCGAGCGCGATCACCGGCTTCCCAGTGCCCCACGTCGCCATGAACGCCGTCGGAATCCCGGCCAGGCCGCGTTCGATCTTGAAGCCGTTCCTCTCGAGGATATCGCTCAGGTACTTCGAGGTCTCGAACTCCTGGAACCCAGGCTCGGCGAAGCTGAAGACGGTGTCGTTCATGCGCTGGATGTCCTCGCGCATTCCGTCCACCTCGAGCGACACGTCGGCCTTGTACTTGTCGAACGTCGGGTTCGGCGCGACCTTCGCCGCCGGTGTGCTCGACGGCTGCTCCGACGACGGTTGTGGTCTCTGAGGCGCCGCCGTCAACGTGGCGGTGACGGTCACCACAGCCGCGACAATCCAAAATCGTGAGGAGTGCATTCGTTTCCTCCGCTAGAAAGTGACCTTCGCTCCTGTCGGCGCGATGCGCGGCGAAGCGACGTCGAGCTGGCGCAGGAACGAGACGGCGGAATTGTAGATCGAACGACCCGCTGGACGGTACGCGGTACGCCGAATGCGAGATCCAAGAAATCGCGGACGCGGCGGCGGACCGATGCTGGCGCGTGAAAAGCGATTGCGCAGACCCGAATTCGGGTGTAGTGTCCGTCCAATTTCACACTCTTTTTTCTCAGGTCCGTCCGCTCTCTCGAACACGAAGGAGGCGCATGAGGCGGCTTCACTGCGAGATTCCGGCGCTGGTTCTCGTCCTCGCCTTGAGTTCGGTGGCCGGAGCGTTCGGCCAAACCGTCAGCACGACGACGGGCGCGATCAACGGAAAGATCACCGACGCCAGCGGCGCCATCTTGCCGGGCGTGTCCGTGTCGATTTCCAGCCCGTCGATGCAGGGAACGCGCACCGACGTCACCGGCCCGGACGGCATCTACCGCTTCTCCGCGATCCCGCCCGGCGACTACACCGTGCGGTACGAGCTCGCAGGCTTCGAAACCGTGATTCGTGAAGGGCTCCGCGTCGGTCTCGGGTTCACCTCAACCGTGAACGTCGAGCTCCGCGTCGCGCGCCTCTCCGAATCGGTCACCGTCAGCGGGCAATCGCCCGTGGTCGACATCGCGACCACGAAGACGTCCACGAACTTCGACGCGCAGCAGCTCGCCTCGCTGCCGAACGCGCGCGACTTCTGGGCGATCCTCGCGGCGGCGCCGGCCATCCAGATGCAGCGGATCGACGTGGGCGGGAGCGCGGCCGGCACGCAGACGGGCTACTCCACCTACGACACGAAGTCCGATCAGCATCGGCCGATGGTCGAAGGCATCGTCAACACCGAGGGGACGAACGCGGCCGGCTTCTACTACGACTACGGGTCGATGGAGGAAGTCTCGGTGACGACCGGCGCGAACACGCCGGACATGCCGTGGGCCGGCGTGATGACGCAGTTCATCGCGAAATCGGGCGGCAACACCTATCACGGCCGCATCTACGCCGACTACGAAAACGAGAACATCCAGTCGCGCAACATCGACGACGCGCAGATTGCGCTCGGCGTCAAGGGCGGCGGCGGTCTCGAGGCGACCGATCTGAACCGACTCCACAGCTATCACGATCTCAACGGCGACGTCGGCGGCTACCTGAAAAAAGACAAGCTCTGGTGGTACGGCTCGCTGCGCGATCAGGACGCGCAGAGCCTGCTGCCGAACTTTCCGGTGAAGCCGTTCGAAACGCATCTGCAGAACATCACCGGCAAGGGCACCTACGCGCTGAACGCGAACAACAAGCTGGTCGGGTTCGCTCAGTGGGGCAAGAAGGAGCAGCCGAACCGGCTGGACACGCAACTGATTGGCGCCACGACTGCGATCCACAACAGCGCCGATTCGACGTGGAACCAATCCTACTGGGCACATACGTACAAGGTCGGTTGGGACAACGTTGCCAGCGACAAGATGTTCTTCGAGGTACACGGCGGCCAGTTCCACTACCTCTGGCCGAACTATCGCTACACCCAGGCCCCAGCGTACCAGGACCTGGCCACCAACATCGTCAGCGGCGGCAACCGGGACGGCTGGTTCCGCGACATCACTCGCAACCAGATCCTCGGATCGCTGAGCTACTTCAAGGACGGCTGGGCAGGCAGTCACAACTTCAAGTTCGGCGGCGAATTCTTCAACGAGCGCTACGACGATCTTCGCGGGCAAGGCGGCCTCGGCCATGTGCCGAACGACGTGCTGATGGTCCTCAACAACGGTAGCCCGTCGGAAGTGATCCTGTTTCAGACCCCCTCGGCCTCGCTGAACGGCCTCTGGACGACCGGCTTGTATGCCTCCGACTCCTGGCGGGTCGGCTCACGTCTGACTCTCGCGCTCGGCGTCGTCTTCGATCGGTATCGATCGTATCTGCCAGAGCAGACAGGGCCGCCGATCAGCGCGTTCAATCCGACTCAGGTCAACTTCCCGGCGGTGAGCAACCTGATCACGTGGAACCTGGCGGCGCCGCGAGCAGGCCTCACGTACGACCTGACCGGAGACGGCAAGACGGTGCTGAAAGCGAACTACGCGTCGTACTGGTGGAACCCGGGGACGACGTCGATCGATGGGCTGGTGAACCCGAACTCTCCCGAGTGGTTCCGCCGCTATCGGTGGAACGACCTGAACGGCGACAAGGTGTGGCAGCCCGGCGAACAGGGTCAGTTGAATTCTTCGACGGGCGGCGTCGGCAGTACGCAGCTCGATTCCAACCTGCAGGACGAGCGGACGCGCGAGTTCGCGACATTCCTCGAGCGCGAGCTCTTCGCGAACTTCGGCGTGCACGCCGGATTCGTCTGGCGGCGGATCGATCAGCTGTCTCAAAGCGACAACCTGAATCGGCCGATCAGCGCGTTCAACGTGCCGGTCACGATTCGCGTGCCGGAGCCGAACGGAACCGTCACCGCGAACAGTCCGTCGATTCAGGCGTTGAATCTGAACCCGGCGAACCTGGCGCTGCCGGTCGTCAACTTCCTGCACAACACGCCGGGCAAGGACGATTTCTACAACCTCGAGCTCACGGCGAACCGCCGGATGGCCGGTGGCTGGTCGCTGAACGCGTCGTACGCGTATCGCTGGAACCGCGACAACGCGAACGGGTACTTCGGCAACAACCTCCGCGTGCGGGACGATGTGGCGAATCCCAACGACGCGATCAACACGCAAGACGGACGCTACGTGTTCAATCTCTGGTCGGCGAAAATCAACGGCACGGTCGATGCGCGCTGGGGCCTGCGCATCACGCCGGCCATCCGCATGCAGTCGGGACAGCCGTACGCGCGAACCTTCCTCGCGACGATGAACTACGGCTCGCAGCGAATCCTCGCAGAGCCGTTCGGCACCCGCCAGCAGGACAACATCGTCCTCGTCGATACGCGCGTCGAGAAATTGCTCAAGGTCGCGAAGAGCCGTACGATTTCGCTATTCGTCGACGGCTACAACCTGACCAACACGAATCCGGCGGCGAACATCGTCTGGAGCTCGGGCACGAGCTTCACGACGCCGACGACGATCGTTCCCCCGCGTCTCTTCCGGTTCGGAGCGAAGTTCGACTGGTAATTCCCTCGCGGCGCGGGGGGCGAAGGCGCCTCCTTCTCCCCCGCGTCTCGTCTCCACCCTGGTGTCAGTGACCCGAACGCGCCGATCCAAGCGGACCCAGTCTCCCACCCAGCGCCGGTTCTTCAGCTTTCGACATGCGGCGATTTCGATCGCGGCAGCCGGCGTGCTGCTCGCGGGCGCCGTCGCGGCATTTCGAGCGCTCCGCGCCAGCCCGCTGGCGCCACCCGCGCTTGCCGATCTCGGTCCCCTCGCACCGGAGATCGCCGACATCGTCCGCCAGGCGCGAGAAAGCGTCGCGCAAGACCCGCGCGACGGAGCGCGCTGGGGCCGCTTCGGCATGGTGTGCGAGGCGAATGGTCTGATGGGCGCGGCGCGCACCGCTTACGCCAATGCGGCGGCAATGCAGCCGTCGGAAGCGAAGTGGCCGTTTCATCTCGCCGCCGTCGAATCGCGGCTCGGACGCACGGACGACGCGGTTCGCGACATGCGCCGGGCGATCGATTTGAATCCTCAGTACGCGCCGGCGTATTGGCGCCTCGGCCTCTGGCTTCTCGACGAAAACCAGACCGCAGAGGCCGCGCGCGCATTCGGCCGGGCCACCGACATCGATCCCGCCGATCGGGCCGGTTGGATCGGCCTCGCGCGCGTGTACCTGCAACAGGACGAGAATGAGCGCGCCGCTGGACTGCTCGAGCGGCTCGTTGCGTCGGCGCCGGCTGAAGGTTACACGCTGCAGCTGCTCGGCACGGCGTACCGCCAGCTCGGACGCACGGAGCAGGCGGCATCGGCATCCCAGGTTGGCGCGAAGAACGCGCCGCAGTGGGGCGATCCCTGGACCGACGAGATGCTCGCGTTCCGGCGCGGCTACGCCGCCCTGTTGAAGGACGCGACCGCATACATCGTCGACGGCCGCTTTCCGCAGGCGATCGGAATCCTCGAAACGCTCGGTCGGGAGAAGCCGGACGATCTCGTCCTGATGGCGCATCTGGGTCAGGTATACGTCGCCGCCGGCCGCGACGCCGACGGCGTGTCGCTGCTCGAAGCCGTAGTCGCGCGCGAGCCCGATCGGTTCGAAGCGCGCGTCGATCTTGCGACGGGATACATGCATCTGGGCAATCTGGCGAAGGCGCGCGCCGAGGCCGATCGGGCCGTCGCGTTGAACGGCTCGTACGCGCCCGCACACGAAACGCTCGGACTGATCGAGTGGCGGAGCGGCGATACGCGCGGCGCGATTGCGGCGTTCGATCGCTCGGTCGAGCTCGATCCCCGTAACGCGCGAGCGCTCGTATGGAAGGCGATGGCCCAGACCAACGAGGGCCGGGCCGCCGACGCGCTGGCGTCCTTCGAGCGCGCCGCACGCACCGATCCGACCAGCGTCGACGCGTGGATCGGAATCGCCAACGCGCGGATGAGCCGACACGACCTCTCGGCTGCAGAAGCAGCCGTTCGGAACGCCGAGCGCCTGCAGCCCGGTCGTCCCGCCGTGAAGGCAACCGGCGATCGCCTGCGATCGCTTCAGACGGCCGCCGGGCGCTCCGTAACGCCGCGCCCGCGATGAGGTCCGGCGGAGTCGTCGCGACGCTTGCCTTTGCGCTCATCGCCTGCGGCTCGATGGGCTGCCGACGCAGTGATGAAGCGGGAGCCGCGCCACCAGGCCGCGCTGCGTGGTTCGAAGAGATCGCTGCGCGCGCCGGCATCCGCTTCGTCCACGCGTCGGGCCACAAGACCAAGCACCTGCTGCCTGAAATCATGGGCGGCGGCGTCGCCCTCTTCGACATGGACAACGACGGCTTCCTGGATCTGTATCTCGTGCAGAGCGGCGCTCTGTCGTTCGAGCGCGACGATGTCGGCCGTTCGTCGGCCGATCCGTCCGGCGGCAACCGGCTGTATCACAACCGCGGTGACGGCACGTTCGAAGACGTGACCGTTCCGAGCGGCGCCGGCGCCGGCGGTTACGGGATGGGCGTGACGGCCGGCGACTTCGACAACGATGGCTTCACCGATCTGTACGTGACGAATTTCGGCCACAACGTGCTGCTGCGAAACGACGGCCACAGCCGTTTCGTCGACGTCACGGCGAAGGCCGGCGTCGCGAGCGCGGGCTGGAGCACGAGCGCCGCGTTCGTGGACTACGACGGCGACGGTGCGCTCGACCTGTTCGTCGCTCACTATCTGAATTGGCGGCCGTCGGCCGAAGTCGAGTGCTTCAGCCTCACCGGCGTGCCCGATTACTGCAGCCCCGCCAGCTACGACCTGCCGTCGGCGGCGACGCTCTACCACAACAACGGCAACGGAACGTTCACCGACGTCTCGGCGCAAGCGGGCATCCTCGCGGCCGTCGGCAACGGCCTCGGCGTCATCGCCGGCGACTTCGACGGCGATGGCCGCGTCGACATCTTCGTGGCGAACGACCGGACGCCGAATCAGCTGTGGGCCAATCAGGGAGGCGGCCGGTTCCAGGACGTCGCGCTGACGACAGGAACCGCTGTCGATCAGGACGGCGCGCCGAAGTCGGGCATGGGCGTCGACGCCGCGGACGTGGATGACGACGGCGATCTCGATCTGCTGATCGTGAACCTCGACGGCGAATCGGATTCCTTCTTCCGTAATCGCGGCCGGTTCTTCAGCGACGACACTTCGCAGGTCGGCCTTCGCACAAGCAGCCGGCCGTTCACGCGGTTCGGGACCGCCTTCGTCGATTTCGATAACGACGGGTACCTCGATCTGTACGAGGCGAACGGCCGCGTCGGCATGCAGTCGGAGCGCTACTCGTCGGATCCCTACGCCGAACCGAGCCTGCTGTTTCGCGGCTTCGCGGGCCCCCGGTTCGAAGAAGTCCGCCCGCGCGGCGGGACGACGCAGCTTCTCGCTGCAACGAGCCGCGGCGCCGCGTTCGGCGACATCGACAACGACGGCGGCGTCGACATCGTCGTGGTGAACCGCGACGGCGGTCCGTACTTGCTGCACAACGTCGTGAAGCCGCGCGGCCACTGGATCATGTTGCGTGTCCTCGATGAACATGGGCGCGACGCGCTCGGCGCGCAGGTGACGCTGAAGGTGGGCCCGAGAACGATCCGGCGCGACGTGCGTGCCGCCTACAGTTACCTCGCGAGCAACGATCCGCGAGTCCACGTCGGGCTCGGCCAGGAAACGGCGGCGCGCGACGTCACCGTCAGGTGGCCAGACGGCGCGCGCGAATCCTTCGGCGAGCTACACGCCGATGGCATCGGGATCCTTCGTCGCGGCGCGGGAAAGCGCTGAGCGTCGTCTACTATTTGCCCGGGGCGAACCGCACATCGATCCAGTACTGCTCCTGACGGATTGAGAACGCCAGCCGCACGGTCGTCGCCGCCGGGGCACCGATCGGCTGGCCGCTTCCGATCCAGCTCTCCCCCGCGTCGTCTATCTGCAGCGCAATGCGTTCGTCGGCCGCGCCCGGTCTGTGAATCGTCAGCGCTACCTCGGACGCGACAGAGGCCGGCAGATCTTCGCGGATCGCGTCGGTGAAATACACGCGGTGCGCGCGTCCGGACGGATCGAGCACCACCTCGTAGTGCAGGTCGTCCCCTTTCATCATCACAATGCCGCCGTGGTGCGGGTTGTGATCGCCATGCGGCACGGATCCGGCGTTGGACACCGGCGCAGGTGCGGCCTGGACGACGGGCTGCCGTGCGGATGGTGCTCGATTGCAGGACATGAACACCGCCGCGGCGGCTACCGTGACGTGTCGCGCGAAGCCTTTAGGCGAGCGGTGTGTCATTCCGTTCGCAGGGCATCGATCGGATCGAGCCGCGACGCGCGGCGGGCCGGATAGAAACCGAAGAAGATGCCAATCGCGGCGGAAATGCCGAACGCGAGGCCGACGCCTGCGGCCGATGTGCGCGTGGGCCAGTCGAGCAGCAGCGTCAGCCCGAAGGCGGACACGAATCCGAGGGCGATCCCGATCGCGCCGCCGACGGCGCTGAGCGTCAGCGCTTCGGTCAGGAACTGCACCAGCACGTCCCGCCGCCGGGCGCCGACGGCACGCCGCACGCCGATCTCCCGCGTGCGCTCCTTCACCGCGACCAGCATGATATTCATGATGCCGACGCCGCCGACCACGAGCGAGATCACCGCGACGCCGGCAAGCAGGGCGGTCATCGTCGAGCGCGCGCGCTGCAGCGTCGCGTTCATCTCGGCCAGGTTCACTTCGTCGAGCTTCGGCATGTTCGCCAGCACGAACGCGGCGACCGACGTGTACAGCCCTTTGGTCAGCGCTTCCGATGACTGCGTCTTCACCGTGAAGTCGTCGGGCGCCCCCGCGGCGCCGGCGCCGAACTGCGGCATCTGGTTGCCAGTGATGCCGGCTCGCCGCAGCTTCTCGACCGCCGCGTTGATGTGCGCCGCGTGCCGCGACCGGAGCAGCGCCGCCGTTTCGGCGGCGATGCGCGACGCATCGCCCGCCAGGACCGCCTCGATGGTGATCGTATGCAGGTACGCGATCCCGAGCGCGTCCTGCAGCGCGGTGTACGGCACGAAGGCCATTTCGATCTGATCGGGATCGGCCGTGTCGGTGACGCCGCCGACCGTGAACGACTGGCCGTGGATCGTCACCGTGCGGCTGACGGCTTTCGCACCGGATCCGAAAATCTGATCGCGCGTCGTGCGTCCGACGACGACGATCGGGCGGCGGGCCGCGACGTCGGCGGCGGTGAACCAGCGCCCTTCGTCGAAGTGCCAGCCGAACATCGAGGCGAACGGCACGTCGGTGCCGAGCACCTGACCGTAGAAGCGGTGCGAGCCCGACGCGATCCAGCCGCGCAGCCTCACGCCCGGCGCGATGCGCTTGATGCCGGCCACGGTCCGCCCGATCGCCTCGGCGTCGGCCGGCGTGAGCGTGGTGGCGGCGCCAAGACCGGTGGCGATCCGCGATTCCTCGCCGCCGCGCGTGTAGTTGCCGGCGTTGACGTGGATGAGATTGGTTCCGGCCGACCGGACGTCCTGCTCCACGGTGTCCTGGGCGCCGTTCCCGAGCGCCACCATCGTCATCACGGCCGCGACGCCGATGATCATCCCGAGCATCGTCAGGATCGTACGCAGCGCATTGCGGCCGAGGGCGCGGATGGCGAGGCGAACGCTGGTCCGCAGCATCCGCTATTCGTACCGCAGGGACTGGATCGGATCGAGGCGCGCCGCCTGCCGCGCCGGGTACCAGCCGAAGAAGATGCCGACGGCGGCCGCGACGCTCACCGACACGACCACCGCGCCGGGCGAGATGGTGGTCGACCAGTGCAGGTAGCGCGACAGGCCGCTGGCGACGACCAGACCAAGGCAGACGCCAGCGACGCCGCCGGTCACGCTCAGCGTCATCGCCTCGAGCACGAACTGCGACCGGACGTCGCGGGCACGCGCGCCGACCGCGCGGCGGACGCCGATCTCGCGCGTCCGCTCGGTGACCGACAGCAGCATGATGTTCATGATTCCGATGCCGCCGACGAGGAGCGAGACGGCGGCGATGCCCGCGAGGAGCGCCGTCATCGTCCGCGTCGCGCGATCGAGCGTCTTCCCCAGCTGCTCGAGCGTCACCTTGTCCAGCCCCGACACGTTACCGACGACGGCGCGCGCGACGTCGGGCCGCAGCCCTCCCTTCGCGAGCGCCTGGCGCGCCTGCGTCGTCACGGTGAAGTCGTCGGGCGTCTCGTCGGTGATGCGGTGGCGCGCGCGCAGCAGCATCGTCACGTCGTTCATGATCCGAGACACCTCGCCGGTCGAGGCCGCCGTGATCGTGATGTCGTTCAGCTTCGTGAGATTCAGCAGACGGTGCACCGTCGTGAACGGAATATAGACTGCGTCGAACTGGTCATCGCCAGGCGCCGGGGCCACCATCCAGCTCGCGGTCGTCACGACACCGACCACACGGAACGGCTGCTTCCAGATCGAAACGCTTCGCCCGGCCGGATTCTCGCCGCCGAACAACCGCTCTGCCGCGACGGCGCCAAGGACGACGACCTGTTCGGCGCGCGACTGCTCGCGCGCGCTGAAGAACCGGCCGTTCGGGAACGTCCACGCGCGCCGGATGAGCGGCAGCTGCAGATCGGTGCCGTGCAGGCGCGTGAACCACCGCTTCGCGTCCGCCGCGACGTGCACGTTCTGATGGAGTCCCTCGGCGACGTACTGCACGCCGCGAATACGGCGGATCGCGTCGGCGTCGGCGGAGGTGAGCGTCGCGGCTGATCCGAGCCCGGCTTCGCTGTCGCCGAGCCGCTGGCGAGCCGTCGGGTGATCGTGCTTCTCCATCGGATCGTCTTCCGGGTGCGCGACGAGCGTCGGCTCGACCAGCGAGAGCGCCCGCCGCCACAACGGATCGGGCAATCCGAGCGCGGCGGAGGGCTCCACCGCGCCGCCGCCGAAATCGTCGGTCGACTTCACCTTGTAGTTGCCCGCCGTCACCACGATCAGGTTCATGCCGGCGGCGCGAATCTGATCGCCGATCGCCGCTTCGGCGCCGGTACCGATCGCGATCATCGCGAGCACCGCGGCAACGCCGATCGTCATGCCGACGATCGTCAGCGACGTCTGCAGGCGGTTGCGACCGAGCGCGCGGACGGCAATCGCCAGGCTGGATCGGAACGCCACCTAAACCACCAAACTCAGTTTCATTACCCGTGCCCACCCCCCGCCAGCTCCGCCGCCGCCGCGCGGTGGGAGGCGTTCGCCAAATCCGTCACGAGGCGGCCGTCGATGATCTGGATGATGCGCGACGCGTACGCGGCCACTTGCGGCTCGTGTGTGATGAGGACGATTGTAATGCCTCGCTGCGCGTTCAGCCGCTGGAAGATCTCCATGATCTCGATGCTGGTGCGGCTGTCGAGGTTTCCTGTCGGCTCGTCGGCCAGCAGAATGGCGGGATCGTTGAGGAGCGCGCGCGCGATGGCCACTCTCTGCTGCTGCCCGCCCGACAGCTGATTGGGGAAGTGACTCGCCCGATCGGCGAGCCCGACGGCACCGAGCGCGCGCAGCGCGCGGACACGGCGCTCGGCCGGCGCGATGCGGTTTCGGTGCGCGTACAGGAGCGGCAGCTCCACGTTCTCGAGCGCCGAGGTCCGCGCCAGCAGGTTGAAGCCCTGGAACACGAACCCGATTTGCCGATTCCGGATTGCCGACAAATCGTCGTCCGACAGACGCGACACGTCGCGGGCGTCGAGGTGATACGTGCCGCTTGTCGGCCGATCGAGACAGCCGAGAATGTGCATCAACGTCGACTTGCCGGAGCCGGACGGCCCGACGACGGCGACGAATTCGCCGCGCTGAATCGCGAGCGTGACGCCGCACAGGGCGTGCACAGGCGGGCCGTCCATGGCGTAGGTTTTCTCGAGATCGCGGACGGCGATCAACGGGACGGCGGCCATCACTCAATTGACAATTGACGATTTACGATTGACAACGTTAGTCGTTCGTCTTGCGCGGCGCCGGCGGAGGGCCGTTCGTGCCGGCGAAGTTGTAGAAGATCGCCGCCTGCGCTTTCTCGGCGCCGGCCATTCCGTACACCTTGCCGGCGCCCTCGATGACGTAGAACTCGTTCGCCGCGTGCGCGCCGCCGCCGTGGCCGGCGCCGCCCATGCCGATCGGCATCGACACCGGCGCGACGCGCTGGCCGACTTCCTGGTTCGAGAACAGGTACGACGGCCAGTAGCCGCCCAGGATCGTCGCGTACTGCGCCGGCTCCCCGTGCGGGATGTTGAACTGGTCGTACATCTGCGTCATCGCGCGCGCGATGTCGGTGTCGTACGACATCTTCGACCAGGGGACGTCGCCGATGATCTTCATCTCGACGTCCTGGTATCCGTTGCGATCGAGCTGCTCCCGGATCCGCTTCACCATCTCGAGGCCGTTCATCCTGGGGATGTACCGCATGTTGTGCTTCGACGTGATCTTGTTCGGCAGGATCGCGCCGGCGCCGCCCGCGTACATGTTGCCGCCCCAGATGCCGTCCATGTTGAACGAGGTGCCGTAGCGCCCCATCTTCAGCATCGTGAACGGATCGTCGGCGATGAAGCGCGCGACGCCGAGGTTCTCGGCCGCGATCTTCATGTCGGTCTTCGCCGCGGCCGTTTTCAGCTGATCGGTCTCGCGCATCGACAGCGGTTCGGCGCCGTCGAGGAAGCCCCTGATGAGCGGCGTGTTGCCGTCCTTCGACACGAGCGACGCGAGCATCTGGATGTGGCGCCACGCGGGGCTGTCGACCGAACGCTTGTTCGAGCCATGGATGTCGGACTGGACCGGTCCCCGGCCCCACGACCTGCCGCTCGTCGTCAGCTCGATGTACACGCATCCTTCGGACCCGCCGCCGACGCTGCCGCTGCCGCTCGGCGACTGTTGTCCCGATTCGCCGATCAGCGCGTCGACGTTCTTGAAGAGATCCGGATGATCCTTCACGAACTTGCGAACGCCGACGTCCATGCGCTCCTCGTCGCCTTCCGCGACGAACACGACGTTGACCGGCAGCTTGCCGGTGACCGCCTTGATGGACATCAACGCGTTCAGCTGCGCCATCTCCGGACCTTTCGAGTTCGTGGCGCCGCGGCCGATGAGAACTTTCTTGTACGGCGGCTGTTCGACGATTCGCGCTTCGAACGGCGGCGCCTTCCAGACGTCGGGCTGCGTGATCGGCATCGTGTCGTACTGCCAGTAGATCGCCACGGTCTTCGGGGCGCCTTCGTCGCAGCGCGCGTACACCACCGGGTTGCCGGGCGCGCCCCATTCGGTGATGCCGACGTCGTAGACGCGCGACTCCTGGCAGCCGAGCTGTTCGAAGAAGCCCTTTACCATCTCGGCGCTCTCGGGGATGCCTTCACCGCTGTTCGAGATGCTCGGCTGGCGGATCCACTTCTGCAGGTTCACCACGTGATCGTCGATGTGCTCGTCGATGTACGCGAAGACTTTCTTCAGATCCTCGGATTGAATCTTGCTCAGGTCCGGCTGAATCTCCGTCTCGCCGGCCGGCCGGATGCCGAGCTTCGGTTGCGCGGGCGCGGGCGCCGCCGCCGCAGGGGTAGAGGGTCCGCGTGAACAACCGGTGCAGATCACCGACAGGGCGAGGGCCGCAATCCAGCTGCGCATCGTGTGCTCCTTGTCATTCGGTTCGTGTGAACGGGCGACGCGTGCGAAGACTCTAGGTGGCGGCGAGCCGCGCGTCAACCGCGACGCGCGCGTCACAAAAGATTACCTGGCGGGCGCTCGCGGCAGGATCTGCGCGGGATCGGTCACCGCACGCACATACGCGGCCCAGCTGCCGGAGACGACGCGCGACAACCGGTCGCGGCCGATCGTGTAGGTCGCGGCGTAGCTGCGAAACTGGTTCACGAATTTCAGCGTCGCCTCGGCCGACGGCATGAGCGCCTCGCGCTCGAGCGCCGCCGCCGCACGGGGAAAATCGAGCGCGCCGTCGAGATACCGGCGCGTCACGTCAGCCTCGACGGGCCATAACCGGTCGACGAGGCGGCCGACGGCGACGTGGCGCGCGGCGCCGGACGGAGCGAGGCCGGCGAGCGGAAACAGCACGTCGCGCTCGAACGCGATCCGCGCCGCATCCCCAAACGCCAGCGCCGGCCCCAGCGACGCCGCCGCTTCGTGCAGAGACGACTGCGGACTGAACAACGGTTGGACGAAGAGCTCCGGACGCCGTTCGCCGAAGCGCGAGTCGAGCAAGACGCCGATGGTGTGATGGCCCGGATACGTCTCGTGGCACGCGAGATCGAGCGCGCGGTCGACCGTCAGCGGGAGCGCCGCGTTCACGAGCACGCGGCTGACGAAGCGTCCTTCGTACCGCGTGAAGGCGCTCCACGGCAGGTCTCGGACGTAGTCGACGTCCACACGCTCGCCGGCGGGCAGCGCGATGTGCTGGCGCGTCGCCGCGCGGCAGCCCTCGATGGCGCGCGAGAAGACGGCGGCGAGTCGATCGGGCGCGACGAGAAACTGCCGATCGAACGCCGCGTATCGCGCGGCGAGATCTCCGCGTCCGGGCAGCAGCCGATCGAGCTCCGCGCGAACGGCGGCAGATTGAAGCTCGCGTCCGGCATCCTCCGGTCCGTCTGCCGATCCTCCCTGCTCGTGAGGGTCCAGACCGAAGAGCAGCCGCGCCTCTTCGTCGAACGCGTGACGCGCACCCTGCAGCACATCGACGCGCGAGGCCACCGCCTCGAGCTGTCCGATCAGGAAGGCGCGGCGCGGCGCGTCCTCCTGAGCGGCGGCGCGCTCCGTCTTCAACGAATCCGCAAGGGTCGCGGCGGCGGCACGAATCTGCGGGAGCGTAGGTCGCTCGGCCCGTACCTCGGCCTGCCATGCGACCGGGCCGTGGTAGCTGTCGAGCGAATCCGAATCGCGCTCGCCGAGCGCCAGTACCAAACGGACATAGGTGCGGGAAGCGGCATCGAGCGAGAAGCGGTCCGGATCCGAACGCCGCGCGCCGCATGCGCCGGCGAGGAGACCGGCCCACAGCGCCGCGATCACCGCGATTCGCATCGACCGATTATGATCGAACTGGAATGGGCACGATTGTCCGCGACGGTGAGCATCACGACGCGTTCGTCCCGAGGCCAATGCTCCGCGGCGGTCACGCGATGACGATTTACAGCTGGGGCAACCCGCGCGATTTCCCACGGCTGCCGCCGCCGACGCGCCGCTTCTTCGACGTCGCGCCAGGCACGCGCGTGGCCGCCGCGTGTCATTGGCAGACGGAGCCGCAGCGGCACGCGACGCTGCTGGCGCTCCACGGCCTGAATGGATCCAGCGACGCGCACTACATGCGTGGCCTCGCAGCCAAGGCGTTCGAGCAGGGCATGAATGTCGTGCGGCTGAATCAACGGAACTGCGGCGACACGGAGCATCTGTCTTCCGGCCTGTTTCATTCCGGCCTGACGGCCGACGCCGCCCACGTCGTCGACGAGCTGATGCGCGTCGATGGCCTGGCGGTCATCGGTGTGGCCGGCTACTCGCTGGGCGGCAACCTGGCGCTCAAGATCGCCGGCGAGTACGGCCGCCACGCGCCGCCGGCGCTCCTCGGCGTCGCGGCCGTCTCGCCGATCATCGAAATCGAGCCGTGCGTCGTCGCGCTCGAACGTCGTGAGAACGTTCTCTACAACTGGAACTTCGTCCGCGACCTGAAGCGCCGGATACGGCGCAGGGAACGCTTCCATCCGGGCCAGTTCGATCGCAGGCGGCTCCGCGCGGTTCGAACGGTTCGCGAGTTCGACGAGACGTACACCGCGCCCTACTTCGGCTTCCGCAGCGCGAGCGACTACTATCACCGCGCGAGCGCGATGCGCCTCGTCCACCGCATCGCCGTGCCCGCGCTGATCATCACAGCGGACGACGATCCGTTCGTCCCGTCACAACTGTTTCGCGATCGCAGGGTCGCCGGCAATCCGCACATCCAGGTCCACATCTGCGAGCACGGCGGTCATTGCGGCTTCGTCGGGCCGAAGAATGGAAATGAGGACGACGGCTACTGGGCGGAGCGCAAAATCGTGGACTTCTTCGCAGGCCTCGCAGATGTTCCGGAGACACAGCGTCACAGCGCAAATGCGTGAAGCGACGAGCAGGTCTCGGTGGCCTGTGTCGGAACAAGACACGCGATCCATTCGAGAACGCCAGCGTTTCGCGATCGATCGCGGCTCGTGTTCCATACAGCCATTCGAACCGCGCGGGCGATGTTTCATCCTTGAGCATTCCGACCGTCGCGGGCCAACCGTCAGCGCTCCGTTAACACGCGTAACTCATTCTTTCGAAACCAGTACATACGTTTTGGCGATCACGCGTGCTCCGCGGTATGCGCCTTGCGACTGTGCCACGCACCATGTCCCGATTGCGCACCGTGACCGCTGCGCTCGTCCTGTTGATGGGAGCGCTCTGGGCCTTTTCGAATCGACCGAACCCGTCGTCCAAAGTCGATCGTGCGCTGCGCGATTGGATTCAACATCCGACGACGACGTCGATCCGAGCGCTAATCAAGGTTGTCCCAGCGGCGGGACCGCGCGTCTCGCGGCGCCTCCACCGTTCTGAGTCGACGACTGATTTCTTCCCTTCGACGACGCCCGACCTCGTCGTCGCGGAATTATCGGCGACCGCGCTTCGTGCTGCAGCGCGCGATCCGGAGGTCATCAACATCTCGACCGACGCCCGGGTCAAGAGTCTCTCAACGTCATACCTGTCGCAGGACGTGTTGCTCGCCACCGAGGCCCTTCTTCCACGGACCTACGCGGGCGAAAACATCGGCGTGGCGGTCATCGACTCCGGCGTGCTGCCGTCGGGCGACGCGAAGTACGTCGTCGTGACCTACGACTTCACGGCGGGCGGCGCCACGAAGGTCGACGGGCAGGATCCGTTCGGCCACGGCACGCATGTATCCGGGTTGATCGCGAGCACCGGCGCGACGTCGAACGATCTCTATGAGGGCATCGCGCCGGCGACGCGGCTGATCGCGTTGCGCGCGCTGGATCAGAACGGCTCCGGGTACACCAGCAACGTCATCAACGCGATCAACTTCGCGGTCGCGAACAAGAGCAACCTCGGCATCGACATTATCAACCTCTCACTTGGTCATCCCATCTACGAGCCGGCATTCAACGATCCGCTCGTGGCGGCGGTCGAGAAGGCGGTTGCGGCCGGCATCGTCGTCGTCGCATCCGCCGGTAACTTCGGCGGAGATCCGAGCACTCACGTCCCGGGTTATGGCGGCATCACGTCGCCCGGCAACGCGCCAGACGCGATTACCGTCGGCGCGCTCGACACGTTTCAAACCGTCACGCGCGGCGATGACGTCGTCGCGTGGTACAGCTCGCGCGGGCCGACGTGGTACAACGGATTTCAGAAACCCGACCTCGTCGCACCGGGATCGCACATGGTGTCCGACGTGCCGACGTCGAGCACACTCGCCAAGTCCTATCCAGGCGGACTGATCAGGACTGACGGGCCAATCGCTCTCATGAAACTGAGCGGCACGAGCATGGCCGCGGGCGTCGTGAGCGGAGTCGTGTCGTTGATGCTCGACGCGAGCCGGAAGAACCATCCCGGCGCGCGGCTGACGCCGAATGCCGTCAAGGCGATGCTGCAGTACAGCGCGTTTCCGATGGCGAGCGTAGACACGCTGACGCAGGGCGCCGGCGCGCTCAATGCCGGCGGCGCCGTCGCACTCGCCGCTGCGATCGATCCGAATCAGCCGGTCAGCGCGTGGTGGCTGTCGACGGGCGTCAACACGTGGACGACGATCGCCAGACAGACGCTGGCCTGGGGACAGCGCGTCGTCTGGGGCGATCGCGTGATCTGGGGCAATCAGCTCTACACGAACGATCCCGCGTGGGCGCTGCGCGTCGTGTGGGGCGATCGCGTCATCTGGGGCAACCGCGTCATCTGGGGCAACAGCACAGTCTGGGACGGCAATGCCTCCGTCTGGGGCAATCGGGTGATCTGGGGCAACAGTCTGATCGGTCAGACGTCTGGCACGAGCACGACGTGGGGCAGCCTCTCCAGCGATGTCACCGCCGATCGTGTGGTGTGGGGCAATGTCAGCAGCCTGAACATCGCGCCGACATCGGCGTCGTGGAGCAACGTGGAGCGGGCGAACGGCGACCTCGTCGCCAAGTAAACGGACCCAACATGGCGATACATCAAAACGTGACTGATCCCGCTCCGGCCGTCGGACGCGGCCGTGAGTGGCGTCGAGGTTTACCGGTGTTGAACGACGGCGGCGTGATGCTGCGCGAGCTTCGACTGCAGGACGCGCCATCTCTGCTTGCGCACCTGAACGACGCGCGCGTCCTTCGGTACATCGCGCCGTGTCCGTCGACCGTGGAGGACTTTCGTCGCTTCATCCGCTGGACGCGGGCGGAGCGACGGCTCGGGTTGCACGCATGCTTCGGCATCATCCCGCCGCAACAGACGACTCCGGCCGGCATCATCCAACTCTGGCCGATCGAGCGCGACTTCTCGACGGCCGAATGGGGCTTCGTCCTCGGTGAATCGCACTGGGGGACGGGCCTTTTTGCGCGCAGCGCGCGGCTGTTCCTCGATGCTGTGTTCTTCGACGCCGTGTTCGGTCCTCGTGGCGTATTCCGTCTCGAAGCGCGCGCCGTCGACGCGAACGGTCGCGGGAACGGTGTGCTGCGGAAACTGGCCGCGACGCGCGAAGGCGTGCTGCGCGGCGCATTTCGCAAGGGGGAAGAAAGCCGCGATCAGGTGATGTGGTCGATCCTTGCGTCCGATTGGCGCGCCCTCCGGGGACGTGACCGACGGGTGAATTGACTGGTCGTTGAAACGACGAGGGCGAACACCGCGCGCAGCATGGGTTCCAATGCCGCACGATGAACGGCGCGATGCCCGAGCGATGGTGCCGCAACCAGACGCCGAGCGCGAAGAGACGCAGTCCCCTCTGTTGAGGGCGTTCGTGCTCGCCGTCATCGTCGGCGGCGCCGCTGTCCTCCTGCACAGTGCGATCGCCATCCGTCACACGCGGCTCGATGTCTACCTGGTCCTGCTCGCGGGCCTGACGATTGCGAGCGGGCGGTTCGTCATCCGCGTGCCTGGCCGGCCGGTTACCGTCTCGGTGTCGGAGGTCTTCGTCTTCGCTTCCGTGCTGCTCTACGGCCCGGCGGCAGCGACCCTCATGGTCGCGGCCGATGGCATCTGGCTCTCGCTGAATCTTCGGCATCGGCGGCTCTATCGCACGCTCTTCAACATCGCGGAGCCGGCGATCTCGACATGGACGGCGGCCCAAGTCTTCCACGCACTTGCGGGCGCCGATCGATTCGCGCATGCGTTCACCAGCACACCGTCGCTCCTCGCCGCCGTCGGTGCGATGGCCGCGGTGTTCTTCTTCCTCAACAGCGGCCTCATGGCAATCGCGATTGCGCTCGAGAACCGGGCGTCGGCGTACGACATGTGGCGGCGTCATGCGTGGTACCTCGGGATCAACTACTTCGCCGCGGCGTCGCTCGCCACCCTGGCGGTGGGCAGCGACGGCACGCTCAATCTGGCCGTGATCGGACTGGCAGCGCCGCTGTTGATCCTTTCGCACGTCGCCTACCGTGAGGCATCGGCGCGCGTCGACGAGGCGCAGCGCCACGTCGGCGAGGTCGAGCACCTGTACCACGCGGCCGTCGAGATGCTCGCGATCGCCGTCGACGCCAAGGACCAGGTCACGCACGGGCACATCCGCCGCGTCCAGCGTCACACGCTCGCCGTCGCGAAAACGCTCGGCGTGAGCGGCGCGGTCGACCTGAGGGCCATCGAAGCGGGCGCGCTGCTGCACGACATCGGCAAGCTCGCCGTCCCGGACTACGTGCTCAACAAACCGAGCAGCCTGACCCGCGTCGAACACGACACGATGAAGAAGCACGTGACGATGGGCGCGCGGATCCTGACCGCGGTCGATTTCCCGTACCCTGTCGTGCCGATCGTGCGCCATCACCACGAGCAGTGGGACGGCCGCGGATATCCCGACGGGCTCGTCGGCGCGGAAATTCCGATCGGCGCACGCATCCTGTCCGTCGTCGATTGCTTCGACGCGCTGACGTCGGATCGTCCCTATCGGTCCAGGCTGAGCGATGAGCGCGCGATGGAGATCCTGCGATCGCGGAAGGGCACCTTTTACGATCCCGCGATCGTGGAGAAGTTCATCGAGCTGATTCCCGCGCTGCGGCGCGAAGACGCGGCACACGGCGGATCGGACGTGCGCGGCTTCGTCGTGGCGGGTCTGGCGCAGGCGGCGAGCGAACGCGGTCGCGAGCCAACGGTCGCCGGCCTGCCGACCGTGCGGCCGCGCGTCCGCGCGCTCTTCGCCGATCGCATCGCTCGCATCGCGGACGCGGAGGCGTGTCTGTTTGCGGTCGGTGCCGCCGGCGATCTGCTGCTGGTCGCGCATGCGACACTGCGCCTTGGCGGCTCCGCCGCGTCGCTCCGGATCCCGATCGGCGGCGGCGTGTCAGGTTGGGTGGCCGTCAACCGCAGTACGATTCGCAACGCCGATCCGCGGCTCGATCTCGGAGACCTCGCCGAATCGCTTGCGCTTCGCGCCTGCATCAGCACGCCAATCTTCATGGGCGCGGAACTGTTCGGCGTGCTCACGGTGTACGGAACGCAGGCGGCGGGATTTTCCGACGAAACGATCGCGTCGGTCGGCATGCTCGCGCAGGAGATCGGCTTGGCCATCGCGCGAGCCGATGCCGACGGCGACGACACGCGCCCCGTTGTCCGCCGCCCGCCGATCGCCGCGGTTTCCTGAGATGTCGCGGAAGACATACGTCGTCATCGCCGGCGTCGTGGTGCTTGCGCTCGGCGGGTTCATGCGGCTCGGTGCGCCGCGCGCTTTCCGAGCGGCGCCGTCGCGGGCCGATACGCTCGTCGCATCGGTTCGCGCCGAGCCTCGCACGTTCAACCGCTACGTCGCTCGCGATTTCACGACGACTGTCGTCTCGCTCCTGACGCATTCGGCGCTGGTCCGCGTCAACCGCGTCACCGACCGGCTCGAGCCGGAGCTTGCCGAGAGCTGGGAACTGATGCCGGACGGCCTCACGTATCGTCTTCGTCTGCGATCGGGGCTGCGCTTTTCGGACGGCGTCCCGTTCTCCGCCGACGACGTCGTGTTCGCCTTTCGCGCGATTTACGAGACGCCGGAGGCGGGCATTCTCGCCGACACGCTCCAAGTGCGGGGACGGCCGCTCGACGTCCGATCGGAAGGCGCGACGATCGTGTCGATTCGATTTCCGTCGCCGTTCGGCCCCGGCCTGCGCCTGCTCGACGGCGTTCCAATTCTGCCGCGCCATCGACTCGAGGCGCGTGTGAGAGCCGGAACGTTTCAGTCCGCGTGGGGCGTTTCCACGCCGCCGTCGGACATCGCGGGGCTCGGACCCTTCGTGCTCCGACGCTACGACCCGGGACAGCGGCTCACGTTCGATCGCAATGTGTTCTACTGGCGCCGCCAGGACGGTCGGCCCCTGCCCAAACTCGACCATCTCGTCCTCGAGATCGTGCCCGATCAGTCGACCGAGGCGCTGCAGCTTCGGAGCGGCGCGATCGATCTCACCCAAAGCGAGCTTCGTCCCGCCGACATGGCGGCGCTGACACGGGCGTCACGTGCCGGTGAGGTCGCGCTGGAAGATCTCGGCGTCGGCGTCGATGGAGATCTGTTCTGGATCAATCTGACCGCCGCGAAGGCCAGGGACGTGCGAAGCCGTTGGCTGCAGCATCCTGATTTCAGGCGTGCCGTCTCGCGCAGCATCGACCGGCAGGCGTTCGTCGATGCCGTTTATCTCGGCGCCGCCGTGCCCTCGTCCGGCATCGTGTCGCCGGGCAACCGAACGTGGTTTGTGGACGCGCCGGCGCCGCCCTACGACCTCGCGGCGGCAACGCGCCTGCTCACGTCACTGCAGTTGGTCGATCGAGACCACGATGGAACGCTCGACGACGTGGATGGCAGCCCCGTTCGTTTCACGGTGCTCACACAAAAGGGCAACACGTCGCTCGAGCGCGGCGCTCAGGTCCTGCGGGAGAGCCTCGCGCGCGTCGGCGTACGTGTTGACGTCGTCGGCCTCGAGGTCGGGACGCTCGTCGAGTATCTGACGACCGGCCGCTATGACGCCGCGTATTTTCGGCTTCTGACGACCGACACGGACCCGGCGCTGAACGGAGACTTCTGGCTCAGCTCCGGCAGCGCGCACGTGTGGAATCCTTCCCAGCGCACCCCCGCGACGCCGTGGGAAGGCGACATCGATCGGCTGATGGACGAAGTGTCGACGGCCTCCGAGGCGAGCCGGCGCCGCGCGCTGTTCGCGGACGTCCAGGGCATCATGGCGCGCGAGGTGCCGGTGCTCTGTTTTGCCTTCCCGCGCCTGTCGTACGCCATGGCGCGGCGCGTGGTCGGCGCGACGCCGGCGCCGTTCCGCCCTCCGGTGCTGTGGAATCCGGCGGTCATCGGCGTGAGAGACGTCCCCACCGATCCGCTGACCGGCCGATAAGACCCCTTCGCGCTCCGTTCATTCGACATTCGCTCGCGATCGTCGGCCTGGCGTTCGCGCCGGTGATGAGTCCGTGCCGGTTCGCCATCGACGGCCGGAACACGACGTCCGCGCCGGCGTGGCTCTTCGCGATGGCGAACGGTTCGGTCATGTGGTCAGTCCGAGGCGAGCCATCAGCATCCTGGCGAATTCCGGTCCTTTACCTTCCTCTTCGTGCTTGAAGTAGACGAACACGTCGCGGCACGACTCGGTGACGCGCGCGATCGTGTCGCCCCACTGCGCGATGTCGTCCGGTTTGTAACCCTCGTCGCGCAGGCGGAAGTACGCGTAATCGGCGGTGACGCGAACCGGCGTCGAAACCTTTCTTACTCCGGGGGCCCCTACCGTCCAGTCACGCTTCGCGGGGCCCCGAATGCCCCGCTCGCCGCTGTCGGCGACGCAGAGCGCGAGGTTTCTCGCGGACAGACGCGTGAAGATCTCTTCGTCGAGCCACGACTCGTGGCGGAACTCGAACGCCGCGCAGACCTTCGGCGGAAGGTCGGCGAGGAACGCGTCGAACACCGCGACATCCTTCTTGAGATTCGGCGGCAGCTGGAACAGCAGCGCGCCGAGCTTGTCGCCGAGCGTGCCCGCCACCTGACAGAATCCGCTGACCAGCGAGGCCGTGTTTTTCATTCGGCTGTCGTGCGTGATCCGCCGCGGCGCTTTGAGCGTGAGCTTGTAGGGTGACGGCGTCTGCGCTGCCCATCCCGCCGCCAGCTTCTCGTTCGGCATGCGGTAGAACGTGTAGTTGATCTCGACGGTCGGAAAGCGCTCGGCGTAGTACGGCAGCATCTTCGCTGCCGGAAGATTTTCCGGATAGAAGCTGCCTTTCCACTCTGGATAGTTGTAGCCCGAGGTGCCGACCCAAATCATGACAAACTAGTTTATATGCGCTCTCATCTGCTCCACTCGCTGGCAATCGCGCTGATTGCGAGCTGCTGTGCTCAGCGCCAGCCGCAGAACACGTACAGACTCCAGGGCCAGGTCCTGTCGATCGAAGCGCCGCGCAAGACCCTTACGATCAAACACTCGGAAATCAAAGGGCTGATGCCGGCCATGACGATGCCCTACACGGTGAAAGACGATCGGTTGCTGAACGGCCTCACGCCAGGGGATCTCGTCGACGCCACGCTCGTCATCGTGTCGAACGATGCTTACTTGACCGCGATCACGAAAACTGGCCAGGCGCCGCTGGAGAAACCGCCGGCCGACGCGCCGATGCCGTCTGCTTCGTCCGGCCCCAAACTGCTCGAACCGGGCGAAGAGGTGCCCAACGCGTCGTTCGTCGATCAGGACGGCAGGAAGCGGACCTTCAACAGCTTCAAGGGATCGACCGTCGTGATGACCTTCATCTACACGAAGTGTCCGCTGGCGACGTTCTGTCCGCTGATGGATCGGCATTTCGCGACGCTGCAGACATCCCTTGACGAAGACGCGGCGAAAAGGGTCCGCCTGGTGACCGTCAGCTTCGATCCGGCGACCGACACGCCGCGCGTGCTGAAACAGCACGCGAGGGCGTTGAAGGCCGACCCGACCCGCTGGACGTTTCTCACGGGCGATCAGAACGAGATCGATCGCTTCGCCGCGAGATTCGGCGTCGCCGTCTCGCGTGCGTCGAACGATCCGCGCGACATTACCCACAACCTGCGGACGGTCATCATCGATGCCGAGGGAAAGCTCGTGAAGACGTACGTCGGCAACGAGTGGACGCCCGGTCAGGTCCTCACGGACCTGCGGGACGTGATTCGGGATTCGGGATTCGGGATTCGCCGGGCCTCGTGACACGCCGGGCCTCGTGACACGCCGGGCCTCGTGACACGTCCGAAGCGAATCCCAAGTCCCAAATCCCGAATCCCGACGCGCTTGACGCCGCGCGAGCGGAGGCTCATAGCGCGGCTTCGGACGCCGACCGACGTTCAGCGGTACCTGAACGCGCTGCCGTACAACGAAGAGCCGGGCGGCCGCGCGACGCTGCGCAGCTTCCGCGGCGTCGTCGAACACGGCTGCGCGCATTGCCTCGAGGCGGCGCTCTTCGCCGCGACCGTGCTCGAGCGGCACGGCTATCCGCCGCTCGTCCTGAGCTTCGAGTCGATCGACGAGCTCGATCACGTCATCTTCGTGTACCGCGAGCGGGGACGCTGGGGATCGGTCGCGCGGTCGCGCGATCCGGGGCTGCACGGACGCAAGCCGGCGTTCGCCACGACGCGCGCGCTGGCCCTGAGCTATTTCGACGCGTACATCGACTTCACCGGCCGCCTGACCGGCTACGTCGTCGTCAACCTTGCCGAGTTGATGGGCAAGTACGACTGGCGGTTGTCGGACAGGAATGTGTGGAAGGTCGAGCGATCGCTGCTCGACTACCCGCATCGATCGATCGCGTCGTCGGACCGGCGCGTCGACAGGCTGCGCGCGAAGTACCAGGCGTTTCGCGCGAAGTTTCCCGATCGCAAGCCGATCTTCTATCGCGGACGCGAACGGTGGATGGAGTTGCCGCCCGAATTCAGATAAGCTCGGGCGCGTCTCGTGTCTTCGCTGACCTTCATCGCGCTACTGGTGTTTCTCGTATTCGCAATCGATCTCGGCGCGCGCTGGTGGCGCGAGAACGCATGGCGCCGCCGCCGCCGCGACAAAGACGAGGACTGACGCCAATCGAAGCGGCAGCGCAGCCCTTCAGGCTGCTCAATCGAGATCGAAATCGCGCATCGGCTTGGTGACCGGCTCTTCTTTCGCCTGGCGCAGCGCTTCCTCGAAGCGGCGCGACAGCGCGTCGCCGCGCGTCTTCTCGGCATCGACCGACTGCTGGAAGATCGCGTCGCGCCGCTTCGCTTCTTCCGCAAGGATGCGCTGAGCGTCGCTCAGCTCCGGCTTGTTGCCGCGATCGGGCTCGTGATGCGACACGATGCGGCCGAGATTCGTGTCGATGACGAGCGTCGATTGACAGCAGGGGCACGTCACTTCGATCTCGGATTTCAGTCTGGCCATTTTTTTATTCCTCGCGGCGCCCCACTTTTCTTACTTCGCGTGGGGTCCCACGTATCTGGAACAGAACGTCGCCAAATTGCCGAACGCGCCGCGGTTCGTCAGCGCGTCCGGGGTAGATAGCCCGCCAATCCTCCCGGCTGAAAATGTTTCTTCAACTCGAGCGGCTTGCCGTCCGGCAGCTTCGCGGTGAGACGCAGATCCTTCACCTGCATGCGGTGGAAGTCGAAGCGCTGGCCGAAGCCGGCGACGAACACGTCGAGCGGCGCCTGGAAGCGTCCGCCCGGCGGAAGCGACGGCGTCGTCACGCGATAGTACGTGTTGAGCCACACTTCGACGTGCTTCCACTCCTGCGAAGTGCGGTTGTCGACCGTCAGGAAGTTGCCGTCGAGGGTGAGCGGATCGCTCGACGGGTCGCCGCACGCCGACGAGATCGCCACGACGAACAGTCCGGCGAGGAGCGTCCGCGTCACGACGGTATCATAGCGTAGTGACTCACCCGGCGCGGCCGACGCTGCGCGTCGCAACCTACAACATCCATCGCTGCCGCGGCCTCGACGGCCGCACCCGTCCCCAGCGGATCGCGGCGGTGCTCCGCACGATCGACGCCGACGTCGTGGCGCTGCAGGAAGTCGTCGGCGCGGGGCCGCACGGCGGCGGCCACGCCGAAGAGCTCGGCGCGATGCTCGGGATGGGATGGGTGATGTCGCCGGCGCGCGAGCTGCGCGGCCACCAGTTCGGCAACGCGGTGCTGAGCCGGTTTCCGATCATGCATCACTCCGAGCACGATCTCTCGTGGAAGACGTGCGAGCCGCGGCGCATGCAGCGCGTCGACGTCGTCGTCCACGGCTGCACGCTGCACCTGTACAACGTGCATCTCGGCACCGCGATCCTCGAGCGGCGGCATCAGGCGCTTCGTCTCGCGTCGATGGTGAGCGATCGGCACATCGCCGGCCCCAAGCTCGTGCTCGGCGACTTCAACGAGTGGATGCGCGGTCTGGCGACGAAGATGCTGAGCGAGCGGTTGAACAGCGTCGACTTGCGGAATCACCTGCGGCGGCGGCGTACCTACCCGGGACTCTTCCCGATCCTTCACCTCGATCACATCTACTATGCGGGACGCGTCGAGATCGTCGGCATCGAGCTGCCGCGCACGCGCCAGTCGCTCGTGGCGTCCGATCACCTGCCGCTCGTGGCGGACGTTCGGATCGGGTGACGAACAACGGAGGGGCGCGTCAGATCTCTCTCAACGCCCGCGCAACCGGAATGCGCGCCGCGCGGATCGCGGGCAGCAATCCGCCGATGCCGCCCATGATCGCCGCGAAGAGGAGGCCGCCGCCGAGCAGACCCGGGGTGATCCGAAACTTGAAGGCGAGCTCGCTGAAGCTGGCCATGTTCATGGCGCCGGTCGACAGGCCGTGCACCGGCAGCGCGAGGATGCAGCCGATCACGCCGCCAATCAACGCGAGCGCGACCGATTCGGCGAGGAACGCCGTGACGATTCGCAGCCGCGAGAAGCCGAGCGCGCGCAGCGTGCCGATTTCGCGCGTGCGATAGGCGACGGCGGCGTACATCGTGTTCATCGCGCCGAACATCGCGCCGATCGACAGAATAGCGGTCACGAACGTGGCGAACACGCGGATCAGCGTGCCGGTCGTTTCCGACTGTCCTTCGTAGTACTCGCGTTCGCGCTGCGGCTTGAGATCGAGGCGCGGGTCGGCGCCCATGGCGACGTCGAACGAAGAGAACGCCGCCGGATCGCTCAGCTTCACGGTGACCGACTGGTAGCCGCCGCGCTGGAACGCCGGCATCATCAGATCGACGTCGCCCCATACCTCCGACTCGAACGAGGCATCGTCGGCCGTGAAGATGCCGACGACCTTCCACGTCGCGCCGCCGAACTTCACGTCGCTGCCGAACGTGAGCCCCCGGAAGCGGCCGACCGCCTGCCGGCCGACGTTGATTTCGCGCGTGCCGGGCACGAAGCGCCGCCCTTCGACAATCTGCAGCGTGTCGCGCACCTCATAGGCGCGCGGGCCGACGCCGCGCAGCGGCACGTTCGCCGGCCGGCCGTCCGAAATCCGCGGAAGCGAGATGATGACGACGAGCTCCGGCGACGCGAGGGGATGCCCGTCGCCGTCGCGCGCCACCTGCGCCATCGATTCGATGATCGGCAGTTGATTCTTCAGCACCGCGCTGACGGTCTCCGACGTTGCGCTCTTGCGCAGCACGATCGCGTTGCCCGTCGATCCGCTCGCGACGAGCGTCGACCGGAAGCCCTGCGCGATCGCCAGCGTCATCACGAACACGGCGACGACCATCGCAATGCCCATCGCCGTCATCGCCGCCGTACCCTTGCGCACGAGCATCGATCGCAGGTTGTAGCCGCTCACCAGCCCCATGCCTAGTCCCTAATCCCTAATCCCTACTTGCTCTCAAGCCACGCGCCGCAGCGCATCGACGATCTTCAGCCGCGACGCCATGGTCGCCGGGATCATCGCCGCCAGGATGCCGATGAGCACGCTCAGTCCGAGGCCGACGACGACGTTCCAGTTGTTGACGCCGAAGGCCGGGATGAACCCGCCCGCCATCCCGAGGTATTCGCCGTTGATCACCAGGCGCGCGAGGCCGGCGCCGATCGCGCCGCCGACAATCGCAACCATCAGACCCTCGCCGACCACGAGCAGGAAGATCGTCGACGCCGGGTAGCCGAGCGTCCGCATCACGGCGATCTCGGTCGTGCGTTCGCGTACCGACATCGCCATCGTGTTGCCGGCGACGAACAGCGTCGTGATGACGACCGCGAGCGCGACGCTGCCGAGGAGCAGGTTCAGGTTGCCGAGCATCGACGCGAACTGCGCCGAAAACTGTTTTTCGGTATCCGTCTTCGTTTCGTACGGAGAGTTCGCGAACTTCTGATCGATCACCATCGCGATGCGCGCCGCATCGTCGGGGTTCCGAAGCTGCGTGACGTACCAGCCGACCTGACCGGCGCCGCCCGCGCGCTCGTCGAGATACTTCCAGTGGAACAGGAAGGTCTGGTTGTCGACGTTGCTGGCGCCGGATCTGTACACGCCGCGGATCGTGAACGTGTAGTCCTGCGTGCCGTAGTACGGAATGCCCGGCTGGATGACGATGCGATCGCCGACGTGCCAGCCGTATTTCCGGACCAGGCCGTCGCCGACCAGCGCCCCCGTGCGATCCTCGAGGAAGGCGCGCTTCTCCCCGGGCGACACGAGGATCTCCGGATACATCCGCAGGTAGCTCTCGGCATCGATGCCGAACTGGCCGAAGAAATTCTTCGGATCTTTGTAGATGCCTCCGAACCAGTTCGCCCACGTCACGTCCTGCACGCCGGGGATGCCGCGAATGACGTCGGCGTGGCTCGTCGGCATGTTGAAGATCATCGACGTCGAGCGAATCGTCACGACGCGCGTCGACGAGCTCGCTTCGGCGACGGCGCTGAAGCCGTCGAGCACGGCGCGGAGCGACGCGAACAGAAAGACCGCGATCGCCACGCTGAGGATCGTCAGCGCCGTCCGCCGCTTGCTGCGGCGCGCGCTCTTGAGAACCAGTCGCGCAAATTTCATTTTTTTCTGCCCCGCTCGCTGCTGTCTCGCCCGGGAGCGCGCGGGTCTCCTTCGCTCGGCTGAAAGCCTCGCGCTACGTCAACGACGTTGTAGCGCTACGTCGACGACTTGTAGCGCTACGTCGACGACGTTGTAGCGCTACGTCGACGACGTTGTAGCGCGAGCCTTTCAGGCGAGCGAAGTCGATCCTCTCACGCCCGCGATTCCACCTGCTCGACCAGTGTGCCCTTCTCCAGATGCAGCACGTGCACCGCGCGCTCGGCGGCGTGCGGATCGTGGGTCACCATCACGATCGTCTTGTTGTATTCCCGGTTCAGCCGCTGCAGCAGCGTCAGCACTTCACCGGCCGACCTCGCATCGAGATCGCCGGTCGGCTCGTCGGCGAGCAGCAGCGTGGGATCCGTCACGATCGCGCGCGCAATCGCGACGCGCTGCTCCTGTCCGCCCGACAGCTGGCGCGGATAGTGCTTCTCGCGATCGCCGAGCCCGACGATGCCGAGCGCGGTCATCACGTGATCGCGGCGCTGCTTCTTCGAGAGGCTCGTCAGCAGCAGCGGCAGCTCGACGTTCTCGAACGCCGTCAGCACCGGAATCAGGTTGTACAGCTGAAAGATGAAGCCGATGTGCCGCGCCCGCCAGCCGGCCAGCGCGCGCTCCGAGAGGCTGCTGATCTCGGTGTCGGCGACGCGAATCGAACCGCGCGTCGGCCGATCGATGCCGGCGAGCAGGTTGAGGAGCGTCGACTTGCCGGATCCCGACGGTCCCATCAGCCCCATGAAGTCGCCCGCCGGCACGGTGATCGTGACGCCGTTGAGCACCGGAATCTCGAGCGCATCGCGGCGATACGACTTCGAGACGTCGCGCAGGTCGATGAGTGCCATGTCCCCTCAGCTGCCCTTGACTCGTACGCGCGCCCGGTCGGTCAGACCCGAGGGCGCATTGATGATCACCGTTTCGCCGGCCATCACGCCACTCTTCACTTCGATTTGATCGATGCGCTCGGAGCCGAGCGCCACCGGACGCCGCGCCGCCGTTCCGTCGGTGACGACCCAGACGATCGACTGTCCATTCTGCTCGGAAACCGCCCGTTTGGGGACCGTCACGATGGGGTCGGCCCCAATCTGACTCCCAGTCTGGCCCCGACGCTGACTCGCCGGCTCCTGGAACGTGACGCTCGCGGTCATCTCCGGTTTCACGTGGGCGTCGGCGTCCAGGATGCTGACGCGCACCTCGACGATCGCTTTCGCGCGATCGGCCGACGGAAAGATCTGCCGCAGCCGCCCCCGATACGTCTGTCCCTGGTATGCCTGCAGCGTCACCTCCGCCGGCATCCCGGGGGTCAGCTTGGCAACGCTGTTCTCGCTGACCTCGGTCTGCACCTCGAGCTCGCCGAGATCGGCAATCGTCGCGATGGCGCCGCCTTCGCGCGACGCCTGTCCCTGGACGCCGAAGGGCGACACCGTTTCGCCGACCTCCGCGCGCTTCTTGATGACCACGCCGTCGAACGGCGCGCGCACGTTCGTGTTCTCGAGCGCTTCCTCCGCGACGCGCACGCGCGCGCGCGCCGACGCAATCGCCGCCTCGGCCGACTTCACGCGCGCGGCCGAGACGGCCGCCGCCGCCTCCGCCGCCGTCAGGTTCGCGTTCGTCGTGATGCCGTCTCTCGCGAGCGCGCGCTGGCGATCGAGGTTGCGCACGTCCTCGTCGCGCGCGGCGATGGTCTGCGCCAGCATCGCCTCGGCCTCGGCGACGGCGCGGCGCGCGGCCTCGAGCTGCGCGTCGATGTCCGCATGCTCGATCTCGGCGATGACGGCGCCGCGGCGCACGCGCGTCCCTTCCTCGAACCTCAGCGTCGCAATGCGTCCGCCCACCTTGACGCCGACGTCGCTGCTGCGCCGCGCGACGACGTAGCCGGTCGCGACGAGGACGGGCAAGGCGGTGGAACCGCCCGGGGTCGTGACGATCTGCGTCGCGCGCACCACGTCGACTTCGGGCGCCTGCCGTTCGGCGACGAGCGCGCGCACGCGCGGATACAACCCGGCCGCGGACACCGCCAGCACGACGACGGCGACCCACGGCAGCCATCGAAGGCGCGGCGGCGCGTCGCGGTTGATTCGCAGCCGCGAGAGGTCGCTCCCGGATGGTTCGGTGTGAATTGTCACGGGTACAAAAGAAATGCAGGACCAGGGTCCTGCGGGCATTTTACCGACGAACGGCGCTCAGCGGGTGACGAAAGGAGGGGTGCTCAGCCCTCTTCTTCGAACTCTTCTTCCTCGGGCGGTCCGAGTCGCGTCGATGCGCGCAGCGCTTCGCGGTAATCGTAGAGCGGCAGATCGCGCACGTGGAGCGGGATGGCGCAGGCCGGCGACTTCTCGTCGACGACCACGGTGACCGGGCTGCCTTCGACACCCTCGCGGAACGCGATGCGGCAGCCGCAGGCGAGGCGCGCGTGCGTGAATCCCTTCAACATCGACCCCGATCATATCACGCCAGGTCGCCGCCGGCAGAGCAAGCTCCTCGCGGGCGGCTCCGCCCCTACAGAAGACTCTTGATTTCGTTTTCGAATGCGGGCTTCGACGACAGGCCGACGTGTTTGAAGCAGCTCTTGCCGTCGCGCGAGATCAGGACCGTCACCGGCACGCCGAACATCGGACCGAACGCATCCTGGAGGTCGTCGTGGTCCAGTCCCTGCAGCACCGTGTAATTCATCTTCGCCTGCGCGACGTACGGCTTCAGCTTGTCGAGCGTGTCGTCGATGGAGACGCCGACGACCTGGAGGCCGGCCTTTCCGTACTTGTTCTGGAACTCGATGAACCACGGAATCTCGATCTTGCACGGGCCGCACCACGTCGCCCAGAAGTCGAGCAGGATCACCTTGCCCTTGAACGCCGCCAGCTTGACGTCCTTGTTCTCGATGTCCTTCAGGGTGAAGTTCAGATTCGCCGGTTTGGCAGTGGCGGGACACGCGCCGCCCGCCGCAACGGCGCCCGCGTCGACATGATCGAAGAGCTCCGTCCACGGATCGGCGTTCAGTGTCAGCAGCGCGAGCGCCAGCGCGCCCACCGTGGCCATGACCCATCGCATGTTCATGATCAAACTCCGCTTCGAACTTCCGCTCGCTACCCGAATCCTGATCCGAATCCCTAGTCCCTAATCCCTAATCCCTGCAAGATCAGTGTAGCGAAGCCTGCACATACGACGCGAGCCGCACCACTTCCAGCCGAGGCTCGCGCGCGACGAGCACGAACGTGCGGTTGCCCACGCACCAGATCGCCGCCTCGTGGCCGAGCACTTCGACGAACTGCTGGGCGCGCGCGGCGTTCGGCAGCATGAACACCGAGACCGGCCGTCCTTCGTGACGGTACATGATGTGGGCAATCTTGCCTTCACCGTAGAGGCAGGGACGCGCGCCGACGAGCTCGAGCCCGACTCTCGCCGCGTCCTGCGGCAGATGCGCCTGCCATCCGAAGCCCGACACCATCGCGCTTTCGACCGTCGAGGGCTGCTCGTGCGTGCCGAGCATCGCGTTCATCGCGAAGCACTTCATGTGGTCCGCCGTCAGCTCGGCCGCCAGCACGCGCGCTGACGAGTCCGTGAGCTGATAGAGGAACGCGCCGCCGACCATGACGACGAGCGATGCCGCGAGCGCGAAGGGCACGGCGCGCGCGCGCCAGGCCGCGAGGTTGAAGAAAACGCTTCGGCGGACCGCCGGAGCCTTGGCGAAGGCGGTCAGGCGAGCGTCTGTCGATCGCGCCGCCTCCGCGCATCGCGCGCGCAGCGCGGGCGGCGCGGACCGCGATTCGAGCGCCGGACGATGGTCGCGAATCAGCGCGCGCACGGCGCGTTCGGCGGCGACGCGCGAGTGGCACGGCGGGCATCGGTGCACGTGTTCGTCGACGTTGCGCCGATCGGTCTCGGCGAGCTCGCCGTCGACGTATGGGGTGACGAGCGGATCGATGGTTTTACAGTCAGGCATTGACAGGCCGCAGGTGATTCAGGCGCTCGAACAACAAATGTCTGCCGCGCGAGATGCGCGACATGACGGTGCCAATCGGAATCGACAGCATCTCCGCGATTTCGGCGTACGAAAACTCTTCCACGTCACGTAACCACACCGCCTGGCGGAACACGACGGGCAGCTCGTCAATCGCCGCCTGCAGCTCCGGCGCGAGCGTCTCGCGCAGCAGCAGCGTCTCCGGCGTTTCGTAGGGGCCGCCGGCGGAGAACCCTCCCGGTCCCTGTTCGGCGGCGCGATCGACGAGCTCGCTGTCGATCGCGACGGCGTCGCGGGCCCGATCGCGGGCGCGGTTGCGGGCGGAGTTGTGGAGAATCGTGAACAACCAGGCTCTCAGGTTCGTGCCGGGCTCGAACTGACCGGCGGATCGGAACGCCTTGAGATACGTTTCCTGCACGAGATCTTCGGCGTCGGCCGGCACCCGCGTCAGCCGCAGCGCGGTGCGATAGAGGCTGTCGAGCGCCTGGAGCGCTTCGGCCTCGAATGCAGGCGACACCGCACGTAAACCCTTTCGGGCCATGGTTTATTCCCACCTTCGCTCGCCTTCGGCGACCTTCCGGCGGGCAAGCCCCTTTCTGCCTTCGCTCGCCTTTCGGGGCGAGCAAGCCCTCGTGCTTATCGGCTTGCGACCTTCGGCGTGGCAAGCCTTCCTGAATGCGGCTTCGCGAGCGTGAGCGGGAGGCGCACTCAGTATAGCGTTGTCATAGGCGTTGTCGCCCGAAAAGGTCGGCGCGCGCGCCCGGGAGAGGACAGAACACGTGAAAGAAGCCTGAATCGCCGAGCATGCGGTTTGCAGACACGTCGGCGTCAACAGTAAGATCGCCCGACACTTTTCGAGGTATCTGCTTATGCGCACGCGCGTGCCGCTGTTGTCCCCTGCCTTCGCTGCCTCCGCGCTCCTCGCCGCGATCGTCGTGACCGGCGGCGCGACGCCGGCGGGCGCGCAGACGTCGCTGGTCCCCTATTTCGGCAAGAACAACATCCACTACGACAAGTTCAAGTGGATGATCTACACCACCGATCACTTCGAGATTTATTACTACCCCGAGATCGAGCAGCACCTGGAGCGCGTCGCCGGCTACGCCGAGAGCGCGTATCAGCAGATCAGCGCCGATCTCAAACACGATCTCTCCTTCAAAGTGCCGCTGATGCTGTTCAAGACGCACAGCGAGTTCGAGCAGCAGAACGTCGCGGGCCCCGACGCCTCGTCGGAAGGCGTCGCGGCGTTCGCCGAGCCGACGAGAGATCGCATGCTGCTGCCGATCGACGAGCCGCCCGACCAGCTGTACGGCCTCATTACGCACGAGCTGACGCACATCTTCGAGTTCGACATCATCCCGCAGTCGCTCATCCGCCGCAGCGTGCCGCTGTGGGTGAACGAAGGGCTGTCGGACTACGAGCGCGCGCAGTGGAATCCGATCGATCTCATGTCGGTGCGCGACGCGGCGGTCGCCGACATCGTGCCGAAGATGACCGAGCTCGAAGGCTACGGCAACACGAACAACCCGAGACTCATCTACAACCTCGGTCACGCGGTCTTCGAGTTCATCGAGGCGAAGTACGGGAAGGAAGGCATCCGCCAGTTCCTGTTCGCGCTGCGCAAGAGCGTCATCGGCGGCGGCGAGGACGCGTACGAAGAAGCGCTCCGCATGAAGAAGGACGAGTTCGATCAGGCCTTCGAGCGCTATCTGAAGGATCGGTTCAAGCCGTTCCGCGACAAGGAGCGGCCGGCCGACTACGGCCGCGATCTCTCGCCGAACCGCGAGAAGACCAATTACGCCGACGCCTTCACGATCGCGCCGTCGCCCTCGGGCGATCTGATGGCGATCGCGACCGTGAATCGAAAAGACCGCGAGCTCGACGTGATCCTGCTGTCGACCAAGGACGGCTCGATCGTCCGCAACCTCACGCGCGGCTTCGACAAGGACATGGGCTTCGATCACATCGTCTTCATGGGCGAGCGGTTCGAGATGCCGTGGATGGCGTGGTCGCCGAGGGGCGACCGGCTCGCGTACTTCGTGCGCACCGAGAAGGAGCGGACGCTCATCGTCCAGAACGTGCTCACGCGCGAGGTCGAGCTGCGGATCCCGATGGCGACGGTCGACGAGCCCGAGTCGCCGAACTTCTCGCCCGACGGCCGGACGATTGTGTTCGACGCGCTGCGCGGCGGCGTCGGCGATATCTATACGATCGATCTGCAGTCGAAGGCGATCATCAATCTGACCGACGACAAGTTCTCCGACGCGGCGCCGGTGTACTCGCTCGACGGCACGTACATCGTCTACAACGTGCGCGTCAGCGGCAACAACAAGCTGTGGCGGCTCGACGTCGACACCAAGAAGAAGACGCAGCTCACCTTCGGCACGCAGGACGAGACCGCCGCGCAGTTCATCGACGATCACACGATCGTGTTCTCGTCGACGGCGACCGATCCGGCGGTGCCGCTCGAGCCCGACGTCGCGCGCAACGGCAACATCTACAACATCTGGACGCTCGATCTGAAGTCGGGCGAGCTGCGGCAGTACACCGACGCGCTCGGCGGCAACTGGTCGCCGGTCGTGCTGAACGACGGCAAGTCGAACCGGATCGCGTTCATCAGCTACTACAAGGGCGAGTACAGCATCCACACGCTCGAGCGGAAGGAGCCGCTGCACACGGCCGCGAGCGCCGACTTCGGCGCGCCGACCGAAGTCATCGACTTCCAGGCGCCGCTGCAGCACACACTGGTGAAGGAGAACATCCGCAAGAAGGGCACCTTCGAGAAGATGTTCCTCGAGGGGCGCCCGCCGATTAACGTCGGCGTGACGAGCAACGGCGACATCTTCGGCGGATCGCAGGTGAGCTTCGGCGACATGACCGGCGATCAGCAGATCAATCTGTTCGCCGCGTCGATCTCGCAGTACCGCACGCTGTCGCTCTCCTACGTGAACCTGTCGAGCCGCTTCCAGTGGGCGTTGCAGGGGTACTCGCAGACGGTGTTCTTCTACGGCTCGCTCGGCGGCGTCTTCTTCGATCCGTCGTACTCGCCGTTCATCAGCCGCGACCTGGCGATCGCGACGCGGACGATCCGCGGCGGCAGCGCGATCGGCATCTACCCGCTCGATCGCTACCGCCGCCTCGAGCTGTCGGGCGGCCTGCTCCAGTTGAACGAGGAGTACAACGATCCGGGGCTGCAGCAGCAGGCCGAAGCCTACCAGGCGGCGACGTTCGGCCAGGCGGTGTTCCGCAACGGCACGCTGATGCCGCTCGGCGCGGCGTTCGTCCAGGAGACGACCATCTTCCGCGAGTTCGGACCGCTCGCGGGCAATACGATGCGGCTCGCCTACGACGCGTCGCCGAAGATCGGATCGATGCTTTCGCGCCAGACCTTCGATGCCGACGTCCGCCACTACCTGCGGCTCGGCGGATCGGGCCTGCTCGCGACGCGGTTCCGCGGATTCAAGAGCAAGGGCGACTTCCCCGACTTCCTGTACTTCGGCGGCAACTCCGAGCTGCGCGGCTACAACTACCTCGAGTTCGCCGGCCAGAACACGGTGTTCGCCGACGCGGAGCTGCGCTTCCCGCTCATCGAGGCGGCGCTGACGCCCATCGGCGTCATCGGCGGCATTCGCGGCGTCTTCTTCGCGGGCGTCGGCGGCGCGTGGTTCGATCATCAGCCGTCGGGCGACACGTGCAGCGGCGGCGGTTACAGGTTCGCGACGAGCAGCTCCGAGATCTGCAGGCCGATCACCGGGTATCAGGTCGACTCGCAGGGCAACCCACTGACGGATCTGGCGGGCACTCCGGTACTCACCTATGGCCCGGCGCGCAACATCAGCGGCTTCCGTCTGAAGGACGGGCGTGCCTCGTACGGCATCGGCCTCGAGACGTTCGCGCTCGGCTTCCCCATCCACTTCGACTGGGCGTGGCGCACGCTGTTCAACAAGGACTGGGAAGACGTGCTGTTCGCGACGCAGGGCGGCAGCTCCAACTTCCGCAAGCCGCGCTTCGCTGTTTGGATTGGATACGACTTCTGACACGTAAACTTGCTGGTTGCTGGTTGCTGGCGGTTGCTGGGACCGTCACCATCCGGTAACCAGCAACCGACCAGCAACCAACCAGCAACCAGCAACCGCTTTCCAGATGAAATGGGTCGCGATCGGCGTCGCAGGCCTTGCCGTGCTGATCGTGGCGATCGCGGCGATCGGATCCATGCTGCCGCGCAATCACCGGGCGAGCCGTTCGCTCCGCCTTCACCGGTCGCCCGACGAAGTCTGGGCCGTCGTCACCGAGCTCGCGCGCGCATCCGATGTGCCGGTGGAAGTGGTCGAGAGCGCGCCGCCGCATCGGCTCGTCACGCGCGTCACCGAGCAGGAGAAGAACTTCGGCGGCACATGGACGATCGCGATTGCGGGAGAGCCCGGCTCGACGCGGGCCAGCGTGGTGACGATCACCGAAGACGGCTGGGTGGCGAATCCGATCTTCCGATTCGTCTCGCGCGTGGTGATCGGCCACCACGCGACGATGGACGGTCTGCTGAAGCAGGTCGCCAGGAAGTTCAGCGAGCCGGCCGTGCTGTCCGGGGAGTAGTCGCCGCGATGAGCGAACGCGCGGCGAGCTATGATCGCGGCGCGATGACCGAGGTCGTGCTCACACCGAAGCGTGCGGCTGAATCTGAAACGGAAATGGTTCAGGTCGTGCTGCCGAACGATGCGAATCCCCTCGGATTCATTCTCGGCGGGACGGTGATGCACCTGATCGACATCGCCGGCGCGATCGCCTGTCACCGGCACACGCGCACGCTGCTCGTGACGGCGGCCGTCGACGGCCTGGAATTCCTTCATCCGATCAAAGTCGGCGACCTCATCATCCTCAAGGCGCGCGTGACCTGCGTGTTCACCACGTCGCTCGAAGTGCGCGTCGATGTCTATTCAGAGGAAACGCTGACGGGCCGGCGCCAGCTGACGAGCCGCGCGTTCCTCACGTTCGTCGCGATCGATCGCGCCGGCGGCCGCGTCCGCGTGCCACCGCTGCTGGTCGAGTCGGAGGAAGAGCGTCAGGAGTGTCACGCCGCGCACGGGCGTCGCGCGGAGCGGCTGAAGAGAAAGAGTCAGGCGTAGGGGCCGACCAGCGCCTGCGGCCAGCGCCGCGCCCCTACGATACGTTCTTCAGCCTCAGCATCGCGTGCTCGAGATCGATCGCGACGCGGTACTTGCTGAGGAACTTGTGGCCGACGATGCCCCCGAGCTGGAAGCCAAGCAGCGCGCTCGGCGCATCCAGATTCAGGACGACCACCGGAAAGTTCTTGTACTGAATCGTGTCGAACGACAGATCGATTCCCGGCAGCAGGAAGGCGTCCTCGTCCCAGCCCGACGTCCCGTACACCTTCAGCGCAATCTTGCGTCCCATTGGCGGCCGGTTCAGCGACGACGCCGTGGCCTGGCTGATTGAAATCACTTCGCCGCCCGTATCCACCACGAAGTTCGCGTTGTGATCGCGATCGACGATGCCGCGCACCGTCGCGAGGCGATAAATCCGCAGCGGCAGCTCGAAGTCCGCCGCCTCGACCGGCACGTGCTTGCCGAAGGTGAGCTTGTGGTTCTTGTAGTCGATGATCATCGAGTAGCCGAGCGCGAGCGGCGACAGGCTCTCGGTTTCTTTCACCGGGATGTCGCGCAGCGGCGGGTTCTTGATGAGCACCGGCACGTTGCGCAGCTTGAGCGATCCGAGCTCCAGTGAGTCGATGCGTGCGAGCTGCAGCCCGCGCAGGCCGACGCGTCCGACGCCGGCGCTCAGCGTATAGGTGATCGGCGTGATGCCGAGACGCTGCGCGGTCGTCCGCGTGATGACGGTGTTCTCCGATCCGGTGTCGACGACGAAGTCCTGCGCCGACGCGTCGTTCACCTTCGCGCGAACGACGACCTTCTCGTTGACCAGCCGGAAGTCGATGGTGAACACGCGATCCTCCACGCCCGGATCGGTTTCGAACGGCTGTTTCTGGCCGAACGATCGCAGGAAGCGGATCTCCGCGCGCGACCAGTCGGCTTTCTCGCTGTGATCCTTGTTCGGCAGCAGGTTCACGTAGTTCGAGTACGCCGCCGCCGCCTCTTCGTACTTGTGCTGACGTTCGAAGATGGTGCCGACCGTGTGGTGAATCTCGAGGTCACGCGGCGACATTCGCAGCGCCGCCTGCACTTCGTTGAGCGCATCGTCGAGCCGCCCGCGCGCGGCGAGCGATTTCGCCATGCCATGATGGCCGCGCGCGAGCTCAGGCGCCGCGCCGAGCGCGTCGCGATACTCGGCCTCGGCTTCCTCGAAGAGGCCGGCCGACCATAGCGCATCGCCGTACAGCGCCATCGAGTCCGGGCTCTTCGGGTCGCTCTGATTGAGCTTCTCGGCTTCCTTGCGCGCCAGGTCGAACTCCGCGACGCGGAGCGCCGAAGCAATGAGGCCGACGCGCGGCCGCTTCGCCCGGTCCTGCGGCGACGTCCGCAGCGCGTTCTTGTAGGCTTCGAGGGAATCGCTGTACCGCCCTTCGGAGTACAAAAGGTCGCCCAGCTGAAGCTGTATTTCGAATGACTGCGTCTGAACGTCGGCGCGGATGACGAAAGAGGCCGCCGCGATCAGAACCGCCGCCGCGGCGAATCGAATGCCGCTTTGCATGACCCCTCCAGGAAGACGTGCGAATCCGGACCGCCGTATTACAAGAACCGGGCCGTTACCCGGCTGCACACGAACCATAGTTTACGCGGGGGCAGCTTTCAAGAACCGAAAAGAACGGCGAAAACCGTGCTACCGGGTGTATTGCTCGATTGCAACGCCGTCGTACATCTGATCGACACGCAGAATCTGGGTTTCCCGGCTATAGCTTCCGAGCTCGTAGTCCTCGCTCATGATCAGCGCCTTGATCGGCTTGGTCGGGCAGACTTCGGCGCACAGGCCGCAGAAGCTGCAGCGCGAGAGATTGAAGTCGAAGTAGTCGAGCACCTTGATCTTCGTCCCCGGCTCGCGGTGTCCGCCGAGCGCGATGAGATCGTCGGGACACGCCTTGGCGCATTGATCGCAGACGATGCATGTCTGCGCGCCGGTCCCCGGTTCGGTCTGGAGCCTGAGCACGCCGCGGAAGCGAGGCGCTGTCGGACGCCGTTCGGCCGGATACTGGAAGGTGAACGCCGGCTGCGGCGTGTACTTCAGCGTGACCCACAGCCCTTTGAGGAGGTCGACGAGGAAGATGGTCTTGAAGAACGTGATGACGCGATTCACACCCGCTCCCCGATGATGACGGGTTCCGACTGACCGAGCGGAATCACGCGGTCCCTGCGCAGCACGGTCCCTTCCTTCCGAATCTTGTCCTGCAGCCGCATGAGGCCGTACAGCAACGCTTCAGGGCGCGGCGGGCAACCCGACACGTAAACGTCGACGGGGACGACTTTGTCGACGCCCTGCAGCACGCTGTAGGTCGGGAACGGACCGCCGGCGTTCGAGCAGCTGCCCATCGAGATCACCCATTTGGGCTCGGGCATCTGGTCGTACAGCCGGCGCAGCACCGGCGCCATTTTCTTCGTGACGGTGCCGGCGACGATCATCAAGTCCGATTGGCGCGGCGAGGCACGGAATACCTCGGCGCCGAAGCGCGCGATGTCGTAGCGCGACGCCGACGCCGCCATCATTTCGATCGCGCAGCACGCGAGGCCGAATCCCATCGGCCAGATGGACGACTCGCGCGCCCAGTTGAGCACGCGGTCGATACTCGTCGTGATGAAGTTGTCTTCAAACCGGTGATCAATGAGTCCCATGCGTATCTCAGAAGAGGCTGGAAGCCAGGCCTCTAACCATAGTATTCACGGTTCTTCTCGATGAATGCCGCCCACTGTTGCGGGGTTTCGTCGAGCGTGTAGATCGCCTCGACGGGGCACGCCGGCACGCAGGCGCCGCAGTCGATGCACTCGTCAGGATGAATATAAAGCATCTCGGCCGTAGCGAACGCAGATTCGTCCTTGCGCGGATGGATGCAGTCGACCGGGCACACATCGACGCACGCGGTATCCTTGGTCCCGATGCACGGCTCGCAGATGACGTACGCCATCCTCTTCATGATAATGCAAGGATGCGATCCCGTTCTGACGGCGCTGTTTACGCCGCCAAATCCGCATGTGGGCCGTTACCAGATCTGCACGACCGAGCGCCGCATCGACGAGGTCGCCGAAGCCGGCTGGACCATCGAATCGCTCGACCCGCAGGACGCGTTCGGCCGCGCGGGCTCGTACGATCGCGGCGCGCTCGCACGCCTGTACAGAGGCCAGCGACCGCGCGTCGCGCGCGGATGGCGGCGGCAGGGTGACCGGTTCGAATCGGTCACGCTGATTTCGCCGTATCCGGACGCTTCGTTATCGCACCTGAATCCGGGGACGATGCTGATCGTTTTTTCTGTCGCCAACGACATTTCTTACTTCGCGTGGGGAATCCACCCCCGCGCGCGTATCTAGAACAGAACGTCGCCACATACTCTTTGCGATCTCCCCGATCTCTGCGTTCAACGGTTCACGGTGATCGTGATATCACCTTTCACGACATCGAGAGACATCACCGGCTCGCCGGACCCAAGCGTCGCCTCGCCGAAGCGCGGACCGAACTGGTCCTTCTTCGTGAGCGGAATATCCGATTCGATCCTGCCGTTGAACGTGACGGCGAGGATGCGCGCGTTCGCGGGCGCGCGCGCGAAGCGCACGCGCAGCGGTCCGTTGAAGACGCGCAGGCGCAGCATGCCGCCAGGCGTCAGATCGGTGTCGCGGACATCGACGCTGCCGATGCCGCTCTCGAGGCGGACGCGCCCCGCGAGTCCCGTCGCGTCGATGGGTCCTCGCCGCAGATCGACGTCGCACGCCGCCTTGAGATTCGTGAGCCGCACGCGTCCCTCGAAGACGCGAATCGCCTGAAACACCGCCGCCGCCGGCGAGGCAATCGCGATTTCGGCTTTCAGGTTCGCATCCTTTCCTTCGTCGGCCTGCACGACGGCGATTCGCACGCCGTCCGGCTTCGTCTCGACGATCGGCGCGAAGCGCGTCAGGTCGGCCGCCGTCGGCGCGCGGCGCGCAATCTGCACCTGGAGATCCGGACGATTGGAACCCGTAATGATGACGTCGGCGACGGTCGCGTCGACGCGGATGGGCGTCCCCTCAGCGAGCGGCACGATCCGGGAAATCCGATCGCTCGCATCGGGAGCCGCAGAGGCTGGTGAAATTCTCGAGAAGACATCGGCGGGCAGGCCCGGCGCCGACGGCGCTCCCGCGCAAAACAGCAACAGCAGCGCGATCGCCGTGGATCTCACGCGGCGGATTATAATTTGGCCCATACCATGAAAGTCTGGAGCATGGCGGCATGCCTCGCGTGGTTGGCGTTCGCGTGCCGGATGCACGCCCAGACGCTGCCGTCGGAGCCGATCTCAATCGCCGACGGCCGCGTCGTCGTCAGCGGCGACGTGTCGGGAACGGTAGGGACGGTCGACCCCGGCTTTTTCAACCTCACCGACTACGATCACTCGGCACTCCGGCTGATGCGCGTCGACGTGTCGGCGACCGTCAACGCCGGCGATCACTTCGCCGTGCTCGGCGAAGTCCGCGCTGAAAATCTCGATGAGCTCAGTCCGTACGCGCTGTTCCTGCGCGTCAAACCGTGGACGGCGCACGACATCACGATTCAACTCGGTCGGGTGCCGCCGACATTCGGCGCGTTCGCGCGTCGAACGTACCCGGCGGACAATCCGCTCATCGGCTACCCGCTGGGTTATCAGTACTTGACGTCGCTGCGCGCTGACTCACTGCCCGAGACCGCCGACGATTTGTTGCGGCGGCGCGGTCTGGGATGGCTAGATCGTTTCAAGATCGGCAATCAGACGTTCGAGCACGGCCTCCCACTCGTCAATGCGTTTCACTGGGATACCGGCGTGCAGATGCACGCGGCGACGGAGAACAACATCGTCAACGGCACCGTGGCGGTTACGGCGGGCACACTCTCGAACCCGCTCTTCCACGACGACAATAACGGCCTGCAGTACGCGGCGCGCATGGAATTCCGGCCGGTGGCGGGGCTCATCCTCGGCGCCTCCGGCGCGCGCGGTCCGTTCGTCAGCGCCGGGGCGGCGACGGCTGCCGTCGGCGAGGGCCACGACCGCGAGTTCACGCAGACGGCGTGGGGAGCCGACGTCGAGTACTCGCGCCACTACATGCTGCTGCGGTTCGAGACGATCGTCAGCGAATGGCGGCTGCCGGTGGTGAGTGAGCCGGCGATTGCCGTACCGCTGCGCGCGGTGTCGACGTCCGTGGAGGGCCGCTACAAGCTGGCGCCGGGACTCTACGTCGCGGCGCGATTGGATCACCTCGGCTTCAACGACGTCCACGGCACGACGACGACCGCTCCGTGGGACGCGCCGGTGACGCGCGCCGAGGCCGGGATTGGCTTCTCGATTCAGCGGAATCTGCTGTTGAAGGTCTCGCACCAGTACAACACGCGCGACGGCGGTCCGCTCAGACGGGTAGAGCCGCAGACGGCCGCGCAACTCGTGTTCTGGTTCTAATCAGATGATTTCGCCAAGGACGCGCGGGGGATTGATTTTGGGCTGTGTCGCCCTCGTGTCCGTCGTGTCCTTTGTGTGTGTCCCGCAGGGTACGCAGGCAGCGCGTCCCGGCACGATTCGCGGACGCGTCGAGCTGCGCCGTCCGACGTCCCCGGTGGAGCGGCGCCCCGGCGTCGCGGAGCTCGGCAGCCCCGCTCCGCGCGACGTGCCGAACCTGCTGCGATCGGTCGTGTACCTCGAGTCGGCGCCGCGCGGGGCATTCGAGACGGAAGAAGGCGGCCACGCGATCATGGATCAGCGCAACGAGACGTTCGTGCCGCACGTGCTCGCGATCACGACCGGCACGACGGTCGACTTCCCGAACTCCGACCGGTTCTACCACAACGTCTTCTCCCTCTCCAAGACGCGGCGCTTCGATCTCGGACGCTACGCGGCCGGCGGCTCGCGGGCGGTTCGATTCGACCGCCCGGGCATCGCCCGCGTGTTCTGCGACATCCACTCGCACATGAACGCGTTCATCCTGGTCTTCAGCCATCCGTTCTTCGGCGTCACCGACGACGACGGTCGCTACCACATCGATGACGTCCCGCCGGGCACCTACAACGTGATTGCGTGGCACGAAGGCACATCGTCGGATCCGAAGGCGGCCAGCGTGCCCGACGGCGGCATCGCGGAGCTGGACTTCACGGTCCGATGAAGATTCTGTCGTCGCTGCGCAGCCGCATCTTTCTCGCGAGCGCCTTCCTCGCGGTCCTGTGCATCATCGCGGCGCTGTACGTCGTGAACGTCCGCGTCACGCAGGAAGCCGAGCGGACGCTCGAGCGCGAAATCGTCGCGACCGGCGCGCAAATCGACCAGCTGCGGGCCGAGCGCTCCCAGACGTTCACGCTGATGGCGCGCCTCATCGCCGATCTTCCGAAGCTGAAGGCGGCGATCGACACCAACGACCCGACGACGGTCGAGGACATCGCCAGCGGCTACCAGTCGCAGCTGCACGCGAGCGTGCTGCTGGTGACGAACCGCCAGGGACAGGTGCTCTATTCGGTCGGCGACTCGCCGAAGGTTGCGGACATCGCGGTCGATGAGCCGGCCGTGCGCGACGCGCTCGGCGGCAAGGACACGGTGAGCCTGCTGCCGCAGCCCAACGGCATCCTGCAGATCGTCACCGTGCCGGTGCTCTTCGAGCGGCCGCGCGTCGACATCCTCGGGACGTTCAGCGCGGGATTCCTGATCGACGACGCGCTCGCCACCCAGCTGAAGAAGATCACCGGCAGCGATCTCGCCTTCGGCATGGACGGACGGATTCTCGCGTCGACGCTCGCCCGCGACGACGCGGCGATTCTCGCGCAGCGGCTGCGCACGAGCGGCATCTCGCACGTCGAGATCGGCGGCCAGGAGTACGCGGTGCTGTCCCGCGCGCTCTCGGCCGGCAGCGACGGCGCCGCCGGACCGGTCGCGCTGATCCTCCGCTCGCGGACCGAACAGCTGCAGTCGCTGCAAGCCATTCACACGGCGTTCGGCGTCACCGGCGTCGTCGCCATCGTCCTCGCGATGGCGTTCAGCTTCATCGTCGCGCGCACGATCGCGCGGCCGCTCGCCGCGATCACCAACGTGATGCGGGAGGTGGCGACGACCGGCGATCTCACGCGGAAGATCGCGCCCGGCCACCGCGATCGGTGGCAGGACGAGGACGCGCGGCTGCTCGCGACGACCTTCAACACCTTGACCGACTCGATCGCGCGGTTCCAGCGCGAGATGTCGCAGAAGGAGCGGCTGACGTCGCTCGGACGGCTGTCCACGGTCATCGCGCACGAAGTGAGGAACCCCCTGATGATCATCAAGGCGTCGCTGCACGCCTTGCGCCAGCCCGACGTCACGGCCGAGGCGATGCGCGAGGCGGCCGCCGACATCGACGAAGAAGTCGGACGTCTGAACCGGATCGTCAACGAAGTGCTCGACTTCGCGCGTCCGATCCGCTTCGACCTGTCCAGCGTCGACGTCAACGCGCTGTGCCGCGCGTCTGCGGCGGCGGCGCAGGCGGCGGGCCCCGGCGCGCCGATCGTCCTGCGCCTCGAGGAGCAGCTGAGGCCGATCACCGCCGACCAGGAACGGCTGCGGATGGCGCTCGTGAACATGCTCGTCAACGCGCGGCACGCCGCCAACGGCGAGGGCGAGGTGACGCTCGCGACCGCCGCCAACGGCGAGCGGGTGCACATCACGATCGCCGATCGCGGCGTCGGCATCGGCGCGGAGGATCTGGCGCACATCTTCGATCCGTACTTCACCACCAAGCGTGGGGGCACCGGGCTCGGGCTCCCCATCGCCAAGAACATCATCGAAGGGCTCGGCGGCACGATCGCGGTGTCGAGCGCGCGCGGCCGGGGGACGGAAATCCATCTGGAGCTGCCGCTCCGCTGATGGCCCACCGCGGCTCCATTCTCCTCGTCGACGACGAGGAGAAGATTCTGAAGACGCTCAGCCGCGCACTGCGCGACGCCGGCCACGAGGTCGTCGACACGACGAGCGCGCGCCAGGCGCAGCGACTGCTCAACGCGCGCACGTTCGACCTGCTCGTCGTCGACAACCTGATGCCCGAGATGAGCGGCCTCGACCTGATTCGCGAGCTCGTCGCCGGAACGCCCGAGGGCGAGCGCCCGCAGATTCTGATGATGACCGCGCACGCGACCGTGGAAAGCGCGATCGAGGCGATGAAGCTCGGCGCGCTCGATTACCTGCAGAAGCCGTTCGAGATCGACGAGCTGCTCGTCGTCGTCCGCCGCGCGCTCGATCACCAGCGGCTGCGGACCGAGTATCGCTATCTCGTCAGCGAACGCGACGAGCAGTTCGATCATTACGGCATCATCGGCCGCAGCCGCGGCATCCAGGACGTGATCGCGCGGGCCGAGATGGTCGCCTCGACCAAGAGCACGGTGCTCATCACCGGCGAGACCGGCACGGGCAAGGAGCTTGTGGCGCGCGTCATCCACGACCGCAGCGCGCAGCGCGACATGCCGCTCATCAAGGTGAACTGCGCCGCGATTCCGGAGACGCTGCTCGAATCGGAGCTGTTCGGCCACGTCCGCGGCGCCTTCACCGGCGCGACCTCGAACAAGAAGGGGAAGTTCGCGCTGGCCGACGGCGGCACGATCTTCCTCGACGAGATCGGGACGATGACCCCGACGCTGCAGGCCAAGCTGCTGCGCGTGCTGCAGGAGCGCGAGATCGAGCCGCTCGGCTCGGAGCGGATCGAGACGATCGACGTCCGCGTCATCGCGGCGACCAACCGCGACCTGCGGCAGATGGTCGCGGACCAGAAATTCCAGGAAGATCTGTTCTACCGGTTGAACGTGATCCCGATCGAGATTCCGCCGCTGCGCGATCGCCGCGAGGACATCCCGGCGCTCGTCGAGCACTTCGTGCGCAAGCACGCGCAGCGCACCGGCCGGCACGTCGAGAAAATCGACGACGCGGTGCTCACCGGTCTGCAGCAGTACGACTGGCCCGGGAACGTGCGGGAGCTCGAGAACACGATCGAGCGCGCCGTCGTGTTGTCGCAGGGGTCGATCATCTCGCCGAAGGCGGTGTCGGTGCTCGGCGCCGCGACGCCGCAGGCCACCGGTCTGCCGTCGCTCAAGCTCCGGCAGAACATCGAATGGGTGGAGCGCGAGACGATCCGCCGCGCGCTCGAGGGCGCCGGCGGGGTAAAGAAAGACGCCGCCGAGTTGATGGGCATCAGCCAGCGCGCGCTGTCATATTATCTTGCGAAGTACCGACTCGATTGACCGGGACGATCGACGTAACTGCTTACGCGCCGGGTAAGCCGGCGGGGACGGACCGCTCGCGAGAGTCATCGAAAAGTTGCGACCATTTTGTCGTTCATTATGAGACGCTTTTGGACTCGCGTGCAGGCATTGCGCTTGCCTGCAAGCGATGCCATCCAAGAGGACATCAAATGCTGAAGCGACTCTCCTTGATAGTGGGGCTGTGCGTGGCGGGCGCCGCGCTGGCTGCGTGCGACGAAAAGCTGTCGACGCTCGCCGGGCCGACGCCGGGACTCGAACCGACCTTCTCGAGCATCCAGCGGGACATCTTCGAATCGACCGACAGCGCCGGACGCTCTGCCTGTACGAATTGCCACACGAGCACCGGACGCACGCCGGCGGGTGGCATCAACCTCATTCATGACGTCGCGTACGATCAGCTCGTGAACGCTCCGGTCCGGGGCAGGGTCGGCGCGATTCGCGTCATCCCTGGCGATCCCGACAACAGCTATCTAATCCAGAAGCTCGAAGGCCGGGCCGACATCGTCGGACGGCGAATGCCCTTCAATGGACCGCCGTTCCTCACCGACGGCCAAATCCTGATCATCAGGCGGTGGATCGCGATCGGCGCGCCACGCAACTGACGGCCCGCGCGACCAACGTGCCAGCGACAGCGGACCAACGATTACAGAACAGGAGTGTCCTGTGAGACGCGTATCGACTCTTTCCGCAGCTCTGTTGGTTCTCGCGTGCACGTTCGCCGCGCCATCAATCGTCCGCGCGCAGGCGCCCGCCGATGACGATCCGGCCGTGCTGCGGCTCGCGGAGCCGGACTTCACGCTGATTGGTCTGCCGACGTCGCTGCGGCTGCCGACGTTCGGCAGCTCGTTCCGCGTGACGCACCGCTTCACGCGCCCGCTCGGCCAGGGCGACTTCGGCGACCTGGCGGGCGATTTCTTCGGCATCGACTCGGGCGCGCAGATCGGCCTGGAGTACCGCTTCGGCCTCGTGAAGAACGGACAGGTGGTCTTCCACCGGACGAGCACTCGCACGATTCAGTTCTCGGGTCAGTACAGCGTCCTGCGCCAGAGTGGCGGAGCGCCCGTCGACGTGTCCGCGCTGGTGACGATCGAAGGGACGAACAATTTCCGGGACAGCTACTCGCCGGCGGTCGGCGCGATCATTTCGCGCGACATCGGGACCTTCGCCGCCTTCTACGTCGAACCGATCTGGGTGAACAACACCAACCCGTTCCCGACTCAACTGGTCGATCACAACAATACGTTCATGGTCGGCATCGGCGCACGAATCCGCTTGCTGCCGACGGTCTACATCACGGGGGAAGTCGCGCCGACCAGCGGTTACAGACCAGGCCAGACGCACGGCGCGTTCGCGATCGAGAAGCGCGTGGGCGGCCACCTGTTCCAGCTGAACTTCTCGGACAACATCGGCACGACCATGGCGCAGATCGCGCGGGGCGGACCGCCGCAGAACGACTGGTTCATGGGGTTCAACATCTCGCGGAAGTTCTTCTAGAACCAGGCGGCCATGGCAGCAGCGCGTCTCGCCGGTGGTCCGGGCGTCGTCGCGAGCCTTCTCGCGGCGCTCGCGTGCGGGGGCACCTCATCCAGCGGCACGTCGCCGTCGCCGTCGCCGACGTGCACCGCGTCGTCGAACACGACGACGATCACCATTTCGAACAACGCCGTCTGCCCGCAGAACATCACCGTGTCGCGCGGCGCGCAGGTGACGTTCGTCAACAACGACACGCGCAATCACGACATGGAATCCGACCCGCATCCGGAACATACCGACTGCCCTGAGATCAACCAGGCGGGCTTCATCGCGCCGGGCCAGAGCCGGCAGACAGGCAATCTGGTGACCGCCCGCCGCTGCGGATTCCACGATCACCAGAACTTCGAGAACACGGCGCTCCGAGGAAGCATCACGATTCAGTGAGGGTGGGACACGGACGCCGCCTCGGGTTGACGGTCAGACGCCCGCGGCCGACGCGCCGGGCGGCACGTACGCGAGCTGGCCTGCCTTCTTCATCGCCGCGATGCCTTCCTCGATCGTCATCAGCGGCGTCGTCTTGATGCTCTTGATGCTGCCGCCCGCAGCCGCGGCGACGGCGAACGCCGCCGCCTCCGTGTTCGCGGGCATCTCCATGACCGCGACGATGTCGTACTCGCCGAACGCGAAGAACGCGGTTTCGAAGCTGCCGCCGAGCTTCTCGACGACCGGGCGCAAAACCTTCGTGCGATCCTGCGGGTTCTTCACGAGCGCGGCCCACGCCTGAGGGGTGTAGGCGACCTGGACGAGATAGTGCGCCATGGGACCTCCTTGGATGCTGCGCCGGAGGGCGATCCGGCCCGCGGTTTCCGATTGCAGCGGGGTGAGGACGGATTCTAGTCCCGCGCCCTGGTCGTTGCAACGCGGCCGCGAGACAACGTCACGCTTATGGCAACGGCCAGCCAGAACAGGAAGCCGCCGAGCCCGTCCGGGACTCTCGTCGAGTAGGCAAACAGATCCGGCTCCGCGACAACTCCGTTCACGAGAGCGGGACTGTCGCGCCAGTATCGCGGGAGTCAGGCACGCTCGATTCGACGAGGCGAATCGTGACGACGTCGCCGATATTCAGGTGACGTGTCCACTCGGCCCAGTACGGGTCCGCGGCCCCAAGAGGAGCGTTGCCGTCTCGCTGCCCGCACACGCGTAGATCGAATCCGGAGCCGAACAACGACGTGACATCTGCGTCAACTGACCACACGTCGTCCGCGCCGGCCAGACAGTATCGTTCGCCGTTGACGGCCACTTCTAAACAGAGCATGTATAGAACCTCTGTTTTTGAGCCGACCGCGCCACGCTTTGGCAGAAAAGCCGGCGTGGCCATCGTCGGCGGTACTGCGACGAAGGCGTTCTGCGGTGATCACTACGATTTCGGACTATCCTAAACCGGAGATCGCCTTACACGATTTTCCGGCGCTGCGCTTTCAGCGATCCGGCGGCGGGCGACGGTGATGCGTCGCCTGTTCGTACGCGTGGGCGAGCGAGAGCACGCGCGCGTCGGACCAGAGGCGGCCGAGAAACGAGATGCCGAACGGGTAGCGGCCGCCGAGCAGTCCGGCCGGCACCGTCACCTGCGGCAGACCGGTCATCGCGCTCTCTTCGCACGTGCCCGGCTCGCCGCCGTAGCGTTCGAGCCCGCCCTCGTGCGTGTGCGGCCGCGCCTGGTTCGCCGGATAGACGAGCGCGTCGAGACGCTGCGCGTCCATCGCGCTGACGAACAGGCTCCGGAAGCTCTCGCGCCCGGCGTAGAACTTCGCCGTCGCGGCGCGAAGGTCGTCGCCTTCGGGCGTCGGCCGCAACGCGTCATCGAACCGGCGCGCGCTGTCGGGGGCGAGCTTGCCCGACGCGAGCAGATCGTCGATCGTCAGCACCTTCTCTCCACGCCCGGCGCCGCGCGAGAGATACGCCGTCCACGCCGCCTTCAGCGATCCGGGCGCGCTGCCGCGCGACGCGCGATACTGCGCGTCGAGATCCGCAATGGTGACGTCCACCACTGTCGCCCCGGCCGCGCGAAGCTCCTTGACCACGGTCTCCATCGTCGCGGCGGCCTCCCGCTCTCCGGTCACGCCGACGAACAGCTGCCGCACGATGCCGATCCGCGCGCCTTTGAGCGCAGCCGGATCGAGCGATGCCGCGAACGATCCGCGGACGTGCTGGTCCGCTTCCTTCGTCGTCTCGTCTTCGGGATCGACACCGGCCACCTGATCGAGCACGAGCGCGAGCTCGCGAACCGACTTCGCGATCGGACCGACGGCGTCGTTGAACGTGTTGAGCGGCATCACCCCCGCGCGGCTCGTCAGCCCGCGCGTCGTGCGAATCGTCGCGAGCGACGCGAACGACGCGGGGTTCGAGAGGGAGTTGCAGGTGTCGGTGCCGAACGCGACGGCCACGAAGCTGCGTGATACGCCGGTCGCGCTGCCGCCGCTCGACCCGGCGGTGCTGAGCGACGCGTCGTACGCATTGCCGATCGTCCCGCCGACGCTGCTGATGCCGAAGTCGCCGAACGGGAACTCGTCGAGGTTCGTCTTGCCCAGCACGATCGCGCCGGCGCGGCGCATGCCGGCCGCCATGTGCGAGTCGCGGCGCGGGCGGTGCTCGACCAGCGCCAGCGATCCGCCCGTCGTCGGCAGCCCGAGCACGTCGATGTTGTCCTTGAACGCGACGGGGATGCCGTGAAACGGACTCCGCACGCGGCCGGCCGCGCGCTCGGCATCGAGCGCCCGCGCGTCGCCGAGGGCATGCGGGTTGAGCGCGAGCATCGAGCGAAGCGTCGTGCCGTTCCGATCGAACGTCGACAGGCGTCGGAGGTATTCGCGGACGATGTCCTCGGATGTCGTCGCGCCGCTCGCGAGCGCGTCCTGCAGTTGCGGTGTCGTCTTCTCGACGACGGTGAACGGCGACGGCGCGCTCCGGTCGGGCAGACGCCAGTTGACGATCTGCGCGCGCTGCCGCGGCGTGAGGCCGCGAAGATCCGGCTCTGCCAGGAGTCGGCGCGCAGTCTCGGTTACAAGCGCGATCTGCGAGCCCGCGGCTGGGATCGCCGGAGTGCCTTGCGAGAACGGCGGCTGATGCTTCGGCGCGACGAGGCCGTCGCGGATCGGGATCGGAAAGCCGCCGCGCGGATCGTACGTTTCGCTGAGCCCTTTCACGACGAACATCATCAGCGACACAGTGCGTCCCGGCTCGATCGTCAGCGTGAACACGTAGCCGATGTGAGCGGGATCGAAGCCGGGCCACGGATCGACGAACGGATCCGCGTACATGTCGCCGGCCTTCTTCAGCAATCCGACCGTCCTCGATCCGAGCACGTGCGCCGACGGACCGTGGCCGGATGGCCCCCGCATCGGATCGTCGACGCCGCGCGCGTTCTGCATCACGGTGACGAAGCCGTCTTCCGGATCGATGGCGCGATTCCCGTTCGACGTGGTCGCAACGGCGACGCGGCCGCCGTCCTCGTACGCGCCGGCCGCCCCGCCCCAGGCGACGTCGACGAGGCGCGCCTCGGCGGCGACGTTCGTGAAGCTGTCGACGTATCGCAGATAGTTCGTGTCTCGCGGCGCGTCAATCGATCGATCGACGACGATGCCGCTCTGCAGGACCGGCGTGATCGAGTCGAAGCGCTCCGAACCGTCGTAGGCGAGGCCGAATCCGCGGAGGTACTGGTTGCGCGCGAGCGTCGCGCCATTTGCGAGGCGCACTTGCAGCTTGAGATAGCCGAACCCGTTGAACGGATTCGCGGCACCGCCGGTCGCGATGCCGCCGCTGTCCTGCGACCACGCGGATGTGTCCTGAATGTCCCAGAACTGGCCGTCGGCCGACGGCGTGCGCGTCACGGCGCGCGGGACCATGGTGGCCGCGAGCACGATCAGGAGCGCGACGCCGCAGCGCTTCACGACGCGATCAATGCAGCTTGGCCGCCACGCCTTTGAGCGTCGCGGCCAGCGAACGCAGCCGGGCGGCGTCTCGTCCCACGGCCGCGGCCGCGTCGCGATCGAGCTGCGCGGCCAGGCCGTCGAGCTGATCGATCGCCGCCTGGCTCTTCCCGCGGCTCGAGCGCGCATCGTCGGCGCGATCGACCGCGGTCCTCACGGCGCGCGCGCGTTCCGGCTCGATCGCCTTGCCGCGCGTGAGCTGATCGAGGTAAGCGCGCGCGACGACCGCCGTCGCCGGCCATGCGACCCGTCCCTGCTCCTGCACGTTGAGCTCGTCGGTGCGAACCTGCGTCGCGGCGTCGATCTCGTTCTGCGACAGGTACTCGCTCGGCGTCAGCCGGAAGACGTCGATGCCGCGCGCGATCTCCGACCCGTAGATGTTGCCGTTGTACCAGTACGCCGACCAGTAACCCCCGGTGATCAGCGTCTTCGCGTCGATCGGGCCGCGATCGAAGAACGCGATCTCGATCGCGTGCGCCGAGTCGGTGAAGTCGAACACCGAGACGCCACCCTGATACCAGCCCTGCGCCATGATGTCCCGGCCCGGCACCGGGATGAGCGACCCGTTGTGCGCGACGCAGTTCTCCTGCTCGGTCTGGGCCGCCGGCATCTTGTAATAGCCGCGGAACTGCAGCTTGCGATCGACGATGTCGAAGATCGCGTCGGCGCCCCACGTCGGCGGATCGGTGGCGCGGCAGCGCGGCCGCGTGCCGCCGCCCCACTCGTCGGTGAAAATCACTTTCGTGCCGTCGTTGTTGAACGTCGCCGAGTGCCAGTAGGCGAAGTTCTTGTCCGTCGCCTGATCGAGGCGCACCGGATGTTCCGGGTCGGAGATGTCGAGCAGGATGCCGTTGCCCGAGCAGGCGCCCGCCGCCAGACCGACTTGCGGGAATACCGTGATGTCGTGACACTGATTGGTTTCCGGCGTCTTCTGCGTGCCGGGTCCGTGTTCGCCGCCGGACCACAGTCCGTTGATCGCGCCGGTCGTCGGATCCGCGAAGATGCGCGGGCGGTTGACGATTTTCGCGTTCTGCGGCGCCGCGAGCGGCACCTTGATCACGTCGACGCTGAAGAGCGCCGTGTTCGGATCTTCACCGGGCTTGAGCCCCGAGCAGCCGGCGAGCTCTTCCGCCGATCGGACCAGGCTGGTCCCCGAGCCGTACACATAGAGATTGCCCGGATCCTTCGGATCGGGCACGAGCGTATGCGTGTGCGATCCGCGGCACGTCTGAATCGCCGCGATCTGGCGCGGCCTGCTGAGATCGCTGATGTCGAAAATGCGGATGCCGCGGAACCGTTCGGCGCTGACCTTGTCCTGAATACCCTGCGTGCCGCAGTCGATGCGGCCGCGCGTCTGCTCGACCGACATGAACAGCAGGTTGCCGTGCACCGACACGTCGCCCTGCCCGCCGGGACACACCGCCGACGCGAGCAGCCTCGGCTTCCTGGCGATCTCGACGTCGTAGGTATTGAAGCCGTGGAAGTTGCCCATGAAGAGGTGCGTGCCGCTGAACGCGAGGTCGGAGTTGGCGAATCCGAGCATGTTCGCGAACCGCGGGTCGGGCGGTTCATTCGGATCTGGCGGAGGCAGGTTGGGGTCGCGTTCTGGCGGCGTCGGCGTGCCGCCGGGCGCCTTCGGATCGAAAAATCCTTCGGGCTTGGGCAGCGTGGCGACGCGCTCCATGTTCTTCGCGGCCTCGCCGGCATCGCGCAGTCCGGCCTTGAGGCCGACGCGCGGATCGGCGGCGGGCGTCGACCCGCGGCGCTCCTGCGCGCCGCCCGTGACGCCGACACACACGAGCAGAAGCGACATGTACAGAAGGATGTTTCCGATAGATCTCATCGCTGATGCTCCTTCATCAGTGTGTTGAGCATGGCCCCCATCCGATCGATTTCGGCGGTCTGGTCCGCCTCGACGTCCGACGCGAACGCGAAGACCTCCGATTCCTGAGCCGCGCCGGGGCTCGCGAACAGGTCCTTCACCATCGTCAGCGCGCCCTCGTGATGTCGAATCATGTATTCGAGAAAGAGCCGATCGAACTCGACGCCCTTTGCCGCCTCGAGGCGCGCCATGTCGTCCGGCGTGAGCATGCCCGGCATCAGCGCGACTCCGTGCGTGTGATGCTCGCGGCCGGTCGGCACCTGCTGTCCGCGATCCGCGAGCCATCGCTGCATCATCTTGATCTCGTCGACCTGCGACAGCTCGATGCGCAGCGCGAGCTTCTTCATAACGTCGCTGCCGCTGTGGGTGCGCAGGAGATCGGTCATCTCGATCGCCTGCGTGTGATGGCCGATCATCCCCTGCATGAACTTGATGTCGGCGCCGATGTACTGCACCTGCGAAAGATCGATCGCCTGCTCGGCGCCGATCACCCGCGTCGGCTCGCCCGGAGCGCCCGGCTGGACGATGGGCGGACGCGCCTCAACGGCCGTAACGCCAGCGGTGCGGCACGCCGCGAACGAGACCAGCGCCGGAAGCAGAGCGACGACGCGCATCAGGTCGATGTGCGCCCATCGTACACGAGCCGCCGATCGCCGCTCGGGGTTCGCGCGTAAGGAATTCATGCGGTTCGCGCCACGTGCCTTCATCGAATGGATGGTCTCGAACCGTCACGCAAGCACGCAATAGTCGGGCTAATGGTACGTCGTTTGCGTCGACGATGTTTATGCATCTCCGCGCAATCGCTGGTGCGGCATTCCTGACCGTTGTCTGCGCATGCGGGCCGACGATGCCTCCCACGTCGGCGCCGAAGCCGGCGGATCCGACGTTCGATCCGTTTCGAACCGTCCTGCAGCAATACATCGATCAGACCCAGCCATATCGCAAGCAGGCGGCGCAAGCTCAGGAAAGTACGCCGGGGAAAGCGACGCCGACGACCGCCGCCGCTACCGCCGTGCGGACGCGGCAGAACGATCTGGGAGACGCGCTGCGAACGAAGCTGCGTCCGAACGCGCATCAGGGCGAGCTGTTCACGCCCGACCTCACAGACGCGTTCCGGCATCGGATCGCGGCCGCCTTCGATTCGCCGAAACGGGATCTGCTGCTCGACGACATGGCCGAGCAGCTGACCACTCCGGCGCCGACGCAGACGGCGCGGATCAATCAGCGTCTCGAGGCGCCGCGGATTCCGCCGCGGCTGATGGAGCTGCTGCCGCCGCTGCCCAAGCAGCTCGAGTACGACTTCACCGATCGCACGCTCGTCCTGCGCGACGTCGACGCGGACGTCGTCGTCGACTATCTGCCGGACGCGTTTCCGGTGAAGGCGACTGCAAGCGTGCCGACGGTGCCGCCGCAGCCGATCGTCGGCGGCGCCACGTCGCCGCTGCCGATGCCGCAGCTGCGCGGCGGAACCGTGTTCGCGCTCATTGGCGACAGCGGATCCGGCGATCAGCCGCAGGAAGCGGTCGCCCAGGCGATGCTCACCTACTTCAACACCGCACGGCGCTTCTCGTTCGTGCTGATGCTCGGCGACAACCTGTATCACGACGACTACGAGAACGAATTCCTGGTTCCGTACAAGGCGCTGCTCGATCGCGGCGTCAAGTTCTACGCGGCCATCGGCAACCACGATCGCGACCTCGAGATCCACTTCAAGCCGTTCAACATGAGCGACAAGGATCGGTACTCGTTCGACGAAGGGAACGCGCGATTCGTCGCGTTGAACAGCAATCATCCGGGCGATCCGGACCAGATCAGATGGCTCGACGGCGTGTTCACGGATGCGGGCGACAAGTGGCGCATCTGCTTCTTCCACCATCCGCTCTATTCATCCGGACAGCACGCATCGGAAAGCCACGACGTGATCCGGCCGGCGTTCGAGCCGGCGCTCGTGCGCAATCACGTCGACGTCGTGTTCGGCGGACACGAACATCTCTACGAGCGCGTACGGCCGCAGGAAGGCGGCATCCGGTACTTCGTGTCGGGAGGCGGCGGCAGGAGCTTGTACGACTATCGAAAGAGTCCGTTCGACGAGATCGGCGTCTCGGAACATCACTTCATGGTCGCGGAGATTGCCGGCGATCGGCTCTTCTTCGAGGCGATCAGCCAGCAGCAGAAAGTGATCGATTGCGGAGTGCTGTATCGGCGCGCGGGCGCGAAGCCCGACAACGACACGACGAAGTGGCTCTCACAGTGCGAGGCGAGCCGTCCGCGGATTGTGACGACGCAATAGCCGCGTGTCGCGCGAGCGCGTTGACGTTTTCCTGATGTCGGCCTGCTATAGTCGTGCTGCCGTGCTTAGCAGGTCGCTGACTCGCGCCGTGTTCTCGGCGGTCCTTCTTCTGGGGATTGTCGCCGGCGCCGTCCGCTCGCCGTCGATTCCCTCCGGTAGTCACCACACCGGGTTCAACGGCATCCGCAGCGCACCGGACCGGCGCCTGCCAGCCTCGATTGCGGCGGTCGAGCTCTCCGCCGGCCGCCTTCTGACGGCGATCGTCGCCGCAGACATCGACGCGGACGGCGATTTGGACGTCGTCGCGAGCGACAGCGCGCTGGAGCTGTACGTCTGGGTCAACGACGGCGCCGGCCACTTCACGCGCCGCGATCCGATTCAATCCCGGAGCTGGCATCCGCTTCCGGCCGATCCGGCCGTCGACGGCCGTGCGGTCAGCATCGAATCGTTCACCCAGAGCAATCCGCCGTCGGTCAGCGCCGACTGGCGTCTCACCGCATGGTCGCTCGACGCGTCGACGTTCTCGCTGACGCGGCTGGCGGCGGCGCCGTCCACGGACCACCGCTCCACGCGCGTCCCTCGCGCGCCTCCTCTCTCGATCACGCTGTAGTCAGCTTTCAGCTGATAGCTCGTTCTCCTTTTTTGTTCGAAGAGAGGTGCTATGCGTTTCGAACGGCGCGCCTGTGCGCGTACTTCGATTTTCTGCGTTCTTGTGCTGAGCGCGTCCGCCGCGGCGAAGGCGCAGCCGGCGGCGATCGATATCGACCGGGCCGTGCGCGAAGCGCTGGATCGCAACCTGACGCTGCTGGCGGAGCGCTATTCGATCGGCATCGCCGACGCGCGCCTGCTGGCGGCGCGGCTCCGGCCGAACCCAGTGTTCACATACAACTCGATGCTGCCGGACGCGACGATCTACAACAACAACATCAATCCGGTCGAGACGGTCTTCCGCACCGACGTCATCGTGGAAGGCGGCGGCAAGCGCCAGCAGCGGATCGAGGTTGCGGAACAGGCGCGTTCGATCGCCGAGCTGCAGCTGCTGAACACGATGCGCACGATCGTGCTCGACGTGCAGAGCGCCTTCGTCGACGTCGTGCTCGCGAGAGAAAACGTCGCGCTCGCGCAGGAGTCGCTGCAGGCCTTCAACGCGCTCGTTCAGGTGAACGCCGTGCGCGTTCGCGCCGGCGATCTGTCGCAGATCGAGCTCACCCGGTCGCGGCTCGCGGCGCTGCAGTTTCAGAACGACGTGCGGCAGCAGGAGTCGAAGCTCGTCGTCGCGCGCAACAGGCTGAAGACGCTGATCGGCCGCACGGGTCCGGAGCCCGTCGACTTCGTCGGCGATTTCCGCCGCGGCGCCGACGGGTTGGATCTCGGGGTGCTGCGCGACCGCGCGCTCCGGCTGCGGCCCGACGTTCAGGCCGTGCGGCGCGATCAGGCGCGATCGACGGCCGATATCCGCCTGCAAATCGCCCAGGGCAAGATCGATTACACGATCAGCGGCGAATTCCACCGCCAGCGCGCGCCGTCGGGCACGGGCAATCAATACGGCGTGTACCTCAGCGTGCCGATCCCGATCTTCAACCGTAACCAGGGAGAGATCGAGCGGGCGCGGCAGGAGGAACATCAGCTCGAGGCGAAGATCCGCGCCGTCGAAGCCGACGTCTCGGCTGAAGTCGAAGCCGCGTACGAAACCTACGCCTCGTCGCGCGACGTCGTGAACACGATCGAAGCGGCCATGCTCGCGCAGGCGCGCGACGTGCGGACCACGACCGCCTATTCGTACCGCCGCGGCGAAGCGAGCTTCGTCGAGTTCCTCGACGCCACGCGCGCGTTCAACGACACGATGCACAGCTACAACGAGGCGCGCGCCGAGTACGCGCGCAGTCTCTACACGCTCGACTCGGCAACCGGCGCGTCGGTATCGACGCTCGCGCCCCTGAAGGTGACGCCATGAAGCACGTGATCGGTCTGCTCGCCACGCTGGCCGGCCTCGCAGCCGCAACCGGCTGCGACGGTCGCGCCGCGACGCCCGCCGAAACGACGGGCCGGCCCGCGGCGGCGCCCGGCGTCGTAGAGGTTCCGCCGGACTCGCCGATGCTCGCGCAGCTGAAACGCGACACCGTGAAGCTCGTCGATCTGCCGACCGACGAGGTCGTCGCGCCCGGCAAGATCGAAGCGAACCCCAACCGGGTGTCGAAGGTGGTCCTTCCGGTCAGCGGACGAATCACGTCGGTGCTCGTCAAGACGGGTGACGCGGTGGAAGAGGATCAGCCGCTCCTCACGATCGCCAGTCCCGACGCCGACAGCGCCATGTCGGCGTACCTGTCGGCGCAGGCGACGGTCACGCAGGCCGAGGCGGCGCTCGGCAAGGCACAGGCCGACTTGGATCGCGCGTCCGATTTGTTCGAGCACAACGCCGTGGCCAAAAAGGACGTACTGAACGCTGAGAGCGCCCTCACGCAGGCGAAGGCAGCCGTCCAACAGGCGCATGCGTCGCGCGAGCAGACGGTGAGGCGGCTCAGCGTCCTCGGCCTCACGGCGAGCGAATCGCGGCAACAGGTCGTCGTCCGGTCGCCGCTGGCCGGAAAGGTCCTGGAGCTGACCGTCGTGCCCGGCGAGTACCGCAACGACACGAGCGCGAGCGTCATGACGATCGCCGATCTGGCGACCGTGTGGGTGACGTCGCAGGTACCGGAAAGCTACATCCGCTTCGTGCAGATCCGCGAGCGCGTCGAGATCAGCCTCGTCGCCTACCCGGGCGAGGTGTTCGAAGGGCGCGTGTCGCGCATCGCCGACGTCGTCGATCCGCAGACGCGCACCGTGAAGGTGCAGGCGGAAATGGACAACCGCGCCGGACGCTTCCGGCCCGAGATGTACGGCAGCATCCATCACATCGAGGCCGTGGCGAAGACAGTGGTCGTTCCCGCCGGAGCGGTGGTCGAGAACAACGACGGGCGCAGCATCGTGTTCGTCGAGACGTCGTCCGGGCGCTTCGAACAGCGTCAGGTGTCGGTCGGCAAGCGCGCGGGCGACGTCGTGAGAGTCGTGAACGGCGTGACGCCGGGCGATACGGTCGTCGTCGACGGCGTGATGCTCCTCAAAGGCATGCTGAGGCCGAGCGCCCGCGGCCCGCACGAACCCTGCGGGGTCCCCAACGCGGCAGCCGCGTTGGGGTGCCGTAGCGAGTCAGCGCCTGCGGCACGCCGAGAGAATGCCCGCCGCAGCGCCATTGCGAGCGGGGGTGGGGTCCCCGCGAGCCTTAAGAGATGATCGCGAAACTGCTGCGCCTCGCGCTCACCCAGCGATTTCTCTCCGTCGTGCTCGGCGTCGGGCTGGTGGCGCTCGGCGTCTGGGCGTTCATGCAGCTGAGCGTCGAGGCGTACCCGGACATCTCCGACACGCAGGTCGTCGTCATCACGCTGTATCCGGGCCATGCGGCGGAAGAGATCGAGCAGCAGGTGTCGGTGCCGATCGAGCGGGCGTTGAACGGCGTTCCGAACGTGATCGCGCGCCGGTCGCGCACGATCTTCGGCCTGTCGGTCGTCGAGCTGACGTTCGAGTACGGCACCAACGATTACTTCGCGCGCCAGGTGGTGCTCGAGAAGCTGCGCGACGCGACGCTGCCCGACGGCGTCACGCCGTCGCTCGGTCCCCTCTCGACGCCGATCGGCGAGCTCTATCGGTACACGCTCGACGGACGGAACTACGACTCGCAGCAACTGCGCGAGATCGAGGACTGGATCGTCGAGCCGAGGCTGCTGCAGGTCGCAGGCGTGACCAACATCACGCCGTTCGGCGGGACGATCAAGCAGTACCAGATCGAGGTCGATCCGGTTGCTCTCGGCAAGTACGGACTGTCGATCAAGGACATCGCGCAGGCCGTCGACTCGAACAATCAGAACGCCGGCGGCGCGCTCCTCGACAACCGGCAGCAGGGGCTCGTGGTGCGCGGCGTCGGACTCATTCAATCGATCGCGGACATCGAGAACGTGGTCGTGTCCGCCAGCGGCGGGGTGCCGGTGTTCGTCCGCGACGTCGGGCGGGTGCACGTCGGCCCCGCGCCGCGCTCCGGCATTTTCGCCGTCGGCACCGAGACCGACCACGTCGAAGGCATCGTGCTGATGCGCCGCGGCGAGAATCCGAGCCAGGTGCTGAAGGGCGTCCACGAGGCGATCGACGAGCTCAACGGCACCATGCTGCCGCCCGGCGCGGCGATCGTGCCGATCTACGATCGCACCGATCTCGTCGACAACACGCTGCACACCGTGACGCACACGCTCGTCGAGGGACTCGTGATCGTGGTCGCGGTCCTCTTCCTGTTCCTCGGCAGCGTGCGCGCCGCGGTGCTGACCGCGATCACGATTCCGCTCTCGCTGCTCTTCGCGTTCGTCTGCATGCACTTCAGCGGCATCCCCGCCAACCTGCTCAGCCTCGGCGCAATCGACTTCGGCATCATCGTCGACGGCACGCTCGTGATGGTCGAGCACATCGTGCATGCGCTGTCGCACCGCCAGCCGCGAGCGGGCGAAGGCGCGCTCGACGTCATCCGCGACGCGGCGCTGGAGGTCGAGCGGCCGATCTTCTTCTCGCTCCTGATCATCGTGTCGGCCTACATCCCCCTCTTCACGCTCGAGCGCGTCGAGCGCCGGCTGTTCACGCCGATGGCCTTCACCGTCTGCTATGCGCTGATCGGATCGATGCTGATCGCGCTGACGCTCATTCCCGTCCTCGCGACGTATCTGTTCCGCCGCACGACGAAGACCTGGGACAATCCGGTGCTGACGTGGCTGGCCGCGCGTTACGAGCGCGCGCTGGCGTGGTCGATCGCGTTTCCGACGCGCGTGGTCGCCATCGCCGTCGTCGTCGTCGCGGCGGCGGGACTTCTGTCGCTGCGCCTCGGCTCCGAGTTCCTGCCGCAGCTCGATGAAGGCGTTCTCTGGATCCGCGCGAACTTTCCGGCAGGCATCTCGCTCGACAAATCGGCGGACCTCGCGTCCACCATTCGATCGCTGATCGGCCAATCCGCCGAGGTGAAAACAGTCAGTTCACAGACGGGCCGGAACGACGACGGGACCGATCCGTACGGCCCGAACAGGAACGAATTCTTCGTCGCGCTGGCGCCGTACGACACGTGGCCGCACGGAAAACGGAAATCGGATCTGATCGAGGAACTGAACGCGCGGCTGCGCAGCGCGGTGCCTGGAGCGTTCTTCAGCTTCACGCAGCCGATTATCGACAACGTCACGGAGGCCGTCACAGGATCGCCCGCCGACCTCGCCGTGATCATCACCGGGCCGGATCTTGCCGAGCTGCGCAGACTCGGACAGGACGCGCTGGGCGTCCTGCAGAAGGTGCCAGGCGCCGCCGACACCGGCATCGAGCAGGAAGAGGATCAGGCGCAGCTCCGGATCCGGATCGATCGGCAGGCGGTCGCGCGCTACGGCATCAACGTGCGCGACGTCCAGGACGTGATCGAGCTGGCGATCGGCGGCCGCACGGTCAGCACGTTCTTCGAAGGCGAGCGGCGCTTCGACATCGCCGTCCGTTACGTGCCGGAAGCGCGCACCGATCCGTCGGCCATCGGCACGATTCTCGTGGCCACGCGCGACGGCGGGCACGTCCCCCTGTCGCAGCTCGCGGAGATTCAGGTCGTCAACGGCGCGAGCATCATCGCGCGCCGCGAGAACCACCGCCAGATTTCGGTGCGCACGAACATCCGCGGCCGCGACCAGGGTGGATTCGTGCAGGAAGCGCAGGAGCGGTTCGCCGCCGCGGTGAAGCTCCCGGACGGTTACCGCGTCGAGTGGGGCGGACAGTTCGAGAACCTCGCGCGCGCGCGCCGGCGGCTCGCGTTCATCCTGCCGATCACGATCCTCGTCATCTTCTGTCTGCTGTTCTTCACGTTCGGATCGGTGAGCTACGCCGGTCTCGTGCTGCTGAACGTGCCGTTTTCGCTCGTGGGCGGCATTCTCGCCCTCTACCTTCGCGGCATCAATCTGAGCGTCTCGGCCGCCGTCGGCTTCATCTCGCTGTTCGGCGTGGCGGTGATGAGCGGGGTCGTCGTCGTGTCGGAGATCAGCGCGCGGCGCGCGGATCGCCGCGTCCGCGGGCGCGACGCCGTCGTGCAGGGATCGCTCGCGCAGATGCGTCCGGTGCTGATGATGATCGTCGTCGCGATGCTCGGCATGGTGCCCGCCGCCTTCGCGACCGGCGTCGGCTCCGACGTGCAGCGGCCGCTCGCAACCGTCGTCGTCGGCGGGCTGCTCTCCACGCTGGTGCTCACGCTGCTGGCGCTGCCGGCGCTCTACTGGCTGATCGCCGGCCGTGCGGAAGGCGAACCATCATGAACAGTCCCGTCAAGCTGCTGCTGCTCTTCCTCAACGAATCGGACGCGTTGAGTGGCCGTCCGCTCTACGAGGTGATCGTCGAGCGCCTGCGCCAGCTCGAGATCGCCGGCGCGACGGCGACGATCGGTCTCATCGGGTTCGGGCATCACCAGCGGCTGCATCACAAAGGACTGTTCGGCATCGCCGACGATCGGCCGGTGACCATCGTGGCCGTGGAGGAAGAAGCGAAGCTGCGCGCGATCGTGCCGGAAATTCGCGGCATGCTGCGCGAAGGACTGATCGTGCTCGTCGACGCGGAGCTGCTCGCCGATATGGCCGCGAATGTGGCCGATGCCTAGCGCGTCGCGCTGCCGACGCCTGATCGGTCACGTGCGGCGGTGGACGGAGCGTCCGGTCAGAACTTGACCTGCGCGGAGAGCAGTAGCTGCCGGGCGGAGCGCGCGGTCACGGGCTGGCGGAACAGCGGCGATTCGAGCGTGCCGACGTAGGTCCCATAGTTCACGGAAAGTAGCGGCTCAGAAGCTCCATCGCACCCCCAGCTGCAGCTGCCGCATGTCTCCGACGGCCAGCACCTGCCTGAATGTCGGCGACGGCGTCGCGCCGTTGCCGATGGTGTTGTTCACGTTGACCACGTTCGTCTGATTGAACACGTTGAAGCCCTCGAGCATCAGCTCCACGCGGTGCGTGCTGAACGTGACGGCCCGCGACACCCTGACGTCGAACGACGTCGTGCCGCACGTCGCGGCCAGGTCCGAGAAGCACGGCAGCCGTCCCGTATTGCGTCCGACGCCGGCAGGCCGATCGTTGAACGTCCCGTCACCGTTGTTGTCGGCGCCGGTGACGATGTTGAACGGCGCCGCCGATGCGTACTGATAGAGCCACCCAATCTGGAAGCCGCCGAGCGCGCGGCGCACCGACCCGCTCGATCCGTCGCCCAATGTTCCGCTGACGACAAGACGGCCGCGCTGATCGTTGTCCGACGGTCCTTTGTCGGCGAGCACGTCGTTCTGCGTCTGCGGCGTCTGGAAGAACGCGTTGCCCGCATCGTCCTCGCTCTTCGACAAGGTGAACGACACGCGGATCCTTCCCCACCGCAGGCCGCGCGTCTCGACCGACGCCGTCGCGCCGCTGAACCACGAATCGCCGATCGAGTCGTACTGCGAGATGTTCGCGAAGTTCGGATTCGGCCGTCCCGCCGCGGTCAGCACGTTGACGTTGTGCGACATCAGAACGTTGTGGCCGCGCAGATACGTGTAGCCGATCTGCGCCGACAGCACGTTCGCGATCGCGCGCTCGACCTGCACGGCCGCCTGCTCGCTGCGCTGCGCCTGCACGTCAGGATTCATGTTGCTGATCGAGACGAGCAGGCCGGAGGGAAAGGCCGACAGCACGTTCGGCCACCCGGGCGCACCCGGCTGACCGGCCGACAACACGGCCGTCTGATAGATCCGGCCGTCGCGTTGGATCGCGTTCGAGGTCGCCCGCAGCGGCACGCGATCGAAGTACACGCCGCCGCTCGCACGGTACACGGTCTTGCCGTCGGCCGGCGCATACGCCGCGCCGATCCGCGGCGACACGTTGTTCCGGTCCGGGTTGATCGGGCTCGGCAGCCATTGCACGTCGTAGCGGAGGCCCGCATTGATCGTCAGGTCCCCGCGCCGACGCCATTCGTCCTGTGCGAAGACGCCGAGGTTCGGATTCGACTGCAGCAGCGACGTCTGGCCGAAGGCCTGCTGAAACTGGGAGTAGACGCCGCGCTGAAAGCTGGCGAGTGAGGTGAAGGTATAGGAGCCCGCCGTCGCGCCTGGAAACGTGATGTTGATGCGGTTGTAGAGCACGTCGGCGCCGGTCTTGATCAGATGCGAGCCTCGCTGCAGCGTCAGCGTATCGATCCCTTCGACGACGTCGGCGTCGCGAGCGGTCGGCGACGAGGTCCAGTTGCCGAAGGCGGCGACGCCGGAGATGCTCACCGCGGGACCGATCGTGTCGTTGACCGCGCTCCCCAGGCGGCTGCGTGTGTACTGCACGCGCGCCTCGTTGATCGTTCCCGACGAGAACGTCGTGAGGTAGTTGGCGGCGACGGCGTGATCGGTGTCGTCGAGCGCCTGGCCGCGGCTGACGTCGTTCAGCGCGCCGATGTTGCGCGCATTCGGGCTGCCGACGTCGTACAAGTTGTAGCGGAGTTGCAGCCGCGACGCGCCGCTCGCCTGGTGATCCACGCGCCCGAACACGTTGGTGGTGTCGTAGCCGGTCGTGTAGTTGCCGGTCGCAATGCGCGGACCCCGATAGCCGACGGCATCGAGCGTCGTGTTGATCGCCGACACGGCCGACGGCGCGATTGTGACGATCGCCGTGAGGTCGCGCTGCGTTCGCTCGACGTTGCCGAACCAGAAGGTGCGATCCTTCGCGATCGGTCCTCCGAAGCTGAATCCGTACTGGTTCTGCTTCAGCGGATCCTTGCGCGTTGCGAGCGGGTTCTTCACGTCGAGCGCGTCGTCGCGAAAGAATTCGTACGCGCGGCCGCTGTTGCGATTCGTTCCCGACTGCGTGACGAGGCTGACGACGCCGGCCGACGCCCGGCCGAATTCGGCCGTGCCGCCGGAGGTCACGACCTCGAACTCGCGCACGACTTCTTCGCTCAGCGAGATGCCCGCGAGATCGGCGGCGTCGTCGTTGGCGGAAAGGCCGTCCACGACGACGTTGTTGTTCAGATTGCGCTGGCCGCCGATGGAAACGCCCGTCGCCGGCACCGCCGACGTTTCCGCGAACCGATCCGTGTTGCGCAGGTTGGTGCGCGAGACGTTCGGCGCGAGCAGGGCGAGGTCGAGATAGTTCCGGCCGTTCAGCGGCAGCGTGTCGACTTCATGAGGGGTAATCGTCGACGCGACCTCCGTCCGCCGCGCCTCGACGAGCGGCGCGGGCGCCTCCACCTGCACCGACTCTTCGAGCGCCACCTTCAGCATGATCGGCACGTCGATCTGATCGCCGACCGAGAGCGTCAGGTTCGCGTTCGCCGTCGTGAAGCCGGAGAGCTGAACCGCAAGATGATAATTACCGACTGGCAGGTACAGCAGCCGGAAGCGACCGCGTTCGTCGCTGACGCCGCGCCATATCTGATTGGTATCGTGATTCCGAATCGTCACCGTCGCGCCCGGCACGACGGCTTCGCTCGCATCGCGCACCGTCCCGGTGACGTTGGCTGACGTCACCGTCTGCGCCGCCGCGAGCGCGCACCACACATACACCGACACGATTGCCAGGAACGCGGATCGCACCAAACACCTCCCGCGGCTCCGAAAGGACCGCTTTATCCCGGTTGTCGATACGAGTTCGCCCGAGCCCGTTCGGACCCGGCGAGGGAGGCGTCAGCTTCGCGGAGGCGGAAGGTCGGGCCGCTCGGCGCGCGAAAGCGTCGACGGCGCGGCTGGACGGATCGACTCGATGATCGACGAAATGGAACCGACGGAAGCGACCGGCGGCAGAACGCCGGCGGTGGTGAGCGTGAGCAGCTCGGAATCGTGATGCCCGCACGCGTTCTGCATGCGGCAGCTGCGATCGCCCTCGCGCGAGTGATGCATCGGACAAAACTGTCCAGGCCCGACGCCCGGACAGCAGCTCGGATCGTCGATGCCGAAGGCCGGACAGCACAGCGCGAGCGGCGCCGCCACCGCGATCAGCTGGCACACGAGCCAGCACCACGCGATCGATCGCAGAAGCCTTCGCACCATCGACGATTCAGTTTATTCTAACTGGACGCTCAAGCATGTTGCAAAATCGCATCCGATTCATTGGATTCGCCATTGTGGTCTATTGTGCTGCGGCGGGACGCGCCAGCGCGCAGGACTGGACGTGGACCACCGACGCGAGCGCCTTCTTCGGCTACAACTACCAGCAGCGAAAATTCGCCGACTTCAGCGCATGGGAATCACAGAATTGGTTCATGCTCGACGGTACCCGCGAGCTGGATTCTGGACGGTTGTCGCTCGTCGCGATGCTGTCGCTCGAACCGCTCACCGTCAATGCCGCCGGGTCGCCGCAGCTGTTCCAGACGGGCGAGTCGTATCAGCGGCAGCCACTCTCGAACAATCAGCATCCGCACGATCTCTTCATGGCGCTCGGCGCCACGTATCGCGTCGAGCGGCCGCGGCTCGCGTATCTGTTCGGTGCGCATCTGGTCGGTTCGCCGGCGCTCGGGCCGACGGCGTTCATGCATCGCGAATCGGCGCGCGACAACCCGCAAGTGCCGCTCACGCATCATCACCTCGATTCCACGCACATTACTTATGGCGTGCTGACCGCGGGGGTCCAAACGGGAGCATTCACCTTCGAGACATCCGCGTTTCGCGGCGCCGAGCCCGACGAGAACCGCTACAACATCGAGGCGCCGCGGCTCGATTCGTATTCCGGCCGGGTCGGGTGGACGAAAGGCGCCTGGCAGGCGCAAGTCTCGGCCGGGCATCTCCACGTTCCCGAATGGTTCGAGCCGTACGACGAAACGCGGCTGACAGCCTCGATTGGGTTCGACGGGGCGATGGGCTCGCGTCCGTTCTCGGCCCTGCTGGCGTGGGGAGAGAACCGTCAGGAGATCGTGAAGAACGGCGTGTCGGATTCGTTTCTGCTGGAGTGGGACCTCCGCGCGACCGCGATGACGTCGTTTTATGGCCGCGCGGAAGTTGCCGGGAAGGAGATCCTCGGCCTCGGGTTCCACCCGTTCGGCTTCGCGCATCCGCACCTGTATTCGCACATCGACGCGCTGACGCTCGGCGCCGTGCGCGATCTCGTGAGCGCCAGCGGCGGGCGGATCGGCGTCGGCGCCGACGTCACGCTCTACCACATGTCGCCCGATGTCATCGACTACTGGGGAGGCTCACACTCGTATCACGTGTTCCTCCGCTTGCGGCCCGGATCGACCGCGCATCATCACCACTAGAGTTGTCGTAAACTTCTGAGTTCAGGCCTTGGGCATCGACGATGTCTCTCGTCGCCCTCTCGGACATACTCGGCGCACCCGTCCGCGACGCCTCCGGTGCCGTGCGGGGACGCGTGCGCGAGATTTCGGTCGCCCCCCAGGAGCATCCGACCCGCATCGCGCATCTCATCGTCCGCACCGCGGACGGTGAGCGCTTCCTGTCTCTTACCGATCTGAAATCGGCCGGCGCGACGGTGAGGACCACGACCGACGCCTCGCGCTGGGAGCGCTACATCCCATCGGACGGCGTGCTGCTCCTCAAGCGCGACCTGCTCGATCAGCAGATCATCGACATCCACGGCCGTAAGGTCGTCCGCGTCAACGACGTCGAGCTCGAATCGACACCCGTCAACAGCCATCTGCTCCTGAACATCGTCGCCGTCGACGTCGGCGCCCGCGGCGCGATCCGCCGCCTCTCGAAGGGGCTGATGCCGTCGTTCACGCTCCGCGCGCTGCTCGACAAGATTCCGCCGCGCGTCATTCCGTGGGAGTACGTCGACCTCATCGAGACCGACCCCGCGCGGCGCGTCAAGCTGAAGATCGCCTACGAAGGGCTCGCGAAGCTCCACCCGGCCGACATCGCCGACATCGTCGAAGACCTGCCGCCGGCCGAACGTGAGGCGGTCTTCGAGACGATCGACGAGGAAGTGGCGGCAGAGACGCTCGAAGAGCTCGACCCCGACATCAAGAAGTCGGTCGTCGAGTCGCTCGACAAGGACCGCATCGCCGACATCGTCGAGGAAATGGATCCCGACGCGGCGGCCGATCTGCTCGGCGATCTGCCCGCAGAGCGATCGGGCGAGATCCTCAAGGAGATGCAGCCCGAGGAGCGGCAGGAGGTGACGCAGCTCCTCGAGTTCGCCGAACACACCGCGGCCGGCCGCATGACGACCGAGTTCATCGCGGCGCCCGAAACAGCCGTCGTCGACGACGCCATCGAGGCGTTGAAGCGATTCGAAGGGAGCCGTGAAGCGCTCGCGACGATCTACCTGACGGGCCCGGGCCATCGGCTCGTCGGATCCGTGCCGCTCGTCAGGATCGCCATCTCGTCTCCCGGCGCGCAGCTGTCCGATTTGAGCGAGCCGTACGTCGCCTGCGCGCCGGACACGCCGGAGGACGAAGTCGCGGCGCTCTTCGACAAATACAACCTGATCACGCTCGCCGTCGTCGACGAACATGGACGCCTGACCGGCATCATCACCGCCGACGACGTGATCACGATGCTGCGACATCGTCACTGAAACGCACGCGATGGACTTCCTTCGCAAGGAGTGGCGAAGCCGGCTCGTTCTCTTCCTCGCAGTCGTCGGACCCGGATTCATCACGGCGAACGTGGACAACGACGCGAACGGCATCGCCACCTACTCGGTCGCGGGGGCGCAGTTCGGCTACTCGCTGCTGTGGACGATGATTCCGACGATCGTCGCGCTGGTCGTCGTGCAGGAAATGTCGGCCCGCATGGGCGCCGTCACGGGCAAAGGGCTCAGCGATCTCATTCGCGAGGAATTCGGCCTGCGGACGACGTTCATTCTGATGCTCGCGCTCGTCGCGACGAACTACCTGAACATCGTCGGAGAATTCGCCGGCGTCGCGAGCAGCTTCGAGCTGTTCGGCATCTCCAAGTACATCGTCGTGCCGCTGGCGGCGTTGATCGTCTGGGCGATGGTCGTTCACGGCACGTACAGCAGCGTGGAGAAGATCTTTCTCTCCGCGTCGCTCTTTTATGTCGCCTACGTCGTGTCGGGCGTGCTGGCGCATCCGGACTGGAAAGCGGCGGCGCTCTCCACCGTCACGCGTCCGGCGAGCATCGGCTTCCGGAATTACGGCTACCTCTACATGGTGATCAGCCTCGTCGGGACCACGATCGCGCCGTGGATGCAGTTCTATCTGCAGGCATCGATTGTCGAAAAAGGGGTGACGGTCCGCCAGTACGCGGCGTCGCGCCTCGACGTGATCGTCGGGTGCCTCTTCGCCGGCATCGTCGCGTGGTTCATCGTCGTCGCGTGCGCCGCGACGCTGCACACGGTGGGCAAGTACAACATCGTGACGGCGGCCGACGCCGCGCAGGCGCTGCGGCCGCTCGCCAGCGAGTACGCGTATCTGCTCTTCGCGGCAGGACTGTTCAACGCGTCGCTGTTCGCGGCGTCGATTCTGCCGATCTCGACGGCGTACGCGGTGTGCGAAGGACTGGGACTGGAGTCGGGACTCGACAAGCGGTTCGACGAGGCGCCGACGTTCTACTGGCTGTACACGCTGCTCATCGTAGTGGGCGCCGGCGCGCTCATGCTGCCGCGCTTCCCGCTCTTTCGGGTGATGGTCGCGTCGCAGATGCTGAACGGCGTCCTGTTGCCGTTCGTGCTCGTGTTCATCGTGGTCCTGATGAACGATCGCGAGCTGATGGGCGAGCACGTCAACTCGCGCGGCTACAACATCGTGGCGTGGGCGACCGTGGCGGTGATGATCGCGTTGACGGTCGCGATGATCTTCTGGCGCTAGCGCTGACGGAGGTGCAGCACGAGCTGCCAGCGCTGCAACTCCGGGAGAAAGCTGAACGCCGGCATGCCGGACCGGCTGTTGCCGGTGCTGATCTTCCAGAACAGCGCGCCGTCGGTTTGCGCCTGCACGTCGGCCTGCGACAGATCCGGTGCGTCTTCGGTGCCTCGCGCATCGGCGCCGTGGCACGTGGCGCATCGTTCCTGAAACAGCTTCGCGCCGCCCGCTGCGGCGTCAGGGCGATTGGCGAGCGGGTTTTGCTTCGCGCTGGCGTTCGGCGGCACCATCCAGCCGTTGTCCCGCTCGCGCACCTGCGCAGTTGCGACGACGAGCGACGCATACACGACGATCACGGCAGCGAGGATCGCTCTCATCGGCGACCTCGCAGCGACAGCTCGTACGACCAGCCGACGCGGAGCAGATACCGGTCGCTCGCTTCCGTCAGGCCGAAGCCGGTCGACGCCTTCAACGTCGAGCGATCGCTGACGCGCCACGCGACAACCGGAGCCAGATAATGCCGCGTCTCCCTCAACGTGTAGTCGTGCGACGTGCCGAGGCCGCCGAACAGCTCGACGCCGGCCACGAGAGTCTCGCGACAGAAGCGGCAGGAGATGCCGCTCGCGAGACCGCCGAGCGATCGCGAGACGCCGACGCTGTATCCGAACTCCAGTCCCTCGTCTTCGGTGAGGTTCTTTTCGAACGTCACGTTCTCGGACACGTTCCAACCCGAGATCGCGCTCGACAGAATCAGCTTCGTCTCGAGCTCGTGCATGTGCTCCTGCCGGAGATCGGCGATCGGCTCGAACGAGAGCGGGCCGGCGCCGACGATTTCCTTCTGGATCCGGCTCGCCTCGTTGATGCTCTCGTATTCGACGTAGAGAACCGGGTTAATCCGGTGCTCGCTCCTGAGCGGACGGAACCGGTTCTCCCAGCGCCAGCCGCTGAACCCGGAACCGTCGCCGCGAGCGCTGACGCCTTCAAGGTAGAGCTCTGTCGTCCACCATCCTTTAACGCCGTATTCGAGCTCGAGCCACGGCGCCAAGTAGGTCGGGTGGCCCCCCCGCGGCATCCCCGAGGTGTTGGCGAGGGCGATTTCGAGGTTGCCTGGTTCCTCGAGGTAGTGATCGTAGGTGACGAAGTACGGGCTGTCCTGCGCGCGGGCGGCCGCGGCATTCACAAGAACGAGCGCAGTCAATAAGGACCAGATGCGGCGCGGCGACATATGACTCCTCGGCGGTGTTGTATCCTGAGACCGAGTCTCAAGATTGCTAGGCCATGCTACCGGGAGATATCCGACCAGTCAAGTCGCCTTTCCAATTTTTTCGAAATCTTCTTCGCGGGACTGCACGCTATTTGGCGCTCGATGATCGGACGACTGGCGGAATCCCTAACAAACGCGTTGTTCTCGGGTCGGGCGCAGGCAGCTTACTGGTTCAGATCGACCCAGACGCTCTTGAGCTGCGTGTAGTGCTCGAGGGCATGGACGCTCATCTCGCGGCCGAAGCCGCTTTGCTTGTATCCGCCGAAGGGAGCGGCCGTGTCATAGATGTTGTAGGTGTTGATCCAGACGGTGCCGGCCTGCAGCTTGCGCGCCACGTAGTGCGCCTTCTTGATGTCTTTGGTCCAGACCGCGGCAGCGAGGCCGTACGGCGAATCGTTCGCGCGCGCGATCGCTTCGTCGACGTCGGCGAACTCGATTGCCGCGAGCACCGGCCCGAAGATCTCCTCGCGCGCGATCGTCATGTCGGGCGTCACGTTGTCGAACACCGTCGGCTGCAGGAAATAGCCTTTTCCCGTGCCGATGTCGGCGCGGCCGCCGCCGGCGACGAGCTGCGCGCCTTCCTTCTTCGCCGTCTCGATGTAGCGCAGATCCGTTTCGAGCTGCTTCTTCGACGAGATCGCGCCGAGACGCGTTTTGGGATCCAGCGGATCGCCCGGCGCCATCTTCTTCGCACGCGCGGCGACCTTGTCGACGAACTCGTTCTTGATCGATTTGTCGACGAGAAGCCGCGATCCGGCTGCGCAGACTTCGCCTTTGCCATAGAAGATGCCCGTCGTCGCGCCCCGGATCGCGGCGTCGAGATCGGCATCGGGAAAGACGATGTTCGGCGACTTGCCGCCGAGCTCGAGGGTGATGCGCTTCAGCGTCTCCGACGATCCCTTCATGATCTGCCGTCCGGTCGACGTGTCGCCGGTGAACGCGATCTTGTCGATGCCCGGATGATCGACGAGCATCTGCCCGACCCTCGATCCGGGACCGGTGATCACGTTGAGGACGCCGGAAGGCAGTCCCGCCTCTTTCGCGATGTCGGCGAGCGCCAGCGCGGTCAGCGGCGTCTGCGTCGCCGGCTTGATGATGACCGTGTTGCCGCACGCGAGCGCCGGCGCCACTTTCCACGCCGTGAGCAGCAGCGGGAAATTCCATGGCACGATGGCTGCAACGACCCCGATCGGCTCACGCAGCGTGTAGGTGAGGTAGTTCCCTTTGACGGGAATCGTCTCGCCGTGAATCTTGTCGGCCCAGCCGGCGTAGTACTGAAAGCACTCCGCCGCCGCCGGCACCTCGATCTGACGCGATTCGAAGATCGGCTTGCCGTTGTGCAGCGTCTCGAGGCGCGCGATCTCGTCCGCTCGCTCGAGCAGCTTCTCGCCGATCTTCCACACGATGCGTCCGCGATCGCGCGCCGACAGCCTGCTCCACGGTCCGTCGAGCGCCGCGCGAGCGGAGGCAACCGCCGCATCCACGTCCGCCTGCTCCGCCGACGCGACTTCGGCGATGACGTCTTCGGTCGCCGGGTTGACGACCTCGATCGTCTTCGCGCCCGCGGCGTCGCGCCACTCGTTGTTGATGAACAGCTGCTTCTGCATCACGGTGGTTATCGTCATTGGTTTCCTCGAAATTCGACCACGAAAAGCACGAAATGTGATCGTGCCCTACGAAGCCGTTTCTCCGGGTTGCAGCTCCACCACCTGCACGCGCTGACCGACGAGCTCGCGCAGCTTCGCCGGCGTGCCGGTGAGCACCGGAAACGTACCGTAGTGCATCGGCACGACTTGTTGCGCGCCGAGCAACTCGCACGCCTTCGCCGCCTGCTCGGGGCCCATCGTGAAGTGATCGCCAATCGGCAGGAACGCGATCTGCGGACGATACAGCTCGCCGATCAGACGCATGTCGCCGAACAGCGCCGTGTCGCCGGCGAAGTAGATCGTCGTGCGGTCCTCGAAGCGGACGACGTATCCCGTTGCGACGCCGGCGTACGTAATCTTCCCGTCTTCGTCGACCGAGCTGCTGTGAAACGCCTGCACCATCGTCACCGACAGGCCAAGCACGTTGAGCGTCCCTCCCGGATTCATACCGGTGACGTTCTGCAGCCCCTTCTTCTGGAAGAAGACCGACAGCTCGTACGGCGCGACGACCTGCGCGCCGCTCGCCCGAGCGATTGGAACGACGTCTCCGGCGTGATCGGAGTGGCCGTGCGTCACCAGGATGAGGTCGACGCTGCCGATGTTCTTCGCCGATGCAGGAGAGCTCGGGTTGCCCGTGACCCACGGATCGAACAGGACGCGTTTGCCCGCAGGCGACTGGATCAGAAACGTGGCGTGGCCCAGCCACGTGAACGAGAGCGCCTTCGCCATGGCGCGCTATTGTTCGGTGCGGACGTACTCGAAATCAACCGGCTTTTGATTGATCCCGCGTCGAGGCGGCGCGATGTAATTCGCGAACCTGCCCGGCTGGTACACGGGCTCGGCCATGATGCTCAGGAGGTACTCGCTGTCGGCCGCACACGGCAGCCATTCGTTCCTGCGCTTCTCCCACTGCTCCTTCGACATCGGCACGCCGTTCGGATCGAAATGGAACCCGGAGTACATCCCGATGTGCCGGTTGAACTTCCGATCCGGCAGCCGCAGCCGCTCGGAAACCCCGGCGTGCTCGAGAATGCGGTTCCAGCGCTCGACGCCGGCGGCGCAATCGCCGACGTACCAATCGCGCAGCACTTCGTTCATCGCGTTGCGCATCAGCACGTCCCTGGTCGCCGGCCGGCCATCTTCGAAGAACTCCATCCGGTAACAGGCGTCCTTGACGACGTGTTCGTCGAACGTGTCTTCCTTCGCGCGCCCTTTCAAGCCGTTCGCGAAATATGACGCTGCGTTGCTCGACACCTCGCCGCCGTGCAGATCGAGGCTCAGGCTGAACCACTGATTCAGATGTTTCTGGATCGTCGGGATGTCGATGCCGCCCACCTTTCGCACGTCCTCCGAGAATCCCGCCTCGCGCATCAGCTCGCACGTCCGCTGCAGAATCCGCGACACGCCGGTCTCGCCGACGAACATGTGATGCGCTTCTTCGGTGAGCATGAAGCGGGTCGTCCGCGACAACGGATCGAGCGAGCTCTCCGACAGCGACATGAGCTGCGATTTGCCGTCGCGGTCGGTGAACATCGTGAACATGAAGAAATCGAGCCAGTTGTCGATCGGCTCGTTGAAGGCTTCCAGAATGCGAGGCTTGTCGCGGTTCCCGCTTTGCCGATCGAGCAGTTCTTCGGCTTCATCGCGTCCGTCGCGTCCGAAGTACGAGTGCAGCAGGTAGACCATCGCCCACAGGTGACGTCCTTCCTCGACGTTCACCTGAAACAGATTGCGCAGATCGTAGAGGCTTGGGCATCGGTGGCCGAGCCACCGCTGCTGCTCGACGCTTGCAGGCTCGGTATCGCCCTGCGTCACGATCAACCGCCGCAGCTGATTCCGGAACTCGCCGGGCACTTCGTGCCACACCGGCTGGCCGAAGAAGTCGCCGAACCCGATGCGCCGATCGGGAATCGGATCGGCGAGGAAGATGCCCCAACGATATTCCGGCAGCTTGACGTACTCGAAGTGCGCCCACCCGCTCGGATCGACGCTGACCGCCGTGCGAACGTAGACCTGGTGGTAATCCTGGAACCCCTGCGGTCCCATGTCGCGCCACCACTGGATGTACTTCGGTTGCCAATGCTCGAGCGCGCGTTGCAGGCGCTTGTTGCTCGAGAGGTTCACGTTGTTCGGAATCTTCTCGGCGGAGATCATGTATGTAGCTCTCCTCGTTACGTCCTCTTCCAATCGAACTCCGGCCGTCCCTGTTGCCCGTACACTCTCAGCGCGCCTTTTTCGCCGACCGCATTCGGCCGCTGGAAAATCCAGTTCTGCCATGCCGTGAGGCGCCCGAAGATTTTCGTTTCCATCGTCTCGGGGCCGGCGAAGCGGAGGTTGGCCTCGAGTCCGGTCATCGCGTCGGGCGAGAACGCCGCGCGCGCTTCGACCGCCATCCGCACTTCGTCGTCCCAGTCGATTTCATCCGGCGCGAACGTGACGAGGCCGGCTTCTTCGGCGTCGCCGGCGTTTAGCGGGCCGTCATGCGCGCGCAGCTCGTCCACTTTCCCGGGATCGGCGAGGAAGCGCGTCTGCAGACGTGTGAGCCCATTGCTCATCGGCAGCGGGCCGAAGTTCATCGGCGACAGCATGACGACGTTTTCTTCCTTGTCGTCGTGGAACATGTACGAGCGATCGGCAGCGAGCGCCAGCTCGAAGAGCGATCCGCCGAACGCCGATCCGTCTTCAATCAGCGCGAAGAAGCTGCGCGACGTGAGATCGAGGCGTTTCAGCGTTCGCTTCATCAGCAGGGTGATCTCGCGCACGAGCCAGTGCGACCGATGATCGACGAGTGTCTTGTCGATCGCGACGACCGTGTCGATGTCACCTTCGGTCCGGATCACGACCGTTCCGATTTCGGGCTCGTTGATTCGCAGCCTCAGCAGCGCGTCGTCGAGCTCGCGGAAGGCGCGCAGCGGCCAGAACTGATCGCCAGCCTTGACGATCGCATCCGGCGTCGAGAGCTGCGGCCCGCTCGGGGCATGCACGGTGAGATCCGCCGTGCGCTTCGCGCGGTTCAACGCGACGGTCACCGCCGAGTACGTGATCGCGGATTCGGAAACCGTCGGATTGAGCGGGTTCAGCGTGATGCCGGGTCCGGTCGCGGGCCTGTCGGAGATCGCCGCCAGCTCGCGCGCGCGCTTCTGAACCGCGTCCCTGAACTGGCTCGTCGGAAAGACGCGATCGACCAGCTTCCACTCGACCGCGCGCTTTCCCTTGATGCCTTCGACGAGCGTACTGAAGAAATCGGCGAGGTCGCGGCGGACGTGGCGCTTGTCGACGACGCGCGTCAGTCCGCCTGTGCCGGGCAGCACGCCGAGCAGCGGCGCCTCGGGCAGGCTCACCGCCGAATTGCCGTCGTCGACCAGCACAATCTCGTCGCACGCCAGCGCAAGCTCGTACCCGCCGCCGGCGCAGATGCCGTTGAGCGCCGCGAGGAACTTGATGCCGGAATGCTCGCTCGCGTCCTCGATGGCCAGTCGCGTCTCGTTCGTGTACTTGCAGAAGTTCACCTTCCAGCCGTGCGACGACTCGCGAAGCATCATGATGTTCGCGCCGGCGCAGAAGATGCGCTCCTTCAGCGACGTGATGACGACTGCGTGCACCTCGGGGTGCTCGAAGCGGACGCGCTGAATCGCATCGGCCAGCTCGATGTCGACGCCGAGATCGTAGGAATTGAGCTTCAGCTTGTAGTCGGGCGAGAGACCGGCGTCTTCACGCACGTCCATCGAAAGCGTGGCGATCGGGCCGTCGAACGTCAGTTTCCAGTGCTGGTAGGCCTCGGGGCGTGTATCAAATGTGATCATTGAATTGAACGCTCGTTCAAACTACTTTATAGAGCGTGGCATCGGGCGAGTCAACAGCCGATCGGCGCCGGCCGAGCTTGCGCGCGGCGCGGCGGCGGCCGAAGCGGCCGCGCAATGCCGACCCCGAGGCGTCCACCCGCGTCGACATCCTGAAAAGCGCCGCCAAAGCGTTCCGCCGCCTCGGGTATCACGGCGCCACCGTGGAGGAAATCGCCACGGCGCTCCACATGAAGAAGGGCAATCTCTATTACTACTTCAAGAACAAAGAGGAGATTCTCTTCGCCTGCCACCAGTACTCGCTCGATCGGCTGATGCAGCTGCTCGACGACATCGAGCACAGCAGGATGCCGCCCGAGGACAAGCTGCGCCGGCTGGTGAGCGCGTTCGTCCACACGATCCTCGACGAACTGCACGGTACGGCGCTGTTCCTCGACCTCGAGGCGCTGACGCCCGCGCATCTGAAGGCGGTCATCGTCCGGCGCGACCGCTTCGATCATGGAATCCGTCAGGTGCTCGAGGAAGGGATGGCGAGCGGACGCTTCGCGAAGAGCGATCCGAAGCTGCTCACGTTCGCGGTGATGGGCGCCGTCAACTGGATTCCGCGCTGGTTCGACCCGGATGGACCGGCAACGTCGCAGGAGATTGCCGATCGCTTCGCCGATTTCTTCATCAACGGCCTGAAGCAGGCCTGAAGGTCTGCGCTACCGTGCGCGTAGCTGCGCTACCGTGCGCGTAGCTGCGGTACCGTGCGCGCAGCGCAGCCCTTCAGGGCTGCTTCAGCGCTCTGACCGGATTCAACCGCACGATGCGCAGCGCGGGGATGAGGGTCCCGATCGTTGCGACGAGTAGCGCCGCGGAAGCCGCTGCCGCGAACGTCAGCGGATCGCGGACCGACACACCCCACACCAGATGCTGCAGCACGGCGGCCGCGGCGCGCGCGCCGACCAATCCGATCGACACGCCGAAGACCGCAAGGACGAGACCCGGCGCTGCGGCGGCGATCACCGCCTGCCGCTCCGTCGCGCCGAGCGCCATCCTGATCGCGAGCTCGCGTCTGCGTTCCGCGACCGAACTCGCGACGAGCCCGTAGAGACCAACCGCGGCGAGCAACAGCGCGAGTGCCGCAAAGGCGCCGAGCAGCACCGCCTGCGCACGCTCGGCAGCGACCGCTTCTTCGCGCACGTCGTCCAGCGTTCGAAACTTCGCGAACGACAGCATCGGATCGATCGACTGCACGGCGCGCTGCATGTCGGGCGCGACGGTGTCACGGGCGCCGGCGAACAGTTGATTCACCCGTGCGGCGGTGCGATAGCGCGCGTCGTCGAGCGAGAGGGTCGCTCTCATCACGTGCGTGCCGTCGAACCCGGCCCGCCGGCGCAGCAGATGGTCGAGCGTCCGAATCAGCAGTCCCGCGCCCACGAGCAGCACGACTCCTATCGCCACTTCCACAACGACCATCGCGCGCCGCGGCCACGTCCGGGCCGCGCCGGCGATCGACCCGCTGCCCGACGCGACGAGCGTCTCGCGGAGGTTGACGCGCGCCGACTGCACAGCGGGCAGAAGGCCGAAGGCGACACTCGTCGCGAGCGCAGTCGCCGCGGTGATGGCCAGAATGCGGCCGTCGAGCGTCAACTGTGCCGTGACGCCGAACGCGTCTCCGAGCAGAGACCCGAACGCCCGCGAGCCGACGTACCCAATCCCGATGCCCAGCGCGCCGCCGCACAGCGCGAGCACCACGCTCTCGATCAGCAGTTGACGAACGATCGCGGCGCGGCCGCCGCCCAGCGCGAGCCGCATGGCGAACTCCGGCGCACGCTCGGCGCCGCGAGCGATCAGCAGCCCGGCGACATTGACACAGCCGATCAGCAGCACCGCCGCCACTGCACCCCACAGAATCAGAATCGGCTGGCGCACTCGTTCGGTTTCGCCGCGTTGAAGCGGGATGATGTGCTCGCGCGCGGGCGCCGTCCGGTACAGATCGTCCATCACCGGCTGCGCGACCGCTGCGATCTCCGACTCCGCCTGCGCCCACGTCACGCCCGGTTCGAGCCGCCCGATGATCTCGTAGTGCCGATGCAGAACGCGAGCGTGAGGATCGCGCTGACCGCGAACACCGGCCTCCTCAGCATCAGCCGGATGGCGTAGCGGGTGTCTCGCAGCATGGATGTTCAGACGGTCTTGACGGCTCGCGCGTCCACGGCGAGCTCGCGCAAGCGGAACCGCTGAATCTTCCCGGTCGCCGTCTTCGGCAGCTCCGGCAGAAACGCCACCCACCGCGGCCGCTTGTACTCGGCGAGCCGTTGCCGCACGAACTGCTGTAGTTCCTCCGCCAGCTCGGGCGTCGCTCGGGCCGCGTCGCGGAGGACGACGAACGCCATCGGTTTCACGAGCGCATCGCGATCCTCACGACCGACGACGCCGCATTCGAGCACGGCCTGATGAGCCATCAGCGCGTTCTCGACTTCCACCGGGCTGACCCACAGTCCGCCGACCTTCATCATGTCGTCGGAGCGGCCGGCGTACCAGAAATAGCCGTCGGCATCCTGCGTGTACTTGTCGCCGGTACGGATCCAATGCCCTTCGATGGTGTTCTTCGTTTTCTCGTGCTGATTCCAGTATCCGGCGCAGATCGAATCGCCGTGGACCCACAGGTTGCCGATCTCGCCCTCGGCGATCGGCCGGCGATCATCGTCGAGCAGCCGCGCCTCGTAGCCGTCGACGATCCGGCCGCTGGATCCCAGACGGATTGCGCCGGGACGATTCGAGATGAACATGTGCAGCGTTTCGGTCGACCCGATGCCGTCGATGACGTCGACGCCGAAGCGCTGTTTGAATCGTTCGTAGATCGCCGGCGGCAGCGCCTCGCCGGCCGACACAGCCAGCCGGATGCTCGAAAGATCGAAGTCGGGGCCGACCTGCGTGCCGCCCCCGCGCGCCTGTCCCGAGCCTGTCGAAGGATGCGCGAGCATCATCGCGTATCCCGTCGGCACCGAGTAGAAGAGCGTCGGACGATGCTTCTCGATGACGGCGTAAACATTCTGCGGCGTGGGCGGGCCTGGAAACAGAATGGTGGTGGCGCCGACCGAGAACGGAAAGTAGAGAGCGTTGCCGAGACCGTACGCGAAGAACAGCTTCGCGACGCTGAAGGTGCGATCGGCGCTGCGGATGCCGAGGACGCCCCCGCCGAAGAGCGTCGCGCAGATCACCATGTCGTGATGCAGGTGGACGCACCCCTTCGGCATCCCGGTGCTGCCCGATGAATAGAGCCAGAAGGCCGGCGCGTCGCGGCTGGTCGGCTCCGCCTCGACCTCGTCGGCGCCCTGCGCCAGCAATACGCCGAGCGGCGTGTGCGTGTGCGTCGACTCGGCGTTGCCGGCGACGATGATGTGGCGCAGCGAGCGGCGCGATGCCAGCGGGATCGATTCGATGTGCGGCAGAAGCGGCGCGCTGACGACGAGGACGCCGGCGCGCGAGTCGCGGATGACGAACTCGTAGTCGGCGGGCCTCCACAGCGTGTTGAGCGGCACCGGGATCGCGCCGATTTTCATCGCGCCGAAGAAGCCGGAGACGAAGTCGGGACCGTCGTGCAGCAGGAGCAGCACGCGCTCTTCCGGCCGCACGCCGAGACGCAGCAGCGCCGATCCGAATCGATTCACCTTGCGGAGCACTTCGTCGTACGTGACGATTTCGTCGCCGCACTCGATGGCGACGCGGCTTCCCCGTCCGTCGCTGACGTTGCGATCGACGAAATATGTCGCCGCGTTGAACGTCTCCGGGATGCCGACCGACTCGGCGGTGGCGATCATGGCCGGCCCGCGCCAGGCGCCTCCGATCGAAGGGTGAGCGCAGGCGCCAGAAGCGACGAGATTTCGGTCGGAAACGATCGCGCCGCAAACGTGCGTGCGTCGACGCACGCCACGCGGTACGACGCGTCGCAGATGAGACGATCGGTGCCGCGCTCGCGGACGTCGAACGCGTATTCGATGCGCCGATCGGTCATCGACGACACGCCGACGCCGATCGACATCTCGTCTCCGAGCTTGGCCGGCGATCGAAACCGCGATTGCAGCGAGGTTCGTGGCATGAAGACCTCGAGCTCGCGCAGCAGCACGGTGCGGTCGTGTCCGAGGCGCCGGAACAGCTCCTCTTCGGCGTTCTCGAAGTACCGAAAGAAGACACCGAACCACACGATCCCGGCGGCGTCGGTATCGGCCCACATGACGCGGGCGTCGACGTGATGGAAGAGCGGCACGGGTCGATATAATAGACGACCGTGGCTCGCGTCATTTCGCTCACGCCCGGACAACCGCATCAGCCGCGGCAGCCCAAGCCGGAATGGCTGAAGGTGCGCGCGCCGGGATCGCCGAGCTACCTCCGGCTGAAGGCGCTGATGCGCGACCTCGGGCTCCATACCGTGTGCGAAGAGGCGCAGTGCCCGAATATCGGCGAGTGCTGGAACCACGGCACGGCGACGTTCATGATTCTCGGCGACGTGTGCACGCGCGCCTGTTCGTACTGCGCCGTGTCGCACGGCCGTCCCGACGCGGTCGATGTCGCCGAGCCGGCCCGCGTCGCCGAGGCGATCAAGACCCTCGACCTCAGTTACGTCGTCATCACGTCGGTCGATCGCGACGATCTCGACGACGGCGGCGCGTCGATGTTCGCCGCCACGATTCGCGAGACGCGCCGACGCCTGCCCGAATGCCGAATTGAAGTGCTCATCCCGGATTTTCAGGGCAACGAGGCGGCGCTCCGGGACGTGCTCGATGCGCGGCCCGACATCCTGAACCACAACACCGAAACGGTTCCGCGGCTCTATCGGATGGCGCGATCCGGCGGCCGCTATCAGCGCACGCTCGAACTGCTCGACCGATCGCGCCGCTACGCGCCGGACGTGCCGACGAAGACGGGTCTCATGGTGGGCCTGGGTGAAGAGCACGACGAGCTCGTCTCCACCTTCAGGGATCTGCGCGAGGTCGGCTGCGGCATTCTGACCATCGGCCAGTATCTGCGTCCGTCGCCCGCGCACGCGCCGATGATCCGCTACTACCACCCTGATGAATTCGGCGCGTTGAAGCAGATCGCGCTCGATCTCGGCTTCGTTCACGTCGAATCCGGTCCGCTCGTCCGCAGCTCGTACCACGCGCACGAAACCGCCGACGCGTACGAACGCGCCGCGAGGTAGCCTCTGCGCCGCGAAGCGGTCAACGCGCTCTTCATCGCGGCGGGCATCCTCTCGGCGGCGATGGGCCTGAAGGGGTTCCTGCTCTCGAGCAACTTCATCGATGGCGGCGTCACCGGCGTCTCCATGCTCTTGTCCAAAACGACGGCAATGCCGCTGTCGGTCTGGCTGCCGCTCATCAACGCGCCGTTCATCGCGATCGGCTACCGGCAGATGGGCGCGGCGTTCGCGATCCGCAGCGCGGCCGGCATCGCCGGACTGTCCGGCGCCCTGGCGGGCATCCAGTTTCCCGACGTCACGCCCGATCGCGTGCTCACCGCCGTATTCGGCGGCTTCTTCATCGGCGCCGGCATCGGCCTCGCCGTGAGGGGCGGCGCGGTGCTCGACGGCACCGAAATCGCCGCGCTCGTCGTCAGCAAACGCAGTCACCTGTTCAGGGTCGGCGACGTCATCCTCGTCTTCAACATCGTTCTGTTCCTCGCCGCGATGTCGGCGCTCGGCGTCGAGCCGGCGCTGTATTCCATCCTGACGTATGTCACCGCGGCGAGGACGCTCGACTTCGTCATCTACGGCCTCGAGGAATTCACGGCGATCACGATCGTGTCGGCGCAGAATCCGGCGATCCGCGATCGCATCATGCGCGAGCTGGGACGCGGCGTCACCGTGTACAAAGGATACGGGGGCTTGAGCGGCGCCGAGCAGGACATCCTCTACTGCGTCGTCACGCGTCTCGAGATCGGGAAGGTGAAAACGATCGTCGCCGCGCTCGACGCGAGCGCGTTCGTCGTCTCGCATCCGCTGGCGGATGTGTCGGGAGGGACCGTCAAGCGGGCTGCGCTGCATTGATTGTTCGGGTAGCGCGAGGCGTTCAGCGAAGCGTCGCGCGTCGCTCGCCTGAAGGCCGGCATACGTCGACGCTCGCCTGAAAGGCTCGCGCTACGTAGTCGCCGACATCTCTTTCGACAACTGATTGAAAAAATCGCCGGCGAGCTTGCGCGCCGTCGCCTCGATCAGGCGCGAGCCGACCGCGGCAATCAGCCCGCCGACCTGGACGTCCGCCTCGCATCCGACGCGCGTCGCCGCCTCGCCGGGCGACAGAACGATCGCCGCCGATCCGCGGACGAATCCAGGACCGCCTTTGCCTTCGAAGCTGAGCGTGAGCGACTCCGGCGGGTGTTTGTCGCTGATGGCGGCGATGCCGGCGTAGACGCCTTTGATACCAGGGACGCCGATCTTCAGCGTCGCCTCGTAGGCGTCGGGCGCGGTTGCGGTCAGCGATTCGCAACCGGGAATGCAGCGCCGCAGAATCGCCGGATCGCCGAGCGCGTCGAACACCCGCTGGCGATCCGCGGGAACGGAGTGGGAGACGGTGAGCTTCACTTTTCTGACGCGCGGGGGCCACACCTTCTTTTCTCGCGGCGGGGACCCACCCCCGCCGCTGTTGCTCGGCGCCTTACCGCGCCTCGCAACGGCTCAAGGCTGCCGCGTGCGAAAGACCCCGGCCTCGAGCGTAGACTCTCGGCCGCGGGTGTTACCGTGACAGAGCCCGCTCTAACGCTCTGCGCGTGTTCACCCGCGCCAGATGCGCGCGGAACTGCGCCGACGCATGAATATCGCCGAGCGGCTCGACACCATCGGCCGCGTGTGCGGCAGCGAGCTCGATCGCATGAGCGGTCCTCTGATTGCCGATCGTCTGCTCGACCGCAGTCGCCCTGTACGCCTTCGGCGCGACGCCGGTGACACCGACGCGCACGCCGGACGGCGACGCGACGACGGCGACGCCGGCGAGCGCGAAGCCGCTCGCCTTCTGCTCGGTCTTGATGTATGCGACGGACGGCGATGTAACCGGCACGCGGACCTCGGTCAGGATTTCGTCCGCGGCAATCGCCGTCTGCAGCAGATCGACGAAGAACTGATCCGCACGGACGGTCCGTTTGCCTCGCGGTCCGACGAGATCGATTTCCGCCTCGAGCGCCAGAATCGGCGCAGGATAATCGGATGCGGGATCGGCGTGAACGAGGCTGCCGCCGATCGTTCCTTTGTTGCGCACCTGGAGGTCGCCGATGTGAGAGGCGGTCTCGGACAACAGCGGACACTTTTCCCGCAGCAGCTTCGAGGTCTCCACCTCGGAGTGCGTGGTCGTCGCGCCGATGGCGATGGTGCCGCCGGCTTCGCGAATGTAGCTGAGCGTCGCGATGCGTCCAATGTCGATGACGACGTGGGGCTGCGCAAGCCGCAGCTTCATCGCCGGAATCAGGCTGTGTCCGCCGGCCAGTACCTTCGCGTCGTCTCCGTGTTTCTGCAGCAGCGCGACAGCTTCGTCGACGGATGAGGGGCGCACATAATCGAAATTTGCGGGGTACATTCTCTCCTCTTTCCTCACGCGCGGATTCTCGAACCCAGAACCAGAACCAAGAACTCCGAACGCCGGAACCCCGAATCCCTAGACCGTCGCCACGGTTCGCGTCTGCATGGCGCGCCAGATCCGCTCGGGCGTCATCGGCAGATCGAGATGAACGACGCCGAGCGGCGTGAGCGCGTCGATTACGGCGTTGGCGATGGCCGGCGTCGCGCCGATAGTGCCCGCCTCGCCGACACCTTTCACGCCGAGCGGATTCACCGGAGACGGCGTCACCGTGCTGCCGAGCGTGTACTCGGGGATGTCGGTCGCGCGCGGGATGGCGTAGTCCATGAACTCGCCGGTGAGCAGCTGGCCGTTCTCGTCGTAGATCGTCTGCTCGAACAGCGCCTGGCCGATCGCATGCGCGATGCCGCCCTGCACCTGTCCTTCGACGAGCAGCGGATTGATTTGATTGCCGCAGTCGTCTACCGCGACGTACTTCGTGATCGCCACTTCGCCGGTGTCGCGATCGACTTCGACGGCGCAGATGTGCGTGCCGAACGGGAACGTGAAGTTCTCCGGCTCGAAAAAGCTCGAGGCCTCGAGCCCCGGCTCGAAGCCGGCAGGCAGATTCTTCGCGAGATACGCTTCGGCGGCGAGCTCGCTCCACGCGATCTCACGAGCCGTGATGCCAGGCGCCTTGAATTTTCCGTTCTCGAAGACGACGTAATCGTCGAGCGTCTCGAACAGGTGCGCCGCGAGCGTCTTCGCTTTCTTGATCACCTTGTCGACCGACATCACGATCGCGGTGCCGCCGACGGCAGTGCCGCGGCTGCCGTACGTATCGCGGCCGTAGTGCGCCACGTTGGTGTCGCCCTTGAGGACCGCCACGTCCTCGATCGGCACGCCAAGCCGATCGGCGACGATTTGCGCGAAGCTCGTTTCCTGCCCCTGCCCGTGCGGCGTGACGCCGGTGATGACCGTCACCTTGGCCGAGATTTCCATCCGCACGCAGCCCCACTCCCAGCCGCCGGCCGGCATCGCCTTGGACGGTCCCATCGCACAGATCTCGACGTAGGTCGAGACGCCGACGCCGAACAGCTTGCCTGCGGCGCGCGCCGCCTTGCGGTCGGCCATGAGCGCATCCCAGTCCGCCAGCTGCTTCGCCTTCGCCAGCGTGCCCTGATAGTTGCCGCTGTCGTACGTGACGCCGCACGAGGTCGCGAACGGAAAATCGCCCGGCGCGGGAAAATGTTTCAGCCGGAGGTCGAGGCGATCGATCTTCAGCTCGTTCGCCACGACGTCCATCAGCCGTTCGATCAAGTACGTCGCTTCGGGTCGGCCGGCGCCGCGGTACGCGTCGGTCGCCATCTTGTTCGTGTAGACGCCGACGACCTCGAACCTGATCGCCGGAATCTTGTAGCAGCCCGTGAGCACGAGGCCCGTGAGCGTCGGCACGGCAGGCGTGAGCAGCTGCAGGTACGCGCCAAGATCGGCAACCGACGTCGCCTTCAAGCCGAGGATTCTGCCGTCGTTCTTCACCGCCACTTCGTAGTCGCCGATCTGATCGCGGCCATGAATCGTGGACGCGGCGTTCTCGCGGCGCGACTCGACCCACTTCACTGGCGCGCTCAAGCGCATCGCGAGATGCGCGCACAGCGCCTCTTCGGCGTACACGTTCAGCTTCGCGCCGAACCCGCCGCCGACTTCAGGCGCCACGATGCGCAGCTTCGTTTCGGGGATGCCGAGCATGTTCGGCAGCAGCGTCCGCAGCAGATGCGGGATCTGCGTCGACGTCCAGAGCGTCAGCGTCCCTTCGCCACGGTGGTAGGACGCGACGACGGCGCGCGGCTCGATCGGCATCGGCGTCAGCCGCTGATGATAGAGACGGTGCTTGATGATCCGGTCGGCGTTCCGGAACGCCGCGTCGATGTCGCTGCCGCCGTTCACGACATGCGTGAACGCGACGTTGGCGCCCATGTCCGGATGCGTCAACGCCGATCCGCTCTTCAGCGCTTCCATGGCGTTGACGACGGCCGGCAGCGGGTCGTAGTCGACCTCGATTTCGTCGATCGCGTCGCAGGCGATGTACGGGTCGGTCGCGACCGCGACGGCGACGGCGTGACCGACGAAGTAGACGCGATCGCCGGCGAGCACGGTGTGGCGCGGCGCTTTCAGATCGGGGATGGCTGCCGCGCACGGCACCGCGCCGCACGAATCGTTGACGTCGGCGCCGGTGAAGACCGCGACGACGCCCGGGATGGCTTTCGCGGCCGACGTCTCGATGCGGCGGATGCGCGCGTGCGCGTGCGGACTGCGCAGGATGCACGCGTGCAGCAAACCGGCGAGCCTGAGATCGTCGGTGTAGGTGCCGAGCCCCTGGATGAGGCGCGGATCCTCGACGCGCTTCATCGCACGGCCGATGTACGGAGTCGCGTCAGACATGGGCGGCCTCCGTCGCGTGCGACGCGGCGTAGCTGACCGCGTCGATGATGTGCGTGTAGCCGGTGCAGCGGCACAAGTTGCCGCGCAGGCCGCTGGCAATCTGGCCGCGCGTCGGCGCCTTCTGCTTGGTCAGCAGGTGCACGGCGGCCATGATCATGCCGGGCGTGCAGTAGCCGCACTGCAGCCCGTGGCACTCCCAGAAGCCCTGCTGCACGGGATGCATGACGCCGTTGGCGGCGAGGCCTTCGATCGTCGTGATTTCGGAACCGTCGGCCTGCACGGCGAACACCGTGCACGACTTGACGGCCTTGCCGTCGACGAGCACGGTGCATGCGCCGCAGATGCCGGTCTCGCAGCCGACGTGCGTACCCGTGAGGCCGCAGACGTCGCGCAGATAGTGCACGAGCAGCACGCGCGGCTCGATGTCGTGTTGGCGTGGCGCATTGTTGACGCGGAGCCGAACTGGAATGGTCAAGCAGACCTCCCGCGTGATTTGGGGCGCCAATGCTCGATTAAAACGGGAGTCGTGTCAAGGGAGAACGCGGCGACAATAAGGCAGCTGTTCCCGGTTCAGCGGAACCTACGATCGGAACCGTCTCGCGTCGATGCCGTAGGTTCGCACTTTGTAATTGACGATGCGCTCGGTGGTGTCCAGCAGGCGCGCCGCCTTGGCCCGATTCCCTCTCGTCGTCTTCAGCGCATCCTGAATCAGATCTTTTTCGTACGACGACACGGCGTCCTTGAGCGCCATGCGCGTCACCGTGCCCGAGGCCTCGGCCGTCTGCAGCGACGGCGGCAGATGATGACCGTGGATGACTTCGCCGTCGCACATCAACACGGCGCGCTCGAGCGTGTTTTCCAGCTCGCGCACATTTCCCGGCCAGTGATAGCTGGCCAGCATGTCGATCGCGGGAGTCGAAATGCGCTTGATGCTGCGGTGGTGCTCGCGCGCGAACTTTTCGAGGAAATGATCGACGAGCAGCAGCATGTCCGGCTTCCGCTCGCGCAGCGGCGGGACGAACATGGTGAAGACGTTCAGCCGGTAGTAGAGGTCCTCGCGGAACGTGCCGGCGGCAATCGCCTTCTCGAGATCCTTGTTCGTGGCGGCGATGAGCCGCACGTTCGCTTTCACGGTCTCGGTGCCGCCCACGCGCTCGAACTCGCGCTGCTGCAGGACGCGGAGCAGCTTCACCTGCGTCGCCAGGTTGATGTCGCCGATCTCGTCGAGGAACAGCGTGCCCCCCTCGGCGAGCTCGAAGCGGCCCTTCTTGCGCGCTTCGGCGCCGGTGAACGCGCCCTTTTCGTAGCCGAACAGCTCCGATTCGATGAGGCTCTCTGGCAGCGCGGCGCAGCTCACCTTCACGAACGGCTTGTTCGCGCGCAGCGAGTTGTAGTGGATCGCGTGCGCGATCAGCTCTTTGCCGGTGCCCGACTCGCCGCGAATCAGCACCGTCGTGTTCGTCCCGGCGACCTGCGCCACCTGCTCGTAGATCTGCCGCATCGGTCCGCTGCTGCCGACCAGATGCGAGAAGTCGTACCGCTCGCGAAGCTCCTGCCGCAGATGCGTGTTCTCGTCGACGAGCCGCCGCTTGTCCTCGTCGATCAGCCGGTGGATTTTGATCGCCTGCGCGATCATCGACGCGACCACGCCGAGGAACTTCACGCTGCGGTTGAACGTGCGCTCCGGATCGAATTTGAGGTCGATTGCCAGCGCCCCCACTGCGCGCCGGTTGAGGACGATGGGGACGCAGATGAAGCTCAGTTCCTCGTGCGCGAGCTCGGGACGCCGCGCCGCGCGGTGCAGGAAGGCCGGCTCGCGGCTGACGCGCGGCACGACGATCGGCTTGCCGCTCTGCACGACGCGCCCCGTGATCCCCTCGCCGACCTCGTGGCTGACCGCGCGCGACGAGTCGCTCATGCCGTCGGAGGCTTCGACATGCAGCGCGCCGCCGGCATCGAGCAGCGCCACGAGGCCGCGGACGGCGCCGTACTGATCCGTAAGTACCTCGAGCACCCGGTGCAGCGAGGCCTTGAGGTTGAGCGTGCCCGAAAGCGCCTGCGAGACGTCGAGGAGGGTCGACAGGCGTTGCGCCTCGCGTTGGCGCGGATCGGCACGAGCGACATTTTTGTTGATCGGCATATCGAAGGAGACGTTTCTGTTGGCCTCAACGGGCGGCCGGCACGGCCGCCACGGCCTGAATCCTACAGCGCTGTCTGACACATCGTCCAGCCTGACAAAAATGTCTGAAACCTGAAACCGTATCGATGAAATCAGGCCGAAAAACGCACATCCATGCGGTGGTGTGCATCTTGCTCTCCACACGGCAGCGAGGACATGATGGATTTCGAAGGAGTCGTACGGCGAGTTCGCCAGGAATTTCTCGAGATGCCGGGGCTGCGGCTCACTCCCGCGCAGGCCGGCCGGCTCTGGGGCCTCGACGGGGATATCTGCCTCGCGGTCATTGAAACGCTCGTGGCGGCGGCCTTCCTCCGACGCACACCGGCGGGCGCCGTCATGCGGCTCGAGGCGTGACGGTCACGAGCGGACGACGACGGCCACCCGCGCGGTCGCCCGGCGGCTGAGGATCAACGACTGCCGCCAACGATCAGCAGCCACGAACGACCAACGACCAACGACCAACTACCCATGTGTCCCGTCTCAGCAGTGGTGTGCCTGCTGCTCGCCTGCACACCAGCCATCGCCGAAGACACGCTGCACGCGCACGTCCGCTCCGACGCCGCCGACATCCGCGCGCTCATTCAGGATGCCGCGGACCGATCGCCGACGGTGCGCGCGCTCCTCGAGGAGATCGACCAGTCGAACGTCATCGTGTACGTTCACGTGCGGATGTTTCCGTCGCAGCTGCTCGAAGGACGCATCGGCTTCGTCGCGAGCACGCGCCTCACGCGGTTTCTCGCCATCGAGCTCGCGTGCCCGCGCACTCGCGACGCGCAGATGGCGACGCTCGCCCACGAACTGCATCACGCCGTGGAAATCGCGCGCGCGCCGTGGGTCGTCGGCGCCGACACGCTGGCCCGCTATTACGAAACGATCGGCGTCGTCACCGATCCCGGTCGCGATCGGTTGACGTTCGAGACGGAGGCGGCGCGCGAAACGGCGGCGCGCGTGCGGCGAGAGCTCATGGCGTCTCCGCCGGCGATTACAAATCCGTACGACCGCCGCCGTTAACTGCTGCCATGTCAGTCGCGCTAAAGTGCCGGTATGCGAACCATTGAGGCATTGGCTGCATGCGTGATTGTGGCGACCGCGGCAGCTGCGTCGGCGCAGGAGAGCGCCGCAACGGTGAGCGCGTCAGTTGCCGCGACGAATATGGAGTCGCGGACCGAGCTCACCTTCGCCGGAACGTTCGGCTACCGCTTCACGCGCACGCTTGGTCTCGAAATCGAGGCGACGTACGTGCCGTCGCTGAAGTCGTCGTTCCCGGGCGTGACGGTCCAGAATTTTTCGACGGCTGCCAGAACCGCGCTCGCCGATTCCATCGGAGCGATCGGGCTGGTGTTTCCCGGGCCGACGTACGCCAATCCTTCGGGACGCGTCGTCGTGCTCTCGAACGACATCCGCATCGAGCTGCCGACGACAGCGCCGAGGCTCACACCATATTTCGTGGCGGGCGGCGGCGTCGCGCACGTGCGGCGTCGAGCGGATCTGACGTTCCCCGTGCCGCTCCCGTTGGCAGGCACGATCGCGCTGCCGATCCGTCCGGTCGTCGAACCGGTCTCGTTTGCCGAGACCGACCTCGCCCTGACGCTCGGCGGAGGACTCAACGTCCGCATTGTCTCGGGCGTCAGCGTCGACGCGGACCTGCGGTTCTTTCGACTGCTTGGCGATGAGGATCGCAACGTCGGCCGCTTCGGCACGTCCGTGCGGTATCGATTCTGAGGCGGCCTGACCGACCTGATCTACCTGATCTATCTGATCTACCTGACCTACCCGAGCCCGACCTACTGTTCCTGCGCCACTCTTTTCGGGCGGTACACGTGCGTCGCCTGACCGAAGAACACTTCAGCCGACTCCATCAGCGTTTCGGTGAGCGTCGGATGGGGATGAATCGAGAGCTTGAGATCGGTCGCGGTAGCGCCCATCTCGATGGCGAGGACTCCTTCGGCAATCAACTCGCCGGCGCCGGGTCCGACGAGTCCGACGCCGAGAATCCGTTCGCTCTCCGCGTCGAGGACGAGCTTCGTCAGGCCGTCGGTGCGATCGAGCGTGATCGCGCGGCCCGACGCGGCCCACGGAAACTTCGCGATCGTGACGTCGCGGTTCTCCTTTGCGGCTTGCGTCTCGGTGAGCCCCGCCCACGCCAGTTCGGGATCGGTGAACACGACCGCGGGAATCGCGCGCGGCGCAAAGGCGACGTTTTCTCCCGCCATCACCTCGACGGCCACGCGCGCCTCGTGCGACGCCTTGTGCGCGAGCATCGGCTCGCCGACGACGTCGCCGATGGCGAAGATCGACGGCTCGTGCGTGCGCCGCTGCTCGTCGACCATGATGAAGCCGCGCTGATCGACCTGAACCTGCGTGCGCTCGAGTCCGGGAACGTTTGAGTTGGGCTGGCGGCCGACCGACACCAGCACGCGGTCGTACATCTGTTCACCGGGGTTGGCCTTTCCTTCGAACGACACGCGCACGCCGGCGCCGTCCGGCGTCATCTTCACCACGCGCGTCTCCAGCATCACGCTCTTCATCGTCTTCGCCACGCGCTTGGCGAGGACGTCGACGAGATCGCGGTCGGCGCCGGGCAGCAGACCGGGCGTCATCTCGACGACGGTAACCGCGCTGCCGAGCGTGGCATAAACGGTGCCGAGCTCGAGGCCGATATAGCCGCCGCCGACCACGAGCAGCGTTTTCGGAATGTCCGGCAGATCGAGCGCACCGGTTGAATCCATCACGCGCGCGTCGTCAACCTTGAGCATCGGCGGAATCGCCGGCACCGATCCAGTCGCGAGGAGCGCGTGCTCGAACTGCACCTGCTCCTGCCCGCCGCTCGCGAGCTTCACGCGCAGCGTATGCGCGTCGACGAGCTCGGCGAATCCCTGGAGATACTGAATCTTTCTCGCCTTGACGAGCTGCCCGGTACCGCCGGTCAGTCGCTTGACGACGCTGTCCTTGAAGTCACGGAGCTTGGCGAGGTCGATCTTCGGTTCGGCGAACTCGACGCCCCACGCCTTCGCGTGACGCGATTCGTCGACGACCTTGGCGACGTGCAGCAGCGCCTTGGACGGAATGCATCCGCGGTACACGCACACGCCGCCAGGGTTCGGTTCGGTGTCGACGAGGACGACGTGGAGACCGAGATCGGCGGCGAGAAACGCGCCCGCGTATCCGCCCGGACCACCGCCGACGACGACGAGCTGTGTTGAGATCATGACTGGGCAGGCCGGGCGGGAGGGGCAGGACGGGCGGGATTTGCACGAAAGCGCTGATCAGCACCGAACACCGCGTCCTGCCCCTCCCGCCGTTCCTGCCCGTCCCGCCCGACGATCATCCCTGTAGAGCGAGAACGAACGGCTCCTCAATCGCTTGGACGACCCAGCGCAGGAACCGGATCCCGTCGGCGCCGTCGATGGCGCGGTGATCGTACGACAGCGAGAGCGGCAGCATGACCCGCGGGACGAACTGATTGCCGTCGAATTTCGGCTGCGTCGAGGCGCGCGAGATGCCGAGGATGGCGACTTCCGGCGCGTTGACGATCGGCGTGAAGTAGGTGCCGCCGATGCCTCCGAGATTCGAGATGCTGAACGTGCCGCCCTGCATCTCCTCGAGCGCGATCTTGCGGCTGCGCGCCTTCTCGGAGAGCTGAACGAGCTCCACCGCGATCTGGATGATGTTCTTCTGATCGGCGTTGCGAATCACCGGCACCAGCAGCCCGCGATCGGTGTCGACGGCGACGCCGATGTTGACGTACTTCTTCACGATGATCTCGTCGTTCTCGAGATCGATCGACGTGTTGAACTGCGGGAACACCCGGAGCGCCGATGCCACCACCTTGACGGCGACGGCCGTGACGGTCAGATTGCCTCCGGCCGCCTCGGTCTGCTTCGCGTACTTCTTGCGCAGCTCCTCGAGTGCGGTGGTATCGGCCACGTCGAATTGCGTGACGTGCGGAATCGCCGCCCATGCCGCCGCGAGATGCTCGGCGGTCCGGCGCCGCACGGCGCGCATCGGCTGACGCTCGACGGCACCCCACCGCGAGAAATCGGGCAACGCTTCCGACGCGACGCCGCCGCTGCGAGCGGCGCCGGCGACGAGCCGCTTCGCGTGGTTCTTCACGTCCTCGACCGAAATCCGTCCGGCGTCGCCGCTGCCCGCGACCTGGTTGATGTCGACGCCGAGCTCGCGCGCCATGCGGCGCACCGACGGCGCCGCCGGGGCGGTCGGCGTCTCCGGCGTAGCGGGCGGCTGTTCGGCCGGCGGCCGCGCGCCGCGCGAGATATCGACGACCTTCGCGCCGCTCTTGTCGCCGGCCGTCTCGCGCTTCGTCGGTTCGCGCTGCTCCTCGCCGCCCGCTTCAGGAACGTTCTCGGATTTGGCGGCGACGGTCTTCGTGGCCTGCGTCTCGCGCGGTGGCTGCGACTCGCGCGCCGGCTGCGGTTCGCGCGCTGGCTGCGACTCTCGCGGCGGCTGCGGTTCCCGCGGCGGCTGCGACTCTCGCGGCGGCTGCGACTCGCGCGCCGGCTGCGGTTCCCGCGGCGGCTGCGCCTGGCGGCGCGGCTCCGGCTCGGGGGGCTGCGACTCGCGGGCCTGCTGCGGCTCGGCAGCGGGCTCCGCCTTGTTCGACGCCTCACCCTCGTCAACTGTCAGAATCGCCTGTCCGACTTTCACCTTGTCGCCGGCCTTGACCTTGATGTCTTTGACTTGTCCGGCGACGGACGAGGGCACCTCGATCGTGGCCTTGTCGGTTTCGAGCTCGAGAACCGGCTGTTCCTTCGCGAGGGTGTCGCCCTGCTTCACCAGCACTCGAAGGACGTCGCCGGCCTGAATGTTCTCGCCCAGCTCAGGGAGCGTGAAATCAGTAGGCACGAGTTGATCGTTTCATCAGGAAGTGGCCGGGTTGGTCTTCTCAGAATTGATGTTGTGCGCCTTGATCGCCTGCTGGACGACCGAAACGTCAACCTTGCCTTCGCGGGCGAGCGCCCCGAGCGTCGCGACGATGACGTAGCGGTAATCGACCTCGAAGAAATCGCGCAGGCTCGCGCGGCTCTCGCTGCGGCCGAAGCCGTCGGTGCCGAGCGCGTTCAACGGACGCGGCAGCCAGCGATCGATCGAGTCGGGCAGCGCCTTGACGTAGTCCGAAGCGGCCACGAGCACGCCGGGCGCGGCATCATTGAGACACCGCGTGACGTACGGGACGCGCGGCGGCTCGCCGGGGTGCAGCACGTTCCATCGCTCACACGCGTGCCCTTCGCGATAGAGCTCGGCGTAGCTCGTGACGCTCCATACGTCGGCGCCGACGTTGTACCGTGACTCGAGGATCTCCTGCGCCTTGATCACTTCGGGCAGAATGGCGCCGCTGCCGAACAGCTGCGCGCGCAGCGGCGCGTTGGGCATCGAGGACGCGCGGAACCGATACATCCCTTTCAGAATGCCGTCGCGCGATCCCTCTGGCATGACCGGCATCGCGTACTGCTCGTTCATCACCGTCAAGTAATAGAAGATGCTTTCCTGATCGATGTACATCCGGCGGATGCCGTCCTGGATGATGACCGCGATCTCGTAGGCGAATGCCGGGTCGTACGCCACGCAGTTCGGATAGGCCATCGCGAACAGATGGCTGTTGCCGTCCTGGTGCTGCAGTCCCTCGCCGGCGAGCGTCGTGCGGCCCGAGGTGCCGCCGAGCATGAAGCCGCGCGTGCGCGAATCGGCAGCGGACCAGATCAAATCGCCAATCCGCTGGAAGCCGAACATCGAGTAGTAGATGAAGAACGGAATCGTGTTGACGCCGTGCGTCGCATACGCCGTGCCCGCGGCGATGAACGACGACATCGATCCCGCTTCGGTGATTCCTTCCTCGAGAATCTGGCCGTCCGACGCTTCCTTGTAATAGAGGAGCGTGTCCATGTCGACCGGCTCGTACACCTGACCGGCGTGCGAATAGATGCCGACCTGCCGGAACAGCGCCTCCATGCCGAAGGTTCTCGCCTCGTCGGGAACGATCGGCACCACGAGCGGACCGAGCGTCTCGTCGCGCAGCAGCTTCGACAGCATCCGGACGAACACCATCGTCGTCGACGCCTTGCGTCCCTCGGTGCCCTTGTAGAACTCCTCGAAGAGCTCCGGCGGCACACGCTTGAGCGGCGTGCTCCGGTTCCTGCGGCTCGGGACGTACCCGCCGAGCGCTTCGCGTCGCTGCCGCATGTACTTGATTTCGATGCTGTCGTCGGGCGGCCGGTAGAACGGGGTCTTGCCGATCTCCGTGTCGGAGACGGGGATGCCGAAGCGCGTGCGGAACGCCCGCAGCTCCTCTTCGTTCATCTTCTTCTGCTGATGCGTGATGTTCTTGCCTTCGCCGGCTTCGCCGAGCCCGTATCCCTTGATCGTTCGGGCGAGGATGACGGTCGGCGCGCCCTTGTGCTCGACCGCGACTTTGTACGCGTTGTAGACCTTGATCGGATCGTGGCCGCCGAGCGTCATCTTCTTCAACTGGTCGTCCGACAGGTGCTTCACCATGTCGAGCAGCCGCGGATCGGCGCCCCAGAAGTGCTCGCGCACGTACGCGCCCGATTCGACCGCGTACTTCTGATATTGGCCGTCGACGACCTCGCCCATGCGTTTGACGAGCAGCCCGTCGCGATCCTTGGCGAGCAGCGGATCCCACTCGCGGCCCCACAGCACCTTGATGACGTTCCATCCGGCGCCGCGGAACGCCGCCTCGAGCTCCTGAACGATCTGACCGTTGCCGCGGACCGGACCGTCGAGCCGCTGCAGATTGCAGTTGATGACGAAGATCAGGTTATCGAGCTTCTCGCGCGCGGGGAGCGTGATCGCGCCGAGCGCTTCGGGTTCGTCGGTCTCGCCGTCGCCGAGGAACGCCCAGACCTTCGAGTCCGTCTTGGGCTTCAACCCGCGATCTTCGAGGTAGCGCATGAAGCGCGCCTGGTAGATCGCCGTAATCGGGCCGAGACCCATCGAGACGGTCGGGTATTCCCAGAAGTCGGCCATCAGCCACGGATGCGGATACGACGACAGTCCTCCGCCCGGCCTCAGCTCGCGGCGGAAGTTCTCGAGATGCGTTTCGTCGATGCGTCCTTCGAGATACGCGCGCGCGTAGATGCCCGGCGCCGCGTGGCCCTGGAAGAAAATGACGTCGCCGTTGGCGCGTGCGTCGTGGCCGCGGAAGAAATGATTGAAGCCGACTTCGTACAGCGTCGCCGCCGATGCGTAGGTCGAGATGTGTCCGCCGATTCCTTCCTCGGCCTTGTTCGCGCGCACGACCATCGCGGCGGCGTTCCAGCGAACGAGGCTTTTGATGCGCCGCTCGACGTCCGGGCTGCCGGGCATCAGCGCCTGTTCGTCGGCGGAGATCGTGTTGATGTAGGGAGTATTGGCGCTAAAGGGAAGCTTGACGCCGTTCTGCCGGGCATGAATGGTGAGCTCGCGAAGCAGGCGCGCGACCTTTGCGGGGCCGCCGCTCTGCAGCACATAATCGAGCGACTCGAGCCATTCGCGGGTTTCGACCGCGTCGAGCTCCGCCTGGTCTTTCGGCGCGATGTGTCTCACGAAACGGATCCTTTCACGTCGCCGGAACTGTCCAGTCGAACCGTCGGCTGACCAACGCGTTCGCTACAGCATAACCACTAATTGTACCGCGTCGGAGCGAAACTCGTATAGGGTGAGATGATGAAACGACTGCTGTGTGTGTTCGTCTTCGTCTCGTGTCCGCTCGCCGCGGTGATCACGTACGCGCAGACGCGCACCGCCGCGACGGCCGGCGTGACGAGCGGCCCGTCGCAATCAGGGCTGCAGCTCGACGCGCTGGATCGGAGCGCCGATCCGTGCACCGACTTCTTCCAGTTCGCCTGCGGCAGCTGGGTCGCGAACAACCCGATTCCCGCCGATCGTTCGAGCTGGGGGCGGTTCGACGAGCTGCAGGATCGCAACAACGAGACGCTCAAAACCATTCTGGAGAGCGCCGCCGGCGGAGGCGATCCCCAGTCGCAGAAGATCGGCGACTACTACGCGTCGTGCATGGACGAGAAGGCGATCGACGCGAAAGGGATCGCGCCGCTCGATCCGCTGCTGAAGAAAATCGGCGCGGTGACGACGGCCAGCGAGCTCGCGCCGATCGTCGCGGAGCTCCACACGATTGGCGTCGACGTCTTTTTCGGCTTCGGATCGGAAGCGGACTTCAAAGACGCCTCGCTCGAGATGGCGATTGCCGACCGGGGCGGCATGGGTCTCCCCGAGCGCGACTACTACTTCAGAGACGATGCGAAGTCGAAGGAGCTGCGGGAGCAGTACGTCGCGCACGTCGCGAAGATGCTGTCGCTCCTCGGCGTGCCGCAGGCGCAGGCCGACGCGTCGGCGCAGGCAATCATGCGCCTCGAGACGGCGCTCGCCAAAGGCGCGCTCGACGTCGTCTCGCGGCGCGACCCGACGAAGATTTATCACAAGCTGACGCCCGAAGAGCTGCAGACGCTGACGCCGCAGTTCCCGTGGCAGCAGTACTTCAAGGGCATCGGGGCGCCGCCGATCTACGCGCTCAACGTCACCGAGCCCGATTTCTTCAGGGCGCTCGGACAGACGCTCGATTCGACGTCGGTCGACGATCTGAAGGCGTACCTGCGGTGGCACGTCGCGCACTCGTCGGCGCCCGTGCTGGCGAAGCCGTTCGTCGACGAAAACTTCAAGTTCTACGGCACCGCGCTGACCGGCGCGAAGGAGCTGCGGCCGCGGTGGAAGCGCTGCGTCCAGTACACGGACGGCGATCTCGGCGAAGCGCTCGGGCAGGCTTTCGTGAAGGAAAAGTTCGGCCCCGAGGCGAAAGCCGACACGCTGAAGATGGTGCACGAGATCGAAGCGGCGCTCGAGAAAGACCTGAATACGCTCACGTGGATGACCGATGCGACCAAGCGTGAGGCGATGACGAAGCTCCACGCCGTCGCCGACAAGATCGGCTACCCGGACAACTGGCGCGACTACAGCGCGCTGCGCATCGCCCGCGGCGATGCGCTCGGCAACTCTCAGCGCGCGAACGCGTTCGAGTTCCGCCGCCAGTTGAACAAGATCGGCAAGACGGTCGACAAGAGCGAATGGGGCATGACGCCGCCGACCGTCAACGCGTACTACAACCCGCTCCAGAACAACATCAACTTCCCCGCCGGCATCCTGCAGCCGCCGTTCTACAGCGTCAAGAGCGACGCCGGCGTCAACTACGGCGGCGTGGGCGCCGTCGTCGGCCACGAACTGACGCACGGCTTCGACGATCAGGGACGGCAGTTCGACGCGCGCGGCAATCTCAAGGAGTGGTGGACCGCGCAGGACGCGAAGGCGTTCACCGACCGAGCCCAGTGCCTCGTCGACGAGTACGGCGGCTTCACCGCGATTGACGACGTGAAGGTGAACGGGAAGCTGACGCTGGGCGAGAACACCGCGGACAACGGCGGGCTGCGTCTCGCGCTGATGGCCTACATGGCCGGCGTCGTCGCGCCGGCGAAGACGCTGGACGGCTTCACGCCCGAGCAGCGCTTCTTCCTCGGGTGGGGTCAGATCTGGTGCGCAACCCGGCGTCCGGAGGCGATGCGCATGATGGCGCAGACCAACCCGCACTCGCCCGAAAAATATCGCGTGAACGGCGTCGTCTCGAACATGCCGGAATTCCAGAAGGCGTTCTCGTGCAAGGCCGACACGCCGATGGTGCGGCAGACGCAGTGCCGGGTCTGGTGAGGCCGCAGAGCCGGGAAGCGCCGGACGGGCGGAGAAGCATCTGCGACGCTTGGCGGCTTTCAGAAGTCGCCGCGGCGATCATCGGCTGCAATCGGTGCCCTCGCCTGCGAAGCTATTGCGCCGAGATCGCACGCACGAAGCGGCGCGCGTTTCGGCACGAAGTGTACTGGGGCAAGCCTGTTCCAGGCTTCGGCGACCCGCATGCGCGCCTCCTGCTGATCGGTCTGGCGCCGGCCGCGCACGGCGCCAATCGCACCGGCCGCGTGTTCACCGGCGACGGCGTCGGCGGCTCGGGCGACTTCCTGATGTCGGCGCTCCATCGGGCCGGCTTCTCGAACATTCCCACCTCCCACCATCCTCAGGACGGTCTGGCGCTGAAGGACGTGTTCATCGCGGCAGCCGTCCGCTGCGCGCCCCCCGACAACAAGCCGACGCCGGAAGAAATCGCGCACTGCCTTCCGCATCTCGACGCCGAGACCGCCGCGCTGCCGCACGTCCGCGTCGTCGTCGGTCTCGGCCGCATCGGGTTCGACGTGTACCTGCAGCTGCTGAAACATCGCGGCATCGCCGTGAAACCGAAGCCGGAATTCGGACACGCGCGCGCGCACACTCTTCCAAACGGTCAGACGTTGATTGGCTGCTACCACCCAAGTCGGCAGAACACGAATACCGGAAAACTCACCTTGACGATGATGGATGAGGTGTTCCGCCTCGCGCGAAGGCGATTAAGGTCGAGTGGCGCGTCGAATAACTAAGCGATCGCGGATCGAGCAGAACGCGCGGCGAAAAATCATGTGGCGTCCGACTTGCAGCGGCTCATCGCGGGAGGTGAGCTCATGGAAACGCTGCTCGGGTACCTCTACCCGCCGTTCCTTGCGCTGCAGCAGGTTCCCGACAAAACGATTCAGGTCACCGTGCAGAACAGCGGACGCGTCTGGTATCAGAATCCGATCTGGATCGCGATCGGCATTCTCGCCGTCGTGATGGTTCTGCTGCTGATCGTGATCGCGGTGCGCGGCAGCAGCAGCGGCGGCACGACGATCGTCAAGGACTAGACCGATCCACCTGCACGCAGGCATGCAGGCGCCGTCGAAGACGGTCGACGTGGCGCCGCAGTACCTTCGCTCGCGCGGGCGGCGCACGTGGAAGGCGTCGTGATTCTCGAGGCCGTGATCGACGCGGACGGATCGGTCACCTCCGTGAAGATGCTCCGATCGATCCCGTTAGTCGACGACGCGGGCGGAGGTTCACACCCGCGCGATTGAACGGTCAGGCGGTGTCCGTCGTGATGACTGTCACCGTCAACTTCACGCTGCAGCCTTACCGCTGATCGTGTGGCACGACGACGCCCGTCGTGCCATTCGCCACGTTGCCGGATGCGTCGCTGCACGCAACCGCGATCGCGTAGATGCGCCCCGGTCCATTCCCATTCCGATCCGCACGCAGCGTGACCGAGAGACCGCCCGGTAAGGACCAGGCGCCGCTCGCATCCTCATTGCTCGTGACGCCCGTGACGACGCACGCCGGACTGGGATCGGCAAGGTCGGCGACTGCCACGCTGATCGTGATTGAGGTCATCTTCTTGTTCGGCGGCCATAGCGAGGTGCGGCTCGGCGTGACGGACGCGATCCTCGGCGGCGTCGTGTCGACGGCACGGAACGTTCCCGTCGCCGTCGAGCCGAGCAGGAACTCCGATGGATTCCCGGCATAGGACGCGGTTACGTCGTACGTCCCAACGCCCCGGGTCAGCGACACACTGGCCACGCCCTGTGCGTCCGTTATCGCTTCGAACAGCGATGAGCCGACATGAATGGACAACGGCGCACCGGCAACAGGTGTTCCGTCGAACCGGTGCAGGATGAACGGCAGCGTCGCCGGCGATCCCGCTTCCGCGGTCGTGTCGTTGTAGCTCACCGTTGTCGTCGGGAACCTGAAGTACGACACGACCGGATCGTGGTCCGACGCGCGCAGCGGAGAATTCGCGTCGTTGCGGAATATCTCGGGGAAGTCGGCGTTGGTGCGGCCGTACTCGATGCCGGTCGCCACCGGCAGGATGTTCTGGGTGACGAGGATGTGGTCGAGTTCCTGCGCATTCCCGTCGAACACGAACGAATAGCGCTGGTCGGCCGCGGCGAAGTCGATCAGATCCGCCAGATTCGGATTCACGAGATCGGGGCTCGCGAGTGTCACGAAATCGGCCGGCGACGGGGCCCCCTTGATGGTTCCAATCGAATCGACGTAACCGTCGTTGATCTGGAATGCGTTGTAGTCGCCGACCGAGACGATACGCTCGTTCGGGTTCGCCGCCTGACGCGCCTGAATGAGGTTCGCGAGGAATTCCGCCTGCGCCTGCCGCTTGTGCCTGACCCGGTCGCCGTCCGCCGGGTCGTTGATGCCGGACAACGAACGCAAGTGGTTCACGATGACGGTGACCGGGACCGAACTTGTACTGGCCTCCGGCGCAAGCGTCGCGCGCAGGATGAGCGGCGGTCGATCATTCAGCAAAGACTCCGATGGGTTTCCGTCCGGACCTGTAAACACGAACGTCGTATCTTTGCCTTCCTGAGTGACGTCGACGACGGCAACGCGAGACGATTTGACGAGGAAGCCCGAGTCGATGCCACCGATGTCGTTGCCTTCTGTCAGATAGGCCTGGTAGTTCGGATTCGGATCGCTGTTCGCGACGGCGTCTTTATTCACCTTGTCAGCAATCGCCTGCAGCACGCTCGCGTTCTCGATCTCCTCGAGGCCGATGATGTCGGGCGACAGCATCACGTTGCGGATCTCGAGCGACGCCTTGTTCAACCGGTTGTTGAATGCCGTTTCCGTCAGCACGGCATCGCTGGTGCCGGGATCGTTCGCCGTGTCGAAGAAGCGCTCGAAGTTCGCTGTGGCGATCGTGAACTCGTCCGGTCGCGGCATCCGAGCGGGAATCGGCGCCGTGAGCAGGCCGCTCACCGACGCCTGAGAGCCCGCGTCGACGTCGATCGTGTAAGTCCGGAAACCGAAGTCGAGCGGTCCCGTGAGGTTCTGGACAATGGCGCCGGTGGTGACGTTGAGAATCGGACCGCCAAGCGCTCTCGAATCGACTCGCAGCCGCTCCGGATTTGCATCGAAACGCGGAACCGTCAGCGGCGCGCCCGGCGGCAACGGATCGAAAATTTCGATGCCGGCTTCGCGGAACGGCCGCGCAATGCCGGTGATGACGCCGTAAAAGACGCCGTTCGATGTCGATGTCGCACTGGCTTCGCTGACGGTTCCCTGCGTCGGCGCCGTCGCGGTCAGCGAATCGACGTGGACGCGCATACCCTCGAACCGTTCGAGCTGATCCGGCGCACCCGAGGTATCGGCTGCCGCCGTGAGGACGACGGGCGCCGGCAGCGCGTTGCTCGCCGAGAGCAGCGAGACCGACGCATTCGTAATCTCCGTCGCCGGAGGACTGTTCGGATCGGCGCTCGGAATGAATTCCTGCACGCGGCCGGTGACGAGGAGGAGATTTCCGATCGACGCCGCCGGCGGCGCCGACGATGTAAAGACGAAAATGCCTTCCGACGTACTCGGATCGCCGTCGTACTCGTTCTCCGGACTCTGAATGAAGAAGCCGTTCGACTTCACGCCGGTGACGATGCCCGAGGTCGTCACCACCTGACCGGCGAGCGGCGAGGTGTCGAACGAACTCTGAATGTCGTGGATGGGCGTCGGCGGGGCAAGGACCGCCAGCAGGATCGTCGTTGTCGCAACGCGGTTCTGTTGATCCGCGATCGAGGCCGGAAGCGTTTTGTTGCCGGGCGCCGTGCTCGCCGATACCGTCGCGGTGAGCGAAAACACGCTGTCGTTCGGCCGCAGGTCGCCATGGCTGCCATCGTCGAAGAACGCCTGCGAAGGGGCGCCGCCAATCGCGCTCAGGTCTGCGGACACCGCGACGCCAGTACTCGTGGGGTTCGCACCCGGCGTCACCATCACGGTCAGCAGGGCCGAACCGCCCGGCAACACACTGGCGGGCGACGCGGCGCCGACGCCGGATGGATTGGTCGGCGTGACGACCGGACATGGCGCGGCATTCGTTGCGCTGTTGTGCGGCACGGGAGCGCCGGCAGTGAAGTCGAGGCTGTTCCCATCGGTGTCGGAACATGCGTTGCCGGCGCGAAGCGCTGCCGTCGTGTTGCTCGGCGTCACCGTCGGACCGGCGCCTTCGAAACAGGTCGCGGTGCTCCCGTAGCCGACGAAGTCGACGACCGTCGCGGCAAACGGACATCCGGAGCCGGCAAGTAACGTCGTGGTGTTGACCAGCGCGACTTTCCCGCTCGTCGCACTCATCGCGATGTTGCCGGTCGCGTCAGGCGCCGGGAGATCCGTCGTGCCGCCCGCGCCCGCGGCCTCCTGGACAAGGAGGTAACCGCCCGGAGGAACCGTCACCGGCGGCAGATTCGTTCGCTGCCACGTCGTGCCGGCGGTCGCGGCGTACTGGACCGACCAGCCGCTGACGTTCACCGCCACCGTCCCGCGATTGAATAGCTCGATAAAATCATTTTTCAGCGTGGCGCCGCTGTTGCCGCCACCGCCGTACACCTGACTGATGACAACGCCGGCCGAGATCGCGTTCAAGGGCGCGGATGTCCGGGCGATCGCTGCCGCAATCGCGATAGCGATCACATGAAGGGTCACTAGTTTTTTCATGAAGGCGAGGATCTTAACCGAACCACGCAACGCCACCGTGTACTTATTGCCGTGCTAGCTCGTTGTGAGGATGCGTGTGAGCGTCGCGGCGTCGATGTTGCCGCCGCTCATCACGCAGGCGACCTTCCTGCCTGCGAGCTGATCGCGCAATTTCATCGCGGCTGCGAGCGCGGCAGCGCCGGCGCCTTCGGCGAGATTGTGCGTCGCGCGAAGAGCGAGGCGCACGCCGGCGGCGAGCTCGTCCTCGCCGAGCTCGACGATGTCGTCGAGCTCTCGTTCGAGAATGCCGAAGGTGAGATCGAACGTGACGCGCGTGGCCATTCCTTCGGCGAACGTGTCGGCTTTCTCGCCGACGACGCGCGTGTGCGATTTCCACGATCGCGCGAAGGCATCCGCCTTCTGCGCCTGCACGCCGATGACTTTCGCGCGGCTGCCCAGCGCGGTGCGGACGATCGAGCAGCCGCACGCGCCGCTGCCGCCGCCGATCGGCACGACGATGACGTCGACGTCAGGCAACTGTTCGAAGAGCTCGAGCGCGTAGGTGGCGACGCCGGCGATGAGCATCGGCTCGTTGGCCGAGTGCACGTAGCGCAGCTTCCTATCGTGCTGCATCTGCTCGACCGTCTCCCGCGCTTCGTCGAAATCGCGCCCGCGCTCGATCAGCTCGGCGCCGAGCGCGCGCATCGCCGCGTTCTTCTCCGGATTGTTTCCAAGCGGCGTCACGATTGTGCACGGCACCCCTTCGCGCCGGCAGGCAAGCGCAATCGATTGCCCGTGATTGCCGGTCGTCGCGGTGATGACGCCGCGGCGCTCGCCCGGCGAAAGGCTGCCAATCAGATTCACGCCGCCGCGCACTTTGAACGCGCCGGTCGGATTGTGGTTCTCGTGCTTGACGAAGATGTCGAGACCCGTTTCCTGCGACAGCAGCGCATGCCGCATCAGCGGCGTCGGCGTGACGACGCGATACACGCGCTGACGCGCGGCGTACACATCTTTCAACGTGGGAGCAGTCAGCATGACCCTAGCGCGGACCTTTCAGGCGACCGCCCGGCGAGCGATCGGGACGATCACATCAGGCCGATCGGTGATCAATCCGTCGACGCCCCACTCGAGCAGGCGGCGCGCGTCGGCTTCAGTATCCACGGTCCACACCTGAACCGCCAAACCGGCGGCGTGCGCATCGTCGACGAATCGCGGCGACACGACGCGCGTCCGCCCGGCGACTTCCGGGACCTGATAGCCGTCGTACGCGGGACGTGCGACAGGCCAGCGGCACCACGACCGGTACAAGGCCCAGCGGACTTCTTCGCGCGCGGCGCTGGTGGCGATCGCCGGTTCGAGGGCGCGTACCGCGTACAGAACGCGTCGTCCGAACGATCCAACGCAGATGCGCTCGACGGCGCCGGCCCCGCGCACAACTTCGACGACCGCGCGCGCCATTTCCGGACGATTCTCTTTCAGCTCGATGATGACGCGCGCGTCGCGGTGCCGCGCCAGCACGTCGGACAACAGCGGAACGGCCGCCTCGGTCAGCTCATCTGCGCTGCGGCGCCCGATCGGTCCGGTGAGCGCCGTCGTGCGATCGAGTGTCCCATCGTGATGCACGACCACGCGGCCGTCGCGCGAGAGGCGCACGTCGAGCTCCAGTCCGTCGGCGCCGAGCGCGAGGCCGTTGTCGAACGCCGCCATCGTGTTCTCCGGCGCCAGCGCCGCGCCTCCTCGGTGCGCGAAGACGAGTGGCCGCGTCGATTCAAAGAACCGGTGCCTCACCTGCCGAGTGTCACTCCAAGCACCCCGATGCGACAAACCATCGCCGCGAATTGATAGAATCCATTCATGGCCGCCATCCATACCCTCGGTGAGCTGCGGCGGTCGAGCCGCCGCTCACGTCCGGTCAAACAGGAGATCCGCGACAACCTCGTGCGCAAGCTCCAGACGGGCGAGATGCTCTTTCCCGGCATCATCGGTTACGACGACAGCGTCATCCCGCAACTCGTCAACGCAATTCTTTCGAAGCACAATTTCATCCTGCTCGGACTGCGCGGCCAGGCCAAGAGCCGGATTCTGCGCGGGCTGGTCGATCTGCTCGACAACGAGATTCCGGTCGTTCCGGGCTGCGAGATCCACGACGATCCGCTCGCGCCGCTGTGCGCGGCGTGCCGCACGCGCGCCGCGACGGAAGGCGACGAGATGCTCATCACGTGGCTGCCGCGGGAAGCGCGCTACGTGGAGAAGCTGGCGACGCCCGACGTGACCATCGCCGACATGGTCGGCGACATCGATCCGATCAAAGCGGCGCAGGCGGGCCTCAACCTCGCCGATGAGCTGACGATGCACTACGGCCTGCTGCCGCGGGCGAACCGCGGCATCTTCGCCATCAATGAGCTGCCGGACCTCGCCGGCAAGATTCAGGTGGGTCTCTTCAACATCCTGCAGGAAGGCGACGTTCAGATTAAGGGCTATCCGATCCGGCTGAAGCTCGACGTGCTGCTCGTCTTCACGGCGAACCCGGAAGATTACACGGCGCGCGGGAAGATCATCACGCCGCTGAAAGACCGCATCGGATCGGAAATCCGCACGCACTATCCGGCGACGCGCCACAACGCGATGGCCATCACGCGGCAGGAAGCCTGGACCGAACGCGTCGGCGCGCTCAAAGTCGACGTGCCCAACTACGTACGCGAGGTCGTCGAGGAAGTGGCGTTCCAGGCGCGCGCCGACCGCAAGATCGACAAGCGGTCCGGCGTCAGCCAGCGCCTTCCGATCACGACGCTCGAGCTCGTCGTGTCGAACGCAGAGCGCCGCGCCCTCGCCAACGGCGAAGGGACCGTCGCGCCGCGCGTCACCGACATCTACGCTGCGCTGCCGTCGATCACCGGCAAGTTCGAGCTCGAGTACGAAGGCGAGCTGCGCGGCGCCGAACAGGTGGCGCGCGATCTCATCCGCTCGGCGGTCGGCAGCGTCTTCACCGGCCTCTTCGACGGCGTCGACACGCGGACCGTCGTCGAATGGTTCGACCTCGGCGGATCGCTGCCGCTCGGCGACAGCACGTCGGCCGACGACGTCATCGCCCAGACGCGATCGGTACAGGGGTTGCGCGAGTTGGCGGAGCGCACCGGTCTGGCGAAGGGCGCGCCGGCGCCGCTCGTCGCGTCGGCCATCGATTTCGTGCTCGAAGGCCTGTACGCACAGAAGAAGATCGGCCGCAGCGATGAACGCGGCTACTCTGCCGCCGAGTCGACGCAGCGCCGGCCATCGCGCCGCGACGAACAGGTGATGGAAGAGGAAATCAGGATTCCAGGGGCGAAGAAGAAGTATTACAACTAGTACGAATCAGTGAAATACAGATACACGAAATACACCGGCGATGAGCTCGACGATCTGGATCTCGAGGATCTGGTCGCGAAGCTCTCCGACCTGCTGCTGGCGAGTGGCTTCGGCAATCCGTACGGAACCGACGAAGACGAGCGCACGATGCAGGCGCTGCACGATGCGATTCTCGATGCGCTGTTCAACGGCGGCGTGCTGCCCGAAGAAACAATCGAGCGGCTGCTCGGCGATCCGTCGGACGGCGATCAGGCAGACGCGCGGTCGAAGCTGGAGGAACTGATCCAGCAGATCATCGAGCGCATGGCACAGGAAGGCTACATCTCGATGCCGCCGGACCTCGAGGCCGAGCGAGAGCGGCGGCAGGGGCGGAGCGGATCTGGCCGCGGTCAGGACGCGCCGCCGGTCACCTTCGAAGTGACCGACAAGGCGCTCGACTTCCTCGGGTATCGAGCGCTGCGCGATCTGCTCGGCTCGCTCGGCAAGAGCAGCTTCGGCCGTCACGACACGCGAGAGCAGGCGACCGGCGTCGAAGTGATGGCCGCGCCCAAGCCGTACGAGTACGGTGATACGCTGAACCTCGATCCGGCGGCGACGCTGCTGAACGCCGTGCAGCGGCAACACGAACACGGCGAGGACACGTCGAGGATTCGCGTCACGCACGCGGATCTGATGGTGGCACAGGGCGAGTATCAGAGCTCGTGCGCCACGGTGCTGATGCTCGACTGCAGCCACTCGATGATCCTCTACGGGGAAGATCGATTCACTCCCGCCAAGCGCGTCGCGCTCGCGCTCGCGCAACTGATCAAGACGCAGTACCCGGGCGATGCGTTGAAGGTCGTCCTGTTCCACGACTCGGCGGAGGAAATTCCGCTCGCGGAGCTCGGACGCGTGCGCGTCGGCCCGTACTACACGAACACGCGCGAAGGATTGCGGCTGGCGCGGCGCATTCTCGATCGGCAGCGCAAAGACATGCGCCAGATCATCATGATTACCGACGGCAAACCGTCGGCGCTCACCCAGGCGGACGGCCGCATTTACAAGAACGCCTTCGGGCTCGACCCGTTCATCGTCGCCGAGACGTGTGCCGAGGTGGCCGCCTGCCGAAAGAGCGGCATCATGATCAACACCTTCATGCTTGCGCGCGACTACGATCTCGTCAGCTTCGTCCGCCGCGTCGCGGCCATCTGCAAAGGCAAGGCGTACTTCACGACGCCGTATACGCTCGGCCAGTATGTCCTGATGGACTACATGGACAAGAAGACCAAGACGATTCACTGACGCTGAGATTTCAGATTGCAGATTGCCGATCAATCAATCTGCAATCGATCTGCAATCAATCTGAAATCTGAGATCTGAAATCTGCAATGTCCGATCTATTGCCCTTGTTCCCGCTTCCCAACGTCGTTCTCTTCCCGAACGTCTTCCTCCCGCTGCACATCTTCGAGCCGCGCTACCGCGAGATGGTGGCGGACGCGGTGGCGAGCGATCGATTGATTGGCATGGTGCTGCTGCGTCCGGGCTGGAACGACGACTACGAGGGCAGGCCGCCGGTGTATCCGGTCGGCTGCAGCGGCGTCCTCACACACGTGGAGCGACTGTCGGACGGCCGGTACGACATCGTGCTGCGAGGCCTCGAGCGCTTTCGAGTCCTCGAAGAGGAGCACAGCAAGAGCTACCGGCGCGCCATCGTCGAGCCGCTGCGCGAACCGCCGCCTGCGTCCGAGGACCGCCAGATCATCCGAAACTGTCGATCGAAGCTGGAAGCGATGCTCGTCCCGGCCGTCGAGAAGGCCGGCGCGGACGCCAGGATGCCGGCGGCGATGTCAGACGAGGATTTGGTGAATGCGCTCGCGCAGTACCTCGATCTCGAGCCGCTCGAGAAGCAGGCGCTGCTCGAGCAGCGCGGCCTCCGGTCGCGCGCGCAGTCGCTCGTCGAGCTCCTGGAGATGAAGATGCTGGCGTCGAAGGTCCCAAGGGGATCGAGCGTCGCGCACTGAGCGCGGCAGAGCTCACCCGGGTTCGGGGTTCTTGGTTCCAGGTTCGCGTCGACCGAAAACTAGACCGCACTCGATATCCGACCTCGCCGCATCCCGCAGCCGCCCGATTTCGCGACGACCGGTTCCGGAGGGCGCCACCGCCGGGTGAATGATCACATCGATGGGACCTCGACGGAACAGTCGTGCTCCGGGACCCATCACCGTGCGCGTCCCACGAACGGTGATCGGCACGACGTCACGTCCGGTCGCGACCGCCGCGCGAAAGGCTCCCGCACGAAACGGTTCGAGGTCGGGTCCGCGAGCCCTGTGTCCCTCCGGATAAATCAACACTGACGATCCATCCCGCAGCGCTGCTTCGATGACATCGACCGAGCCGGCGCGCGTCGCCGCGCTCCGACGATCGACGGTGATGTATCTCGCCTTCCGAATCGCGGTGCCGACGACGGGCCACGCCGCGTACCGGCGAGCGACGACGAAGCGGTACGCCGACGGGATAGCCGCCATCAGGACGATCGAGTCGAGATAGCTCGTGTGGTTGCTGACGAACACGACCGGCCGATCGCCAGGCACGTGAGCGGCGCCGCTGACTCGCAGCCTGCACCCGCTCGCGGCAAGCAGCCATCGCGCCCACCGTTTCGACCACAAGTCGGACCGTCGCCCCGGCGGAAGCAGCAACAGCACCAGCCATGCAGGAGGCACGCTGATCGCGAGGAGCGCCACGACGTAGACCGTGAACGCGAGCGCCGCAATGCGCTCCGGCTGCCGCCTCATGCGCCGGTATGCCGGAACAGCGCGTGCGCTCGCGGCGCGAACCGTTCGAGCGTCAGCATCATCGGTTGGAACTGCGCCTCCGGCGTGCCGATGAGGGGACCGAACGGCTCGAACCCGAGGTGGGCGTACAGCTTCTGCTGTTGGACGATCCCGGAGATGACGGCGAGGTCGTAGCCGCAGGCGATCGCGTAGCGCCACACGGCGTCGAGCAGAAGGGGCAGCAGCCGGCCGCGGCGATCGCGGCGGTCGATCGCGAGCAGCCGCAGCTCGCACACCGACCGGCGGGGAGGCAGGTACGCGTCGAGGTCCGCGAGCCGCTCGTCCAGAGAAAACGGACGCGTACCGCGAATCGCCACCATGCCGACGAGGCGTCGATCGCGCAGGCCGATGACGTACGTGTTTTGGGAATCGAAGCGGTCCACGAGCCGTCGGGTCGGCACGGCCGCGTACCGCGGGATTTCTTCCGCGAACGTCTCGTGGTTGAGCGCGTAGATCTGCTCGAACTCGAACGGTTCGGTGGCGAGCTTGATGTGCAAGGCGTTCTGCTTATGGCGCATATTCAATCGCGGCGGGGACCCACCCCGCCGCTGTTGCTCGGCGCATGCGCGCCTCGCAACGGCTCAAGGCTGTTGGCACGCTCTTGTCCTCTACACGCGGTCGGCGATGGCTTCGATGATCTTGTCGCCGTGGAAGCGGCCGTTCTCGATGAAGATGGTCCCGGTGTCCTTTCCCGCGATCGCGCCGCCCGCGATGAACAGATTGGGCACGTTGGTCTCGAATGTCTCCGGGTGATGAACCGGTGCTTCGCGATCGTTCAGCATGATGCCGGCGCGACACATCAGCTCGGAGTCGGCGCGATAGCCGGTGAGCAGGAACACGGTTTCAGCGGGAATTTCTTCGGCGGCCCGGTCCGGTACGGGCTCGCGTTCGAGTGCGGCCTCCGGCTCCAGCGCGGCGTCGCGCGCCAGCGCCGAGTCGCGGTCCGCCGCAGCCTCGCGCGCGATGACCGCGCGTTCGGCCGAAAGGTCGCGCTCGATGTTGGTCTGCACGAGAATTGACCTCGGGCGAATCTCGGTGACGCACACGCCGAACCGCGCGGCGATCGACCCTTCCTTGATCCGGTTCTCGATATCGGGTCGGACCCAGTATTTGATCGTCGGCTTCAGGTGCCGCCTCCGGTGCACGAGCGTGACGTGCGCACCGGCGCGGTACAACTCGAGCGCCGCTTCAGCCGCCGAGTTGCCGCCGCCGACGACCACCACGCGCTGCCGGTAGAACGGGTGCGGCTCCATATAGTAATGATGCACGTGCGGCAGTTCCTCGCCGGGCACGAGGATGAAGTTGGGACGATCGTAGTAGCCGATTGCGAGGACGACGAAGCGCGCGTGGCGAATGCGACGGACACCGAGGCCGGTCCGCGTCTCGAGCGCGAATATCGTCTCGTCCGCCTCTTGTTCCCGCGTGATTGCCAGTACTTTCTCATCGAATGAAATCTGCAAATCGTACCTGTCGACGACCTTGCGGTAATACAGCAGCGCCTCGGCACGCCTCGGCTTGTCGTACGGCGAGACGAACGGCAGCCCACCGATCTCGAGCAGCTCCGGCGTCGTGAAGAACACCATCTGCGGCGGGAAGTGATAGATGGAATTGACGAGGACGCCCTGCTCGACGATGTGATAATCGATGCCGCGCTTCTTCGCGGCGATCGCCGCCGACAACCCGGACGGTCCCGCTCCCACGATGATGAGATCGCGAACGGACATATCCACTGATAATAACTTCTCTCGAGAGGGCCCGCATGCTGTACCGACTTCCGATTGCCGCCGCGTGCGCCGTCGCATTTACCGTTGCGCTGCCCAACGCCGCGAATCACCGGTTCATTACCGAAACCGATCTGTACAAGTTCACGTGGATCGCGGATCCGCAGATCTCGCCCGACGGGTCCGCCGTGGCCTTCGTGCGCGTCGTCGTCAACGAGAAGGAGAACCGCTACGAGACGTCGCTCTATACGGTGCCGACCAGCGGATCGGAATCGCCGCGACGGCTGACGGCGGGCACTCGGGACGTCAGTCCGCGCTGGTCGCCGGACGGAAAGAAGATCGCGTTCATCCGGACGCCTGCGAGTCAACCGAACGGTTCCGCGAGTCAATCGACCGATCCCGCCCAATCGGGCGGTTCAGACAGTGCCAGGCAGCAATCGAGCCAGGTGTTTCTCCTGCAGATGGACGGCGGTGAAGCGCGTCCGCTGACCGATTTGTCCGGCGGCGTCACCGCGCTCGCGTGGTCACGCGACGGCAAAACGATCGCATTCACCGCGACGAACGGGCGGGACGGGCAGGAGCGGCGGGAAAGACAGGAGGGGCGCGAGAGGCCGGAGGGGCGCGAGAGGCAGGAGCAGGAGGCGCCGAAGAGTGATGTCAGAGTGATTACGCGGGCCGTGTACCGCGCCAACGGCAATCCAACCTACGTCGACAACGAACGTCACTCGCACATCTTCACCGTACGCGCGCCGGACGATGGCGCCGACAAGCCGGTGCCGACGCAGATTACCGACGGCGACTTCGACGAGCAGGGCATCGAGTGGTCGCCGGACGGATCGAAGATCTACTTCACGTCGGTCCGCGTGCCCGAGCCGTACTACGACGAGAACGACGGTGAGTTGTTCAGCGTCGGGGTGTCCGGGGGACCGCTGACGAAGGTGGCGAGCATCGAGGGCGGCATCGGCAGCATTTCGGTGTCGCCGGATGGTAAGCGGATCGCGTTCGTCGGCACCGAACGCGGCAGGCCGATCCGTTCCTACAGTCAGCCCGACCTGTGGGTGACCGAGGCGACGCCGAACAGTGCGCCGAAGAATCTCACGGCGAAGTACGACTTCGACATCGCCGGCGGCATCGGTGGCGATCAGGCCGCGCCGCGCGGGCAGAATCGCAAGCCGATCGTCTGGTCATCTGACGGCAGAAAGATCGCCGTCGTCGCGGCCGAGCGTGGCAGCTCGAACCTGAAAATCGTCGACGTCGCAACCGGCCGCGTCAATCCGCTCACGGACAGCACGCAGGACGTGATCGCCTACAGCGCGACGCCGCAGGGCAACAAGTTTGCGGCGACGTTCTCGACGCAGACGAACATCGGCGACATATTCTTTCTGGACTACTCGCCGACGTCGCAGGAGCCGCATCGCGCACAGATCACGCACGTGAATGACGATCTATTCAAGGACATTCGGCAGAGCGAGCCGGAGGAAGTCTGGTACCGCACGTTCGATGGCAAACAGATCCAGGGATGGATTCTCAAGCCGCCCGACTTCGATCCGTCGAAAAAGTACCCGCTGATTCTCGAGATCCACGGCGGGCCGCACTCCGCCTACGGCAACGTCTACACGCACGAATTTCAGTGGATAGCGGCGAAAGGGTACGTCGTCCTGTTTACCAACCCGCGCGGCAGCACTACGTACGGTCAGGAGTTCGGCAACATCATCCAGTACCACTACCCGGGCGACGACTACAAGGATCTGATGGCCGGCGTGGACGAGATGCTGAAGAAGGGGTACATCGACGCGAATCGACTCGGCGTCACCGGCGGCAGCGGCGGCGGACTGCTGACCAACTGGACGATCACGCAGACGCAGCGCTTCAAGGCGGCCGTCGCGCAGCGCGACATCGCCGACTGGTACGGATTCTGGTTCACTGCCGACTTCACGCTGTTCCAACCGACATGGTTCCACAAGGCGCCTTGGGAGGATCCACAGGATTTCGCGGCAAGGTCACCGATCACGCACGTCGCCAACGTCACGACGCCGCTGATGCTCGTGCTCGGCGATCAGGACTACCGCACGCCGCCGGCTGACGGCGGTGAGATGATGTTCCGCGCGCTGAAGTATCGCAGGATTCCGACGGTCATGGTCCGCTTCCCGCGCGAGACTCACGAGCTGTCGCGTTCGGGCGAGCCGCGCCACCGCGTCGAGCGCCTGCAGCACATCGTCGGGTGGATGGACCAGTGGCTGATGGGTAAGAAGAACGCGATGTACCCGACGCAGTAGGCAGGAGGAGCACCGGCTTTCCCGCCTGTCCTGCCCTTCCTGCCTGTCCTGCCCTTCCTGCCTGTCCTGCCCTTCCTGCCTGTCCTGCCCTTCCTGCCTGTCCTGCCCTTCCTGCCTGTCCTGCCCTTCCTGCCTGTCCTGCCGTTCCTGTCCCTCCCGCCCTCGGAAGCGCGAGAATGTTCGCGAGCAGCTGATACGCGCCGTCGGTCCCGGCTGGCAGCTGGCGCCACAATCCCAATCCGAGATAGATCCATCGTCCCTTCCCGACGCGCGCCTCGACGAACGATCCGAGCTTCTCGCCAGGGTTGTCCTGGAACGAATCGGTCATCGAGACGAGATCGACGTACTTCGGATCCTTCTCGCCGAGGAAGTACAGCCCCCGCTCCTGTACCCAGTTGGCCCACGTCGGCGGACCGATCTTGTTGGGAAAGTTGAAAACGGGATGACTGGGCACGAGCGGTTTGACGGGCGCGCGCTCGTCCGATACGCGGCTCGTGCTCACCACAGCCGGATACGGGCCGAACTGCTGCTGGTTGAATTCGAACTTGTTGTACTGCACGACCGCTGTACCGCCGCGCTCGGCGTAATCGAGCAGCCTCCGATTGTAGGCGCGCAGATCGCCGCGGCGCTCGTAAGCGCGGACGCCGGTGATGATGACGTCGTACTTGGAGAGATCGCCCCAGGCGAGCTCGTCCTGATCGATGAAGGCGAGCTTGGCACCGAGCTGCTCGATTGCCGGCGGCACCTGGTCGCCGGCGCCGGCAACGTAGCCGACGGTCACATTCGGCACCGTCTTGACGTCGACGACTTTGACCGCGATCTCGGCCGGTTTGATCACCTGGCGCCGCTGGACGTGCGGGTATTCGATCTCCTGATAACCGTTCGTGAATGTCGCCCCGCGTGCGGCCGCCGACGTGACCGACGCGGCGAGCGCGTACTCGCCGGCTTTGACGCCAGAAGGCGGCGTCACCTGAAAGCGCACAGTCAACGCTTCGTCTTCGTGCGCGAAGGCGATCGAGGCGCTCGCGGGCGACGCTTTCCATCCGGACGGCGGCTCGAGCGCGACCGTCGCATCGGCGGTGCCCTTCGTGTCGTTGGTCACCGCCACGTGCACTTCGCGCGTCGTGCCGGCCGGAGATGAGGCCGGCAGCACGGCCAGCGCCGGCGTCACCCGCACCGAGAACGCCGGCACCACGTTCAGCTCCATGCGCTTGTCGCCGTTGTAAATGTCCCTCACATACCGGTATTGGATCGGCAGCTCTTTGGTCACGTCGACATCGCCGGCTTTCACATGGAACGTCGCGCGGAATGGCGTCGGCGCGAAGGGCACGCCGAAGGGCACATCGGGATCGAACGTGTTGATCGCCGGCTTGGACGGGTCCTTCCAGTAGACGTCGGAAAAATACGGCGTCGTCAACTTCGCGTTCCTCGGCACGCGGGTGTCCGAGCTGCACGTGTAGACCGCATCCTTCTTCAGGTCTCCTGGGGCGCACGGCGACGCGCCCTCGAGGCCGGCGATGGCGACGCGGCTCACCGCGACATCCGTTCGGCCGCGGTTGGCCGCAAGCAGCGACAGCTTCACCCCTTGTCCGCCAACCACGAGTCCATCGTCTGCGACGGCGTCGAACGTGAGGCCGTGCGCCGCGAGAACGGCATCCGAGTAGTCGCGCTCCTTGACGCCGAGCCGGAAGTCGATCTCGTAGCGAGCGGCGTCGCTGAGAGACATCGATGCGAGGCGGGCGCGCAGCGATCGGATTGCGGCGAGACCCGCTTCGATCGGAGCGGCGGTCGCCGCGTCGTTGCCTTCGTCGAAGGCGCGCTTCGCGCGCTCGGCCTGGTCGACGATGGCGGCCACTGCAGACCTCAGCGAATCCGGTGGGTTGGCGCCGGCGAACTGCACGATGCCCGCGAGGCTGGTGTCGATGGCGTCGAAGAGCCCGGCTTCGTCCTTTTGCATCTGACCGGGAATCGTCGAGTCGACGAGTTGATACGACGGCGTGCCACCCCCGAATCCGCGGCCGCCGCCAAATCCTGGCAGCGCCGGCAGACCGCCGGTACCCTGGCACTTGTGATTACTGTGCGCGTCGGCGCCGATCTCCGCGTATGTGCGGCCAAGGAGCTCGTCGTACGCTGCGGTGCTCACGCGCGTGACTTTCAGTCGTGGCGTTTGCGATTCGGGCGCGATCGGTGGCGGTGCCTGCCCTGAGCCGCGTCCGCCTCGTCCAAAGCGTCCGCCGGCCGGGACGACGCCGAATCCTGCGGCGAAGTACAGCTTCTTCGGCTGCCACGCGTGCAGCCCCTGGCGAACCTGCTCCGGATACCGATTCGGATCGCCCGCGGCGCGATACGCCTCACGCGCCAGGATCGTCGTCGCTTCATGCGCGCGGTCGCCGCCGCGCCCCTGGATGTTCATCGTGACGACGACGTCGGGTCGCAGCATGCGGATCAGGCGAACGTAATCGCCAGTGATTTCGTCGCGCCCCCACCTGTTGATCACTTCCTCGGGATCGAACGAGTAGCCGTAATCGATCGCGCGCGTGAAGTACTGCTCCGCGCCATCGATGCGATGCGCCGACAGCAGCTCGGAGGTGCGCAGCACGCCGAGGTCGCGGAAGAGCTCGGGGCCGATCTCGTTCTGACCGCCTTCGCCGCGGTTGTTCTGCACGTCGATCGATCGCAGCCCCATACCGTGTGTGAACAGCGCGAACAGCGCGTTGGTCTCGTCGTCGGGATGTGCGGGCATCTGCATGAACGTGCCCGACACATTGAGCTTTCTGATGGCGAGGCCGAGCGCCACGTGTCCGTTCTGCGGCGACACGACCGAGTAGGTCATCCGGTTCTGCGCGTGAACGGTCGGAATGAGAACGGCGGTCGCGAGAAAAACGAGGACGCGTTTCATACTTCGGGATTCTACCCTCATCCATCAGAAGTCCCCCTTCATCGGATTGCCTGAGCGCTCGCGTCGCGTGTTAGCGATGATGCCCGAGTGACGGACGGACGCAAACAGTGGCATCCGCCTTCAGTCGGATAAGCCAAGCTTGAAAGCGAGAAGCGCCTGCGGCAATGCCCGCCCGCAACGCGCCTTCGAGCGTTGCGGGCAAGGCATCAGCGCGCGGGGGTGGGGCCCCGCGCGAAAGTAAGAAAGGACAGCGGGACATGACATTCTTCACATGGTTGGCGACGCTGGTTCTCACAGCGGCGCAAGTGCCGGCAACGCAGCAGCCGCAGCGCTTCGACTATCAAGTGCGCGCCGACTTCTTTGCCGGCGTCGCGGGCGACGAAGCGCGAATGAACGAGGCGATGGACCTCTGCGAGCGGACGCTCGCCGAGAACCCGAAGCACGCGGAAGCGATGGTGTGGCACGGCGCCGGCGCGTTCGTTCGTGCGGGTCAGGCATTCCAGAAGGGGGACATGGCTGCCGGCGGCCAGCTGTTCGGGCGCGCGATGAAGGAAATGAATGACGCCGTGGCGCTCGCGCCTGATAATCCCGGCGTGCTCATTCCGCGAGCCGCTGTGCTGTTCGAAGGCACACGTGCGATGCCGCCCGACACCGCGCGGCCGCTCGTCGAATCGGCGGTCGCCAACTACGAGCACGTCCTCGACATCCAGGCGCCGATTTGGCCGACGCTCGGCGATCACGCCAGGGGCGAGCTGCTCTTCGGCCTCGCTGAAGGGTCGGCGCGCGTCGGCCGGCTCGACAAGGCGCGGCTGTATTTCGAACGCTTGATCAAGGATGCGCCGACTTCCGGTCAGGCCCCAAAGGCCGAGCAATGGATCTCCACCGGCACGCTGCCGAAGTCGAACGGAACGAGCTGCGTCGGATGCCACAAATAGGACCGTCTCGACACGACCTTCGCTATTGGATGCGCATGCTCGGCTGGAGCATCGCGGCGGCCATCACCGCCGTCGCGATCTTCAGCGGCGCGACGTGGCGAACGCCGTGGCGCCAACTGATCGAACCATTCACGATCTCGATGCTCTTCACCGTCTGCATCGTGCCGCCGGCCGCGTTCGCCATGCCGCGGCTGGCGCCGATGGTCTGGTCGCGGTTCCGTTTTCCGTTCAACTGGGGCGTCGTAATCGTCGTGATGGTCGCCGTCGCGCTCACCGGCAGCGCGATCGCCATCGGCCTGCTCCGCGCCGTCGGCTACATCCATCCGGGTCTCGTCCAAACGTGGTTCCTGGGATCGCTGCGAACGTCGATCATCATGACGTTGATCTTCGGCGTGTCGATCTCAGCGATCGAAGCGATGCGGGCCAGGCTCGACGACACGATGATGGCGCTGCGGACGAAGGAGCGCGACGAAGCGGAGGCGCGCCGGATCGCCGCCGAAGCGCAGCTGGCGGCGCTCGAGAACCGCGTTCAGCCGCACTTTCTGTTCAACACGCTCAACTCGATCGCCGCGCTCGTCCACGACGACCCGGCGCGCGCCGAGCGCATGACGATGCAGCTCGCGTCGCTGCTGCGATCGTCGCTCGATCAAGAGGGCTCGCCGCTCGTGCCGCTCGGCGAAGAGATCCACGTGGTGCGCAACTACCTGGAGATCGAGCGGGTGCGATTCGGCGATCGGCTGCGGTATGCGATCGAGGTCGACCAGGCGTGGAGCGCCAGCCGCGTGCCACGGCTGGCGGTACAGACGCTGGTCGAGAACAGCGTCAAGTACGCCGTCTCGCCGCGGCGTGAAGGCGGATCCATCACCGTCCACGCGGCGGGGCGCAGGAATCGGGTGCAGATTGAGGTCCGCGACGATGGTCCCGGGTTCGGTGCGGCAGCGCTCGAGGAAGGGCACGGCCTCGCGCTGCTGCGCGCCCGCCTCGCGATGCTCTTCGGCGACGACGCTTCGCTCGGCATCGCGAGCGCGCCCGGCGCGACGTCGGTCACGCTCGATCTGCCGCACCTCATGGCTCGTGTAAAACCGTACTGGCGACGACAGGACTGAAGACCGTGCGCGCCTTCGTCGTTGACGACGAGCAGCTCGCGGTGCAGCGGCTGACGCGGATGCTCGCGGCGACCGGCCGCGTGGAGATCTCCGGGAGCGCGACCGATCCGGAACAGGCGCTCGCCTTTCTTCGCGCCCGTCCGGTGGACGTTCTGTTTCTCGATATCCAGATGCCGGGGATGACCGGATTCGAGCTCCTCGAGCGGCTCGACCGCGATCCGGTCGTCGTCTTCACCACCGCCTACGATCGGTACGCGTTGAATGCGTTCGAGGTGAACTCGGTCGATTACTTGTTGAAGCCGATCGAACGCGAGCGGCTCGATCGGGCGCTCGACAAGCTCGATCGATTATTCCGGGCGGGAACCGACCTCGTCAGCGACGGAAAACGAGGTCCGACCCCGGATGTGCGCATGCTCGCGCGCCAGCTCGCGGCCGAGCTCGCGCCGAGCCGGAGGCTCGAACGGATTGCGTCGCGCGTCGGCGAACGCACGACGATTCTCGACACCGCGCGCATCAGTCATTTCTTCTCGAAGGACAAACTGACTTTGGCGGTCGCGAACGGACGCGAGCACGCAATCGACTACACGCTCGCACAGCTCGAGGAGCAGCTCGATCCGCGCCGCTTCACCCGAATCCACCGCGCGACCATCGTCAACATCGGCCTCATTCAGGAGCTGTTTCCAGCCATTGACGGCGGCGTGGTCGTCAGGCTGAAAGATGAGAAGAAGACGGAGCTGAACGTCGCGCGCGATCGCGTCCGCGATCTCAAGGCTCGCCTGGGGATTTAGTGTAGGGTGCGAGTTCAGCCGATTGAGCGTGATGCAACCGCGGTCAGCTCAACGTAACCACGCGTGGTGAAGCGACGCGCTACACTGATGATTCACACTTCGCTGCCGCGATGACAGTTTGTCGATCGCGGATCGCATAATCCTTAGCGACCGGGTCAGGTGCTCTTGGTACGTGAGTTGCGACTGAATCTTCACTTCAGCACAACACGCGGCGAAACGGAGCCCGCCGAGACTGTGGCGCAGTCTTGCACCTCACGCGCGAACACACATACGCCCAGATTCGTCCTGCACGGGTCGGCACTGAGCACAGAACGCTCGAGCGGCGCGAGGAGCAAACCGCAGACAGCCTCGAACTGGTGCTCGTAAGAACCGCGGGCATCGAAACCCCAACAGCTAAAGGAGGTTGAATGGCAACTGCATTAGGATTTGGATCACAGCAGACCCCGTGGGGACTCTCCCCGTACGGCGGCCAGACGATCGGCGCCTATCCCGGACAGGGGATTGGCATCGGTCAGCCGTCCACGCAGCCGCTGCAGCAAATCTTTCAATCGCTGCAGACCGTGCCGCAACAACTCCAACTGCTGCAGCAACAACTACAGCAATTGCAGCAATTGCAGTATGTTCAGCAGCAGCACCTGCACCAGCTGCTTCAGGTCGTCCCGGCGCAGCTCCAGCAGCTTCAGCAGCTGGTTCAGTTCATTCCTCAACAGATCCAACAACTGCAGCAACAGCCGTTCGGCCTGCCACTCGGGGTGACAGGCGGCGTGTTCCAGCCGATGTCAACAATCAACCCGTTTGCCGGCCAGGGGGCGTCGGTGATGTAGACAGCGGAGGTCTGCGGTCGATGGCGATCGACCGCAGGCCTTGCATGAACGCGCACGAGAGGGAGGAGGATCCCGATGAACGAATCGCCTTTCGCTGCTGGAACCCCGATGTGGTCTGGAACGCCACCCGTTGGATTTGGATGGCCTGGCGGACTCGGCCCGATGTCTTTCGGCAGCCGCATGGTAAACGTGGGCCCGTTAGGGTTTAGCTCACCGCAGTTTCCGCAGACCGGCCCCATCGGAACCAATGTGCCAGGTCAGCAGATCGTCAACGCCGTGACACCCGATCCGTACGGACTCGGTTCGCCGATGAACTTCCCGCAGCAGACTCAATTCCTGCCGCAGCAGATTCCGTTCGGTGCCGGATTCAATTCAGGACTGCCGCTTGGACCGACTCCGTTCGGCACGCCTGCCGCGTTTCCTTCATACGTCAACCAGGAGTTGGTGACTGCCTACGGCACTCCCGCACTGCTCGCTGCCGTCGCCATCAGGCGCGGCCAGCCGATGGGCCCCAGCAACGATCAGGAGTGCGAAGACTTCATCTACGACGCGCTCGAATTGCTGCCGGGAACGAGCGAAGTAGAGGTGCGTTGCGAGAGTGGGCGCGTGACGCTCACAGGCAGCGTGCACCACAAGCGCCTGAAGCGCGACGTTGGGGAGATCGGCTGGGCGATTCCGTCTGTCAGCGATGTGCAGAACAACGTGACGATTTCGACGAAGAGGCGATCGCGGGGCTCTGCGCGTGAAAGCGAGCCTCACGGAACCGGCAGTCGAAAACAAAGCTGAAAAGGGAGCGCTCCCGGCCGACCTATTGAACGCGGTCCCGAACCGCAGCTGACGGTGCCCCGGCGTCGAGCCACTCTTCGAGTGGGTCGACAACGTACCATCTATGTTCCTCGTCGTAGCGAATCTCGCCGCGCAGGACGATGAGGGCCCCGATCGGCGGCAGCGGCACGGGGCTCGACGCGCGAATTTCGGCGGCCGCGAGCGCTCCGCCGGTCTCGGCCAGCCGCACGCGCCATCCTCCACCGCGGCGGGCGCGCACGCGGACGACCCGGCCTTCAACGGTAACGTCTGTTCGCCAACCAGGCATATGGCTCAGCACCGCAACCAGTAGTGTGTCGGACGACGCGCAACACCAGATTAGCACGGCTGACCCCGACTTCTCCGAACAATTTGAACGACCGTCCAAAACGTGACCGTTCCTGATCGGACCGCTGTGGTGCGACGTTCACGCGGTTGCTCGCGCCTCGCCCATATCTTCGCGTCTTTCCGGTCGGCGGAATATCGGACGAAGGTGGTACGTTTTGGCCATTCCAAGTACGACTGCTGCCCGTTCGCTGCAGGAAAAGCCCGTTCGCTGAATTTGTAATTGGGACAAGCCGTGTCTCTTCTATGCTTTAGCGCATGCATAAGCCGATGAAGTACGCTGAAAAGGGTCTGTCCATCGCCGCCAGCGGGGCGTGGGTGGTGTTCAACGCGCTGAACAAGATCAATCAGCGTCCCGCCTTCACGCCGAATTGGTCCGACGAACCACTGCTGAAGTCGTACGAAAAGACGAAGCCACCGCTTGGCTGGCCGCGGGAGACCGACTCGCTGTGCCCCATGTGCGTGCGCGAAGCGCGTAAGGAAATCCTCGACGGCAAGAAGGACGTGAGCGTCCTGCTCAACGAGAGAGTCGGCGAGATCAAGGCGACGATTCTCGAGCGCGACGGCAAGATCATGATGGTGAAGGACTGCCCCGTTCACGGCCACTTCGAGGACGTGATGGCGATCGACACGGCGTTCTTCAGACACCTCGAAGAAGTCTTCCCGGGCCGCGACATCCGCGCCCACAACGACGCGAAGCTGCACAACCACGGCAGCAGCACGATCAAGCATGGCCGCGGCGCCGTCCTCACCGTCGACCTCACGAACCGCTGCAACATGATGTGCGATCCGTGCTTCATGGATGCGAACCAGGTCGGCTTCGTCCACGAGTTGTCATGGGACGACATCAGGACGGTGCTGGACAACGCGCTCAGCATCAAGCCGCGACGGCAGATGTCGGTGCAGTTCTCCGGCGGCGAGCCGACGATCTCGCCCTACTTCCTCGACGCCGTCCGCTACGCCCGGAAGGTCGGCTACAACAGCGTGCAGGCGGCGACCAACGGCATCGAGTTCGCCAAGGATCCGGAGTTCGCGAAGAAGGCGGCCGAGGCAGGCCTTCGGTACGCGTATCTGCAGTTCGACGGCATCGGCAACGCGGCCAACTCGCACCGCCGCGTCGGCAATCTCTTCGACGTGAAGCTGCGCGCAATCGAGAATCTGTACAACGCCGGCGTCGACATCGTGCCGGTCATCACGATCGTCAACGGCGTCAACAACGAGCAGGTCGGCCGCGTCATCGAGTTCGCGCTCGACAACCCGAAGAAGATCAACTTCCTGTCATTCCAGCCGGTCAGCTTCACGGGACGAGACGAGGAGATCACCGACGAGCGGCGGCAGGCGCAGCGCTACACGCTGTCGCATCTGGCGCACGACGTGAAGAGTCAGACGGGCCTCGGCGAACCGACGCGCGACTGGTTCCCGATTTCGTTCATGGGCACCTTCACCGACTGGGCCGACGTGACGCACGGCGCCGAGAAGGAATTCGGTCAGCTCACGTGCGGCTGCCACCCGAACTGCGGCGTCGGCATGGCGGTGATGATCGACAAGGAAACGAAGGAAGCGGTACCGGTGACCGCGTTCCTGAACGCGGAGCAGCTCGCGAAGGACGTCGGTGCGGTCACCGACGCCGGCCGCGGCCGTACGCTGTCGAATCTGGGCATGGCGCTCGCGCTGATGCGCAACTACGACTCGTTCAAGTCGCCGACACACTTCAAGCTGACCGATCTGCTGAAGAAGTTCGACAAGACCTTCGGCGCGACGAGGTCGGCCGAGGCTGGCAAGTACGGCCGCGTCGAGGGCGATCGCACTCAGCAGGACATCGAGAAGCGGCGATCCGATCGCTGGAACTTCCTGTTCATCGCCGGCATGTGGTTCCAGGATCTCTTCAACTACGACTTCCGCCGCACCGAGATGTGCATCATCCCGTACGCGACGCAGCAGGGCGAGATTTCGTTCTGCGCCTACAACACCGGCATCGGCTGGCGTAACATCATCGAGAAGATGCACATGACGGCCACCCTCACCAAATGGTACGAGGATCACGGCCGCCACGAGATCTTCGCCGGCGGCAAGGCCGTGCCGCTCAATTCAACGGTGCATTCGCTGAAGCTGAACGAAGAAGCGGTCCGCGCCGGCGCGCAGACCGACCTCGACGAGCTCGGCATTGCGAAGAACGCGCGCGAGGAGAAGATGCTGGCGCGCGCCAAAGAGCACGACAAGCAGCTCGATCCGAAGTACCACCAGGAAATGGCGAAGCTGTATCGCCAGCACGTGCTCAAAGAACAGCCGACGCTGCAGATTCAGGGGCTTGGGGGAAAGTAGGGTTCGGGGTTCGGCGAATCCCAAATCCCGGGTTACCGCGCGCTCTTCACGAACGCGACGGTCTTTCGATCGGAGCAGTTGTTCGATCGCGCGGTAGTAGAATTCCGCGCGATCGTCGGCGAGCGCACCGCGGCTGCGCTCGTCTGTCAGCGAGCGACGATCGCCTTAGAGGCTCGCGACGGCGTTCAGATACGACGCCAGCGCCGCGTCGTTCCTGCCCTGCATCTCGTTCAGGTTACCTTCGATGAACTGCACGCGGCCGGCCCACGCCGCCGAGGGGTCCAAGCTTCTGCTGCTGTTGTGCCGATTGCTGGTACTGCGCGATGAGCGCCGGAGGAATCTCACCTGCCGACCAGCGCGACACGAATTGCTGCGTGACGAGCACGTCAGACGCGGCTTTCGGATGGAAGACCTTCCCCATGTTCTGCGTTTGCTGGTGCGACGTCTCCTGCCACTTGATCAATTGACGGCGCACGTCGAGCTTTTTGAGGAAATCGTCGGTTTGCCGG